>Ga0180216_1001027_pt1 | contig 26148 bp, 31 predicted proteins | sample eDN3rd37CBELigMG_FD_128879 | JGI IMG/M metagenome (GOLD analysis project Ga0180216, IMG submission 128879) | Enriched Miracle-Growth compost microbial communities from Emeryville, California, USA - eDNA 3rd pass 37_C BE-Lig MG (version 2)... ... | reverse complement strand
GCCGTCCGGGGCCGTGCGAGGCCGCCCACTGCCGCCACGTGGCCATGACGTCAACTGGGGTGACGTCACACTATAGTCCGCTGGCCACGTGGCCAAAGTTCAAATTTTGTAACGGTCACTTTTCGTTCTTCCTCCGACGCGCACCGCAAACGACGAGGACGACGACAACGAAGTCGAGAAGAAGAAGAAGAAGAAGAAGAAGAAAAGAGGAGGCGGAGGCGGAGGAGGAGGACGCAGGACGACGCAGCCAGCGAAAGACACACCAGCGCCAATAGAGCAAACGACGACGAGGGCCAAGAACAAGTTGTGTTGCGCCTCGGCCACCTCGCGAAACTCGTCACGCCGCTCAGACCACCAACCACCACTTGCGACGCCGCTGTGCTGGCGGCCGCTGACCCAAGAAACTGGATACCGCCATGGAGAACTACGAGGTTGTGGGCGAGATCGGCCGCGGCTCGTTTGGCCGCATCTGCAAGATTCGGCGACGAAGCGACGGCAAGGTGCGGCCTCGCCGCGGTCGGTTTCTGCGGAAGGTTCGTGAGCTAACATAACCCTGACCTTTATCCTTCTAGTCTCGTGCTCCGCTACAGCTGCTGGCGTGGAAAGAGATCAACTACGCCACCATGGGCGAGAAGGAAAAGATGCAGCTGGTGGCCGAGGTGAACATTCTCCGCGACCTGCGGCACACCAACGTCGTGCGCTACTACGAGCGCGTGATCGACAAGGAAAACATGAAGCTGTACATCGTCATGGAGTACTGCGACGGCGGCGACCTCACCAGCGTGCTCAAGAAGCTGCGGCAGGAGCGGTGCGTGCTGCCCTGCCTTACGGTGCCGAGGGACACGCTGGCGCGATGGTGACCGATTCTCCCGCAGTACATTTGTGCTCCCATCTCCCCAGGAAGTACATGGACGAGGAGGCCGCGTGGCGCATCTTCTCGCAGATTGTCCTGGCGCTCCACGCGTGCCACCGCCACGAAGGTGGCGTTATCCTGCACCGCGACATCAAGCCCGACAACATCCTCATGGACTGCCAGCAGAACGTCAAGCTTGGCGACTTTGGCCTGTCGCGCGTGCTGGGCAGCAAGCACAATTTTGCCCAGACGTTCCTCGGCACGCCCTTTTACATGTCGCCGGTGCGACGCGGCCCGGCCCGCTCGGCCGCGCCGCCCATGGTCGGCCATGCTCACACTGGATCGAACGGAGGTGGTCGCAACGGTTTCGTCGCTCGCGACGCCCAGGAGCAAGTGCAGCAGCAGTGCTACAACGAAAAGTCGGACATCTGGTCGCTCGGCTGCCTGCTCTACGAGATGTGCGCGCTCACGTACGTGGTGAACCATGGCTGACTCGCGCGATGAACGCAAGGAACGTTTGGCCCGTGCTCACGGCACCGAACCTCATCCAGCCGCGGTACGTCGCCTCGCCACGCAGGCCGCCGTTCAACGCCCCAAACCTGCAACAGCTGCACGCCAAGATTGTCATGGGCAAGGTGAGCCGGCTGCCGCCGTGCTTCTCAGACGACATCAACAACCTCATCCGGCGCATGCTGGAACTGGACGTACGTTCGCCCTCTGGCACTCTATTCCGCCCTCTGCCGACGTACGCTCAGACCAGTCTCGCCCAGAACCGAGACGCGGCCGCGCGGATGCACAGCCGGCCAAGCGCCCCGACGTGGACGAGCTCATGCAGGTGCCGCAGGTCAAGCTCCACCTCCGCGAGCGCAAAGTGCAGCAGCAGTACGCTCTTTTTCCAATCGATCCCGTCCGCAGCGTGGACACGTCGTGGCTCACACGGACTAGTGGCTATCTCGCGGCCTCCCTCGTCTGCCGCCGCCAGCTACTTGGCCCTCAAGAAGAAGGAGGACCACTTGCGGGAGCTTGAGCTCGCGCTCGCGGAGCGCGAGCGCGCCGTGGCCGCGCGGGAGGCCGCCGTCGAGCAGCGTATGCGGCTGCTCGGTACGCACTCGGCCATATCTGTTAAGTGCGCATTCGACGCAGCTAACCTCAGCTGGGGCTCCGATCTTGGTGCATCGCTACAGATGAGCGCATGGCCCAGCTCTCTGTGCATCTACGGGGCCGAACTTTGTCGGCGGCGTAGGAGGTCATGCGTGGAAAATTATTAACGGGCGCTGTAAAGAGCTGTACCAGTAGTTGCAACCTGTACAATAGCTGTCAGTAGTCTAAATGAAGCATCACCACAGTTCCTCGTCGGTCGCGGGCACCAGCTTGACCTCCGTCTTCGGGGCCGACGCCCTGGATGCGGGCGCCGTCTTTGGTGGGGCAGGCTGGATGGGCGCCACCGGCTTGCCACCGGTACGCAGCTCCTCCAGGCGCTCGTACGCACTGAACTCGTCCAGCAGGCTGGAGCGCTCCCGAAACGTGGCAAAGACCTGCAGCAGCTGCCGGCCGGGCTCCAGGAGGATCTCTTGTGTGTCGCGGCTATTGGTCACGGGCTTGTTCTCGTTGTTCGGCATCGTGATGTGCCGCAACCGCTGGTTGCCAATGTCCTTGATGTAGATCCACTTCACCTGGAACACGCCCTTCCATTTGTCCTGCACTCCCCGGTGCATCCCCAGCGTCGCACACGCAGAAAATCGACTTACGGTCAGTCCACCAGCCACGAGCGTCAAGTTCCGGGGCACGGCCCTGTAGGTGGCGGCCCCTGCGCACCTGGGCCCACACGGTGCTGTTGCTATTGTAGTCGACGGGGGACACCATCTGCGCCATGCCGACAAAGTAGCCCGAGCCGTTCACCGAGAAGAAGAGGTACACCGGCGCGGCGCCGTTCGTTTCGCGGTACGCCTTGTCCAGCCGGCGATTGCCCTGGTCCGTGCTCGCCCAGATGCCGTACTTGACAGACTTGTGCACGTCGTCCTCGCTGAACGATTTGATCACAAACATGCGCGACTTGTCCGGCAGCGGCGGCGGCGTGCTCGCGTTCACCTCGCGGCGCAGCTCCACCACCCGCAGGTGCTCCGTCGCGGGCCGCTTCGCCGCCCGCTCGCGCGCAGCGGGCCCGCCCGGCCGAGGCACGTCGCCCGACGCGGCGGCCACTGGCGTGGGCCTTGCCGACGCCGGCCCAGCCGCAGGCGCCGCCGGGGGCCCCGCGGCCACCGTGGGCTCGTCTGGCGCGGGCACCGCGGGGGGCCCCGCGGCCGCCTTGGGCACGCTGGGTGAAGGCGCCGTTGGCCTGCGGCCGCTCCGAGGAGCGCGAGCCGCATTGGCCCGTGCGCTCTGCGAAGGTGCAGCGCCAGCGGCGGCCGTGTCGGCCGTGTGCTTTCCGCGAATGTTGGGCACCGCCTCCTTGTCGTCTGCGCCGACGGGCTCCGCCGGCGGCGCCGCCCCCTGGGCCCTTCGCCCAGGACCGCGGCCGCCGCGCGACGGGCCGGCCGACGCAGGCGCGCTAGCCGCGGCTTGAGCCTTTGCCTCCGCCGGAGATGGCGCCGGTGGCGAGGCGGCGGGCGGCACCGGTCCGTTGGCTACCGGCTTGGCCCATGCGCTCGCGCTCTTGACAGCCGCGGTCGGCGGCGCCGCAGCCTCAACCGGCACCGATGCCGGTTGAGGCGCCTCGCCGGGCGAGAAGAGCGGCCGCAGCGGGGGCAGCGCCGTTGGCGTAGGTGGCTTGGGCGGCGCCGGCATCAAAAACTCCAGCGGCGCGTCGTGGTCCCCAAAATCCGCCAACGCAGCGGCCATGACAGCAGACGGCCTGCGCGCCGGCGCCGCATTGGGCGCACTGGCGGCGAGCGCGGGAGGCCGCGGCCGCCCTGGCGAGGCGGCGCCGCCAGCTGGCCGCACGCTCGGCGAGGGCGCCGGAGATGGCGTCGAGTTGCTGACGGCCGGGCCAGCCTGCCCGGCCGCTGGGGCGGTGGCAGCCTCGGGCGGCCGCGGGCTCGGCGAGACTGCGGCGGCGGGAGGCGCGAGCGGCGTCTCGGCAGCAGCACTGGCCGGCCTCACCGGCTGGACGGCGCTCAGCACCGGCGAAGCGGAGCTGCCCAGTGTCAACTGGCCCGTGGGGTCCAGGAGCGCGCCCAGGTCGAAGAACGACGCTGCCACTGTAGGGGGCTGCGCGTTTGGGGCCGGCTCCGTGGCCCTGGACCCAGCCGACGCCGGTGGCCGGAAGGGCGCCGCGGCTGCCGGGCTCGCCGGCGGCGGCCGTGGTTGCGGCAGCGTTGGGGCAATCATGCCCAGCAGCATTTCCAGCTGTTGCCGCGTAGCCTCCGCTGCGGCCGGGCTGCTTGATGCTGCAGGCGCCTACGAGGTAATCCGACGCTCCATCTAGCTGGGGACGCAGCGTTAGTGGCTTTCCACAAGATGATATCGCCACACCAACGAGCGCTGTCGTGCTCCTTACCGACACCTGCACATGCTTGGGCGGCTCGTAGCGGACGGCCTGCGGCCGGTAGCCCGGCGGACGGAAGTTTGGCCGGGCGCCTGTCGGGGCCAACTCTGAGCTTGGGCCCGAGGACGGCGACGCTGCCGGGGCCGGTCGCATGGGCGGTGGCCTATAGCCGTACCGGGGGCCGCTGGGCACTGGTCAGCAGGGATGGCGCGGCACGGAAAGGCCGCACAGTACGTTAGCGACAGCGCGCAAGGCAGCGCGGCTGCTGTCGGCGCAGCCGTACACTCTTCGACGACGGTGGTCACCAGCTGGTCGACGAGGGCTTGCATCGTCAACTCCATCGTTTCCTGCTACCGTGCGGCCTCCGAACACGGACGGCACAGGGCGGTAGTCAGCCCGCGGCGTCGTACTCACGGTGGACGAGGCAGCGCAGTGGCAGCGTAGTGGCGCTGGGCGAACCTCGGAGGCGGCCATGGCGGCCCCGCAAAACGCTGCGCGACAGCCGCGCAGGTCGAACGAGGGGCACACCGTCGCTGCTTGAGCAGGTCTCGCCTGACGTGCGGTCGTCCGCCGGGCCTACAGGCAGCCGCAAGCAGTGCGGTGTCGGATGGCGGCGGAAACCTCGTCTTGCCGGTGCGGTCGTCCTAGGCCTCGCCCGCGTGCTGGGCCGTCCCGACAGACTCCTGGCCGTTGCGCAGGCCGGCAGGGGAGCTGCTTGTCTGCGCGTCCGCGGCGAGCTCAGGCTGTCGCCGCGTCGGCGCTGCGCCACCGTGCGGTGGCGAATGGCGGCGCGGCGCCCGTCCAACCGTGCCAAACTTTGAATGGCGCGAAAATTCTGACATGGCTGAGCAGACAGAACTCAGTACGACGGCCCGCCGCGGCTGGAAGGACTCGGGCTGAGGCGGAGCCGCCGACGGACGCAGCGGACGACGGCGGCGGCGGCGGCCCGGGACGCAGGACGCAGCGGACGACGGCATGAAGGCTGCAGACAGAACGTGAAGGCTGCTCAGTGAGGCCGCTGCAGCAGACGACGCAGAGGGCGACGACGCAGTGGACGACGCGGACGACGACGCAGCGGGCCAACCAAGCAGGAGGAGACCGACGGAGACACCCCTGCCACGACAGCTGCCGACCAAGGACAAGAGACCCACGACTGGGACGCCAGACGTCGCCGCCGCCGCCGCCGCCGCCGCTGGAGCAAGTGCACCTGTTTCTTTCGCACGTACGCTTGCAGCGACAAGCCCAACGTCGGGCGCCGCCACCATGGGTATCCTGGAAAAGATCGCCGACATTGAGCGCGAGATGGCGCGCACCCAAAAGAACAAGGGTGCGTCCCTATCGCGCCGTGTCGACGGCGCGCAGCAGACGGCTGGGCTGACCGGGATGGCGATGGGCGAGGTCGTGCACGCACGGTGACGGTGCGCGCAGCCACCGAGTACCACCTGGGCCTGCTCAAGGCGAAGCTCGCCAAGTACCGCCAGCAGCTGCTGGAGCCGTCCAAGGGTGGCGGCGCTGGCAAGGCACGGCGGAGGCGGAGGCCGCCCCTTGGACTTGCCGTCTTCTAGCCTTGGTGGCTAACAGTGCGGGACCTTCTCTTCGGGTGACGCGCCGGCAACCAGGGCGAAGGGTTCGATGTCATGCGCTCGGGCGACGCCCGTGTTGCGCTCATCGGCTTCCCGTCCGTCGGCAAGTCGACGCTGCTCAGCAAAGTGACGAGCACGGAAAGCGTCGCTGCCAGTTACGAATTCACCACCCTGACCTGCATCCCCGGCAAGATCCACGTGCGTCCTGCCGCAAGCAGCATTGTCGTGGCGTTTTCTGGGACGCTGACCAGTTTGCCGAAGCGGGTGAGCGGGTGCGCGCGCGGCCACAGTATAACGGCGCGCAAATCCAGCTGCTGGACTTGCCAGGCATTATTGAAGGCGCCGCGCAAGGTCTTCCCGTGCTCGTGCTGGCCGGCCTGAATGAGACGGCTCCGATGCTCACACGACGTCGCGCATGGACGGCAGCGTTCGTTAAACGGACCGGCAGGTCGGGGCCGCGGCCGGCAGGTCATTGCCGTCGCGCGCACCGCCGACATGATTGTCATGATGCTGGATGCCACCAAGGGCGACACGCAGCGGTACAGCGCGCGCCATTCGCTGCGCCTACCGCGCGACACCGCGACACCGCTCACGTTAGCTGGAACCACCCATGTGCCGTGCCCGCCGACACAGGCGGCTGCTTGAGGCGGAGTTGGAGGCCGTCGGCATTCGGCTCAACCGCGCGCCGCCCAACATTTACTTCAAGGTACCGCTGCCACTCGCAGCGACCCGGAAGGCCCACAGTCGCCGACACTCATCGCCAGGTCGCCTCCGAGTCGCATGCGTCTGCCGATCTAGATCAAGAAAGGCGGCGGCATTTCGTACAACGCCACGCTCAAGACAACGCACCTCTCCGACAAGCTGGTCCAGATGATCCTCCACGAGTACAGTACGTCGCCGTGCGAGTGGCCAATGGCAATAGTGTGTGGAAAAATAGTAAGCACTGTGTCGCCATTGGACCGGTTGCACTCACCAGAAATCTTCAACGCCGAGGTGGTCATCCGCGAGGACGCCACTGCCGGTACGCGCGGCGACAACTACCTCAAATCGGCAGCACTCCCTTCGCTGATGGAGTGAGCGCGCAGGTGATGTCGTCCCCATGAGTGCACCCTTGGATGACTTTATCGACGTGGTCGTCGGCAAGCGCAAGTACATGCGCTGCCTCTACGTACGCTGCCTGCCAACGCCCCCCACCGGCCTTGGTGGATGGCGTCGCCTCATGCCGGCATTGTATCATTTTTCCTGTGCTGCCGCCGGGGCAGGTCTACAACAAGGTGGACCAGATTTCGCTGGAGGAAATGGACCGGTTGGCGCGCCAGCCGCACTCGATAGTGATGAGGTGCGGCCGCCCCTACAGATTTGCCCTCACTGAGGCGATCCCCAGCACTGACGATGCGTCCATTTGCCGACCGGGTCCCGGGGTCCTTGCCGCTGCAGTTGCGAGCGGGGCTGGAACCTGGACTACTTTGTCGAGCAGGTGTGGGAGAACCTCGGCCTGCTCAAGGTCTACACCAAGCGGCGAGGAAGTACGGTGCCGGCGAGCGAGGCCCTGGCGGGTCGCACGGACATCGCTCTCACGACGGCGGCTGGCGCTGACGTGGGGTGCGCGGCCACAGCCGCACCGGATTTTTCGGATGCGCTCATCCTGCGGCGCAACAGCACGGTGGCGCACGTGGTGCGTTTTGCGACGCGGCTGTGTAGAGTGTGGCGATCCACGCAACTAATGGTACCATCGCGCCATCGGCGCCTCTGTGTCCGCCCGTAGTGCCACCGCATTCACCGCACGCTGGCCGACCAGTTCAAGTACGCCCTCGTCTGGGGCACCAGCACAAAGCACAACCCACAGCTCGTGGGCATCAACCACGTTGTGGAGGACGAGGACGTGATCATGATCGTGAAGAAGACCTGACCGCCGCATCGCGATGTACAGCAAATAGATTCGTTATTGTGTTTTGCATGTTTTTCACAAGTTGGCGGATGGCCCGGAAGGCTTCCAGATCAGGCGGCCCTCGGCATCGACCACGCACTTGCGCTGGACAATGTCTTCGACGTGGCTGCGCAGCCCAATCTTGGTGCCCCACTCGCGCTGGAGCCGCGCAAGGAGCGCCTCCAGTGTGATCTGGGAGACGAGCGCGCCGACATTCACCGAACCAGCCCAGGGTGAGCGCCGAGGTGCGGCCCTTCAAATACCGTGCTGCTACCCGTAGACGGACCGGCGACGTGTACAGAATCTTGGCGACGTCGCTCTCAAAGGGCAGCGCAGTCTTGTGCGGGTAGACCGAGTACGTCGGCTTGTGCGCAATCAGCGCCAGGTCGCGCGTGCCGTCCTTCTCCATCGACAGCTGCACGTGCACAGCCGCGCGCGTAGTGGATCGTGCACGGCAACCTGTCAGCAGCAGCTGTTTACCATAACCGCGCGGTCTCTCGGCATCGTACCGGCGCAAAGTAGGTCTTGAGCAGGTTGTCGTCGCTGACGTCCGTGAGCTTGCTGGGGCTCCACTTGGGCGACTGGTCCTTGTCGATCAGGACCGCGCGCACGCCCTCGTAAAAGTCGGTGCCCCGCGACTGTATGGACAGCGACAGGCCACTCAGCGTCGTCGAAGGGTGAGGACAACGGCAAAGTCTATCTCACGGCAAGGCCGAACGGTGGCGGGACCGTACGAGAACGCGCTGGCCCAGGCGGTACTCCATGCGGAAGCCAGCTGCAAAGTCGAGCTTGCGACCCTGGCGCAGCTGGTGGAACGTGATCTGGGAGGAGGGTCGGAACAATTGGGCGTGCAGCGCAGCAGTCACAGTCAGCGTCTGCCTCGCGTATCGGAGAATGGAGGCAAGCGACGGCCCACGCGCCTTCAGGCTGGTCGGCGACATCTTGTTGAGGGTGGCCAGCGTTTCGTTCGCAAACGGCGTGCCCTGCGCCATCCGGCAGCGACTCGCCGACGTGGCAGGTGCCACCGCTGGTCAACGCCACGGCGACGCGCTATGCCTCGCCTTGGAACGCGCGCGCACCTCGGCCTGCAGCGCCGCAACAATCTCCTCGACCGAGCTCTTGCCGAAGCACCGATCAATGACGTCGCGGTGCTTGGCCAGCGAGAACGTCGCTGGGAGGCTTGCGCCAAGCGGCGGTCGTCCGAACGGCGCGCGGAGGTCAGCGGTGCGACCGCCGCCAGCCCAATGCTGTGCACGGTTGCATGTACCGTTGATGGCCTCGTCGGCCACAAACTCGTCGATGGCGGCCGCGACGTCGCGCACAGTGGCGCCGTGCATGCTGGCGAGGCGTGTCTCCAGGGCCGGCAGCCGCGACGAGTGCACGTAGTGCGTGGCAATGTTGGCCTTGCTGTTCGCCACGGAAAGAACCTGGTAAAAAGGTTCCACGCAACTCGGGCGTCAGCGCCAACGCCTTCCGTCCGCTTGAAGGTCGGGGGCGGGCAACGCACAAGACGTCGATGCCCTTGAGGCGGTAGCCGGTCAGCGCGAGGAACATGCCCAGCTCGCCGTCCAGCCGCGGCAGGAAGAACGAGCCGCCCACGTCAGGGAACAGGCCAATGGCCGTCTCTGTGCGAGGCAGCGACGCCGCGCGCCACCGACGGATCGCACTCGGTCAGACGCGCGCATGTGCCGGACGGGAAGGGGCGCGGACAAGGCGCGCCTGGGCGCACCGGGCATGGCGAACAGGGTGTTCTCTGTGGCCACCCGGATGGAGCCATGCACCGACAGGCCAACGCCGCCGCCCACTGGCGACCGTGTCCCATAGACCGAACGGACATACTTTGGTGAGCAGCGGGAAGCGGGCGACGGGCCCGCCCTTGCGTGCCGGCGTACTGGTCACGCCGTCCAGGAGGGCAATGTACGGCTTGTTGTAAGTGCCAATGAGATGGTTCAGCTGGTACTCCTCCGCAAAGAACTGCCGTGCCAGCGGCGTCTTCTCCTTGCCCGACTTGGCGATGGCTGGGCCGACGCAGGAAGCGCAGCGAGGCGGGGTCCACCGGTGTGAGCCGCCCGACGAGGCACCGCGCGGGACCCACGGCACCGGCCACGCACCGCGAACATCGCCGCCGGCACAGAACGCCTTGCCGCCGGCGCCCTTGATCAGCACGGCCGAGCAGCTGCTGGCCGGATCCTCCCAAGCCTGCCACCGGGCGAGCACGGGAACGCCACCCGGCCATGTGGACCCTTTGCGTCAGCCTCCCGGGCCCGGCCGGCCGCTTCGGCAGCCCCGGGCGGTGCCGCCGTACCTGGAGCGTGGGCACGATCTTGCGGACCATGGGCAGGTTCAGCGAGTTGAGGGCCTTGGGCCGGTTGAGCGTGATCACACGCAGGCTGCCATGGGTGCCAAAGAGGACCTCGTCCTCGGCGGACGACGCCGCCGCCGTGCTCATGAGGCGCGGCTGGACCTGTGCCCAGCGTGGCGTGCCCACGGCGCCAGGTCGCCAGGCGTTAGGCGAGAGGAGGCTCTGCGGGTGTCCGGCCCCAAACTGTGCGTGGTCCGCACCCGGAGCGCAGCGGAGCCGGCCCGCCGCGCGAACCTGACAGCACGGAACGGAGCCCCCACACACCACCACCACCACCACCACCACCAGCAGCCCCGCCGCCCACCGCGTCCGTCAGTGCATGCCGCCGTCGCCCGGCCCGGCCACGGCCGCTGAGCCCGCCGGGGCGGCCGTACAGGTGCGTCGTCGTCGCGGCCGCCGCCGTCGCGCGCGCCGCCGCCGCTGCCGCCGCCATCGCCACGGTTCTCGAGGGGCACCGCTGCCGTGGATCTTTGTCGTGTGTCTCCCCGCGCCGCCCAAACCACGCGGCGGCTGCCTGCTCCTGCCCTGCCTGGGTCCTGCCACGAACGGCCTCCGTCGCACTCCACGCGGCCCGCGCGCAGACGATGGCGTCTAGTGAGGTTGCTGTATGTAGCGTGCAAGAAAAAGATACATCGGGCACTGGGGGCGCCGCTATGCCGACGCCGACCGCAGCAGCTGCTCCTGCTGCTGCTGCGCGGTGCGATACGCCGCGATCTTCTCCTCGATCTCGTGGCGGAAGTGGCGGACGAGACCCTGCACACCGCGGCAGCGCAGGATGGCCGAGGGCCAGGCTCAGCGTAAGCGGGCCGGCAACGTCGGCGGGCTCCGGCAAGCGGACGCAGGCGTACCTGCGCCGGCCATGCTGCGGCGTCGCCCAATGCGCAGATGGTGTGGCCTTCGATCTGCCGGCTCAGTTCCTGTGGGCCATGCGTCGTCCGATCGCGCAGGCGTGGGCGTCAGCCGTGCTACTCCGATGCAGCTACCACGAGCGCTCGCGGGGACGCCAGCGCACGTACGTCCAGCATGTCGATCTCCTCCAGGCGCGCGTCGCCCTTGACGAAGCGCTTCAGGATGTTGTCCATCCAGCCGGTGCCCTCGCGGCACGGCGTGCACTGCCCGCACCTGTGCGTACACCGCTCGTACGCGCGCGATGTTGCTGCGGCGGCGCGTTAGCCCGTGCAAGCGTGCGAGAAAAACAAGTGCAGCGCGCGCCACGCCACGTACGACTCGTGCTTGTAGAAGGTGAGCAGGCGCGAGATGGCCTGGACCATGTCGGTCGACTTGTCCATGACAATGACGGCGGCCGTGCCCAGACCGGACTGGACGTCGCGGAGGGCGTCAAAGTCCATCAGGACGGTCTCGCAGATGTGCTTGGGCAGGACCGGCACCGAGGAGCCGCCGGGGATGATGGCCTTCAGGTTGTCCCAGCCGCCGCGGACGCCGCCGCAGTGGCGCTCGATGAGCTCCTTGAGCGGGATGGACATTTCCTCTGGAAACCGCCCACGTCGGTGTTGCGCCAACACGCACGCAAGCGTTCAGATCATGGCGTGGTCCGTCCGACCAGACCTCAGCATGGCATGTACATACCCTCGACCGTGCACGGGTTGTTGACGTGGCCCGAGATGCAGAACAGCTTGGTGCCGCTGTTGCGCTCACGGCCAAAGCCGGCGAACCATGCGCCGCCGCTGTATGAGAGGGGAGGGCGCAGAAGGCGCGGGAGCGCGGTGGTGAGTCCTTTCTAGCGGCATCGTTGGCCGCCTCGGCTGGGCCCCGATCGCAGCGCGTACCGCCGGCAGATCGTGGGCGCCACGGCGACCGTCTCGACGTTGGCGACGGTGGTCGGGCAACCGAACAGGCCGACGTCGGCCGGGAACGGCGGCTTCAGGCGGGGCTTGCCGGGCTTGCCCTCGATGCTCTCGATGAGGGCGGTCTCCTCGCCGCAGATGTAGGCACCCGCACCGCGGTGGACGTAGACGTCGAAGCTGTAGCCCGAACCGCAGGCGTCCTTTCCAAGGAAGCCGGCTGTGTTGCACGACGGCCCACCGCGCTTCCTCCGAAGCTAGGTTGATCGGAGGCGGCCCTGATGCCGCGGCTAGCCAGAAAACGCCGTACCCTTGTAGGCCTCGTGGATGGCCTGCAGGAGGTTGGAGGCCTCGTGGTAGAATTCGCCGCGGATGTAGATGTACGCTGTGCGAATTGGTAACCCAGGCAGCTGGCAGTGGAAAGCACGTCAGGCGGGGAGCGCGGTGCGGCCTGCCTGCCTCCGCCGCTGCCGCCGCGTAGCGCACCGGCAGAGGCGCCCATAGCGCGGCCAGCAACGAGGCAGCCCTCAATGAGCTTGTGCGGGTCGTGGCGCATGATCTCGCGGTCCTTGCAGGTGCCCGGCTCACCCTCGTCCGCGTTCACCACGAGGTACTTGGGCCTGGCCGCACCGTTCGGCAGCCGGAGGCGAAAACTTGGGCGGCGGTGAGCCCGGCGCTACGGTTTCCGCGTTCACCAGGCAGAGGCGCGGGCGACGCACCGGCCATCGTTCCAGTCGCCCTTCATGAAGCTCCACTTGAGGCCGCTGGGGAAGCCGGCGCCGCCGCGGCCGCGCAGGCCCGACTTTTTGATCTCGTCCAGGATCCAGTTCGGGCCCTTCAGCAGGATTTCTTTGGTCTTGTACCAGTCGCCCTGGTCGTCCGGCCGCGGGCGCCGACAGGCGGCGCCCGCAAGCGCCAAGTCAGCACGAGGCCAACGATGCGGGAAAGTGGCCGTCACAGCAACGCCAACGCACCCGCTGGAGGGCGCCCTTAATGCCAAAGTCGTGCTTGCCGTAGAGGTTGGTGAAAATGCGGTCTTGGTCCTTCAGGCCGCCGTACGAGCGGGTGGTGGAGTAGGCCGCGGTGGCGAGCGCGGGCGCGAGCGTGGCGGCGCGGCTTGGGAGGGCGCGCGCGGTGGCCGTGGCGGCCGCGGCCGCGGCGACGGCGAGGGAGGCCATGTCGTCGACGCGTTCGGGCAAGCCGGGGCTCGGGCGGCGTGCGACGCGGAGGAGGGCCGCTGCCCGTGGGCGCTTGCGAGGAAGGCGGGGGAGGGGGGTTCGTCCGCCGGCGCGAGCGGCCGACTGGAGGGCAGCGGCAGCAGCACCAAGGCAGGAAAAGACGGACTGAACGGTGGGGAGCACCACGGTGCCGGGGGGAGCACTGACACTGGCATGGGAAGCAGTGAGGCGGGCTGGCACCCCCCGAACCCGCACACTGCCGGCACCGCAGGCGGTGGGGGGGGCGGTGAACGTCGGCCTATGCGGGACAAGGTCCAGGATTACGGCTCGCCGGGGCAGTTCGGGCGCCCGTGCAGGATTCAGTTCAGTGCCATAAACGTCAACATGCTGGATGCAGCAAAGCGGTGATGCTTGCTAACTTGGGATCAGTTCCGGATTTGTGACAGGTCGCGTTGCCTGCTGCGTGCCTGCTGCGTCGATGCTCCTCATAGGTGTGGTGCAACCATTACGCACGCACAGGGACAAGCTATTGGAGTTCGCAATTCGGCAATCGAATGCAGTCGTATCTCAAGGCGGTCCTCGTTGGTTTCTCCGCAGAGACCGCCTGTGTCAAGCGAGCGGCACATGAAGCGTGCGCTGGCATTAGTCACTGCCAACGGCACTGGCTAGGCCAAAGGTCGCGGTGCGACAACGTGGCCACACGCTCGTGGACAGTGGCGAGCTGCGACCTTCACTGACGGACAAGCCACGTGCCACTGACAAGCGCCTCGTACTGGTTCTGAGACATCTGCAAAGCAGCGTTGCTTTTTATTCGTACTATGTTTAGAAGTTTGGCAAGTTCTTCGAGGGCGCACTGGCCGCACCTACGACAGCGCTGGAGGTCTGTACAGGGCTACTGTTACACACTTGGACACGCGTGCGATGTCTAGCGCCGCCCGCGCGGGTGCTGCGGCGCAAAGTGGGCTTGGTAGTTGCCCATGGCCATTGCTTGCTGCATGCTGTGCTGGTAGGCCTGTTGCGCGCCGGCCTGGCTCTGCTGCCATGCGCCGCGGCCCGGGTTGATCGTGCCCGGCCCGCCGCCGCCGTTGCGGCCGATGTTGAGCAGGTCCTGCTGGGTCAGCTCCTGGGAGGCGGCAACAACCAGGCGCCCGCACGGCCGTGCGAGTGAGCGGCGGCGTCCAACGCGCCTGCGCCGGCTCCGCCCTTTCGTACCGGCCGCGGCAGCCGCGTGCCGGGCAGGATGCGGGCGACAAACTGGTGGCCCGGCGGCATGACGGGCGACGTGAACGTCGCGCAGACCACCATGTTGTCCTCGATGTCGGGTAGCTGCGGGATCGGCGACGGGAAGATGGAGCCTGGCATGACGGCGTTCGGCGCCCGCGTAATCGCGCCGGCCAGGCCGTCGTGGTCGCGCATGTTGAGCGTCACGACCTTGCCCTCCGTCTGCGCCCGGCGGGAGGCTCCCTCCACACCCACGGACCGGCTCAGACCAGCTGCCGCTGCTGCGAACTTCCCCCCGGCCCCCGTCCTCGCGTCGCCACGCCGCGTACCGTGCCGCCGTAGAGGTCGCAGATCGGCTCGAATAGCTTGGACGCCTTGCTCACAAACAGCAGGTCGTTGCCAAACTCGTTCAGCCGGCGGTCCTCCGGCGCCAGCTTGCTGTACAGCGGCTGGACCGCCTTCAGCAGGCGGTCCTCGTCGACAAAGGGCAGCAGCGCGACGCCTTGCCACGCCGCCTGCCGCCGCCGCCGCGAACCGCCACGCACGCACGCAACTATACTACTCAGCATGTACGCTGGGCCTTCGCTGAACGCGCACGGCGCAGGCCACAACGCACCGTCTTGCCGTTCATGTCGATCTCGAACGATGTCGGATAAAAGTCCAGGATGGGCGAGCTCTCGTCTAGCATCAGCGGACGCAGCGGCTCGGGGATGAGGTCCTTGGACGCCGGCGGGAAGACGGCCATGAGCTGCTCCAGCGGGCGGAACGGCTGGCCGCGCTCGAAGCGCGGGCGGTAGTCGCCCAGCAGCGAAAAGTCCGTCGCGAACGGCGAGTAGTGTTGCGGAAAGTACCACTTCCAGGACGGGCAGCCCTGGTAATAGTAGAGCATCACCCACGACACGCCGGCGGCGTAGGCGCGCACGAGCTCGCGCACAAACTCGACGTCGCTGGCCTGCACGCGAAACTTGTTGACGTAGTACCGCTCGCGCCAGCCGGGCTCCCACAGCCGCACGCGGTCCTCGTTGGCCTCGGCCGGCGTCGCCGCCTCCGCCTCGGACGCGGCGGCCACCTCCTTGAGCGGCGTGGCCGCCTCCTCGACGGTGGCCGCGTCGTCCGCGGCCTCTTCCTCTGCCACGTCGGCCGTGGCCTCGGCAGCCTCCGCGGGCCCATCACCATCGACGACCGCCGCGCCGTTGGCCGCGCGACGCCGCTTCGTGGGCGGCGGCTCGTCGGCGTCGGCAGCAGGTGCGGCGCCCTCCTCTTCCACAACGTCGGCGGCGCCCGCGGGCGTGGCGCTTGCTGCGACGTGATCGATGACCGCCACCGCCACGTCCTTTTCCGCCGCCAAGTCGGCTGCCAGTAGCGCCCGCAGGGACTGCGCCGCTGCCCGGTTCGCGTTCCTAGCCACGGCCCCGACACCCGATCGAAGGGAAGGCCAGGTCGGTCAACATCCGGACTCGTCATTTTCTTTTGTTGTTAGTCCGCCTGAGGCTGCTCGTCGTACGCGTCCGCGCCGGCGACTGCGGCAGGCGGCGGCGGCGGCCGGGCGGTCGCGCCCGTGGCCGGCCCTGGCGGTCCTCCGGCACGGCGCGCCGGTGGCGCGGGCGGCTGCTGCGGGCTGGCAGCGCCCGGTGGCGGCCGCGTGCCCGCTGGCGGGCCGCCCGGGGATTGTGACATCATCTGCCACAGCTCGTTGAGGACGCGCGCCTGCTCCGCCGTGGCGTCGCGGTTGCCTGCGTCGCGCCGGCGCTCGGCCTGGCGCTTGCGCTTCTGGTCGCGGCGATTTTCGGCTGTACGCACCAGACGCCATCGCACGCGGCACGTGGCGAGCAGTGAGCCACCCGCAGCTGCTCGGGAAGGAAACAATGGAGCGGTCTAGAGGCCGTACTATCCCGTCTTCGCCGAAAGATGTCCTCCTCGCGGCGGCCCAGCTCCTCCATGATCATCGCCACGCGGCTGAGGTTGACCTGTTGCGCCGCGACCATGAACCCACCCACGCATGCCGCGGCCTGTGAGTGCTCCGGGGCAAGCGTACGCGGCCGGCAAGGCTGCGCGAGCCGTGAGCGTACGTTGCCGTTCTCCGTCAGGTAGCCGTCCATGGTCGGCAGCAGCCGCTTGTAAATGTCGATCAGGACGTCGATGGCGCCCTCGCGGATCTCCAGCGATGGCAGGTGCGGCAAAAAGTCGTTGCCCACGAAGAAGCACAGGAACACCCAGTCGTCGATGGCGCGCTCGGGGTCGAACGGGAAGTTGTGCGTGGCGACCCGCAGCTCGAACGACAGCGCCTCGCGCAGCCGGTTGGTGTAGAACCACACGTACGGCCGCGGCACCACTTGGCCCTTCTCGTCGTAGACGCCCTGCTTCTTCTTGGGCACGCCGGTGCACTCGGCGGCGATGTGGCCAGGCTGGCCACAGATGCGGCACCCGGCGTTGTTGTCCGTGTTCCAGAACACGTCCTCGCGCAGCACCTTGAAGTGCGGCTCGTGCGTCGCCAGGCTCAGCATGATCAGATCGGCGTCCTGCGAGAAGCGTTGCCCAACGCCGTTCGGCGGGTTGGCACACAGCATTGTGAGCGCCGGTGGGTCGGGCCGGCGGGGACGACGAACAGGGGGCGTACCAGGCCGTAGATAACGTGCGAGGTGTTCGGGTTGTAGCCCGGGGTCGCCCGCTGGTGCCGGATAAAGGCCATGATCTTGTGCTCGCCTTCGCCGGGGACACTGGCATCGGACAGGATCACCTTGAGCTGTGGACGCCGTTCTTGGCCCGTTCCCCGCGCCAGCAAGGCCAGATTTAGTACGCGAACCGCGAGACGATCAGCCACCATGTGCGGCGCCCTCACGCACGTGGCGCCACCCAGGGTCGTTGTTCAGGCGCTCCGTGATGTAGTAGGCCAGCGCGGTCGACAGGTTGGCCATGAACGGCGTGCCCGGGGTGATGCAGTTGGAGTCGAACGGCCGCTTGCCGTCCGGCGGGGCGACCGGCTCGCCCGTCACCTCGCGAAAGCCGGCCAGTAGCTCCTCCTTGGCCGCCGCCTTGTCCTGCGCGTCCTGCGCGGCCCGGAAGCGGCGGGAACGCTGCTGGTTCATCTTGGCGCGCGGCGCAACGCCGTCTGCCAGGGCGGCGAGGCACGCGACAAAGCACCCTGCGGCGCGTGAGCAGCAGCGGTGGCGCCACCGGGCCGCGCCGCCAACCGATAGCGCATGGCGACGCACCGATGGCCATGTACAGGATGCGGCGCGGGCGCACAATGTTGAAAAGGCGGTCGATGTACTTCATGATTTCCACGTACATGTCGTCCTCGGTCTCGGGCGCCGGCTGTCCGCCGGCTCTGGCCAGCGCAACTGCAACGCCAGCGGTCTGGTCAGCACGGCGGTCCGTCCACAGCTGCGGGGCCGCGCTGGCCGCGCGCCTCACCTTATCCTCGGGGTGCGAGCACGGATGGATAATGCCGTTCATGTCGAGGTACAGGTTGTCGACCTCGAACCCGTTCGGGTTGGGCTTGCTCGTGTCGACGGGGATGGTGACATGGTTGATTTCGCGCGGCCGCTCCTCCACGGCCCGCTCCGTCAGCCTTGGGTACTTGCTCGTGAGCCAACGGAAGAGCGCCGGGACGCCCATGGCGGCGGCCCTGCCCGCAGCCGCCGGCGCGGGGGTGCGTCGCCGTAGCCGTTAGGGGTGGCCTTGGCGCCCGTCGGTGTGGCCTGCGTGGGGCCCTCCGCTGCTTGCCGCGCTGCCCGTCCACGCTCAGCCTGTGTCGGCACGTCGAGGCCGTCGGAGGCCGTGCACAGGCGTCCGCCGGGGCGCGTCCGCTGGGCCGCGGGGTTCGTCCGCCGCCTGCCGATGTGGGCGCGTCGCTGCGGCTGCCGCGTGGCGCGCGGGGGTGGCAGGCAATCGATGACGTCATCGGTCAGATGACGTCACCTATGGGCGCCGCAGAGGGCGGCCGCGCGACGGTGATCGCCGGGCGGCAGCGGGCGCCGCGAGACGCCGCTGCCGGGCAGGGGGCGGCGTGCGACACCGCCCTCAGAGGGTTAAGCCGCCGCTGAGAACGTGTTAGCGTTGTAGATCCGCGGTCCTTTTGAAAGTTTGCCGCTCACGAGCGGCCGCAAGCGTCTGCGATGGCATCCGCGGCCGACGGCCGTGGCAATCCCGCCGGGGATGTCGAGAGCCAGCCGCTGCTCAGCGAGAAGGGAAAGCCGCCCAAGGTGCTCAGCCGGCAGACATAGTATGCTGCAGCGCCGTCGCCGCCGTCGCTGACAGACCTCTCTAACCTTTGTGCCCGGGAGCCCCCTTGCTCGGGGTCGCCGACACAACCACTCAGCTGCCTCCTCGTGGCCGCGGTGGTTGTCTTTGCCCTGGCGAGCATCATTCTCGGCACGGTGGTGATCATTGGCCTCACGGGCGACCGGACAGGCGCGCCGCCGGTGCGTCATCGGGCCGTCCGCCCCTCGTGCGGTAGCCGCCGCTCCGCCTGAGTGACCCAGGGGTGGCGTTGAATGCCGCTCGCAGGCTCACGACCCCGAGCCGGAGCCCGCCGACGTCGACCTGCTGCCGTTCACACCGCCCGAGCCGTACACGGTGCCGGAGCGGCCCGAGCAGGTCGAGATCAGCACGACGACCATGACATGGACGAACGTGGACGTCGCGCCGGATGGCTCTAGCATCGTGTTTGACTACCTGGGCGACCTATACGAGGTCAGCATCGACGGCGGTTCGTCAGCGATCGGCGTGAGCGGCTGCAGCGTGCATAGACCGGCGGTTGATGACGAGGCGCCGTGCGTCGCTTGCTGCCCTTTGCCCTGCCAGGCACGGCTACGCCGATCCGCGAGGCCTTTGCGTACGACACGCAGCCGCGCTACGCCCCGGACGGGCAGAGCATCCTCTTTAAAAGGTGCGGCCCGCGACGACGCGCCTGCGTTGACGCTGCGCACTCACGCAGCTTGGGCTGGTGGTCCCACCGCTATGCGCGTGAGCGCGTCCAGCGACGAGGGCGGCTGCGACAACATTTGGCGGCTCGACCTCACAACGGGCGAGGCGACGCCGCTGACGACGGAGCCGTACCGCTTCATCGGCAATGCGCACTGGCACCCCGACGGCCGGCGCTTCGTGGCGGTGAAGTGGCACACCACGACCCGCTCGATCCCGGCGGGCGAGATCTGGACGTTCGTGCTGGACGACGACCCCACCAAACCGGTGGTCAACAGCACGCGGCTGGTCGGCCGCCCATCGTCCTCGACCCAGATTGGGCCCGAGGAGCCCTTCTACTCGAGCGACGGCGCGTACGTCTACTACAGCCAAAACGTCGCCGACGGCGCCACGGGCGTGTTCGAGTACAGCAAGGATCCGCACAGCGGTCGGCGGCGCGCTGGTGAACAGAGCGGGGCGTGGAGCCGCTGGCTAACGGCGTGGCCAACGGCGCGGCACGATGTGTGCTCGGGGGCCCGCGACACGTCTTAGGCATCTACTCCATCTATCGCGTGAACGTGGCAACCGGCGCCGTCGCGTATGTGACCGGCGGCGTAGGCGGCGCCGCGCGGCCCACGGTCTCGCACGGCGGCTCGCTGCTGGCCTTTGTGCGGCGCACGCGCTTCACCGATTCGCTCGTGCTGCGCGACCTGCTCAGCGGCAACGAGCGGATCCTCTACGCCAACCTAAGCAAGGACCAGCAGGAGGCGTCGGCGCCTTCCGGCGTGTACCCGCAGTTTGCCTTCACGCCCGACGACAGCGCCATTGTCATCTGGCTGCGCGGTCAGCTGTACAAGATCCAAGTAGACACTGGCAGCGCCGCCCCGCTGACGGTGTCGGTATGTGGCAACTTGCGCCGCCGTCCCGCCGCCGTCCCCGTCACCAGCAGCCTGTGGCTGGCCTAACCGGTTGCGCGCCACTCGACCGGGCGTGCCCTTCCACTCTCCGCCCCACAGGTGACCTTCCGCTCGGCGGTGCTGCCGACGGCCCGCGCCAACCAGGACGCGGACACCGGCACCGAGTTTGTCACCAAGGTGGCGCAATGGCCGTCGCCGGTGCCCGGGTCCAGCTGGGTCCTCTTTACGGCCGTCGGCGCCACCTACCTGCTCGACACCGCCAGCGCAGCGACCACCCGCGTCACCACCGCATCGGACGTCTTTGAGTTTGGGCCCAGTGCGGCGCCGACCGGGCGCCAGGTGCTGCACCGGACACGGACGAGGGGAGACGGTGCCCGAGCTCGACTGACGGTCATGTCTTTCCTGGAGGGAACGCAGCGCCCGTCTCACAGTTTGCTCAGGTGGTGTGGAGCGACACGGAGCTGGCGCGGATCGAGGTCGTCACGCTGGATGAGAACGGCCGCGCTACGGGCGCTGCGATCAACGTGACCGATCGTCGCGGACGCTACGCCAACCCACGGTTCGCTCCGGACGTACGGCTATAGGTCGACACCACGCTAGAAGTGAATCACCGGATGCTAACGAAAGGCAGGGGCCGGACCGCCCAATGCTGATCGATGTGCAGGGAGCGCGGCTCGTGTTTGCCCGGCTGGCGGCGGACTCTCTCAGCGGCCCGCTGGACGGCGCCGACCCCGGCCTCTACACCGTCGATCTGACCGTCGGTACGTGCGTCAACCAGTGGTTCACGTGCCCGAGCACGGGCTGGCGACTCTGACGCCCGGGGAACCTTATTGCACCTGGCTGCTGCAGATGGCGACGGTCTCATCACGGGGGTGCGGAGCGAGACGCTGCGGTTGGTCGCGAGCGGCTCGTCAGCCACGTTCACCAAGGACGGCCGCGGCCTCCTGGTCGACGGCGGCAGCGCCAGCCGACTCGTGCCGCTGACGTCGGAGTTGAACGACGGCCGCAGCCAGGTGCTGGTCGACGCGCCCTACGCGACGAGCGTCGTCGTGGCGCCCAGCCGTCGGTTGGTGGCGTTTGTGGAGCTCAACCGCGTGTACGTTGCGGCGCTCCCGGCCGAGGCCGCGGCGCCCATCGTGCCCACAGCGGCGTCCGTGGCGTTCGCATCGGTGCCGGACCGCGCGACGTTGGACGCGCGGCTGGTAGGCCCCCTGGGTACGTAACGCAGCATAGGTGGGATGGTTAGGGGTCGCCCGCCCGCCAAAACTTAATCGGATGCATGTGGAACGGTCCCCACGCCGTTTAATGGCCCCGCGCAGGTGGCGACTTTTTGGCGTGGACGGACGTGCCGGACGAACCACTGACGCTCACGTGGGTCCACGGCCCCACCTTTCATCAGCTCGATGTCGAGGGCGCTCTGAGCGCCTGTGCGTTGGCGCGATTGACTAACCGCTGGGCCGCCAAAGTGACGCGCTGACCGCGGACGCGCGGGCGGTGGGTGGCTCGTGCGACGTGGCCGTTCACAGGTGCCGACAAGGAAGGCCGGGCGTTCGCCTCGTGCGCGGCGGCATATGACCCGACGCAGCAGCTGGCCGCCACCGTGCCGACGCAGGTGCCGACGACGCTTCGCTTGCTCCTGCGCAACGCCACCGTGCTGCCAATGACGGGCCCGCAGACCGAGGAGGAGATTCTCACCAACCAGTGCATCGTGGTTCAGTCCGTGCGGCGTCCCACGCGCGTGGACGGCGCGGGCGAACCGTAAGTAATGGTTTACGGTCGTCAGGGTTCGGGCTTGGAGTCGTGCGCAGGGGCACCACTATTGTGTCGGTCGAGCCGTGCGGTACGGAACCGCCGGAAGCAGATCAAGAACTCGATGTGGCGGGCGGCGTGGTGACGCCCGGCTTCGTCGATGCGCACGCGCATTGGAGCGGGACCCGGCGATACTATGTAGGTGCAGCGCAGGGCGCGCACCGGACCGCTCGAAGCGGCGAGGCTGAACGGCCATCTCCGCTCACGTCGCGCGGTAGCGCGTGCCCAGGTCCAGCAAAGCTACGAGTTTGTGACCAACCTTGCCTTTGGCGTCACCACAATGCACAACCCGTCGTTCGACACACTCAGCGGCTTCGCCGACGCGGAGCTCGTGCGCGCGGGTACGGCGACCGCACCAGCGCAACGTTCTGGCGCCGAGGGTGTCGGCTCAACGCTTGGCGAGGTGGCGTGGCATGGCCGCCGCGCACGCCAGGTCGCAAGCTGGGCCCGCGGATCCACCTGACGGGCACGATCGTGTACGGCGCCGACGGCACGAGCCGCTGCGAGATCAACACGGACGACGATGCGATGGATCGGCTGCAGCAGTACGCACGGGCTGCTTAGGAGGCGCTCAACGTCCGGCATCCGTGCTCATGCCTCGTATTGCCGACCCCATGCGCTCTGGATGAGGCGGGACCGGCAGTCTGCAAGCGTATGGCGCCTGGTCCGTCAAGTCGTACCAATTGCCCTGCCGGTGTGTGGCTTGGCCGGCGACAGCGTGCGTAGCGTGGCGGCGGCGGGGTTGTCGCTCACCCAGCCAGGGCGCGTGTGGCCCGCAGGGTCGGACGTGGCGCCAGGTCGTCGCGGCAGCGGCTGCTGGCTGCCGCGCACGCGCTCAACTTTTCGGTGGTCCCCGAAGGCGGCATGGCCTACGGCTGGAACATCAACCAGATCCTCGACGGGCACACGACGATCGAGCACGCCCTGCCGATTGCGCCGCTCTACGACGATGTGAAGAGCCTATTCGCGCAGCGGTGCGGCAGCAAAAGCCCGACAAGTGTGCATGCGCGGCGACGTTGAGGCTAACGCCTGCGCTGCGGCGCTGCCGTGGGCGTGCTTCGTGGCGTTTAGGCACACTGGCTACTGCCCGACCCTGGTGGTCTCGTTTGGCGGCATCTACGGCGAGCAGTACTGGTACCACGAGATGAACGTGTGGGAGCAAGAGCGCCTCATGCGGTTCCACCCCAACCGCCCCGTGGAGGGAGCCTCCCTGCGGAGCCACAAGGCGCACTACGACGACTACCACCACGTCGCAGTGGCCACCACCGCGACCGAGCTGTACCGCGCCGGCGTGAAAGTCTCCGCCGGTGCGCACGGCCAGTTGCACGGCCTGGGCTTCCACTGGGAGATGTGGATGTTTGCGCAGGTAGGACGGCAGGACCAGCCTAGTATGACGCCGTGCCGCGTTGCCACGCACTGAGCCCCGGCAGTGCGCCAATCATGTGCGTCGCCCAACCCCATCCAGGGCGGCATGCGGCCGTACGAGGTGCTGCGGACCGCGACGCGCAACGCCGCTGAGGCGCTGGGCCTGGGCAGCGGCGCCGGGCTCAAGCAGCTGGGCGTCATCGCGCCGGGCGCCCTCGCAGACCTCGTGATCTGGCCGCCCACGGCGTCGCCGCTGGACGACATCCGTAACACGGTGCGCCTGTCGCACGTCATGGTGAACGGCCGTCTCTACATCGTACGCCCGACGGCGGCGAAGCATCGGCGTGGACAGCGCTCACGCGTGCCACCTAACAGACTGCGGCTGTCTGTCTTCGCGGTCATGCAGGCGGACACGATGGCCGAGGACTTTCCGGTGCGGCGCCCCCTGCCGCCCGGCCCCGTGCTCGATACTCCGCGTGTGGGCTCCACCAGTGCGGCCGCCATGCCCGCTGTGAGCGCCGCCCACGTCGAGCTCTAAGTGAATTCACCAAAGCACTCAGGTAAGAATCGTATCGTCGAACATGTACACTTGACATTGTCTCGTCGCATCGTACACAGCTCTGGTGTCAACCTAGTAGTACCCTTGTCCGGGAGGCCGCGCGTAGCCGCTCTGCGAGTGAGCTCCGGTGCTTGGTGGCACATACGCGCCCGTCGATTGCGGTCCGGCTGCCGGCGCCGGCTGCGGCGGGCCATAGCCCGCCGGCTGATGATGCGGCGGTGGCCCGGGCTGGGCCTGGCCGGCGGCGCCCGGCGGCCCATACGACGGCGTCCGCGGTACGGCCAGAGAACCGGCCGGCGGCACTCCGTGGTGCGCGTACGCTTGTTGCGGCGACGGCGCCGCCGTGCCGCCGTAGTGCTGCTGCTGCTGCGGGGGCATTGTCTGTCCAGGTGCGGCCGGGACCGGGGGCGGCCTCGCGGGCGGACCCGCTCCAGGCTGCTGCTGTGCCGGGTGAGGATAGTACACATGCTGGGCCGCGTGCTGCACCGGCGGTTGCTGCTGTTGCTGCTGCTGCTGCTGCTGCTGCTGCTGCGGCAGCTGCGGCTGAGCAGGCGGCCGGGCGGCGCTCGGCTGAGCGGCGTACGCCTGCGGCGGCTGCTGGCCAGGGTAGCCCTGCTGTCGCGGCGGCTGGGCGCCCGCAGGCTGCGGGTACGGTTGCGGTCCCGACGGATACGGGGCAGCGGCCGGTGGCTGCGCAGCGGACCGCGGCTTGCCAAAGTCGTCGTCAATGTGCAGCTCGGCACTGCCGCCGGCACCGTTGCTTAGCCGCGTGGCCGCGGTCGATCCCACGAGCTCGGCTGGTAGAAGCGCAGAAGCATGCACGTGAGGTGGACACCAGTCACATTAGCGGCTGCCGCATTAGGACTGCAGCTGTCGCGCTGCATATTCATCACATGCCAATATCCGCCGTGGACAGCACCGGATGCACGGGCGTCTGTGGCTCTTCTGCGGCAAAGCACGCCACAGAAATGTCAACACCGGCGCCCGTGTCAGCCACCCGCAGGGCCACCGGCCGCCTTGCCACGCGCGGCCTAAGCCAATACCAGCCTTGCGCTTGGCGTCGTCGGCTGCGGCGGCCTCCGCTGCCTCCTTCTTGGTGGCCGCAGCCGGCGGCTGCGTGGCGTCGTCCAGGATCCGAATGGCGGTGTCGATGGCGCGACGCGCGTCCTCCAGCGCCTGCCGCAGCGACGCCGCCTGCTGGGGCATGCCCGCCATGCGCTGGACGTCACGTGGCAGGATCGGCGCGCCGCTCTGTGGCGGGGGCAGGGCCTCCTTGTCTGGTTGTCGCCGGCGCCAGGGCCTCGTCACGGGAGCGCGCGTCAGGATGGTCCTTGGCGCGTCACCGTTCCAAGGGCGACGTACCGTAGACGGACACGCGCAGGACGTTTGACTGCTCCAGCGCATGGGCGACGTCGATGCTGTCCGTCATGGTTACCAAGTCGCCGTCTGCATGCGACAGGGCCCATTTGCAGTCGGTCGAGCGCGCCGGCGTGCGGCGTCAGCAAGCAACATGGCGCGCGCGCGGGCGTCCTTCGTTGCGGACCACCCTACCAGCGTCCGTGTATTTGAGCATGAGGTTCTCCACCTTGCTCGAGAGGCGGTCGCGGAACAGCCGGTGCATCATGAAGCACAGCTCCTCAAACGTCAGCTCCTGGGTGCGAGACCAGGCGTCCGTGTTTACTGTGCGTGGCCAGGGTAAACTCCTGCCGCGGTCGTGCCGTTCGCGGCGAGGGCAACGACCCGACGGCACCTTGTTGAGGATGGGGATGCGCCGCACCTCGTTGTCGCAGACGGCCTTGACGACGAGCATGCTGGTCGCCGTCGGGCCGGCCGCCGCGGCCGCCGCCACCCGGATCGCTTGGTAGCGGTCCTCCATGGCGTCGGCGGCGGGCGCCGGATGCGCCGGTGTGGCGTCCGGCTGCTGCATGCGGAGGGAGCGGCGTTCCGCGCGCGCCCTGTCTACCTGTTTTGGTGGACAGCGCTCCAGCCGCTGGCCGGTCGCTCAACCAGCGTGGCGTGGCGTCGCGGCAGGCGGGTTGGCGCGGTGTGAGCAGCGGCTGCAGCGGCTGTGGCGGGCAGCGGGGAGAGTCGAGGGGGTTGGGGGGGGGGCAGTGGCGCCAACGTCGACCAATGACGTCAGCACAATTCGGCAGCCACCCTGCCGCCTGCCTGCCTGCCTGCCT
>Ga0180216_1001025_pt1 | contig 26156 bp, 31 predicted proteins | sample eDN3rd37CBELigMG_FD_128879 | JGI IMG/M metagenome (GOLD analysis project Ga0180216, IMG submission 128879) | Enriched Miracle-Growth compost microbial communities from Emeryville, California, USA - eDNA 3rd pass 37_C BE-Lig MG (version 2)... ... | reverse complement strand
CGGTGCGGGACACAGCGGCGTACCAACGCTGCAAGGCGTTCGGGTAGTCCACGTCGGCGACGCCGGGGACGAAGCTGGCCAGCGCGCTAGTGGCAGTGCCGTTGATCCGGTACACCAGCCGCTGCTGCACATCCTGCAGGACGGTGTGGAGGGCGAGCGACACGACCGCTTGGCCGGTGCTGCCGGCCGCCGCGTCCGGCTCTGGCGGCGTGCACCCAATCGTGGGTTCAAGGAACTTTTAGCGACGGTGGCGCCTGGAGCACGTTGCGCGCCGCCGCGGCCGCACCGAGGTTCTTGGTCATGTGCGCCAAAAAGATCTCGCACATCTCCACGAGGGTCTCGACAGACAGCTCGCGAATGATGCGCGGCCGCAGCCGATCGTGCAGGGGCGTCACCACGGCCTCCATGAGCGCCCTGCGGCGCGCGACACACACACCGTCAGCGAAACAGGGAGGTGAGATGCGTCGCGCGCCTACCGGGCGCCTAATTGGCAGCGCACGCACTGGAGGGCGAGCGGCGAAGGCTCGAAGAGGGCCAGGAAGAGCTCGTGCTCCTCCAGGCACACGCGCTCGACGTACGCGACCGCCGCGCGGGTCTGTTGCGTTGCGCATCCCCGCACACATGGCCCGCCACCTCGCATGAGCCGCGGGTGCATCTTGAGGTCGGCGCCACGGCGCGCCACGTACAAAACCGACGACGTCGGGTGTGGCCGCCTGCTGCTGGTCAAAGAACGCGTTCACGATGGTGCTGAGCAGCTGGGCTCGCACGTCGATGTAGACGCTGTGGCAGTCGGCCAGGAGCTGGCCGTACTCTTCCTGCGTCTGTCGCTGCTCCAGCTCGTTCAGCAGCGTGCGCAGGGCCGGCGCGAGCGCGCGGAAGCGCGCCTGCACGAGCGCCGACGCCACGCCCTCCGACGCCGCGACTTCCTAAGCGGCGTCGGTCCGCGACGCACGCGCCCTGCCGAGCTCTGTAGGTCAGGGGCCGTTCCACGGCCGAGCCACGCCGCACGACACGCGCGGAGCCGTGCCTTGTCCTTGGTGATCCGCGTCGACAGCTCGGTCAGAAGGCCGTGGAGCACCTCGGAAAAGTACATCTTGATGAGGGTCAGGCCACGCGTGAGGCATTGACGGAACTTCATCCGGTACAGCTCGGCGTCCTTGTACGACGGCTGCAGCGCGGCGCCCCGGCCGATCCCACCGCCACGCCTGCGGCCGCGGTGAGCGTCGCATCCCGCCGGTGCCCTGGTCGAACAGCGCAACGGCGTCCGCGCACGACGCACGTTGGCATCGATGTAGGCGAGGCACTGGTCCAGCCGGTTCAGCGACGGCAGGAACCGCTCGTGCAGCACGACCACCTCGCCGGGCGTGTTGAACAGCCGCGCGATGCCCTCGAGCTCGTTGAAAAACGAGAGCCGGTCGCCGACCGACTCGGCGAGGCTGGCGAGGTGGGTCTGCTGCTCCAGCAGCCGCTCGCAGGCGTCCTGCAGACTCCGGCTGCGGTCGGCGACGGACAGGTAGCTTGTCTGCATGGTTTGGAGCTCCAGCAGCGTCCGCTCGATCTGCTCGTGCAGGGCGTCGCACACTTTCCGGTACGCCTTCAGATCTTCCAGGTGCGACCTGCGCGCGTGGCAAACCGGGAAGGGACGTGCCGAGTGTTGTTGTCAAGGGGGGAAAGGGAGACGGGCGCGACGTCCCCCTGCGCGGACCGTCGGCCAAGGCGTACCGGTAGACGTCCTCGCGGCCCCGCTCCATGCTCGCTTCGACGGCGGCAAACCAGCCGAAGAACTGCTGGGCGTTGTCGACGGGGTCCTTGGGCAGCGGGTCGTCTTCGGAGGACGCCGCCGTGGCCGCGGCCGGCGCAGCGGCAGCGGCGCCCTCGGCATCGCCCAGCCTTGCCGCGCCGGCGCCATCCAGGCCCTGCCGCGGCGCGAGCCAGCCGCAGCCACGGCAGGAAACCGGTGTCCAGGTAAGACCTCGTGCCCGGGCCGTCTCAGCGCCTGCTGCCATTGCGGGCGTACCTCGGGCCACGGCAGCTCGGCGCAGGCGGCCTGCAGTGCATTGATGGTCTCGCGCTGGGCGTCGCTGAGCCGCGTCCGTGCCTCCCAGTCCTCCAGGAGCTTGGCCGGTGCCGTCATGGTCCCGCCGGCGGCCGACACGCCGGCCGGCTCGACGCGACCCCGCACTGGCGGCGCGGGCGCCGTCGTCGCGGGCTACAAGCGACTTTACCAACCCTTTGCAGCACCTTTGTATGGCACTGGTCTCTTCCTCTCCTGCGTCGTCGTCCGCGGCGTCCGGCGTCTGCTGCGTCGTCGTCTGCGGCGTCCGGCGTCTGCTGCGTCGTCGCCGGCGCTCCGGGCCAGTTCGCTCTGACATGTTCTGACAGATTTTTCTGACAGTTTTGGCGCGAAACTGCGGCCGCGGTCGGCGCGCTGGCGTGTGCGACGGTTGAACGGCGCCCGTTCGCTCGGCCACAACTGCTCACCAGGCCACTGCGCGCACGGCTGAGCCAAGGCGGCGGCGTAGCTGAGTCGTGGGACACACAGGGAGCAACGGCACCGTGTCAGACAGCTGCTGCGCTCCTTCGGTCGTTGGACCGGACGCGACGGTTGCGGTCCCGCCGCGCCAGCGCGGCGAGCGGCAAGGATGGCGGGCGACGCGGCGGCGGCGTCGCTGCCGGACATTAGCAAGTTCGAGCCGGCGACCGAGTTCTTCGGGTTCACGCCCAGCTCGTTCGTGGACGATGTAATCAACTCGGTGAACGAGTACCTCGGGCGCGCCATGGACTCGCTGCACGGCTACCTGGCGCGCACCCGGCTGCCCGGCAGCGCCACGGACGCCGATCTCGAGAAAGTACGCCCGCCGGCGGCTCGCCGCCAAACCGTGTCTAGGTGACTGCTTGGCTAACTGAGAGCGGCTCGTTCCATTCTGGGATGTCGCACACGCAGGGCACCGACCAAATCCGGACGATGGCCGAGGCCAGCCTGGACCTCAACTTTGACCGCTTTGAGCTCTACGCGCTCAAGAACTTTTTCACCATCCCACCGAACGTAGTGCTGCCGCACCGCCAGGTAGGCCGAGGAAACAAGGTTGGCGGCAGTGGACGAGATCAACGTGTCACAGTCGTTTCGCGATTGAGCTCGGTGCAACGCGCGCCGGCAGGGGCTGGACACGACCAAGTCTGCCGAGGACGAGATCGCCCTGGACGCCCAGCTGGCGACCTTGCGCGCCCGCTTGCGTGCAGTACGCCGCGCGCTTGGGCGGAGGACGCATGGCTCGCCGAGGCTCACGCCAAGGTTGTGCAGCTCTCTCGATGCCACACCCCCCCTCGCACACAGGCCCAGGTCGTTGGCAGCGCCTTGGAACAGGAGCGCGCGTGGCTGCGCTCGCGGCTGGAGCTGCTCACAAGGGCCGAGCAGCAGCTCGAGTTTGTCCAGCGGTTGCTCCGCGAGCACGGCCGTACGTGGCGTGCGGCGCGGCACTCGTCTGCCGGCTGCTGGTCCGCTGACCGACCTCTCCGATTCCGTCGGGCACGATGCGGCGCCAGTGGCGGCCAACGGCGAAGAGGCGCTGAACCACGTCGCGGACGCGGTTGCCTCGCTGCGCGCCTCGGTGCAGCAGTCGGTGCATCTGCTGCAGAGCGAGCCGTACCGCAGCAAGGCCGACGCGGCGGGGCCTGCTGCCGCCGGCAGCTGGGCGACGTTGCCGGAAGGCAGCCTGGGATCGCTGGAAGATGTGAAGGCCTTCCAGGCGGCCACCGCGCCGACCTTGTAACCGTATTGCGTCCGTCGTCGTAGCATGAACTGTAATTGCTGTACTATAGCGGGTAATACAGACGCCAGTGTGCGGCTGCGTCGACGCGAGGCGGCTGTCGTTGGGCCGTGATCCGGGATCCCTCGAGACGGTGCCCGCGCGGCCGCGTCGCCCCCACGAGTGGGGGCGGTCGACCCATCGAGCGTCATACGCAGCGACGCCCGATGGAGCGCGCCGCCGCCGCGAAAACGGGCCTCTGCCCTTTGGCCCACCCATGGCCCCCGGCGCACCGCGGCGGCGGCGGCTTGGCCGCGCCGCTGCCGCGTGGCGCCTCCCAGTCCTGCTGGTGGTGGTGGCGGTGCTGCTGGGGGCATGCGGCAGCCAGGGCGCGCAGCAGGGCGAGCTCGTGGTCAAGCTCGGGGAGATCACCGCCGCGCGAACGTGGCTGCAGCGCGTCGGGCCGGACCTGGACCCGCACCCATTTCCGGACGGCCCCGCGGCGGTGCGCACTGTGGGCGCGCTGTTCACGTACGGGCAGCTCTGCCGGCACACCCCGTGTGGGCTCTCTATGTGTGCTGCGCCACTAACGTCGCTAGACATTGCTAGACGGCCGCCTCGCTCGCTTTTGCCACCGTGCCGCCAGGCGCGCCGTGGACCGCTGGCGGCACCCGTACCGCGTCCGGCAGGCGCTCGCGTGGGCGCAGCCCGGCGGCCGCCTCCCCGGCGCGTTCGCCCGGGCCAAGCTGGCGTACGCGGTGGCCGCCGCGTCGTGCGACGACCTCGCCACGTTGTGGCAGTGCGAGGGCTACGAGGACGGGTTCCACAACGCGCTCCGTTGGCTCGAGTCGCTCGACGGGATCAACCGCGAGCCCCACACGCTCCTGCCGTTCGTCGTGGCGCTGTACTCGGGCGCGTACCTTACGTCGGTCCAAGTCGCCTCGCCCGCGGCAGCGCCGGAGCCGGCCGTCGCCGCCGCTCGGTGGATGGCGCCGCCGGAGGCGCCCGAGCCCACCTGGGTCAACCTGCCGGTGCCGCTCCTCGTGCCGCCGCCGCCGGGCACGCTGGGCGTCTTCTATGTGGACGTGCCGCACTCGATGTGGGTGCGCTCCATGCTCTCCACGGTACGGGGCCCCGTGAACGCGTACATGCGACCGATGGACCGGGGAAGCAACCAACAACGAGGCTGCTCCAGCTCCAATGCCGCGCAAGCACAGATCAAGCCCGCGGTGGCCGCTATGGCCGACGGCCGGGCGGTCTTCTTCCCGGCCAGCCACGTCGGCATGATGCGGACGTCGGCGGGCGACGTCTTCCTCGCCAAGGCGGTCGTCGTCGAGCGGAGCGGGCAGCTGGGGCCCGTTGTGCACGTCCGCATCCGCTGCTCCGCGGAACCGGCCGCGGACCGTGCCAGCGTCCGCCCGCCACCGCGCTGCGAAGTGACGCGCGTGCTCCAAGCCCAGTTCACGCTGTCGTCGCCCATCCGCTACTTCAACTAGCGATGTCGCACCTGTACATTGGATGCCTCCGCCTGTACATTCTGTAAAGCAGCTGTACATGATCGCGTGTACGTGTCCAAAGAAAAATGCTTTATTCACAGCTCGTCACGCCGCGCAGGCCGCGTCGGTGCCGCCCTGGGTGCGGCGACGGCAGGCGCTGGCGTCGGCGTCGGGATCGCGGTGGCAGTGGCTGCTGCCGCCGCCGCTGGCGTTGGGGTGGGCACCTTGGCGGCCGCGCTCGCGGCCGCGGTTGCTGCGGCGGTCGCGACGGCGCCGCCGAGGTCGGCCGTGGCGGGCTCTCGCAGCCACCGCCACCACGCCAGCAGGTAACCGGCGGTGGACTCGACCGACGTCGACGCCGCGGCGTTGGCGGCGGCGGCGGCCGCCGCAGAGTCGCCGCCCGAGCGAAAGAGCCGGTTGCGAACGACGTACGCGACCGCTAGGCCAAAGAGCAGCAGCGCGAAGCCGACGAGGATGCGGTCCATGCGCTCCCGCGCGAACAGCTGGTTCAGGACGACACGGCCGGTGCTCATCACGCCGCCCAGCGTGCGGTGCTCCAGCTGCGTCGCGCCAAGCTGCTGCGAAGACTCGCCTGCGCGGTCGAAGTGGCGCGAACGCGGCGCCGGCCGTTCCGGTGAGCTGGCCGCGCCTGCATGCTCCGGCGAGCGCGCAGACAAGGCGTCGGCCTACTGAGGATGCGGTTGGCTTGCGCGCTGCGCTCCACCTCCTGGTGCAGCAGCCGCGTCGTGCGCTCAATCGAGCGCGTGACCTCGGCCGCCGTCTTCAGCAGGGCCTCGGTGGTTCTGCACGCGAGTGGACACGCCGCGAACTTCACAAGGCAGCGTAAGCAGGCCGGCCCTGCCGCGCCACTGACGGCAAGCCAGCGCGAGGGCCGGCGTACTGCTGCTGCTGCAGGTCGCGGACGCGGGCCGGGTCGCCGAGCAGCTCGCGCCGCTTGGCGGCCATCGAGCGCTCCTCGTTGGCGTGGCATTGCAGGACGGCCTCGCGATACTTGCGCTGCAAGCTGTGTGCGCGCGCGACGCAAAGACAATAAGTGGCAGACTCCTTACACCATGGTCCCCGCCATTGTCTCGACCGGCCAGCTGCCCCGGCCGTACTGCTTGCGAAGCTCCTCCTGGCGTTTCAGCTTCTCCAGCAGAATGTCGCGGTCCAGGTCGCGGTCCTGCTCGTCGGCCCTGCGGCGGTAGTGCTGCACACGCGCTCGCCGCGCGCCTACGCCCAGCGGGCACACGCGTCAGGCAAACCACCGCGCTCGGTGCGACCGCGGGCGCGCGCGGCGCCGGCGCACCTGCTCGTCGCGGGCGAGATCGGCGAGTTCCTGCTGGATCTGTTTGGCGAGCGCCTGGGCTTCGGCGGTCGCGCCGTCGCACTCGCTGAGCCGTCCGACGAGCTGCTCGACCTTGGCGGTCCGGCGCCAGAGCGCGGTCAGCTGGTCGGAGAGCAGGAGTGCCTGCTCGCCAATGTTGGCCGCCATGGTTTATGGGCCGTTGTCCAACCGCGTCCAGGCGCGCACACACGGGAACCGAGCCCTTCTTCCCCACGGCCGTTGTGGGCACAGACGAACACGCGTGCCGCTTCCTGCGACGCCGGCCGCACGGTGCCCGCCGGCCTAGCCCGCTCGGTGGCGCCGTCGCAAGGCTGCCGGCGCGGCCCCCGCCACAACGGCCATAGGTGACGTCATTTGAGGTGTGGGGAGCACCACATTTTCGACCCGTTTTTCGCGCGCGTTTTCGACGGGCACACTGACCGACGACGCCCGGCCTGCGCCTCCGAGCACGGAACCGCTTGCGGCCGCCACTGCCGCCACTGCCGCCACCACCACCGCCGCCATGGCCGGCAAGACGATCAAGGCCACGGCCGCCGTGGCCGCCGCCCTCGCGGGCCTGCTGATGCTCAGCCCCGCGGCCGCCGCCAAGGCCGACTACTCGCAGCACGTCCTCGTACGGCACGAACACCTTCGCGTTCCCAGGCGCGCAAGCGGGATCGGCTCCCGCTCACGACGGAGGGAGCCGCCGCGGTGCGGGTTGAGTGGCGCCCACAGATCCAGCTGCCGACGACCAAGGAGCGCGTGGAGCGCCTGGAAAACCTGCCGTTCGCCGATGTTTGGAGTGTCACGCCCAAGACCATCGACGTGATGGTGCACCGGAACGACGTCCGCACCGTCGACCCGGAGAACGTCGGCCGGATCGTCGTCGGCAACGTCCAAGAGCACATTGACGCGCACGCGCCGCGCGCGCGCAAGTACGCTGGGCCCCCAGATTCGCGGCGGCGGTAGTCTTGCTCTTGCGCTGACCCGTGGTGGCCGCCGGCGCTGCTTTTTCGGCCGGTCCACGACCGCCAGGAACGACTGGGCGGTCGGCCGCGACGGCGGCTTCTTCACCGACTTCCGCGAGGCCGACGAGTTTGTGGACTACATCGACCAGCTGGTCGGCAACTACAGCAGCATCCTCACCAAGCTGGAGGCCGGCGAGACGTACGAGGGCCGGCCGATCTACGGCGTCCGCCTCAACACCGGCGGCGGCGCCAAGCCGGCCTTCTACATCCAGGCCAACGTGCACGCGCGCGAGTGGCTCGCGCCGACCACCAACCTGTGGACCCTGACCGGCCTGGTCGAGGACTACACCAGCGGCACCGAGCCAGGCGCCAGCGCGGCGGCCAAGTTCGACTGGTACATCGTGCCGATGGTCAACATCGACGGCTACCTGTTCACGTGGACCGACGACCGCCTGTGGCGCAAGAACCGCCGCCACAACAGCGGCAACTCGTACGGCGTCGACATCAACCGCAACTGGGACGGTACGCGGGCCGGGCGCGGCGGTGGCGATGCGTGCGGGCGCCCTGCCGGACCCGGCCTTCCTTAATTCTTCCCCCGGCTGCTGCATGCGCGCCGCGTGATTCAGCCGCCTGGTGCACGTCGGGCTCCAGCACCAACCCGAACTCGGACACGTACTGCGGCCCGAGCCCGGCGTCGGAGCCCGAGACCCAGATGGGCGCGCGCTACATCGACACGCTGGCCAACCTGGCCGCGGCCATCGACTTCCACTGCTACGGCCCGCTGATTGTGCGCCGGCGCCCGGTCCTGCGTGGGCGCGCTGTATTTCGTGCTGACATTGCGCGCGCGCGCGCATGGAGGTGCTTGTTCTGGACCGCGCGTCGCCAGCTGTACCCGTTCCAGCACACCTACGACGAGCCGCCCGCCGACTACTTCAACAGCGTGCGCACCAAGGGCCTGGCGATGCAGGAGGCCATCCGCGCCGTCCACGGCTACCCCTTCGAGGCGATCCAGGGCGTCGACCTGTACCCGCACTCGGGCGGCATGATCGACTACACGTACTACGAGCGCAACGCCACCGCGTACACCATCGAGCTGCGCGGCAACTCGTTCATCGTCCCGGCCTCGGACATTGTCCTGTCCGGCGAGGAGGCCTATGCCGGCGTCCTGCAGCTGGCCCAGGACCTGTGAGGGAGTGCGATTTTGTTGCTTTATTCTTCTTTTTTTTTTTCGCTCGTCGTTTCGGCGCGCGCCTCGCTGGGTCCGATTGTGTGTAGCCTCTGGGTGCGTCAATAATTGATTGTGAGCCATTGTCGCTGGGCATGCCATGCGTTGGGCATGCCGTTCTCTGACTCGAACCCCAATCTGTGGCACCATCCCAGCCTCCCGTGCCTCCCACAGTGCCCCGCACGATCGCGTCATGGACGCGCCCCCCTGTGATCTTGATAGCGTCAGCCGTCAGCGTCGCTTAGGTAAGCCCAAGCGACCGGCCGCTGCTTTGCTTTTTGGCGGGCGGGCGGGCAGGGGCGGCGGAGCAGTTGGATGACGTGATCAACCAAAAACCTGCCACGCGGACACGCGTGGAAAGTGCACCCGCGCACGCGCGGCGCCCCCCCCCCACCGACGCCTCCCTTCCTCCCACCGGACGCCCTGGCCTAGCCTGCAGCACCCGACCAGCACCAGCAGCACCAGTACCACCAGCAGCAGCAGCAGCACCAGCAGCAGCAGCAGCAGCAGCAGCAGCAGCAGCAGCAGGCGTTGTATGCCGAGTTCCTAGCGGTGTCGTGCCGTCGGCCCCGGCGCCGATTTGAGCGGCGGCAAGGCCACACACGATGGCGGGCAAGGACGACACGCAGCCGGCCACGGTCGACATCCCGCTGGCGGAGGTCGCGCCGTCCCCGACCAGCACCACCACCGCCGCGCAGCCCGCCGCGCAGACGCTCACCGTCGACGGGCCCGAGGCGCACCACCCGCAGCCGCTGCAGCTGCGGTGGGAGGGCGTCAGCCATGTCGTCCACGTACGCTTGGCGTGCTCGTGGGTCAAACCGCGCGTGCCGATCTAGGCCGCGACCGCTAACGCCGGCACGGGCTCTGCGCGGCGCCGGTGGGCCGTGTGCAGGTCAAGACCAAGAGCGGCGGCGGCCTTTTCCGCCGCGGCCACACGTCCGTGTCGAGCAAGACCATCCTCGACGACGTGAGTGGCGTCGCCAACCCCGGCCAGCTCCTGTCCATCATGGGCCCGTCCGGCGGCGGCAAGACGAGCATCCTCAACGTGCTCGCCGGCCGGATCAAGCCCGCGCAGGGCACCGTCCGCCTTAACGGCCAGCCGCTGCCCAAGAACTTCAACCGCATCGCCGCGTACGTCATGCAGGACGACCTGCTCTCCGAGATGCTCACGCCGCGCGAGCTCTTTCGCTTCGCCGCCAACATGCGGCTCGCGCACCTCTCGCCGGGCGAGCGCCACGAGCGCGTCGAGTACCTGATCAAGACGCTCGGCCTCGCGCACTGCGCCAACACTCGCGTACGCTTCCCGCGGCCGCTGCGCCCTGCCCGAGGTGGACGCGGCTAACGGCCTGCCACGCCTGCGGCTTCACCGCCGAGTTGGGGCCGGTGCCGCCAGGTCGGCAAGCCCCTGCAGCGCGGCCTGTCGGGCGGCGAGCGCAAGCGCGCGTCTATCGGCTACGAGCTGGTGACCAACCCGAGCTTGGTCTTCTTGGACGAGCCCACGTCGGGCCTGGACAGGTACGCGTGCGCCCCCCGCGCCCAGCGCGTCGTGCGGGCCGCGCTATGGCGCGGTGGATGCTAAGCCGCCCGTCTGCCTCGTGGTGGCGGCAGGTCTATCTTTGCGGCAGCTTCACGGCGCTCAACGTGCTGGAGCTGCTCAAGGACCTCGCCGCCGAGGGCCGCACGGTCATCTGCACCATCCACCAGCCGTCGTCCGAGATTTTTGCCCTCTTTGACCGGCTGCTGCTGCTCTCTGGCGGCCGCGTCGTCTACAGCGGCAAGGCCATGGAGGCGGTCACCTACTTTGCCGAGCAGGGCCTGCCGTGCCCGCGCTACTCCAACCCGTCCGACTTCTTCATGCGCATCCTGCACAACCACAGCGCGCAGGACAAGGCGCGCGTCGACGCGCTGGTGGCCGCCTACCGCGCCCGCAACGGCAAGGCCATCACGAACGGCAAGGCCGTCCCGGACCCGCTCGCCAAGCAGGACAGCAGCATGCTGCTGGGCAAGGCGCTCGAGGTCGGCGCGGAGGAGGTGCTCAGCGAGGTCGACAAGCCGCAGAAGGGGCCCGGCGCGTGGAAAGAGACTATGTACCTCTCCGACCGCGCCTTCAAGTCGCTGGTCCGCAACCCGGTCACCCTCAACGCCCGGCTGGCGCAGAACGTCCTCATGGCGATCATCTCCGGCATCATCTTCTACCAGCTCGGCCACAACCAGCGGTCCATCCAGGACCGCACAGGCGCGCTCTTCTTCATGGTCATGTCCCAGGTGCGCGCGCCCGCCGCGCCCGCGCCGCGCTCGCGTGGGCCGCGGCGTCCTCACGCCGCACGTGCCCCGCGGCCGGCTCGCCCGGGACCGTGCAGGTCATGAGCTCGACCATGTCGGTGGTCCTGACCTTCCCGCTGGAGCGCCGGCTGCTCGTGCGGGAGCAGCACAGCGGCATGTACAAGATCTGGACGTACTACATCGGCCGCACGAGCACCGACATTGCCCTCAACTTTGTCTTCCCGCTGCTCTTTGCGCTCATCGCCTACTGGTTCGTCGGCTTCGCCAACACGGCGCGGCAGTTCTTCACCTTCTACGCCGCGCTGCTGCTCGCCGTCAACGCCGCCTCGTCGATGGGCCTCGCCCTCGGCAGCGCCCTGCCGGACGCCGAGGTCGCCGTGACCATCACGCCCATCGTGCTCATCCCCTTCGTGCTCTTTGGCGGCCTCTTTGCCAGTGCGTCCCCGGGCGTCAGCGGACGGCGGCAGCCCGATGCGCGGTGGCTAATGGCCGGTCGCGCCCCACGTCCCGCGCGCCGCCGGCGGCATGCCAGACCTGAACAACATCGGCCCGTGGTTCAGCTGGCTCCAGTGGCTGTCCATCTTCAAGTACGCCTTCCAGGCGCTCGCGCTCAACGAGCTCACTGGCATGACCTTCTACTGCGAGCCCGACGAGTTCGTCAGCGCGGGGCCCATCAAGGTCTGCCCCATCACCAGCGGCGAGCAGGTGCTCAAGAACTTTGGCCTCGACGGCCAGCAGCTCTGGTTCCCCTTCGTCCTGCTCCTGGTCATGCTGGTCTTCTTCCGCCTCCTCGGCCTGTTCTTCTTGCAGTGGCAGACCCAGCGGGTCCTCAAGCGCAACTAGACGCGCGCGACCACGTTGTTGTGTCAGTAGTAGACCTGTCAATACCGACCGCGAACGCTTACATGAACTGTCTATTTATCCGTCGCGCGGCAGCGTCGGTCGCCCGTTCGCACGTCCAGCAGCAGCTGTACAGGAGGCGCTGCTGCTCGCCTCTACCCAGCAACACCGGCGCCGGGGGCGGTCACTTTACAAAGGGCGGCACGTAGTCCAGCGCCTCCATCGCGACAACGCTGTTCCCGCGGACGACCTGCACGTGTTCCCCCGCCGCGCATTGCCGGCACGCCCCACCGGCCAGCTGTCAGCTCGCTGCCTGTTGCGGCGGCCCGATGTGGGCGCGGCCCCCCGCCCCATACAATCATGCCGAGGTTGTTGCGCTCAGTAGCCGAGACGACCTCGACGGCCTCGTCCAGCACAATGTTCATAAACGGGTCGTAGCCACGCAGGACGCCCACGACCTTGCGCTGGCCGTTCAGCTGCACTGCATGGAGCGTCGGTCCCAGCCAATCGCTGCCGCCCGGCGGCGTGTTAGCTTCGGTGCCCGGTCCGGCGGGCGTTACGCGTGCCCAAGCTTGACGTACGGGACAGCTTCTTGTCCATGAGCCTGTGCCCCACCCCCCGCCCCCCACCCCAGGGCATGCAGGGCGCGGCGTGAGTTTGCCAATGGCGCCAGCGGCCGCCGGGGCCGCGCCCGGCCATCGCCGTCGGCGTACTTCTTCAGGTCTGGGTTCGTTGCCTTGCTCATGGTGGCGGACTCGTCCGGCCGCGTGGCCCTCGGTCACGGGATGCGGCGGTGGCGGATCGCGCACGCGGTGCGGCGTCACCGGATGGCGCACGATGGCCGAGCTGTGGCGTGCACCGGTCGGCGGATGGCGCGGCCGTGGTCGCCGTGTGAGAGAAGCGGCGCCCGGGGACCGTACGCGCACTGTCAGAAATGTGTCAGGACCGTCAGTGTCAGAACGGGACCGACGAAGGGTCTTCGCCCGCCCGCGTGCTCAGCCGGCTGCCGCTGCGCTGCTGCCGCTGCGCCGCCTGCCGCCGAACGCGAGACAGCGCCATGGCGGCCGCCCGCAACCTCACCCGCCTGCTGGCCTTCTCGGCCCCGCGGCCGACCGCATGGGTGCCCGTCGCGAACCGCGGTACGCTGGCCGCGCCACCCGCCGTCTTTTTTTTCCCGACGACTGTCCGCTGATGGAAGCCACGTGGATGCCGGGGGCGGCCGCGCTGGCGGCGCGGGGGCCGGGAATGGGGTTCCGTGGCACCGCATGAGCAGGCTGTGCTGGTCGCATCCAGGTGCGCGCCCCCTCCCGCCGGGGCGCTCGCCTAGGCTATGGCTTGGGCGCACAAAGTCCCCTAACCCACACTCCGACGGCCCCGCTGGCGTCCTGCGCCCGCTCCCAGCCTGCCGCTGGCTTCGCGTCCTGGACGCCGCGCCCGTTTGAGCGGCCGACCGCGCTGAGTACGCGTGGCGGCCGTGACGTGCGGCGTCCCGCCCCGCGACGACCTAACAGCTCACGCCGCGCCTCCGCCCCCACACTCGATGAGAGCTCGCCGCAGCCACCGTGCTGGCCAAGCGGTTCCTGTCCGATTTTGAGCGCAAGAAGCCGCACGTCAACATTGGCACCATCGGCCACGTCGACCACGGCAAGACCTCGCTGACGGCCGCCATCACCAAGGGTAGGCCGCAGGCACTGGACCCGGTGCAGCCGTGCTCGCGTGGGGTTCTAATGAGGGAAACCGGCAGCAGCGGCGGTTCTGTGCGGCTGCGCCGGCAGTCCTGGCCCAGCGCGGTGGCGCCCAGTTCCGCGCGTACGACCAGATCGACAGCGCCCCCGAGGAGCGGGCCCGCGGTATCACCATCGCCACCGCGCACGTCGAGTACGAGACCGGTACGTCTTCCGGGACCGGCGCCGTCAGCCGAGCGGCACAACCGAGCGCCTCATGCGAAGGCTGTGCCCCGCGGTGGGTGCCGTTGGGCTGCAGACAACCGGCACTACGCCCACGTCGACTGCCCGGGCCACGCGGATTACATCAAGAACATGATCACGGGCGCGGCGCAGATGGACGGCGCCATCATGGTCGTGTCGGCCGTGGACGGCCAGATGCCCCAGACCCGCGAGCACTTGCTGCTGGCCAAGCAGGTACCGCCGTGCGCTGTGCGCGCGGCGTCGCCAGGGGGTCCCGGAGCCGCCCATTAACGGGGAGCGCCGGGCGCATTCCCACGGCGGCGGTTCCCGGCCGCAGGTCGGCGTGAGCTCGCTGGTCATTTTCCTCAACAAGGCGGACGCAGTGCACGACAAGGAGACGATCGAGCTGGTGGAGATGGAGATGCGCGAGGTGCGGTGGACGGCGCGGCCTTGGTGGTGCCAGCGGGCGCCCGCTGACGGGCACGCGGTCCAGGCCGTGTCGGGCCCGGCCGCGACGCTAAACAGCTGCTCAAGGAGTACGGCTACGATGCGGACAACACGCCCATTGTCGTTGGCTCGGCCCTGTGCGCGCTGGAGGACCGCAACCCGGAGCTCGGCCGCGATGCCATCTTCAAGCTCATGGAGGCCGTCGACAAGCACATCCCGACCCCGCAGCGTGACCTGGACAAGCCCTTCCTGATGTCGATTGAGGACGTCTTCTCGATTGCCGGCCGCGGCACCGTCGTCACCGGCCGTGTCGAGCGCGGTGTCGTCAACAAGGGCGACGAAGTCGAGATCGTCGGCTTTGGCCGCGGCACCAAGACCACCGTGACCGGCGTGGAGATGTTCAAGAAGTCGCTCGACCGCGGCCAGGCCGGCGACAACCTCGGCGCGCTCCTCCGCGGCGTCAAGCGCGAGGACGTCCAGCGCGGCCAGGTCCTGTGCGCCCCGGGCACCATCAAGGAGCACAAGAAGTTCGACGCCCAGCTCTACGTCCTGACCAAGGAGGAGGGCGGCCGCCACACCCCCTTCGTCTCCAACTACCGCCCGCAGCTCTACTTCCGTACCACCGACGTGACCGGCATTGTGACCCTGCCCAAGGGCACCGACGTCGTCATGCCCGGCGACAACCTGACCGTCAGCGTCGAGACCGTCGCGCCGGTCCCGATCGAGGAGGGCCTCCGCTTCACCGTCCGCGAGGGCGGCCGCACCGTCGGCACGGGCGTCGTGGTCAAGATTGACGCGTAATGCGTCGGTCCGGTCCAAAAAACATGCCGTTGTATGCCGTCGCGGGCCTATACATACACTTTTCTTACAAGGCGCTGGTGCGCAGCGCGCGCACGCGCGGCGTGAGCAGCACGCCTGTCGGCCGTGCCTTGGGCGAGTCGACCAGCGGGCCCGCGGGGCTCGCCGCCGACACGGTCAGCCGCTCCCCCGGCGTGCGGATGGTGCCCCGGTAGAGCGGCGTCGACGGGCTGCGCAGCGCCAGCGGCGGGTCCTGCTTGACGAACGCTGTGACGGGATCGACCTAGTGAGAGATTGAAGCGCGCGCTGTTGTGAGTGGGGTGAAAAGCAGGGGCGAAAAGCAGGCTGCCGCGTCGGCGAGACTCGGGCCCAGGGGCGCCGGCCACGTACGCAGCACAAACGAGTCCGACAGCGAGATCCGCACGGCGCGCTTCCGCTTGGCGGACAGCGTCGCGTCGCCCTCGCCCTCCGAGCCGCTCGACGGCTTGGCCTTGAGCGCCGACGGCGCGGGCGACGCGGGGCCGCTGGCGGTAGGCCCGGCGGGGGAGGCGTTTGCGGCCCCGGCGCGCTTGGCGCTGCGCGGCGGCTGGTCCGCATCCGCTGCCGCCTTGGGCGTGGCCACGGTGGCGGGCGCGGGCGCCGGCGCGGGCGACGCGGGGGCCTCGGCGTCGGCGGTGGGGGCCTTGGCCGGCGTCGCCTTGGTCGGTGTATTGGCCTTGCCCTTGGCGGGCGTGTGCTCCTTCCGACCTTCGGCCCCTGGGGCCGCCGCCGCGGCCGTTTCCGGGGCCACAGCGGACACGGCCTCTGCCGCCTTGCGCACTTTGGCGGCGTCCTCCGGGGTGGCCGCGCCTGTCGTCTCCGCCTCCTCCTTGAGCATTAGCTCGGCCCGCTTCTGCAGGTCGTACAGGCGGCGGCGGTGCTTTTGCGGCGTCGACCTTCGTCCCCGTCAGACAGACCGCTCGCGCCAAGTGCGGTCCTGCATTGAGTCGACCGGCTGCGTCACCGAGTCAGGCCTCCCACGGATGCACTACGTACGGCGCGGCCGCCAGGTCAAAGAGGCGCATCGGCAGTGCGTCCAAGGTGAGGAGGTCGTTCGGATCGTCGTTCACTACGACGCCCGCACCATACGTTTGCCGCAGCCCCCGTGGCGTCAGCCCAGCGCAGCGCTGGCCATAGCGCAAACGCCCTCCCCCGCGGCGCACCGATCGGCGCCGCCGCGACTTCCTCTTCCTTGAGAAGGGGCCGCACGGCCTGGTGGAACAGGCGGTTGAGGATGGCGTCCGCCACACGGTCAAAATGTGGCGTGTTGGTCGTCCGCACGAGGAGGCCCAGGAAAGGCTCCAGCAGCCGCATCGTGACGGGACCCGACAGCTGAAAGCACCGCCGCCGCCGCCTGGCTTATCTTGGGGCCGTGGGTTAGCGGCGCAACATGACAGCGTTCGTGGCGGCGCGCCGGATGCGGCGCACCTTGCTGCTCGTCGTCTTCATGAACTCGTCCCAGTAGACTTCGGCGATATGGTTGCGGATGCTCAGCTCGCCGACCTCGTCGTTCAGCCTGGGATGGCACCGTTGCACCGACCGCCGGCACGATCGCCCGCCTCAGTTGTCCGTCGGCGCGCCGCCCGAGCTGACCGGCGGGCGAGAGGCCCACGTACGTGAGCGGCACGTCCTCCAGCATCTGGCAGTACAGCTCGACCTTGTCCATCGCCCACTGCCGGTTGGCCAGCCACACGAAGCCGTGGTGCACAGCCTGGCGCATGAGCGAGTAGTACTTGTCCATCCTGGGCGGGCGGCGGCGGCGCGTGAACCGGTCATATCATGGCTGAGTCGCTGCGCCACACGCCGGGAGGGGGGTGGCCTCACGCCGCGCCCGTGCGGGAGCGTACCGGTGGCGGTCGATCAGGTGCCACTCGCGCAGCATGGTCTGCCAGAAGACGCGCAGGTAGGCGACGCCGCCGTCGCCGCGCATCGAGTGCGTCAGCGCCGCGAGCCGCTCCGCCAGCTCCAGCTGGAACTGCGGCTTGTCCGCGAGCCACATGCCTGCGCGGCGGGGAGATCCACCTTTCATGTGTGTGGGGGGCGCGCGGTCCTGCCGGTGAGTGCCTTTGGTCGGCGGCCGACACAGGTCAGCGGCCGACCGTGGCCGTACAGTAGAAGAGGCCTTTCCACAGCCGCGCCAGGTTGATGTCGCTGATCGACGGCTTGGATGCCAGGAAGCGGCTCAGCATCTTGACCGTGCGATCGCGCACCGTCTTATCTGTATGTGCGAGCGGCGCCCTCCATACCGAGCCGTCCCTCGGTCAGGGGCGCTCCTAGCCGCCACGCGCCAGACCGCGACTGTTATGCGCACCAGGATGGGCCAGCTTGCGGCCAAACTTGAGTCGGGCTTCCTCATGGCCGGCAGCCCCGTTCGTCGCGGCGGCGTCGGCCGCCGGTGCCGCCGCGGGCTCCGGGCGGCCGCGCTTGGCCGGCGGCTGCGCGGCGGCCATCTCGGCGTCGGCCTCCGCCGCGGCGGCGGCGCGTGCCCGGCGACCCGGCGCCATTCTCTCCCACCGATTGCCGTATCTCCTGGGAGGTCCAATCCAGCGGTCCCGGGAGGTGCTCTTCGCCGGAGAGCGGCGTGAATCGTGCCCGCTAAGCGCAGCTTCGCCTCGCGTCGCGTTCGGAGTCGCCGTCGCCCGTCGCCGTTGCGCGCCACGTGGCGATCGCTGATGACGTCATTGGACGGCCCGGTTTCCGGGCCGCCGCGGCGATCCGACCAGCTGGCAGTCCGCCCTCTGCGCGCCCGCTTCCACGTGCGTGTGTGCGTTCTACATAACTGCTGTACAGGGGGCCGGAGTCACGCATTACTTGGGCACGGTCTTGGAGTTGTCGCCGATCGTGTAGGCGCCGTAGTCCTTGTTCGGATCGTAGACCTCCCATCGGCTGGCCGGGAAGATGTGCTTGTTGCGCTCATACCACCGCCGCTCTACGACCTGTGTGTGTGTGTGCGCGCGCGCGCCACGCCAGCGCGTATCGACTGTCACGCGGCTGGCCACGCTTTATGGCCTTATACTTGCGTCGCACGACGCACCTTGCCCGGGTGGGACTCGTCGCGCTCTATGGTGACGTCCGCCGTGAGCCGCACGTCCTCGTGCACGTCAAAGTGGAAGAGCGGCCCGGACTTGCCGCGCGCCTGCGGTGCGCAACGAGGGCGCGGGGGCATGCACAAACGCGCAACGGGCCCGGCCCGGTCAGTCGGCGGATCGCAAAGCTCGCAACGTCGCCCTCGCTGGGCCACGAACCTTGTTCACGATAAAGTCGTAAAAGGTGTAGTGGTGCGGGATGATCAGGTCTTCCTTGATGTACATGAGGTTGTCCACTGACGTGCCGCGCAGGTTGTGGAACTGCTGCCTGCAGCGCGGACGGCACCCCCCCTTGGGCTGCTGCGGCCGCACCGACGCGCGTCGGTCAGCCACGCCGCCGCGCGCCCCGCCGCCCGCCCGCGGCCCGCGGCCCGCGCCACGCACCGGACTTTGTCCAGGAACTGGCCGACGCTGTCGCCCTTCTTGCACACGATCTTGGCGCGGTGGCCCGTGCCGTCCCAGTACGAGTACGTGATTTCGATGCTCTCCTTCTTGATCTTGTCCTGCTGCTCGCGCCACTCGCGCGCCAGGCGCTCGCGTTCCGCCTGCTCCTGCGCCTCGCGCTCGCGGTCCGGCAGGAACGACGTGTCGACATTGGGGTTCTTGAGCAGCTTGGGCCGCTTCGCTGGGTTGTCGGCGTCCGACGCAGACCGGTCCGCGCCGCTGTCGCCCTCGTCGCCCTCGTCCTCGTCCAGGGCGAACGACAGGCTCTTGGGCTTGGGCCCCAGTTTGCGCGCGACTTTCTTCTTCTCCTCCGGCTTGCCCAGGCTCGTGGCGCCGACCGCGGCCGCGGCGGCGGCCTTGGCCTCGAGCGCCGACTGCTTGCTCTTGAAGTCGGTGAGCGTGACGAGGCCGACAGTCTCGCGGCCGAGCACCGCGTTGATGTCCTCGTGCTGCGCGGTGAAGCGGTCGTCGACCTTGCCCACGGTGACGGTATTCTTCTTGGTGATTTCCTCGCGGCGCGAGCTCATCTCCTCCTGCAGCTGCTGCCGCGCCTTCTCGAGCGACCGCTGCCGCTGGGCGTCTGCCTGCGACATGGTCGGCGGCGGTGGGGCGGGCGCGAGGCGCGCGCCGGGTGTCGCAAGGGATGGGCAGAGGTGTCAGCGGTCGAGAACGCGAGCAGCGCCTGCCAACGCGTCGCCGCCGGCAGTCCGCGGCGGTTGGGTAGGAATGCAGCAGGGGCTGCGTCCGGCGTGGGCACCCGGCGCTGTTGGTCGCTGGGCAATGGCACGAGAGGTGCAAAGTTTTTTGGCGCGAAAAAAAAATCAGTTCTGATCCATTATCATGTTGTTATTCGTATCTGTCCTCAGTCTGCTCGCTGGTCCGGTGCACCGCACAGGATTGCACGCCGCCCGCCATGGCCGGCAGCCGACCTACCACGCCGCACGCCGCCCGACGCGGCCATCCAAGCAGCGGCAGCGACACCGACAGCCGCGGCCGAACGCCCACCGCCGCGGGAGGCAAACCGCGCGCCCGCAGGCAGGATGCGGCGAGCCCACCATCGTCATCGCGCAAGCGCCGCGCCTCCGAGAGCGGCGCGAGCGGTGCGGATGCGCCCGCAAAGCGCGCCCCGCCCGTGGATGGCGTGCCAGCGAAGCGCACGCGCGGCCGGCCCAGCACCGCCTCCAAACGGGCCGCCGACGCTGACCGCGCGGCGGCCGCGGGCCAAGTGGTCGTGGTCGCGGCCGCGACGCCGGCGCATGACAGGCCAGCGGCGGGCGTGGCCCCCGCGGCCCCCGAGGCGGCGAGCTCGGCGCCGGCGAGCTCGGCAGCCGTCACGGCGAGCGACAGCGGTGCCACGCTGCGGTTCTGGCGGCGGACGGGCTCGGCAGTCTGCGGCCCACATCGCGTGACGGTCGGGGATACGGTCCTGGTCCTCGGCGAGGACCAGACGCCGTACGTGGCCGCCGTGGAGTCGCTGCTGGAGGACGACGCCGGTGCGGCCTGCGCGCCTCCACCAAGCTGTGCGACTCTGTGCGACGCCGTGGAGTGGCTGACCAGCAGTCGTACCGCTACGACGGCATGGGCGCCAGCGAGCTCAGGCAAAGCGCAGGTCCGGTTGCGGTGGCTCGTGCCGGACGCCTCTCAAACGGACGCCGCCGCGCGGCCCCGCTACGTGGCTGGTACGCCGCTTGGCGACCGACCTCGGTGCACCTAACCTCGCGGCGAGCGTGGCGCTGACCGCGTGGGCGCCGAACTGCGAGGCGTGCGTGGCGTCTTTGGCGCGCAGGCCCCTTGCACCCCCGGCTGGAGCCCATCGAGTGTGTCGCGGCCGTTGTAACGGGAAAGGAGCGGTGAGAGCCACCCCACGATGAGCGACCGCGTGCACGCCCGTGCGTTTATTTTGTAGTATACACTATGTGTACAGAACTTAGGCCGCAAGCCACTCCTCCACGAACGCATCCACTTGGGCCACGCCGTCGGCGTTCCCAAGCTCACTGTACACTGTTGCGACCACGCCCGTGCCACAAGCAACGCAACGCGCCGCGCGCGCCGTTAGTGCGGTTAAGAACAGTGCCGCGTGCAAGGCCGCATGCCTGGTCGTACGGTGTCGGGCCCGCGCGGCCATGCGCCGCGCGGCGTCCAGCGACCCGAGCGGCCGCCGCCCGGTCGACGCTGCCGGAGCGGGCACCATGCAGCTCGCACACACCAGCAACGCATCGGCCGCCACGGTGCGCATGCTCGACTTTTCCGCCTGCGAATAGCCCCGGTCGGCCTTCCGTCGTGCCGCACCGACCCCTGAGCAGCAGCAAGCGCGCCACGATGCGCAGGCCACCGTACACGTACGAGCTGTGCGACAGCGGAGGCCAGCGCAAACGCGTGCTCCATCGCGTCGTCAAAGTCGCTCATGGCCAGCATAATGCGGACGAGCAGCAGCGCGCCCTCACAGTACCACCTGCCCGATTTTTTGTGCTGCTCAGCGCATACAAGACAACGGCAGACGTTAGGGTGGCCCATTCCCATCGTAGGATCGGCCCGCCTCGGCCCGCACCGCGTCTGCTTGAGCTCAAACGCCGTGTCGACAGCGCGCAGCGCCCACGGTAGGGCAGCCGCCCAGTTGGCCGCGTCCTGGTTAGTGTGGCCAACCGAATCCGGTGAGCTTGTATTAGCACGATCACCTTGCTTCTCCATACGCTAGACCGTGCCGCGCCATACCACGTAGATCTCGGCCAGCAGGACCATCGCCGCGTGCCGCACGGCGGCTGACGCGTGCGACAGCAGCGGCTCGTCGTCCGGCCCCGCGCCGGCGTCGGCCCGGGTCATGCCGGCCATAGCATGCAGCGTGGCCAGCGCCTAGAGCGACCCGTGCCCAGGCGGTTAGCGTGGTAGGCGACGGTGGTTACGCGAATGCACCGAGCGCCGCGGATGGGAGGGTCGTTCACTCGCCGTACTGCGTCGTCGTCGCCAGCACGCCGAAGTGCGCGCGCGACTTCAAGGCTGCGCCGTGCGGCCGACCCTAGGTTGGGCAAGGGCGGGTGGGCCCCGGAGGGCGTCACCAGGTCCGAGTCGGTCCACAGCTGCGACAACGCCGTCTCGGTTAGGGCGCCCGTGTCGTTGCTGGCATACCGCCCCCAACGGCACGCGGCGCGGTGGGTGTGGCAGCAGAGATGAGCCAAACGCCAGCCGCGCGTGGGCTCGCACTTCGTACGAGGACTGACCTCGCTTGGGCCATGCACAGGCAGACCTGGCCCGCGAGCGGCAGCCACAGCGCCGCGGCGCTGACATCCAGCTGGCGCGTCGCTGCGTCTGCGGCCGCGCCCCACGCCGCCGCCGTGGTCGGCGGCGACGCCACACCGGGCGCCAGATGGGCCAGATCCCGGAGCACCGTCCACGCGTCCTCCATCCGACCATCGTGCAGGAGCTGTTGGTCCCCGCCCCAGCAGGTGCCATGGAAAGGGCGATCAGGGCACAGCTGGCGCCAAACGGGGCTTGCGCCGTATGCGCCGTGCGCACCGCATCGACTTTGCGCGCGAGGGCCGCCATGCGCGACTCGGTGCTCGTGGCCGCATCGCCGAGGGCGTACCCGTCGACGGCGGCGGCGGCGTCCAGCTGGGCCTCCGACGCCCACGTCCGGCCTGCGATGCCGGGAGGCAGTCGCACGGGCGGCCAACGAGCGGCGTGCTGAGCAGGCGAGGCGAAGGCTATCATACCATACCACCGAGTGCTGCCGGCCGTACCGTGGGCTTGCGCCGTTGTGCTCAGCAGCGTCTGCACCCGCAGACGGTGGTCCGGTGGCATGCTGTCGCCGAGGGTGAGGCTTGTCCGCGTCAGCGTGGCCGCTTGGAACCCAGCGGCCACCGTCGCCACGGTGGCGTCGCCCTGACCAATCGCGCACCGCAGCAGCGCCGCGCGCGCATTGACTAAGCCACGGCTGGCCCCGCGCGGTCAGTCGGGCGGCCGCAGCTGGTGGGTGCGCACCATCCTGAGCGCATCCGTGGCACTGTTGGCAAACTCGATGCTGCGCAGGTACGCGGCGTCGGCCGCGCCTTGTTCCGTCGACGCCGTCGTGGCCGTGGCTGCTGCGGCCGCCTCGGCAGCGGCCACGGCCGCTGAGCGGGAGCTCGGCGGGGCGGGCCCGTGCAGGGCGGCGTCCACCAGGCGGAACCAGTCGCGGCGCCACACCTGCGCCGCCTGGCGCACGCTGCTGCCCGACTCGTCCGCGCTGTGGCGCACATCGCGCACGGCGCGCACGGCAGGAATTGGCGTCAACACTGCCCCTTGCACGCTTGGCCGTTTCGCACCGGGCGCGTACGTGGCGTGGGCGAGGCGGGTCAACTGCAACTCAAACTGCTGGCACAGGGCCAGGCAGGCTTTGTCGCCAGACCGCTGGGCCGTCCGGACGGCGTCGCGCAAGGCCTGTGGGGGCAGGCCCGAAGCAGTGGGCGGTCCAGGCGGGTTGGAGGTCCGGCGTATTGCGCGTGGCGCGCACCCGGCGTGGCGACTACGTACCAGCCTCGCCTCGCCGTAGTAGCCAAAGCAGCAGTGCATATCGGCCAGCGTCAGCAGGACGTACTGCATCCGGCCGCTGGAGCATGGGGCCGCCAGCGCGGATGCGAACGGCACGCTGAGCGACACCCGATCGGTTCCAGCGCACGGGCGGCGGGCGCCGCCGCCGTCGCCCCACCTCTCCTGGCGGCTCATGGCCCAGTCAAAGTACGTCCGCAGGCAGTCCTCCGCCAGATGGGCGTCGTTGCACCGCAGCGCGTTGAGGTATCTGTGCCAAGCGTGCCACGGCGCGGCGGCTTCTGCAGCGGCAAACATCAGTCCCCTGCCACTAGGGCTGTTGCCGCGGGTGCCGGTCCGGCTCCCACGCACGCGACGTAGTGAACTGTTGGTACGTTGCTAATGGCCGCGGCGACGCGACGCAGCCACCGATCCAGCTTCGGCGGCGGGTAGGGGCACGTGCCCGCTTGTTCATCCGCGAGCCGCGCACCAGCGACGTGGGTTCCCGACCACGTGAGCCCTGGCTTCAGCAAGCGCCCAGTTGCAATCTGCGTGCTCACCTAGCAATTGCTGCCGCAGCTCGTCCAGAAAGAGCTCGACGCCCAGCTGAGAGAGCCCGCCCTGCCCGAGCTCCGCGTCGTCTGCATTGCACAACGCTTGTCGCGAGTGTGGCGCCACCATGAGCCGTCGCAGGAGCCGCCCGCGCTCGGCCTTCATCTGTGGCCTACCGGGAAGCTTGCCCGCCGGATGCACCGGTCGCGCGCCTGCGTTGACGTACGCCACGACCTCGTCAAACAGGCGGGCGAGGGTGCCAAAGTCCATCTGCCGCAAGGACACCGCGGCCTGGCGTACAAAGGTGCCCAGCAGGGACGAGTTGTCCTGGCGGCGCACGGCAGAAACGGCAACTCAAATGGGCGCGGTCAGCGCCCGACGTGGGCGCAGCCAGCCGGCGCCAGGCGCCGGCCGCCGTACCATCTCGGCCTCGAGGCCCTCCGGGTAGGCCGCATCCACGAGCGCGAACAAGCCGTCCGGCGTCGCGATGCGGGCCAGCTGTGAGCGACAACACGCCACGCAGCGCCGCCGCACGGCGTGAGCACGCGCGGGTGGCGCGGCTGCGAGCCGACCCGGGCGCGCCCTACCGCATGGAACACCTCCCGGGCGGCGGCCAGGCCCACGCGCGCGCGGACCTGCTGCAGCAGCCAGTCCAGCGGCTTCTCCACCGGCGCGCATGTCGCCTACGCCGCCAAGATCTCGGCGCGAACGGTGACCAACGGCCGGGTGAGGCCGACTGTGCGCGCGACCCGTTCGCGCAGGCGGGTCCTGCCGTACCCAGATGAGATCGAGGACGAGGTGCGGCCATCCGGTCTCGGCGGGAGGCTGCTCGACGAGCGTGCGCACGACGGCGAGCACAGCGACGACGTAGGGCGTCAAGAGCGGCGCCGTGTAGGGCTCGCGGTGGCCTGCGCCGCCGCCGCCGCCGCCGCCGCCGCCGCCGCCGGCTGCCGCCGCGGTCGCGGGCTCGCCGCCGCGGGCCGCCATCGCGCCGTTGGACGTTCAAAACGGGCCGATGACGTCACTGGATGACCCACGTGGCCTCTGTCGGAGTGCGGTCAGAACTGGCGGCTGCCAGAGCGACGGCCAAGTTTCCGTGGAAGCCCACCGCCCAATCTGGAAGGTGCCCCTCCAGTGCCCCTCCAGTGCCCCTCCAGGGTTGCTGGCGACCCTGCCCCTCGCGTCGGGCGCAGGCGCCTGCGATGGCGCTGCGAGCGGAGGCGCCTTTCCGGGCGCTCATGCCCCGCCAGCGCGGCGGCGTCAACAGTCGCTCCGCAGGCACACCATTGCCTAGCAGTCCGCGCCGCCGCCGTGCCGCGTCCTTCGCCGCTGCTCGCGCCACGGACGACGCCCCGCCACCGCCAGACGACGCTAAGGACGCCAGCCCCGAGCACGCACGGGCACGCTCCCGCCGCCACGCCTTAAACAGCATTCGAACGGAGGGCGGCTCCACAGCCAGCGCGTGCCCCCCGACGGTATTTTCAACCTCCCCGGGCGTGCACAGGTCACGGTCACTGCAAAGCACCCGTGCAGCGCCCGCGATCGAACGGTACGCAACGGACGCCGCACGCGCGGACGTGGTGCTCGGTGCACCATCTCACGGCGGCGACGCTGCCCGTTTGCGGTCTGGAGGGGGGAGCTGGGCCTGTGCAGTGCGCTAAACGCTGCGCTCGCACATTCCTAGCCGCCCGCCGCGGTACGGCCACGGCCAACCCCCATGCGTGCAGCTCCGTGGCAGGCCGCGCGCTAACGGCACGCGTGTGGGGACTGCGGCGCGTCGTGCGGGCTGGATGCGGCAGCGCCCGACGCTGCTTTGCAGCCGCTCCGTCACCGCGACCATGTCGGGCCTGCCCCGGCCGCAGTCCATGCGGTCCTCGCTGGCGTCAACCAAGAACCTCGACCCGGCCGACCTGTACATCAAGTTGGACCGCATTGGCAAGGGCTCCTTCGGCGAGGTGTACAAGGGGTGCGTCCGGCGACCTGGCTCCCGCACCAAGCTCTGCGCGCGCACCCGGTAGCGGCTCACGCGCATCGCGGCGCCTTGTCCGTGCCGCGGCCGCGCCGTGGCGCAGGCTCGACAAGGCGACCAACACGCCCGTGGCCATCAAGATCATCGACCTGGAGGAGGCCGAGGACGAGATCGAGGACATCCAGCAGGAGATCACCGTGCTGGCGCACATCGACTCGCCCTACGTCACCAAGTACTATGGCTCCTACCTCAAAGGGTCGACCATTTGGATTATCATGGAGTATCTCGCCGGCGGCTCGTGCCTGGACCTCGTACGCGCACCGGCCGCGGCCGCCCGGGCCAGCGGCGACGCCGGACTGCTAACCGTGCCACCTCCCGTGCGGCCTGGCCGCGCGCGCGGGGCCCTCCGCCACAGATGAAGCCGCAGCCCTTTGAGGAGATGTTCATCGCCATCATCATGCGCGAGATACTGCACGGCCTGGAGTACCTGCACAAGGAGGGCAAGCTGCACCGCGACATCAAGGGTGCG
>Ga0180216_1001024_pt1 | contig 26159 bp, 25 predicted proteins | sample eDN3rd37CBELigMG_FD_128879 | JGI IMG/M metagenome (GOLD analysis project Ga0180216, IMG submission 128879) | Enriched Miracle-Growth compost microbial communities from Emeryville, California, USA - eDNA 3rd pass 37_C BE-Lig MG (version 2)... ... | reverse complement strand
TCATTAAGCCGTTTTACGGAGAAGCTGCTGGTAATAAGCTTGCTGAGCTTTTAACCGAACATATTGAGATTGCAGGCCACATCGTAGCTGCTGCCAAAGCAGGCAATCAGGCAGAGGTTAAGAAGCAACAGACCCAGTGGCATCGTAACGCAGATGATATAGCTAAATTTTTGAGCGATGCTAATCCAAACTGGCCGTTCAAGGAGATGCAGGACATGCTGTATACGCATCTTCAATTAATTACCGAAATCGTTCTTGCCTGTCTGAATGGAGACTGGCAGAGGGACATTGAAGCAACAGATCAAAACGAAATCCATATGCTCCATCTGGCGAATATTTTAGCAGAGGGCATCTACAAACAGTTTCCAGAGAAGTTCTAACGCATACTCACGACAATGTCATCGGCGCACTCTTATTTGTTAGCATCAGCTAGCATTAGGAGCTGCCGGTGACATTTTTTATTTTTTGCTTACTCAATAGGGGATAAAAGAAGGAAATACATGACATTCAAGCGAAAAGTAGAAGGCAGAGATTGAAAAAAATGGGGGAGAAACATGAAGGATCAATTGATTCAGATGGAGAAAGAAGAGCAAGAGCTTAGATTCAGCGCATTCACGAATGAAACGGCACTACAGGTTGGACTTGCAATAATCGACGAAGCAAGAAGTCTAGGTAAAAGCATTACTGTAGAAATTTATCGCCAAGGGCAACGGTTGTTTGCTCATGCGATGGCGGGAACTACAGTAGAAAATGAGGATTGGATTCGTCGTAAAAATAATGTGGTTCGGCATTATGGACAGAGCTCGTGGCGTGTTGCTTTACAAGCTCGTCAGGAAGGAACAACAATAGAGGAACGTGATGGATTGCCCCTTTCTGACTATGTCGGAGCGGGTGGCGGATTTCCGCTTCATGTGGAAGGTGAAGGAATGATCGGTACGATTACTGTATCTGGACTGCCTGATCAGGAGGACCATGATCTATTGATTTCCGCTTTAAGACGATATCTGAAGCTGTAATGTAACGAGCAGAATAATAAATTAAGCTGTAACAAGCCAACAAGCCGATGAATTATTCAAGTTTAACCTTGATCATTCATCGGCTTATTTTATTCGTTGCGCTATAAGCGACGGCGCTCAACGAGGTTAATCCCTACTCCGAAGAAAATAACAGCCATCAACAGCAGCTTGGCAAGCGGCAAGTAGATGTCCGTCCAGCCCTGCTCATATATCGAGACGCCGATTAGAGCATCTAGCGCATGCTGAAGTGGCAAGAACTGGCCAATGAACAGCAGCACGTCGTTCGTAATCGTACCTGGCGGCATATAGGCACCGCTAATGAGCGGCATAATCGGTACGATAGAGGTGAATATTGCACCGAATTGCTCCGGTGTCCTTAATATTCCTGTAAATAGCATGCTCATAGCAACGATGGTCATCGTGTAAAGCACAACGATCATGGCTAGCATCCCGAAGCTATGCCCAAGACTAAAACCAAATAAGTACTTAGCGAGTAAGAAAACCATTGTGATTTGAACGATACCAATCAGCGTACTGTAGGTTAGATGGCCCAGATACATCTCTGTCTTCGTCAATGGAGACAGGATGACACGGTTCCAGATGCCGGATATTTTCTCGGCAGTCATAGCGTTAACTCTGAACCCCACAGTAAGCATAGCAAGGAACAGAGAAAAGCCAAATAGCAGCTGTAATCTCATATCGTAGCTTCGCAGCTCACTGCCTGAAGAGGTGGAAGACTGAAGCTTCAGAGGTGGTTGTTCCATATACGTTTTCATCGCTTCACGGAATTCCAGTTCATCTTCGGCGTGTGATGCTGCGGCCATGATTCGAAATTCCTCATGATAAACGGCTTGCATATGCTGCTGGACGAGCTCGACATTCGTGCTCTCCATTACAGCGATAATACGATAGTCGTCCTTCAATAATCTAACCGCCATATCCGAGCGCCCTTGGCGCACATCAGCCAAAGATTCTTCTTCGGCTCGCAAGCTAAAGATGAAGGCCCCGCTTTCATTAAGGCGATCAATCCAGCGCTCAGCCTCTTCTACAGTCACACCTTCTCCTCGAAAGGTATCAATTTTTAATTTGATATCCATATTGGATCCGAAGAGTAGAGCTGCGGCAATGCTGATGCTAATAAAGATGAGAACCATATAAGGGGAACGTTTCTCCTTCATCCATTGTGCTAGAAAAACTGGAACCATTTAGATTCGCCCCCTTTTTGGAAATGTCCATACGCTCAGTGCGATAATCGCTATAATGAACGCGGACAGACCTAGCATGCCATTGATCGCGGCCTCCCATGATTCCTGCTGAATCCATTGAATCATGGTCGATAACCAAAGGCCGTTTGGTGTCCATTCCCACAGCTGTTGAACCGCGTCGGGTAAAATATAGATAGGGGCAAAGTTCCCGCCGATAACGCCGATAATCAATAATAATGCTTGAATGATTGCATTGGCCGTATTCGCATTCATCCGGAACATCGCGGCAGTGAACAGTCCACCTAGCGCTGCAACAATCAGACACATCATCATCATTAATAGGGAAAAGCCAAGCCAGAATTCAAGTGAATATCCAGGAAACAAGTCGAGCACGAAATGACAGATGAGGATCACCAGTGTCAGCTGCAGCAAGGACATCATCAAGGTTGCGACAATTTTTCCTGCTAGATACGTTAGTGGGTGGCTGCCCGACAGTAATATACGCTGGAACACATGCTCTCTCTTCTCTGTAATCGCTTTGTTTGCTGAGTTAGCAGCTACATACATGGCAAACATAGCGCCAACCGCGAGCGTGAAATATTGGAATGAGGTTAGCACACGTACACCTTCAATCGTCTCCACGCCGCCTATAGAAGGTAGAACGGCCTCCTGATTTAACGTAACTGCAGAATGAGTGCCAGCATGTGCAATGGCCGAACTTGCATTGAATTGCTGCGTGAAGCCTTCAATGATGCCTTGAAGAACACCAACCTCGATGGAAGGATCGTCAGACGTCAGGCTTATCGCCGCACCGTTCCCCTCGTCAAGCAGTGTCTTATTCAAGATGTGCAGCGTGAAGTCTTCAGGTAAGGTTACGATGGCTTGAATCTCTCCGGATTGCAAACGGCGGAGCGCTGCTTCCTCATCCAGCTCAACCCACTCGACCATGCTGATAATCTGGTCACTTTTCAGCATATCGTTCAGCAAGCTGACAGGCGGTGAATGTGCTGCAAGCTCAAATAATACAGCGGCCTCTTCATCTGGTAGACCTCTGCTCTTAAGAGAGCTTTGGAATTGCTCAAGGCCTGCAGCTTCGTTGTCATGAACGACCATGGCCGCTTTTAATTGGAGTGTGCTTGTAGGATTCTCAATCCAGTTCGGTAATAAAAGCCCCAGCACGACAATTAGAATGAGGGGAATGACTAGTGAGAATATATTTTGCTTTCGATCACGCCAGTAAACGAGCACATCCTTTTTCAGAAAAGCTCTCATCGATATCCCACTCCTTTAATCGCGTAAGGTCCGACCGGTAAGATGGAGAAATACATCTTCAAGACTCGGTGTATGCACATGCATGTTGATCAATTGTACGCTGTGACGTTCCGCGCTCTGAACGATAGAGCTGAGCACTCGACTCTGCTTAGCTATAATGAGCTTCAGTCCCTGATCCGTCCGCTCAACCTGTCTGACCGGATCTAATGAGCGTATCTCTTCAATAAAGGCATCATCATAAGCATCGAGCTGCAGCAGGATCGTATCTTCACTGGACAAGATGCGTCCGAGTTCTTCTTTCGTGCCGGAGGCAATGACCTTACCATGGTCCATGATATACATGCGCTTGCATAGCTGCTCAACCTCCTCCATGTAGTGGCTCGTGTACAAGACTGTCGTGCCCTTCTCAAGATTTAAATATCTTACTGTATCCAAAATATGATTCCGTGATTGAGGATCAATCCCAACGGTTGGTTCATCCATAATAACGATTTGCGGATTGTGTAGCAGAGCGGCAGCGATATTGATGCGGCGTTTCATGCCACCAGAGAAGGTTTTGATGAGCTCCTTCTGTCGTTCACGTAGGCCGACAATTTCCAGCACCTCCTGAATTTTGCTCTCTAGTGCTGGTTTTTTTAGCTTATAAATTCGTCCGAAAAATTGTAAATTTTCATATGCGCTAAGCTCCTCGTAAAGAGCGATTTCTTGCGGCACGACGCCTAGCACCCTACGTATATGCTGCGGATGCTTAATAACGCTCTTTCCACGCAGCAATACATCGCCATGCGTTGGGGCGAGCAAGGACGAAATCATAGAGATCGTCGTTGATTTACCTGCTCCATTAGGTCCAAGCAAGCCAACCGATTCGCCTTGATCAAGATACAAGCTTACACCGTCTACCACCGTCTTACCCTTGAAGCTTTTACTCAGCTCGACCGTTTCCAGCATGCTTAATGCCTCCTTGTTGTTGGCGTTCTTCTTATTTCGAATCCTGTTCGATGTTTATGAGTTAAGTGTACAGACAAAAAGACAGTGCTCCCACTGTCCTCCGTCATTACTTTTATGTAGAACCATGACTCTGGTCACGGTCGATCAAACTAGATTGTGCCGGATAGCGTAGATCGCTAGCTGCGTTCGATCTCTGAGCTCCAGCTTTTCCATGACCTGGCTAACGTTATTCTTCACTGTTCCGATCGATAGCCCAAGCTGATCGGCAATTTCCCGGTTACTGCGTCCCTCTCCAATTAGACGAAGGATCGAAAGCTCACGCGGGGTGATGGACTTGTCGACCTCGTGCTCCTGCTCATCCTTGAGCAGCCGTGGAATAATTTTCGCAGCAACATCGTCCTGCAGCGCCATCCCGACCGATAAGCAGCTATGGATAGCGCGAATTAGTGCTGACGGCTCCGCGTCCTTAAGCATGTAGCCGCTCGCTCCGCTCTTGAGTGCCTCAAGCGCATATTCATCATCGTTGAAGGTGGTAAGAATGAGCACTTTGCTGCTCGGCCAGCGGGAGCGAATAATGCGTGTTGCCTCCAGTCCGTCCATCTCAGGCATACGAATATCCATCACGATAATATCGAAGGAATGGGATTCACACAGTGCTACCGCCTCTTTCCCATTGGAGGCTTCACCGCTTACACGCAGACCTTCATCTGTTTCGATCATCATTTTCAAGCCTTGCCTCACCATAGCTTGGTCTTCAACGAGCAATATTTTAATCATAACGCTTCACCACCTTCCTTCAGGATTGGCATAACACAGCGTATTACGAAGGAATCTGGGTAAACGACTACTTCTAGTGTTCCTCCGGCTTCCTCGATCCGCTCTCGCATGGAACGCAGACCGAAGCCTTCGCGCACAACCACTTTATTCTTTAGGCGATTCACGACCTCGAATCGAAAGATCCCGCCCCCAGGTGCTTCGAACGTAATAAAAGCTTCCTTAGACTCACTGTGCTTCATCAGATTAGTAAGCGCCTCTTGTACCGCTCGGTAGACAGCGAACGATTGCGAGGCGCTCAGCGGAGCGGAAAGGGCTCCGTGCTGAACAGTAAAGTGAACCCGCATGAACTGTTCGGCTTCTAGCTTGCGAATCATGTTAAGAATAGCGGTAAGACCGCCTGTTTCTGGCTGCTTTAAGGACTTCACGGCGCTCCTTGTTTCCTCAAGACTTTCTCTAGCCAGCTCTTTAAGTTCGGTGACTCGAGGGGCAAGCTGTTCATCCGCTTGCATACGCAGCACCTCAAGCTGCATCAGCAGCGCCGTCAGCTTATGCCCGACCGAATCATGTATATCTCTAGCAATCTGTGTCCGTTCTTCCTGACGTGCCGCTTTTTCATTGGTAACGATACGCCGTTTCATCGCGCGATATTCACTGAGCAGCACATCATTGCGTAGATCGGTCGCTTCCATATTAGTCTTAACGTGGCTGTATACAGCCAGACCGGTGGCATGTATGGCCGCAAGCAGAATAGCAAACATAGGAGGAAAGGAAGGGTAACCGAACCAGCTAGGAGCAAAAAGATTACTAAGTAATGCAATTCCCACGATGACTGCGTGAATAGGGGGAAGGCGATAGATGGCCTTTCCCGCAAGCAAGGAATAGATTAGTAGTACATATAAAGAATGCTCACCCGTATACTCTAGCTGTAATGCGACCGTAGCCAGGATGGAAGCGCCGATTAATGTGGAGGTCAGCCATACTGGACGATTGCGCAGCAGCGGGGCGATGAAATATAGCATAAAAAATAGTGCGGCAACAACAAGTCGCCAAGGCTTCAACGCTTCCTCGACAGGCAAGCTTAGCCAGGCACATAGCCAGGCTGCTACCATGAACAAGAGCCAAATCCAGTATGAGCGCATGAGCCCGCCTCCTTCCGTACCGTACTTGCTTTAACTAGGTAAATTATAGTGTAACTTCCATTAGTGTGGCAATGCATGGCATTTACCTCAAATGAAAACATAGCAAACGATATCAAAAATCCAAACTACTCCTTTGTTAATGTAATAGTAAGAACACGTATTAAAGGAGTGTATATAGTAACTATGTCAAAATCCAAAAAAGAAACCTATGGAATCATCGTAGGCGTAATCGTCGTAATCTCGGTCATGGCACTTAAGTTTTTGGCAGGCAACACCATCGTTGGCTTTGTTAAGGGTTTGTTCAACCTAGGATAATGGTTGGATGTTAGATAGATGCTTGGCTTCGATATAAGCCTTAAATAAGACTATGAAGTCATTACGATCGGCTACTGATTAATCTGATTTCTTTCCAGCAGCGTCCATAGCTCTTTAGCCAATTGCTGTGCGGGGACCGGCATGTGGTTCACAATCCACCATTCGATGATGCCTACAATGGCTGATGCCATGAATTGGACGAGAATATCCTTGTTCATCCCTTTATTGATATCACTCATATCGATCTGCTCATGTATGCCCTTCACCATGAGCTCAAGCATTCGATCACGAAAGGAAGGCATGCCTTTGTTGTTCAACATGCAAGAATAGAACATGAAATGCTCCTCAAAATATTGCGTAGTCGTTAGTATGGAATCGAATGTAGGGTAATGTGTCTGATCATGCTCCTTCGCAGCACAAACTCGCATTAACTCGGCGAATTGCTCCTCAACACACTTGTCTAACAGGTCAAACTTATCTAAGTAATGTAGATAGAATGTACCCCGATTGAGGTTAGCCCTTTCCGATATGAGATGAACGGTAATATCCTTGAAGTCTTTTTCAGCCATGAGCTCGAAGAAGGCTTTTTTTATCGCTTCCTGTGACTTTAATACTCGACGATCCACTGTCATCGTTACGGCCTCCCTATTTAGATGAACATTTATGTAGAATGTGTTGATTAATGAACATTTCGAGCAGTATTAACGATTGCTCTCTTCCAAATTAAGCCATACAATTTCATTGTAATAGACAGTTGTTGATTATTCAACAAATGATCATAAATTAAGGAGGCTATCCAAATGAGAGCGATAACGATACAAGAATACGGAAATCCAGATGTGCTGAGAGGTGAGCAGGTGGCTGTGCCAAGCTATAACGACAATCAGGTGCTTGTTGAACTGTATGCTACGTCCGTCAATCCGGTTGATTGCAATATTCGGGCAGGTGTTGTGCAGGAGGTATTTCCAGTGCATAGCTTTCCTCATATTCTAGGACTAGATCTTGCAGGCGTTGTGAAGGAGGTCGGTACTGCGGTAACGCAATTTAAGCAAGGAGATCGAGTATTCGGCTTAGGGAGTACGGGTACTTATGCGGAATATGCAGTTGCTGAGGAGGATCAATTAGCCAAGCTTTCCTCAACAATAACGTTTCAGGAAGCGGGGGCATTACCCGCAGTCGCGCTGACAGCCTGGCACTCATTATTCCATTATGGTGAGCTAAAGGAAGGTCAGCGTGTGCTGATCCATGGCGGAGCAGGTGGGGTAGGCCATGTTGCAATTCAAATGGCCAAGCGCGCAGGAGCCTATGTGATGACAACAGCAAGGGCAAGTAATCATGAATTTATTCGCAGCTTAGGTGCGGACGAGGTTATTGATTACACGTCTGTTGATTTTTCAGAAGCAGCTCGTGACGTGGATATCGTTTTTGATTTTATTATGGGAATAGATCAACAGAAAAACAGCAACGTGCTGAAGCAAGGCGGCAGAATCGTATCGATTGTAACGCCATCTATTGAAGATATAGTCAAAGCCTATGGAGTAGAAGGTAAATTTGTCGTTGTGAATCCGAAGCGAGAAGAGCTGGAGCAGATCGAAGGGTGGCTGCAAGAGCAAAGCCTAAAAGCCTATATTAATGAAGCATATCCACTAGCTGAAGAAGCTCTGCGAATGGCTCATACGCGAATTGAAACAAAGCATACGAGAGGGAAGCTAGTGATACAAATTCGAGAATAAAATGGGTAGTAAGTAAGATGCAGAATAGAGGAAGAGACTAAAAAAGAAGAAGACACGTCATGTCTTCTTCTTCTTGGCTGCAAGATAAAGCGCATATTCAATAGGATATATGAAAGCTGCATAATTATAAGAGGGGTATGGATTTGGGAGGGTATTGACTTCAAATACCCAAGGATGACCGTGCTCATCGACACCGATGTCGATGCCCAAATCTCCCATATGATACCCTGCATGATCGAATGCACGGCAAATCATTAGCCCAACCTTTATAATGGATTCTTTCATATATGACTCATCTGCTTCACCTTGATGCTGCGGAAACCTATTATCCAGATAATCAATTTCAAGAGTCATATTAAGCTGATGACTAAGATGACTTTCATTCGTGGCGACGCGTAGCAGAATATCAGACACTACCCATTGTCCAGAACCGTCTCTATTCATATGCAACCGGATATCGGTTGCGTTATCTTCAACTTTCATCGTGGGAATAAACTGTTGAACGATATAGTCATCATCAGATCGTTTATCCAATAAAAACTTCCACAAGCTGTTATAAGAAGTGAAAATTTTCTTGTTCATTCCTTTAGAACTCCAATAATAGGCCTCGATCTGATTATCCTCCTCCAGCCGTACACGAATAATCCCTTTGCCACCGTAGGCGTACACTGCATTAATAGGTTTTAGAATAACATCTCGATAGCGATCTAGTGCTTTTTGCACGCTGGTTAAATCCTTCAATTTTCGTGTGTATGGAAGATAAGCTTGTAGCTCTGTATCGGCGAAGAGAAGCTTCGAGCATTGCCATTTGTCACATATGAAGTTGTTGAAGACCTTTCGGCCTATGGCCTTCTCCAGTTTTTTTAGCATACGTGGATGGACATATGTTTGTACATAAATAGCAGCAGGGAGTGGATAGACTCCCTTCACACGATGAATTTTTTTACCTTTCTTCTTCAAGTATTCTCCTTTTACTCTCTTACGCTTCAAGTCTAGGTCCTTCATTCGAAATGCAATCAGCTCAGCATTCCCCGAATATAATTTGAGCCGTTCTTTGACATAGGCTCTGAACTTTCGTTTCTCATTAGAAACACATACTCCGATTAACAAGGTGTGATCACCTCCAATACAATCACCTCACGTTTATTCTTGATGCTATTAATATATTCATCGTTTGTGAATCGGACAGGTACATATGGTAGTTAGTGGATCATTTTATTGGGAGTTTAATAGAATGGATTGGATTTGACAGGGGTTTTAATTGTAACTATAATTGTTACACATTATAAAAAAAGGTTAGTAACTTGATCAAAGCAGTTTATGTATATAGGGGAGGTATAACGATGGCGGATGAAAAGCAAAATGATGTCATAAAACCATCTAAAGATACTGTTTCTAAAGACAACGGTTCTACTATAAAAGCTAAAGATCTAAACCGTATTCAAGTATTAAAAAATATAGATGGAGCTGCAGGCTTCCTCTGTGATATTAATACTGGAATATGTGGCCCAATCACTCAAGGGAAAGAGGAAAAAGAATGAAAATTACGATATGGTCTGATTTTGTATGTCCATTCTGTTACATTGGAGAAGCACATTTAGCAAAGGCTTTAGAGAGCTTTGAACATGCCGAAAACGTTGAAATCGAATATAGAAGCTTTTTGCTATCACCAGATGCCGAGTACGTTCCAGGTGAGGCGTATTACGAATCATTTTCTAACCTTAAAGGCATTCCTGTTGAACAAACGAAGGCGATGCTACAGCAGGTTACGGATATGGCCAAAGCATCAGGCGTTGACATTAATTACGATATCGCAAAGTTTGCTAGCACGGCTGACGCACATCACGTATTCCAATATGCAAAAGAGCAGGGAAAAGGCAATGAGTTTTTTGATCGTTTATACGCTGCTCATTTTGCAGAGGGTGAGGTTTTAAGTGATCCAGAAGCCATTGTCCGCTTGGCTGAAGAGGTAGGACTTGCTGGAGAGAAAGTTCGCGGCATCATCGCAGGGAAAGAGTATGCTGAGAAGGTGAGTAAGGATATCGCCGAATCACGACAGATTGGTGTGCAAGGTGTGCCTTTCTTTGTGTTTAACGACAAGTATGCTGTTTCTGGCGCACAGCCGGTTCCATATTTTAGCCAGGTTTTGGATACGGTGTGGGAAGAAGAAAAGGCCGAGCAATAAGGCTGGAAACAACCGTAGACTGAAGCAATAAATAAAGTATATACGTATTATAGCCTCAGCGCTGCAGATTTTGAAACCTGCTTGCTGGGGCTTTTTCATATGCACAGCAGCCATGAAAAAGCACTTGGCATGATGACACAATAGGCCGTTGCTTCAACCCCGGTTCTTCATTCAGGCATATAAATACTATAGTCTGAGGCTGGGGGTGATGAAGATGCAAAGAAAAAAATGTAAGAAAAAATACTGCTTTAAATTAACAGGCTTTGTAGACAAAAAATCCCCTCCTCGTTGCAAAAGGAGACATAGACGAAGCAAGAGGAAATCCTCAAAAATTCGGTTTCGTCCCATGATCCAACGATACTTCTTTATTCCTTCCATAGATGTTACGTTATCCGAAGAATGGAGGTTATCTGCAGGCCAATTTACAGACGACAGTGGTAAGACGATTGAACGTTTTCAGAGCGTTGGGAAAAAAGGATATTATAATTTGTTTATTAATGGAGTTATTCAGGCTGGAGGCCTTTTCGACGTAAGTAAGGATGCGCTTTACATCAAACGAACTGGAACAACGATATTGGCAGGAACACCTATCATTATAGAATCGATCAAAATTAAAGCCTATATTGTATAACTTGATAGAATTTGAGGTTAAATCTACCCAAACAACGTAGCTTGTTTTGAATATGATGTAATTAACCTTTCTCAAACTCTATGAAGTGAAGGGAAATCGATAAGGAAGGAGGGCTTAATTATGGCATTACAAATAATGAAGCTACAGGTAGTTGTAAACACCACAACAACGGTAGGGCCTGATTCCGCTAAGTTTTTTTACGTCACCACCGTTGATACTGCGGCAGGCGCAACATTAACGATTAACACAGATGATTTTTTCGATGATACAGGTGCAGTCGCTACAGCACTGCCGGAGCTTGCGGTAGATAACAGTTACACTCAGGTTTTTATAAATGGAGTTCCACAAATGGACGGAATCAGCGTTTATACAGCTGGGGCGGCTGGCACTGGATCGCTGGCGATTACAGTTCCTGTAGATGGTGAAGCGATTCTAGCAGATTCGCCGATTGTCCTTAAAGTCGTTAACTACGTTCCGGTCTCTGAATCTACGGTTGAGACATAAATAGTAGAGTTATTGATCTTATGCCCAATTTTACTGTAAAGAAGTTACAGTTTTTGGGCTTTTTCTACTTAACCTCTTTGGTAAGCTGGTCCATGAAACCGAACAGGTCATACATGCGTACTCCTTTAATGAGGAGAGTGTAACCGATGAGCATAATCGTTACTTTACTGGTCATATATATCATCTCAATACTACTTATTTTTACGTTTATATATAGTAAGAATACACTAGAAGCTGAAGGAGAAAAAATAAGTAATAGGAAGGTTGTTTTTCTTTCGGCAGCATTTTCTCTTATTATCACTGCATTTATCGGACTCGTTGTCTTTGCTATTGTTGGTTCAACGAGTATTGTTAATATCATTTTTTCCTTAGAGATCAGCATGAATCAGCTAGTGATATTAGCCATCTCGTATTTGATTTATATAGTTACCCTTGATCATCTTGTTGAATTTACTTTGAAATATATCGTAGGTAGACAGCTGTATTATGAGATCGTGCTGTGTCTCATGCGAATAATGATTTACTATATCATTGGCTATATAGTTGGCCTCAATGAAACGGAAAGCATCATCATTGCAGTAGGTGTTTCGCTCATTGCAATCATAGTAAAAGTGTTATTCCATATGAGATCGAAAGCTAAACATGAAAAAATTATGGACTAGCAATGCTTCTTCCGCTGACAGACTTTCATCGAAGGAGTTTGAGGCAGTAGAATATAGCATAATAAAAACGCCCTTTTCAATACATGAAAAGAGCGTTTTTTACGACTATTTTATTCTGAATCGATAAGCTTTAATGTTATGCTTTATCGAATAGTTTTGAGTGCAGTTGACCATTTAACAAGCTGGTCAATCATTTCGTTTACCGTATTGGCATGCATGTCAGCAGGCTTGAAGTTTGAACCGTTCTCGAAGTCTGTGAACAAGGACAAAGCAGGATGTGTACGAACATCCGCCACAGCAAGCTCTCCCAAAATGCCACGTAGATGCTCAGCGGCACGAGCTCCACCTACAGAACCGTAGCTTACGATTCCCGCAGCTTTGTTGTTCCAAGCTTCACGAGCAAAGTCTAGTGCATTTTTTAGTGCACCTGTAATGCTGTGATTGTATTCCTGAACGATGAAGATAAAACCATCTAGGCTAGCAAGCTTTTGATTCCATGCTGCAATGCCAGGCTCAGTGCCATCTGTTGTTCCTAGAAACGGAAGGTTGAAATCAGCGATGTCAACAATTTCATAGTTAGCATCCCCGCGTTTGTTAGCAATTTCTTTTACCCAGTTACCTACCTGCGGACTTACACGTCCTTCACGTGTACTTCCCAAAATGATACCGATGTTTAATTTTTCTGCCATAACTTTTTCCTCCTTCGTTGTTCTACCAAATAGTTTATCTAAAAAACCCATCGTTTACACCTCCAGCTGTCATTCTTAAGTTGTTATGAGTGATGGATGAACTCACTTACTTGTTTGTTTCCTAACGATTGGTGCTACTTTTGTAGCTAGCAGCTCGATACCTTCCGCTACTTTATTAAACGGCAATCCACCGATATCGATTTGCGCCATGAAACGCTGATGTCCAAAAAGCTCGTGCTGCTGAACAATCTTCTCAGCAATTTGCTGCGGACTGCCAACGAATAAGGCAGTTTCAGGACGGGTCATCTGCTCAAACTCTGCTTCAGACATCCTGAACGTTAAGCCTCCACGCTGCTTGTTTACATGGTACCAATAGTTAGAATAGTAAGGATAAAACTGCTGCTTAGCCTCCTGAGTGGTGGCTGCTAGGAATCCATGTCCCGTTACGCCAACCTTTAGCTTCTCCTCACTATGGCCAGCCTCGATTCCAGCCTTGCGGTATAGATCGACGAGTGGCTTAAATCGTATAGGATCTCCGCCAAGTATAGCCAAAGCTATACCGGTTCCTAGTTTCCCTGCTCGAATAGCACTCTCTGGTGTTCCACCAACCCCAGTCCATATAGGAATCTCTTGTTGCAAGGGACGGGGAGCAATCTCTGCATCACGTAAGGATGGTCGGAATTGACCCTCCCAGGAAACCGTTGCATTCTTATTAAGCTTGAGCAATAAATCCATATGCTCTGAGAATAAAGCATCGTAGTTGTTAGTATTATAACCAAATAAAGGAAAAGATTCTATAAAAGCTCCTCGACCGGCAATGATTTCTGCACGACCATCAGAAAGCAAGTCTAATGTAGCAAAGTCCTCAAAAAGACGTACGGGGTCTACTGTGCTTAACACAGTAGTAGCACTTGTCAGTTTGATGCGTTTGGTGACCTGAGCGATGCTGGCTAAAACAACGGCAGGAGAAGATACGGCGTAATCTAGCCTGTGATGCTCACCAACTCCAAACACATCTAGTCCCGCCTCATCAGCAAGTTTAGCAGCTTCAACGATTTCCTTCATACGCTGACTTGCGCTGACCGCATTACCTGTATGCGGATCAGGACATATATCAGCGAGCGTGTATAGGCCAATCTCAATTCCTGTATCCTTCATATCTCCACCGCCTAACAACATCGTTTATTTATTCGATAGAAGGACTAGCAATGCGCTAATCCTTCAGCATATTAGTTATTTTCTTGTTTTTTGAACATTAGTGAGTCTAGAGAGAGGTAAATTTTTCTGGCCAAGATCAGATAGATAGACATCGCAAGCAGCGCTAGATCTATCTCATAGCCAGCCATACCATCTACTCCAAGCAGACCTAATGAAAGCTTTGCGGTAAAGATAGCTCCCACCATAATTAGAGCAGTTAGTATCGCAACGATTCTTGTACCAATGCCGAGGATTAATGCAATACCGCCAACTAATTCGATGATAGCGACAACATAAGCCATAAAACCTGGAATACCTAAGCTTTCAAAGTATTCAACAATGTAGTTGATTCCGCCTCTAAATTTGTCTACACCATGTATGAAAAAAATAAAACCAAGCATAACACGTAAGATCGCTTGACCTATTTGATTTTTTTTCATTCGTATGTCCCTCCTGTTGTGTTTTGTTAGTTACTTTCTGAAAGTAAGTATATTTAGTTAATGTAATTTTGTCAAGTAATTAAACATAAAAAAGTTGTTTAATATACTTTTGTAAGTAAAATACAGCAGATTAAACAGCAAAAAAGCCGAGATTCACATTGTTGTGAATTTCGGCTTTTTTGTTAGGCCACGATAAGGATATGGAATGAATCCGTTGAATCGATTTTGAACCTATGTACTTTCGGAAGGTGCTTTTTCGTTTATTTCTTGAGTCTCTGTATGCTGATTGTGTTGCTGCAATCGCTTGTTTTCATTAGCTTGACGCAGCAAGTCCTTTATTTCATTCAGCTGCTTCTCCGTCAGCTGTTGCGTGTGATGAATGGCATTTAGCTGCTCCTCAACCCTTTCAAGACGAAGCTGATTCTCTTTTTGCAAGTCTTCCGACTTTTTTTGCGTTTTCGTGTTGTCCAAAACAACTAAGATCGTAAGACCTGCACTAAAGATCGTGAGTCCTCTAGCGAGCTGATTCAAGTCCATCTGATTTAATGAAAATAAGCAGTCAGCAATTCCAGCTCCCATCAATGTACCGCCAAGCGTTAAAACGACATTCCATTTCCATTTATCTTGGATCAAGCTATATGGTTGTTTCATTCATCGAGCTCCTTCAGTAGTTGTTACAGTTGTTACTTCTATGGTAACACGAAGATACCCCTAACGTTAGTAGTTAGGGGTGTTGTATTTATTCGATCTTGAATCATTAAGCTAAATTTAATTATTGAGATTATGCCTTAGCATGCTCAGTCGAAAGTTAGAGTTAGTTACCAAGCGTAAGCTTTTGGCGCAGCTCCACCTGGACCAGGGAAGATTTCATCTAGCTGCTTAAGTACAGATTCCTCTAATACAATATCGACGACACGCAGCGCACCTTGCAGCTGCTCGAGTGTACGCGGACCGATAATTGGTGCCGTTAAGGCAGGGTGGGTCAACGTCCATGCCAATGCAACATTCGCTTCGCTTTCACCAATTTCCTTGCATAGACGCTCGAATGCTTCAAGCTGCTGGCGATGCTTTTCTACACGATCAGGATTGTTGGCACGCGTCGATCCTTCAATCGGTTTAAGTGCATGTCCACTTAAAAGACCGCCATCTAATGGACTCCAAGCAATGACGCCAATACCTTGCTCCTGTGCAGCTGGCAGCAGCTCTAATTCAGGAAGTCGGCACAATAAGCTATATTTATGCTGCTCACTGACTAAGCCAAGCATATTGTGAGATTTTGCTTCATACTGCGCTTTCACAAGGTCGAAGCCAGCGAAATTACTCGAGCCAACGTATCCGATTTTCCCTTGATTGATTGCTACGCGGAACCCTTCCCACAGCTCATCCCAAGAGACGTTGCGATCCACGTGGTGCATCTGATATAGCTCGATATGATCGGTCTGCAGACGCTTTAATGAGCCTTCCAGATGACGACGAAGCTTATACGCTGAAAGTCCGCCATCATCGTTCGGACCATCATGCTCATCATGCATTTTACCAAAGAATTTCGTAGCTAATACAACCTTTTCACGACGTCCACCGCCCTGTGCGAACCAACGACCTATAATCTCCTCGGTTCTGCCTGCATTCTCACCCCAGCCGTAAACATTGGCTGTATCGAAGAAATTAATGCCAGCGTCCACCGCAGCATCCATAATGCGAAAAGCTTCCTTTTCGTCTGTGCTTACTCCAAAATTCATCGTGCCTAGGCAAAGCTTGCTCACCTTTAATCCAGAACGACCTAGATATGTATATTGCATGCGTCACACCCCTTATGAATTTGTACCTCTCTATTATACGGGATAAATGGTATTTATTTCACCTTTCTTCTTATATGCGTTCATAGATGTCCTAATCATCTAGAATAATCATTTTTGGAGGCAATAAGCATTATGTTGTTAATTCATAAAAATAACGTATCATTCGTCCGTCTTATCCGTAAGAGCAAAAGCCTGTTTACATGATTATTGAGGTACTGCAATCCTTCGCTATAGTATAGTCTGGACAGCAGGTTTAGGCTGAAAAGATGATAATCTCATTGCGATACACTCAATGTGTGTTTAGAGAAAGTGAGGTGAAAGACGACAAGGAGGGAAAGGTGCACGAGGAGGCTGTGTAGATTAAGGTCTAGATTCTTAGATTGGACTAAAGAGGATTCAAGATTCTTAGGATTGGATTAAAGAGGATTAAAGTGCATTTACAAGGATGAAAGAGAGTCAAAGAGGATTAGGGTAATTTAAGGAAGAAAAATTTGCAAGCGGTTTCAATAATCAGGCAAGGAAATTCAAGCAAGGAGATGAAAACTATCGGATGAAAAGTAAATGGATAGGTAAAACATTGACTTCATTACTTGCAATGATGCTGTTATTGCCCGCCAATATTGGCGTATTAGCAGAAGAGAGTGCGAGCGAGCCGCCTCAAGAGCCGGCCATCGCGCAGCTTCAGCCTAATTCCAGCTGGCAAGCCTCTGTATTCGGCGATGTCGGGGGACAAGATAAGGTTACTGCTGCTAATTTTAGTATGGTCGAGGATGAGCAGGGAAGCGTTCATATGAAAAGCATGAACGATCGCGGCAAGATATCCTCTACGACAGATGGGATTGCTTATGTCTATCAGTCCGTGCCGCAGGATCAAGATTTTGAATTTTCAGCTACTGCTACCATTCATAGTATTGCAGACAATAATCAAGCTTCCTTTGGTGTGATGCTTAGAAATACAGTGTACAACAATGTTCACGGGAGCGATTATGCGAAGGATGATTATTTGGCAGTAGGAGCCTTAGATAAAAAGCTGAAGCTGTTTAGCAGAGTAAATACCGAACAGGCAAAACGTGACTTGGATGAGCAATTGTCAGCGCCAGCAGCTAATAACAGCTATCAGCTTAACGTTAAAAAAACATCGGGTCTTATCGTTGTAACGGTAAATGGCTATAGCTATGTCGTTGATGACTATGTATCAGACATTAGCTATGTCGGGTTATTCACTGCTCGCAATGCAGATATAACCTATGACAATATCGAGCTTACCGTTGCATCTAACGAGCCGACAGTACCAGAGCTTGGTGAGCTGAAGTTTTATGCCTTCGGCAGCAATACTTCAGAGGAAAAGAATCCAGAGCCCATGCTGCAAGATCCTGGTGCATACACGCTAGAGGCTTCGGGTGGAAAGATTGCTTCTGGCGATGAGGGCTTATCGCTATTAGCCTACGAGGTTCCCGCTGAAGCAAGCTTTACACTGCAGGCAATTGCTAAGGTTGAAGCGTTCAACAGCAATACATCGATCTCCACGCCTAATCAAAAATCATTCGGATTGATGCTGCGCGATACGGTCGGTGAAGGCTCTGCAACGATTACCTCTAACTACGTTGCTGTTGGTGCACTCGATACGGTGATGAAGGGCTTTTACAAATTTGGAGTCGAAGGTGGCAGTGGAGGAACACAAACGAAGCTTGACGCTTTTTCCTTAGCCAATCCTCCAGCAGCTGATGAGCAATATGAGCTCAAAATAGAAAAAAATCAAGATAGCTATACATTATCCGTCAATGGTGAAAGTCAGGTTATAAGCGCAGAACAGTTATTTTCAGAGCAGTTGTATGCCGGTGTATATGTTGCGCGTGATGCACAGGTGACGTTTTCTAATATCCAGCTGTCCATTGATACAGCAGCAGTACATGCGATTGAGCTGAACACAACAGCGATGAAAACAACATATCGCCTTCATGAGGAGCTGGATCTGACGGGGCTCACGGTGACAGCAGTGATGAGTGACGGAAGTCGGAGCGTGCTTTCAGAGGATGAGTACCTGGTAACAGGCTTTGACAGCTCTGAGCTTGGCAATAAGCACTTAACGGTTCATTATAAAGGGCAGACTGCACTGCTAGCCTATGAGGTGGTGGCTTTACAGGTGACCTCGCTTGAGATCGTATACGAACCAGCTGTTACAAGCTACTATGTTGGGGAGGAGCTTCAGCTTCACGGCTTAACGGTTGAAGCTAATTATGAAGATGGCTATATGTATCGTGAGCTTACACCCGATCTGTATTCCATCATAATAGAGGGTCAACGCTATGATGGCTTTGGCAATAATGATAAAGGAGACAAGCATCGCTTTACGACCGCAGGCAGCTATACCGTCAGTGTTGTAGCAACGGAAGGTACTGATGTAGCTACTGAATTTACCGTTAATGTTGTAGATGCTAGCTTAACGAGTCTGGAGATTACACAGCAGCCAATAAAGACAACATATTTTATTGGCGAAGAGCTAGAGCTCGATGGATTGATGGTGTACGGACAATATAGTGACGGCACAAGAAAACGAATCGAGAAAGAGGCTTTGACGATTTCCGGATTTAGTTCTGCTAGTGCTGGTGAGCAGCAACTGGTCATTACCTATCGCGAACAGTCGGTCACGCTGCCGTTAACCGTGAAGGAGAAGGAAGCTGTAGCTCTAGTTATTACTAAGTACCCTAAAACAACCTATAAGCTCGGGGAAAGCTTGGATGTAGCTCAGCTAGAGCTGGCAATTGCTTATGATAACGGTGAATTGGAAGCGATTACAGGTAATGACTACAGCTTGGATTCCTCTAGATTTAACGCGGAGGCAGCGGGCGAATACAAGCTAATGATTACATCCAACAATGAGCAGCTGCCAGCATTAGAGCTGATCGTACATGTCCGCGACGATGCACCAGTGGAGTGGAAGAGCATTCGGTTTGGCCAGTCTACCTCGGCAAGCAATAACACGATTGAGGTCGATGAGCAGGGAGTGGTTACGCTAAAAGCAATCGGTGGCTCTGCGGGAAAAGTGACAGGTGATCATGACGGAATTAGCTTCTATTATGTCGAGCTGGATGCGTTAGAGGATAACTTCGAGCTATCTGCAGACATTAAAGTTATCGAATATGCTAAGTCACCTGATCATGATGGTCAGGAGTCCTTCGGCATTATGGCCAGGGATGCAATAGGTGCGGCTAATGATTCGTCAGTATTCGCCTCGAATATTGCTGCAGTTGGAGGTTATAGCGGTGGAACACGTAATCCCAATGGAACTCAGCTATTTGTTCGGACTGGCATTGAGTCGCCGGATGGCAGCGGAAGTCAAGGCATCCAATCCGTTATGCTTCAAGCGGATCGACCAGCGCCAAGCAATACTTATCCTGCACAGTCCTATCGATTGACATTAGCTAAAACAAACAGCGGATTTACAGCTCAGCTGAATGACAGCGAGCCTGTCATCCTCTATACGCCACATATTTTAAGTGTGCAGGACAATAAGATGTATGTAGGGTTTTATGTAGCGCGATTAGCAACGATTGAGGTTCATAATATTGAGCTTAACGTGACTGCTGTTGCATCCGATCCGCCTCGAGTCGAGCCACCTGCTGCTCCGCTTGAACCTGCGATCGCATGGATATCTCCATTAAACACTTCAACGACGGAGCAATATGAGATCAAGCTGAAGTCGAATACGTCGGGTCTAGTAACGATTAAGCAGGGTAATACAATCATTGCTAGTGATGTGTCGATAGAAGCGAATCAAGTCCTCACTCAAGCAACGAATATCGAGCGTGGACATAATCGATTTACAATTAGCTTTAATCCTAGTGACAGTGAGCTTCTAACAAGCCATGAGACGATTATTCTTAACCGGACTGTAACCGCAAAGCAGTATGAAGGTGATATTTATGTCGCTCCTGATGGAAGCGCTGAGGCAGCTGGTACATTAGAGGACCCGCTTGATCTTGATACAGCTATCCAGTATGTGGCGCCAGGGCAAACAATTATAGTCCAAGATGGTCACTATGTGCGAGATCACAGGCTGAATATTCAAAAGTATAATGATGGAACGGATGCTGCGATGAAGACATTAAAGGCAGCGGATGGCGCAAGACCCGTCATCGACTTTAATAAGAAATCAGAGGGCGTCGTGTTAAGCGGGAACTACTGGCATATCATCGGAATAGATTTTGCTCGTTCAGCAGGCAATACGAAAGGCTTTACGATTGGCGGAAGCCACAACATTGTTGAGCTTAGCCGTTTCTATGAGCACGGGGATACCGGCCTGCAAATTAGCAGGACGGATGATTCGACAAATATCGAAGATTGGCCGTCGTATAACTTGATTCTAAACAGTGACTCATTTGCCAATCGAGATCCTTCCGACAACAATGCAGACGGTTTTGCAGCGAAGCTAACCTCTGGTGTAGGCAATGTGTTCCGCGGTGCGATTGCCTACAATAACGTAGATGATGGCTGGGATTTGTATACGAAGGCTGGCTCGGGCGCAATTGGAGCAGTAACGATTGAAAACAGCATTGCGTATAACAACGGCTATCCGATAGGGAGCTCGGAGCTAAAGGGTGACGGCAACGGCTTCAAGCTAGGTGGTGAAGGCATCCATGTGCAACATGTTATTCGCAACAGTATTGCTTTTAACAATGGAACAGTGGGCTTTACAAGCAATAGTAATCCTGGGGTAATCGCACGCAATAATATAGGCTTCAACAATGCGAAGGGGAATATTGTTTTTACGACCTATCCGCATATTACCCCTGACTTTACAGTTGACAGCTTCGTTTCCTTTGCAACAGAAAGCATCGCTAAAGACCAGGTGCCTGATGCTGTTCGATCGTTAACCAACTATCTCTATGATGGAGCGCGGTTTGCCAATCGCGCTGGAACCGAGATTACAGAAAGCAATTTCAAAAGTCTAGAGTTACCAGAACATATTGCGCGTGACGAAGCGGGTAATATTGTGCTTGGAGATTTCTTAAGCTTTATTGCTCCGATAACGAATAACAATCCACACACACCAAGCCAACCTATTATCGAGCCTAGTCCTGCTCCTACAACGTCAATTGTGATGCAGGGCTCAGTCGCTAATGGCGTCGTAGCTGGAGAGCTAACAGCTGCTCAAGCGAAGGCGGCATTGGATGGTTTAGATCAGCTATCCAAGCGCAGCATTACCATTACTCTAGCTGATCAAAGTGCTCAGGTGCAGAAAAACTATCGGTTAAAGCTGCCTGCTCATTTGTTTGACGCAAGTATTGAAGCGTATAACATCGAGCTTGTAACCGATGCTGGCAGCATCGTCATCCCTAGTCAAGCATTTAGTGGCCGAACGATGGGTGAGCAAGATACGCTGCTAGTGAGCATTCGAGATATAGAGGAAGCGTCCAATGCTTCGCCATCGGCTAATGATGAGCGCGTAAACTCAGCCATTGCATTTGAGCTGTATTGGAATGATCAGCCGCTGGACGGTCTAGATCTAGACTCCGCATTGCAGCTATTCGTACCGTATGAACCAGCTGTTGAAAACAACAACGAGCTCTCGATGCTCACAATATGGCATATGGCTAAGGGCGGTACGAGTACGCCGATTCCCAATGCGTACTATGATGCTAAGGCGAAGGGTATGAGATGGAAGGCCAATCATCTCGGTGAGTTTGCTGTAGGCATAGGCAGTAAATCATTCGTTGATGTGCCAAGTACGCATTGGGCATATAATGCTATTCGTACGCTGGCAGCTAAAGGAGTCATTAATGGGGTTAATGAATCTAGCTTCGCCCCGAATGAAACCATAACGCGAGCTGATTTCATAGTTATGCTTATGCGTGCTTTGGGCTTAACTGCTAGGACAGATCAAGCAGCAGCATTTACCGATGTTGATCGTGATGCTTATTACTATGATGCCATCGTTAAGGCACAGCAGCTTGGCATTGTTAACGGCTACCCTACTGGTGAGTTTAAGCCGAATCAACAGATCGAGCGTCAAGAAATGTTTGTGATGGCATATAAAGCGATCCAGAGGGTGGAGGAGCTGCGGCTCAGCCTGGCTCACGATGATGCAGCTTTAGCACGATTTACAGATGCATCAACCGTAGCTGGCTATGCTAAAGAGATTATCGGTGCGCTAGTTGAACATGGCATCATTGAAGGCTATAGCGATAAGATTGCAGCCCAAGGCATAACGACAAGAGCCGAGGCAGCGGTGTTTATCGAGCGGTTAGTATTTCTGCGCTATTAGCTCCCGTTAGATTACAAAGTTGTCAATGTTATCAATGTTATTTAATTAATATGGTTAATAGACAGTTATGCTTTAAGCCCCAGTGGTTAGAATCCTTTCTAAACATTGGGGCTTTATTTAATTAATAATGCTGAAAAAACGTTGTTGACATTAAAGTTACTTTAAGGTGTATAGTGAAAATATATTAAATATTGTAAACAAATGGAGGTTTTATATGAAAACGGCAACGAAAGTAGAGTTCGATGGCGGATTTATTATGGTGCCTGCTGAAAGCTTTGATGAAGGTGTGGATTGGTATCGAAAGCATATGGATTGGGAGTTGATCGATTCTGTGCTTAGCCCCGTAGGCAGAAAAGCATTCTTTCGACTGCCAGGAGGTGGACAAGTTAACTTAAAATCATTCGAGCTGGAGCATGAGCACTTTACTCCGAATGGTTATGAGGAAGGTCATATGCGCTTTTGCTTTGTTACGGCTAACCTAGAAAATGCGATGGCTTATTATAGTGAGCAAGGGATAACGTTCTCAGAGTCATTTGTTATGCCTGATGGTACGCGTGGAATGGATATCAATGCCTTTGGTAATGTAAGACTTACGTTGTGCGAAGATAAGCGACTGCAGGATGAGTTTCCTAACGCGAAATTTATTCGTTATGCTGACAAGCCACTATGGCTAGGTGTGCGTAGCTTGAAGTCCGCCGTTACTTGGTATGAATCGGTTTTAGGACTTAAGGTTTTTGCGACAGATTATAGTGATCAAGGCTTCGCTCTACTAGGAGAGGAAGTAGAAGGAGAGGGCAAGTGGGAGTATATATGGCTGGAGGAGCTGCCAGATTCAACTCCTTATACAAAGGCCAATCCAGGGGCAAGAATGTACTTTGTTGTGTGGGAGAGAGAACAATTTCTTGAGCTGGAGCAGCGTTTAAGAGAACAAGGGATAGAGACATCGACACCTGTCGGCGAGCGTTGGATGGGATTTCATTTCTACGATCCTGACGGCAATCGCATCAATGTTTGGAACTATTACTAATATACAGGGTGAGGTGCATGCATGGTGACGGATGCGGCGATGACGATACAGATGTTTTCAACACGAACGGGTCTGCCTGCAAGCACGCTGCGTTATTACGAGAAGGAACGTTTAATTGTTCCGAAATATCGTGGGGACAATGGCTACCGGATGTATGGTGAGGAACAAATTCCAGATGCGATTAAAATTCATTCCCTGCGGTTAGCCGATATTAACCTAAGTGATATACGTGCCTATCTTCGTGCTTCGAAGGATGAGAAGGTTGAATGGATTATGAAGTGGCGCGGTGAAATAGACGGTAAGCTATCAGCCTTGCAGGTGGCAAGACAATATTTACAGGGAATTGAATCTAACGATCAGCATTTACAATTAACTAAATGGGATGTTAGCGTACCTATATTATGGTTTCCACTTCGGGTAAAGAAGCAGTTAAATCCTTATGCAGCGGCAATCGAAGAGAAGGTTGGCCATCTTCTGAAGAAATACCATTTGCGCTGTGATGAAGCATTCATTCAGCCAGATACGGTAGACGGTGAATGGTTAATCGGTCGAATAGGCTTTCGATTGTCTGTTGCAATTACGGAGATGCTAGAAGGGCAGCAATGGCTGGAGTTGGAGCAGGCTAACTTGGAATGGCATAATCCCGCACTGTTCGTAACGTTGGAATGCGGAGCAGGGGATGCATTTGCGTGCTTTAATCTAATGCTCCTGCTGCAATCGTTTGGCTTTGAGCCTGTAGGCAGAAAGCTGGAACGTTATAGCTTGCGTGATCTATCCACCTATCAATGGATGATTCCAGTCCACCATGCACAAAAGGGAGATAGAATGCGGTAAATTCATCTGAGTGATCGTAATGGATGTGCGCCTATTATACTTACATATTTTTGTTATAATGGTAAGTGTATACAAAAACTTTCCGTGACAGTTGGAGGTATAAGACGAAGTTTTCCCTGATCGAGATGCTTTAATTGAGTTTTATGATGAGAGCACTAAAACTGAGAAGTAAATATAGTTAAAGAAGAACTAAACGTTTCCTTCTAACCTGAAAAGGGGTGAAAAATTGAAAAAGATGAAAGTAGTTGTAATTGCTGCTGTAATGACTACGTTAATAGTGGTTGTAGGAATTACACTATCGGCAAGAGACTTAGGAAACCACTCTGACTTTAAACCGATGAGCCCGACTGAGATTCAGGAATCCAAGAATGCTAAAAAAATAGGGAATGCTGTACCAACTCAACAACCTGTTGTTGTGCCTTAAAAAAAGAATTCCAACCCCGACTGTTTCTAATATCTTAAATGACTTTGATCAATAGAATTGTTTCACATATGCCTTGACGTTCTAATTCAACACCCTCAGATAACTTTATATTCCTTTGACAATTTTGTTTAATGTAATGAGAAAGCCCCGTGCATGTGAACTGTACCTCCAATGGTTAAGTGTTAACCTTAAGGGGGGCATCAATGGAACGGGGCTTTTTAGCTATAAGGTTATTTGCACATTAGGTGTGGAGGTAATACTAATGCTCCGCCGGATAATATGCTGTGCTGTGGGTGGCAAGGTTCATCGAGCCTACGTTATTTCTTCTCTGTAACTGCAAAGTAATTGTCCTCATCATCGGAAAAGTTGAACACTCTCGCATTATTAGGAAGCGAAACGATCTCACCGACCTTAACATTTTTGTTCGTCAAATCGGTATGTAATTGATTGAGATCCTGTGTGAAGAACATCAATGAAGGTGTGCCGAGATTCATGTCTGGCTCCATCTTAGCAACAAACTCCTTGTTATGCAGTACGATACTTGTAGCTACACCATCAGGAGCGACTTCTATCCAGCGGAAGCCTTGACCATTATCCTCCTCGGCAATCACACGGAATCCAAGCTTTTCCGTCCAGAAGTTTACGGCCTCATCCTGATTGTTTACATATAGCATAATTTGTCCGACATTTGTAATCATTGTTCTCGCTCCTTCATCATTGGATATAGAAAAATTTTACATAATCTTGGACAAGAAATCTATCAATATTTTATTAAACTCAATAGGATTTTCAATAAAGGGAAGGTGCCTGCAGTTTTCCATTATCCGCTTGGTTGAATGCTTAATCTTAGTATGTAAAAGATGAGCTGTCTTTATGTTGTACGGATGGTCTTGATCAGAAATAACGATGAGTGTCGGGGCTTGTAGCTCATCTAATCGACCTATGGCAGAGGGCTTCGAAGCCATTAATAATTGTGGAGAGAATCTACAGAAGCTGTCCGCATTTCTGATGTGATGCAGCACCTTAGCAAGCGCTTCTTGTTTGTCGATAGAAGGAAAATAATATTGCCAGAAAGGATTGCTGATGAAGGACTCGAT
>Ga0180216_1001023_pt1 | contig 26160 bp, 19 predicted proteins | sample eDN3rd37CBELigMG_FD_128879 | JGI IMG/M metagenome (GOLD analysis project Ga0180216, IMG submission 128879) | Enriched Miracle-Growth compost microbial communities from Emeryville, California, USA - eDNA 3rd pass 37_C BE-Lig MG (version 2)... ... | reverse complement strand
CGGGCATAGATGCGGGTGGGCTCCAGCAGTTCTTCGGCCACGGTGCGGCCAAGCTGCTCGACGTAATCGTGGATGCCCAGGCCGGCGATGTCGAACACCACCTTGCGGACCAGGCTGTAGCCGTTGGAGTGCAAGCCTGAGGAGGCCAGGCCCAGCACCACGTCGCCCGCCGAGATAGCCGAGCCATCGATCACGCGGTGGCCCTCGGCTACACCTACGCAGAAGCCGGCCAGATCGTATTCGCCGCGATCGTAAAGGTCGGGCATGATGGCCGTTTCGCCGCCGATCAACGCGGCATCGGCCTGCTGGCAGCCGTGGGTAATACCGGACACGATCTGCTCCAGCAGGTCCGGGTCGTCGTGGCTCATGGCCACGTAATCGAGAAAGAACAGCGGCTCGGCGCCGCAGCAGATGCAGTCGTTGATGCTCATCGCCACCAGGTCGATGCCGACCGTGTCGTGCTTGCCGGCCATCATGGCGACTTTGAGCTTGGTGCCTACGCCGTCGGTGCAGGCCACCAGCACCGGGTCGCGATACTTCCGCGCGAACAGGCTACTGGCGAAATCCAACTGAAACAGCCCGGCAAAGCCGCCATCGAGCCGCCGCACCCGGGGGGTGTAGGTTCGGGCGACCAATTGGGCGATCCGGCTCATCGATTCGGCGTAAACGTCCAGATCGACGCCGGCGTCCTTGTAGCTGGCTTTGGCCATGGGGCAAATTGAACGGGCAGGCGAAAGGGGGGCGGCCAACCGCGCCGCAGCGCGAACGACGCACGGATTTTAACGCGGTATCGCCAAAGGTTATAGCCCCCAGCGGGCGTGCTCCCCGGAACCGCCGCGCAAAACAGCGGCACGACCGGCCCGCAAACGGGGCCGATCGTGCCGCTTGGGTTGCGTCGGGGAGCAGGGCAGCGGCCGGCGGCCTAGTTACCGGCCCCGGCCGTGGGCGCCCGCTGTGGCTGCTTGCGCTGCTCCTCATGCTTGGGGAGCCGCGAGAACGCCTCGAACACGTCGCCTACCACCTGATCGGCCAGTTTGCCGAGCTGATCCAGAATGGCCACTTCAGCCTCGGGAGCCAGCTTCGACTGGGTGGGCTCATAGCCGCCCACCGCGAAGTCGGCGGCCGTGGGGATGTAGCCAATATTGCCGTTGGCATAGCCCACGATGATGGGAATGGCCCGATCGGCGATCGCCTTTTCGAGCTTGACTCCGTACTCGACCAGCGGCTCGCCCGGCATGGTGAGCAGCAGGTAGGGGCCGATCTTCAGAGCCATCAGTTCGGCCTCGACTCGGCCTTCTTTGCCGGGCAGCGACACCACCGTGCTAGCCACGCGAATCTGGTAGTAGGTTTCGCGCTTGCGGAGTTCCTCGCGGATCACGTTGCGCGCCAGGGCCCGCACCACGGCGCCACCCAGGTCGCGGCCCGCCCACTGGATGTCGGCCTCATCGGCACAGCGGTAGGGGTAGCCAGGCAGGTTGGGGCGAATGTCGCCGGCACAGCCTTGCAGGAACAGCGACTTGGTGTTGTTGCCGTAGTTGGCCTCGACGAACGTCTGAGCCTCGCCGGGGAAATCGGCACTCATCCGGGGATAACCGTTGGGATAGGGCTGCGTGCCCTTGTCGCCCCAGGTGAAGAAGCACGGATGGCAGACGGCGTGCATGATCACCGCCAGCGGCGTGAGCGAACGGCCGTCGTCGAACCGCAGCACCTTTACTCGTTTGTCCAGCAGACCGTCGGGGTTGAGCCGCACGACCGCGCGGCCATCGATCACCTTCCGGCGATTGATCGAAAAGCTGATCTGGTCCTCGCCATAGCCGACGCTCACGGTGCGCATGTTGGAAGCCGCTTCAGCAGCCGCCGCAGCCAGCTTGTCGATCACTTCCTTGCCCCATTCCGGATGTTCCTTGAACAGGGGGGCCGAGTGGTTGTGCGAAGCGGCAATCAGGATGTGGCCCGCAGGCACGCCGGTTTCTTTGGAGATCCGCTCGCGGGCCGGATCGACCAGTTCCTTCCAAGCGCCAATCGTGTCGAGCGTGACGATCGCGGCCTTGGTTTCGCCGTCATCGAGGATCAGCACGCCAGCCCGCAACGGATCGCGCACGCCATACATGGCGCGGCGATGGCCTGCGGCGACGATGCCTTCGACTTTCTTGGGCGTGATGTCGACCTTGGCGACACCAGCCTTGAGGTTGGACTGCACCGGGAAGGTGCCGTCCTCGACCGCGGCTACCGTGCCGGGCGTTACAAGCGCCAGGCAGCCTGCCAACAAGGCAGGCAATGCCGAGGCCAATCCGAAGTTGCGCAGCGAGCCGCGACGGAGAGAACAGCGGCGCATGGTTGGTTGCAGTTGCATCAGAGATACCACCAATCAAAGGAGAGAAATTGCAAACCGCGCATGGCAGATGCCAGAAACCTATCGTAATCAGGATGGGGGGCGTGGTCCGCAAGCATTCGCTGCACAACGGCCGGATCGTGCCAGCGGCATGGCGCCGCCGGCACGACTCAGCACACGTACGACGAGAACGCTTAGGGTTCGGTCAGGTTGGGGGCCCAGTTGCCTTGACGCAACGGCGGGCGCTGGCCATCGGGCGGGAAGGTCGCTTTCACGGCCTGGGCCAACTGTTGCGAAAGCTGCTCGACCACGTCCCGGTGGGCCGGGTCGTTCGCCAAGTTGGTCAGCTCTCGCGGATCTTTCTCGTGGTCATACAGTTCGCGGCCCTGCTTGCCGCCATCCCACTCGGTATAGCGCCAGCGGGGCGTCCGCAGAGAGTAGCCGAAGAACGGTTCCTGCTGCCGGCCACGGTTCCGCATTACCTGGGTGATGGCCCAGCCGCGTCCCTGCTCCTTGGGGTCCTTGAGCATCGGCACCAGGCTTTGGCCTTGCAGATTCTCAGGGGCTTTCACGCCGCACAGTTCGGTCAGCGTGGGGTACAGGTCGACCAGCGAAACAGGCGTCTTCACCACCGTGCCCGGCTTGCTGACGCCGGGCGCTACGATCAACAGCGGCACCCGGGCACTTTCTTCAAACAGACTCATTTTCTGCCACAGGCCATGTTCGCCCATGTGGTAGCCATGATCGCTGGTAAACACGATGATTGTGTTGTCGGCCAGCCCCAGGCGATGCAGCGTATCAACCACGTGGCCCACCTGGGCATCCATGAAGCTGATGCTCGCGTAGTACGCCTGGATGCATTTCCGCCGCAACTCGTCGGTCAGCTTGTCTTGCTCACGCTTGTAGCTGCCCAGCCCGGCCGGCGGGATATCGGCCTGGTCTTCCTTCACGCCCTGGACCAGCGGCATTTCGTTCTCAGGATAGAAACCGTAGTACGGCACCTGCGGGGCGACGTACGGCGTGTGCGGGCGGAAGAAGCCTACGGCCAAAAAGAACGGCCGATCCTTGCGGCGAGCGCAACGCTCCAACACCCATTCGGCATCCCGGGCGTTCAAGCCATCGGTGTGGTACTCGTCGCTCTTGGGCGAGGCGTACCACGAGAGCGTGCCGCCGAACTGGCCCGGCGTCAGCGTGAAGATATGCGGTTCTTCCTCCAGACGGTCCACGCCGGCGGGATTCAGTTCCAGTTCCCAACTGCCCGGGTCATCATGGCCGTTGGTACCGATCGACCGCGGCACGTTGTAGTGGTACAGCTTGCCAACCCGGGCGGCAAAATAGCCGTCGAGCCGGAACGCCTGCGGCAAGCTAACGTGCGAGGGGATTGTCTGCCGGAAGATCTGCCCGTTCTGAATGATGCCGCTGCTATTGGGATACAGCCCGGTCAGCAGCGAATTGCGGCTAGGACCGCAGAGAGGATAGGCGCAGTAAGCCCGCTCAAACAGCACGCCTTGGGCGGCCAGACGGTCGAGATTGGGAGTGCGGGCTCGGGGATCACCGTAACAGCCGAGGAAGTTGTTCAAATCGTCGGCCATGATGAACAGCACGTTGGGCCGTTCGGCAGCCTGGGCATCACTCCCGGGCACGGCCAATAGCCCCCAACTGGCCAGCACGGCCAGCCAGGCGACCAACATTCCACGGCGCACGCGCGCGGCAAAGCGAACGTTTCTCATCAAAATGCGCACCTTCTCTCATGTAGGTGGACGGAAACACTTGCCGGTGGGGGCCAAGATGTTGGCACGCTGTGAAGTGAAAGCTAGTCGCTGCCGGCGCTACCGTCAACGATCTTGACGGTCAGGAAAAGTGTACGGGGGGCATTAGCATTGCGCCCGGCAAGAATGGCGAGATGGACCAGCCGCCGCGCGGCGCTGGTGCCTTAGCGGAATTGATACAGCCGGCCCCGGCTGCTTTGCTCCCAGTTGTCCTGCGTGGGATGCACGTCAAAGATGCGGCCAGCGGCAGGGCGGGCAGGGGCCACTTTCTCGGCCGTGATGAACTCGCCCTCGTTGCCGGCTTCGTCGCGCACGCGCAGCCGCAGGTGGAATGCCGTCGGCGTCCGCTCCGGCATGATCCAGACATACCGGCCTGTATTGGGCAGCTCTGGCGCGATCGGCTGCCAGGGGCCTTGCAGGCTGCGGGAGTATTCCAGCGTGATGGGCAACTGCCCCAGGTGGTCGTCGCTGGCCTCCCATTCGATGGTCAATTCATTCTCGCGGGGAGCCCGGCCCTGTTCGGCTCGGATCAGCCGGCAATTCGGCCGAGTCAAGTCGACCTGAATCCACACGTCGGGCTCGTCACCTCGGGCAGGCGGGAACTCGACCAGTCCTTGATCGTTTTGTACGACCAGTTTGAAGCCGTACAGCCCTTCGGCCGGCACCGTAACCGCGGCCGGGCTTTGGCCGTCGGCATCGACGCTGTACCGCTGCCAGGTTTCGCCCGAGTTAGCGGTTCCCCACACTTCCACCCGCCGCGAACGCAATGCCGCCTGCGGCAGATCGTACTTCAGTTCGAAAGCGCGGGAACGAATCATCCACGGCCGCCGCGCGCCCAGGGGCGGAAGCGATTGATCTTCACCGCCGGGCCGGCGCGATGCTTCGCCGCCTTGGCTGGCCTCGGGCCGGGTAACGACACCCACCGGCGGCCGGTACGGATCGCCGGTGTTCGATTCCTGGAAGTGAATCCCGCTGGGCGTTTCCGCCTTCGTGGGATAGGTCACGCCTACGCGGTCGGAATCGTCGGGCAGGTTGGCACCGCCGGCGTTTGCCTGGGCCCCTTGCAATTGGAACTGCACGGCCGAGCCGCCAGGGCTGCCGTACGGAGCGAGCCGCGCACGGTCGAGCGGCTGGCTGCTTTGGTTGTCAGCCGGCCACGCCACCGCTTCGGGCGTGCTGGTGGAAGGAGCCATCTGGCTATCGCCATACGGCGGACGGGAACGCTCAACTGCCGCCGACATGTCGCTGGCCGGCGCACGGCCCCACGGGACTGAGGGCAGGGGCGTCACGGCGCCACTGTCACTGCCGTAGCGATCATTGCCGTAGGGCGGTTGGTAGGTCGCCGAGGGCGCACCCCCGGGGACCGCACCGTTCCAGGCTGAATAGTCCGGCGAACTGTGCGACCAATCGGACGAGCCGCCGCTGCGGGCGGATGGCTGAAAATCGGTTGCCGCCGCGCTCGGGGGCGTTGCCGCCGGCGCGTTCGATGCGGAGCCGTACGGAAGCGGCGAAGTAGCGGCAGGGGTTTCCCCGCCGGCCCCAGATTGCACTGGCACCACGCTGGCCGGGATACCGCCGCGCGGAATGGTCTGCGGAGCCAGGTTGGCCGTTTGCGGCGGACGCGGCAGAGGACGGCTGGCGTTGGGGTCGTCGGTACCCAAGTCGCCGCCTATGTTGCCACCAGGCATGGCGCCGGTTGCCGGGTTACCGTAGGCGGGCGCCTGCGGATCGTAACCGACTTGCGGCGGATAGCCCTGATTCGTCGGGGGTACCGCGGCTGCCGCATTGCCGGCAGGTGCTCCGCCGGCCCAATTGGCCGCAACCGTTGTGCGGTGCACCGTGGGATTACCGGCAAAGTCTCGAATCCGCAGCCGCACTTCGTACTGCGCGGCCCGTTCGGCAGGCAGCCAGGTGGTCATGCCCACGTAGGTTTCCCGTTTGGTGCCGGGCGCCAATCGCTCAAAGGCAATGGGCTGCCAGGAACCTTCGCCCACGCGGTAATCAAGCTCCAAACTGGCAACGTCCAGATTGGCGTCTTTGATTTCCCACTGAGCCGACAATTCGCCTGCCGCACCGTGCCAGGCATTGAGCTTAGGCTCCGGCACGGCCGTATCGACGATCACGCGCAAGTCGGGAGCGAACTCGCCCTGGGGTCGCACAGCGCCGCTGGCGTCCTTGGTGCGTACACAGAACCAGTATTCACCATCGGCCGGAGCCCGTACCGCGAACGATGAAGCATTAGGCGGCACCGTGCGGATCAACGTCCAGGTCTTGCCCAGGTCCGACGACGTATGAAGCTGAATCTCCACCGGCTGCTTGGCCGGGTCGTCGGAAGCGCCCACCCGAAACGGAATAGTGAACGCCACCTGCCGGGTGTAGATCGGCTGCGGCATCGAGGGCGGAGGCGCAGCACCAGCGGCGGCCCACAAGGTGGCCGTGGTCAGGAAGCTGGCGATCGCAGCCCGAATCAATGTCACGCCTTATCTTGCCTTGGCTGGTGCGAAGTCCTTGGCCCGCTGGGCATCTCTCCCCTCTGGGGCAGGGAGTGCCGCGTATCGTTACTGCGCCATCGACGCCACGAGGGGCCTGCCTCGAAGAAAATGCCCGCAGCCGGAAGACTTTGCGCGACAAGCACGCACGCGGCTGCTATCAGTGGATGCAATCAGGGAGCCGCCCGAATGCTGGCATCCGGTGCGTAGACGTCACTCGGCTGATTGCGTGCTGAGGAGCGCGCAACGCAATCCCAGCCCGAAGCGGAGCTTCTAAGCCTGAAGCGCAAGCGAAGGAACACCACTATCGGCACGGCGCAAGGAGTGGTAGGCGCTTCAGGCTTAAGTGCGCAGTCGTTGAGACGTTACTGCCGCTGGGCAAGAAAGGCCGTTTGCAGCAGCAGGTAATTGTGGCCACCAAACTCAGTGGCGGTGCCGGTAACCGTCCAGACCGGGTTGCCCAGGCTTTGATTCAGCGTGCGATCGACCCGTTCCAGCGCCAAGTTCTCAAGCACCACCAAGCGGCGGCCGTCCGAGGCATGAAAGACGACCCGGTCGCCTTGCCGGTGGAAGGTGCCTTGCAGCCCACGAATCAACTGCCCCTCGCGGTACATCTGCCGGGGCGTTTCACCGGTCCGGCCATTCACCGGCTCGAGGATCGCTAGCAGCGGCACCAATGACAGCAAACCGCTCCAAAGCAGCATCCGGCGGGCAAGCAGCAGGCGGGCAATAGCAGCCATGGCGTGGTAGCGATTGAGAGGAAAGGGCTCGACACAACTGGCAAAACCGGCACAGCCATACCGCGGTAGCACCGCGTGGCTGTCCTGGCGCCAAGTCTAGCTCACCCTGCGCGCCCAGCGGCTACCGCGGCCGACTAGGACGGCTCCAAACGCCAGTTGTCGATCAATCGCGTCGTGCCAACATAGGCGGCGACGAGCGCCACCGCGGGCGTCAGCACCTTGGCCACGCTTTGTAGCGTGTCGGGGTCGACAATCGCCACATATTGTAGCCGCAGATCCGGCTCGCGCTGGCAACGGTTGCGCACCGCATCGATGAGCACCGCGGCATCGTTCTCGCCCTTGGCCACCAGCTCGGCGGCTTCCTTCAAACCGGCGGAGATCGCCAAGGCCTGCTTGCGTTCCTCCGGCGAGAGGTAGGCATTGCGCGAGCTGAGCGCCAGCCCATCGGGCTCGCGCACCGTGGGGCACACTTCAATCTGCACCGGCATGGCCAGGTCGCGCACCATCCGCCGCAGGACCACCGTTTGCTGGTAATCCTTCTGGCCGAAGAACGCGATGTCGGGCATCACCTGATTGAACAGCTTGGCCACCACCGTGGTCACGCCGCGGAAATGGCCGGGCCGATGGGCGCCTTCCCACTGCGAGGAAACGTCCAGCACCTCGACATAGGTCTGGTAGCCCTCGGGATACATTTCCTCATCAGAGGGCGCGAACACGCACTCCACGTTGTGGTCGGCCAACTTGGCCAGGTCGCCAGCCAAGTCGCGCGGATAGCGCGAGAAATCTTCCTGCGGCCCGAACTGGGTCGGGTTCACGAAGATGCTGACCACCGTGGTATCGCACTTGGCGTTGCTGGCCTCGACCAGGCTCAGGTGCCCGGCGTGCAGCGCGCCCATGGTGGGCACGAAACCGATCCGTTTGCCTTGGGAGCGGATTGCCGCCAGGTACGACCGCAACTCGTCGGTCGTGGTAATCACCGCTGGCACCGCCATAGATGTCCTCTCTTGTGCCTCAATTCAGCCACGGTGCCCCGAGTTTGGTGTAGCAAGCCCGCTCGCCGTTGTTTGCCCCGGCGGTTCCTTGCCGCAGTTGATGGATGGTTGCTCTCAGTCGCTCCGGTCTTAACCGCCGTTACGCGTTCCAACCGTGCGCGTCGCGGACCTTGATCATCACGTCCAGGATGGTGTCCCAGGTCTTGGGCGTTTCGAGCACTTCGTTGGGGAACATGCAGCCGTCCCAGCAGATGTGCTGGATGCCTCGCTGCTGCGCGTCCTTCAGCCAGTAGCCGGCGCACTCAACGATATCGAGCTTGCCGTTGGGATCGTCGGCAGGGCAGTGCCGGCCGGTCTTGTCGTGCGAGCCGGTGCCGTGCACGGTGCCGTCGTTCTGGGCCACGTGGAAGTCGATCGTCCAGGGCCGCAAGGCGTCGGTCATGGTCTTGTACGCCTGGAGGAACTCCTCGCGGCTGTATCCTTCCGTCAGCAGCGCATGCTGCGGGGCGTTGTAACCCAGCAAGTACAGGTACGTGTGGGCCAGGTCGGCCTGGAAGCCCACGGTGCCCGGCATGTCGACTGCTTCCAGCAGGTTGAGCATGTCGCGCCAGGAGTGCATGCCGCCCCAGCAGATTTCGCCCTCGGCGGCGAGCCGTTCGCCGTGGTCGGCCGCCACCTTGGCTGCTTCGCGGAACGTGGCGGCAATCTTCTTGGTGTTGCCTTCAGGGTCATTGGCCCAGTTGGCAGGGCTGTCGGCCGAGTCGATACGGATCACGCCATAGCTCCGCACGCCGTGGTCGTTGAACACCTTGGCGATCCGGCAGGCCTTGCGGACGGCCAGTACGAAGTTGGCCCGATCCTCGTCGCTGCCCATGGCGCTACCGCCGACCGTGCCGGGCCAAACCGGCGCCACCAGCGAACCGACCACCAGGTTGTGCGCGGCGATCTTATCGGCGATGGCCTTCAACTGGTCGTCGCTGGCATCGGGATCGGTGTGGGGATGAAACAGGAAGTAGTCGATGCCGTCGAACTTCTGGCCGTTCACCTCGGCATTGGCGGTCAGTTCCAGCATGCGGTCGAGGCTGATGGGCGGGTGATCGGTGCCCTCCTCCTTACCGACCAGACCGGGCCACATGGCGTTGTGAAGCTTAGGGAAGCTGTTGCTCATGAGATTTCGTCCTCGACTTGCGTGAACTGCCAGGCGTGCGGACCTGTCCCCCCTGACGCGAAAGGCCAAATCATCGCCCAAGGGGCTGCCGCTGACAAGCGGTCCGGCGCAGCAAAGGCGGGGGGACAGGACCCGCTAATCTGCCAAGCCGGCGTGACTACTTCAACTCCACCAGCTCGATGTCCTTGTACCAGGCTTCCGAGGGCGGCCCGCCGTGGATTTGCAGGGCGATGATGCCGGTGCGCTCGATGCCTTCTTCCTGCTCGGTGTAATCGACCGTTTGGAGGCCATTGAGCCAGATTTGAATCCGCGGCCCCTGGCAACGGATCACGTATTCGTTCCAATCATTCGACTTGAGCACGGCGGCCAACTTAGCTTGCTCGGCTTCGCTCTCAGGCCCGGCCAGTACCCGGCGGCGGCGCGATTCGTCATACAGTTTGCCCCACCACTGCTGGCCCATATCGGCCTGGTAGCCGCTGACTTCGTAGTGATTGGGAATCCGCTTGGTACGAAATTGAATGCCGGCATTGGCGCCCTCACCGATGAGCTTGCACTTCAGCCGCAGCTCGAAGTCGCCATATTCCTTGGTGGTGCAGAGGAACCAGTTGTGGTCGATCTTCTGCTTGAGTGTGCCGCCCACGATGGCGCCATCCTGCACGCGGAAGATCTCGCGGTTGCCTTCCCAGCCCTCCAGCGTGCGCCCGTCAAACAGCTTCTGCGGCTGGCTGGCTTGCTGAACGCCGGCGGCCTCGGGCGGCGCCGCAGCAAGTTCATTACCGGCAAAGCCGATGCATATTGCTGTGGCGAACGCGCAAACCGCCACCGTGAAAAACCTGCTCATGGCCTAAAAACTCCCTGGTGCGGTGCAGCGGCGCAGACCGGTTCGCGGAACCATCACGCCGCCGATATTGAACCGAATGGGTTGTGCGCGCCCCCCGGACGCGCCTCGCGCCATTGTGGCATGCCGCCGGCAGGCCATGCCAGTGGCACGCGGCAGTCGCCGTGCTATTCGCTCAGCACCAGCGGCTGCGGGCCAAGCGTGACCACCGTGAGATCCTGCGGCGGGTGCTCCGCCAGGTAACGGTTGATACTGTCGACAGTCAGCTTGTCGACCAGGGCTCCCAGCTCATCGCGCGTCCGCACCCGGCCCAGGTGGTACCAATCGCGGACAATCGCCATCGTCCGCGACATGCTGGATTCCTGCTGCATCATCAGCGCGCTTTTCACGCGTGCTTTGAGCCGCTGCAGCTCGAACTCTTCGATGCCCAGCGGCAAGCGGCGCAGTTCCGCCAGCGTCACATCGAGGGTTTCTTGCGCGCGTTCGGCACTGGTTCCGGCGTAGCACAAGATGGCACCTTCGCGCCGCGTGGAGTAATACGAGGCGTACACCGAGTAGCACAGCCCGCGTTTCTCGCGGACCTCGGTAAACAGCCGCGCGCTGGAGCCGCTGCTCAGCGCGCCCACGCCGGCCGAGGCGTGGAAGTAGTCCTCGTGGCTGTACGGCACGCTTTCGTAGGCAATGCCGATCTGCGTTTGATTGGAATCAAACGGCAAGTGCAAGTGACGCTGGCCGCGGTCGTCCGGCTCGATCTCTTGGACCACGTTGCCCGTCCAACCGCCCAGCAGCTTGCCGACGTGGTCTCGCAGTGCTTCCCAATCCAAGCGACCGGCAACGCCCAGTACCGCGCCGCCCGGCACGTATTGCGCCTGCCAGAACCGCTTGAGGTCGGCATGCTCGACGGCTTCCAGGCCCTCCACGCTGCCATAGCTCGAACGGCCATAAGGCGCCCGCAGGTGCTGCTCCTTGAGCTGCTGCATGACCTTGTGGCCAGGCTCGTCTTCGATGGAGAGCACTTCTTGCAGCACGACTTGCCGGCCGGATTCCATGCGATCCTCTGGCAGGTGCGGCCGCAAGATCAGGTCGGCGTAGATATCCAGCGCCGCGTACAGGTTCTCCGCCAGCATGGAGCCGCTGTAGGCGGTGTGGGTATTTGAAACGCTTTCGCCGCGATCGACGCCCAGGTTTTCCAGATCGTCGATGAACTCGCGGCCGTCGCGGCTGCCGCAGCCTCGCAACATCATCTCGCACGTGAACGAAGCCAGCCCGGCCTTGGCCTCCGGATCGTAGATCGCGCCGGCCGGTAACAGCAGCGTAAAGGCCGCGCTCTCCAGGTGTTGCATCTCTTCGGCGACCAACACCAGGCCGTTCTCATAAGTGTGCGTATGAATCAAGGCAATCTCGCTCTGGAGGACGGAAAAGCTGCCAGCGACTGGAAGTTTGGGCACGGAACCGTGCCCCAAGCAGTACGGGAATTGTAGGGGCATTGCCCCCACGCGTGAAGCAGGGGGGACTGCCGCCCTTTCGGGGGAGGTCTGTCCAGCCATCCCCGTTTAACACCTAAGGCCGGCCAACCGCGCGCCGGACTGCCAAAGGGAACTCCATCCCCCCAATCAGCCGGAAAGTTATTTTTGACAATTCTTCTAACAAAGCTACAGTTACAAGGAGCCCCAGGCAGCGGTTGGCCGCAACTTATCCAACGTAAGGACCACTACAACAACCACTTACGACTCCAGCCCTCAAAAAGCTGGGCACGTCCGCTGCTCACCGGGCACGCAGCCGGAAACACGACCGATCCCCCCGGCATTGCGCTTGCACTTCTCGAAAAATTCGCCTGCATCTCGGTAAGTCTTGAACCATGATCTGTAGTGCTCGCGCAGTGCGATTGCTCCAGTCACGCAAGCCGGCTAGAACGGCTCGCGCAGCCTGTACCGCGGCCCGCTCGGCACGCTCGGCCAGCCACGATGGCGGACAACCGTGCCCCCCGCGCACGGCTGTGCAGACGACTTCCGCATTGGGAGATGTTCGATGTGGTATGCCTTGCTGTACGTGATGGTGGGCGGAATCGTTGGCTTTCTGGGTGGGGCTTGGCTCGCAAGTGCGCGGCGGGGTGAAGAGTTCTTTGCGGCCCGTGTGCTGGCCGATACGGTGCGCAACGTGGTCCACGAGTTCGATCCTCCCCGGACCTCCCCATGTCCCCATCCGTGCTGCCACCAATTGCTGCGGATGGCCCTTGAACAGTACGACCTGCACATGCTCGGCTCGCTCGTCGAAGAGCAGAGCCATCCTAAGCCCAAGGCCCGGCAAGACGTAACCGCCTGACGGCCTTGGCGACCTCCCTCGGCAGCGTGTGCCGTTGGGACCCACGGCGCAACGGCCAAGTGTGCGGTTCTGGCTCCTGTCTGGGTTTTCGACATCCTGGCAGCTATTAACCCACGTTGCTTACACAGGCGTGCCGGCGGCCGCTTCAATGGATGGTGCCCCACCGCGTTCTTCCGCGCGGCGCATCCTCTTGTCTCAAACGATCGTTTGCTTTGTGCCCATCGCGCGGTGGTTCTGCTGCGTGCTTCGCACGTGTAACCCCTTGATCGCGTGCGCGCAGCTTGAAACCAGCACATGGGTTGCGGCGTTCTGATAGTCGCGTCTTCGTTGTCGGCCACGCCCTCTTATGCGCTTGTCAGCGCTGGGGCTAATCGTCGGCCGAGGCGACGCGGCTACTCTGCTTTTCAGTTCGCACGCCGCTGCTTAGCCGCGTCCCGCGCAGGGCCATTCTGGTTCGCAGGGAACTCGGTCTGCTTTGGCGCAGAACGTGCTTAGAGATCTCCCGGGCAAACGACGGAACCCGTCTTCCGATCAAAAAGGATTGATCTCATGGCCAACGAAGCCCAGGGCAAGCGGTTCGCAGTGCTCGTCGAAAACGAGTACGAAGACCAAGAACTGTGGTATCCGGTGATCCGGCTGCGGGAAGCCGGAGCCGAAGTCACCATCGTCGGGCCAGAATCCGGGAAAGTGTACCACTCCAAGCACGGTTACCCGGCCAAGGCGGATCGGGCTGCCGCCGACGTGAAGGCGGCCGAGTTCGACGGCGTGATCATTCCTGGCGGTTACGCGCCGGATAAGATGCGGCGTCACCAGGCCATGGTGCAATTGGTGAAAAACGCCATGCAGGCCAACAAGCTGGTCGCCGCCATCTGCCATGCCGGCTGGATGTTGTGCTCCGCAGATGCTGTCCAGGGCCGCCGCGTGACCAGTTATGCGTCGATCAAAGACGACCTCAAGCACGCCGGGGCCGAGTGGGTCGATCAGCCGGTCGTTCAGGACCACAACCTGATTACGAGTCGCCAGCCGGATGACCTGCCGGTCTTCATGGCGGCAATCCTCAAGCAGGCGGCGTAACAGGCCTTGCGAGAGGGGGTGGCTGCCACGGCGCTGCCGGTCGCAAGCACCTTGCCGCTACCCTCGCCCAGTCCGCTGCTTGGACCTCTTGCGTCCGCTGGTGTCTCCTCCCCTCGCCGCTCGTCATGCTACGCCCCCGCATCTGTCGATAGGGCACAGCCGAACACAGACTCACCTCGATTCCGCATCCACGAAAGGAGTTCGCCATGCTGGCTCAGTTCTCAATCTGGCCCTTGGACAACCCACACATGTCCAAAGACATCGCCGACATCACCACCGTGCTCGATCAATGCGAGGTGGAATACGAAGTTGGCCCGATGGGCACCACGGTGACCGGCGAATGGCAGGACGTGATGGATGCCATCCACGCTTGTTGCCAGGTGGCCCGCCGCGACCATCAGCGCGTGCTGACCACGATCATGATCGACGACGACGCCACACGCCGTCAGTCCCTGCACGAAGGCGTAGCCAAGGTGGCCGCCCAGCGCGGCAACTAAGCCCTCGGCCGATTGTTCCCCGGCCGGCGACGTCGCTGGCCCGCATGTCAGAGCGCCGCCAGAGTCGCCGGCGCCGCGGGCGGAACGACGCCGCGGCAAGCCACCCGTTGAACCACCACTCGTAATCCCCGCACTTACCTTTCGCGAGGTCATCCACGATGCCCTTCACCGACAAAAGCTCCAACTTGCGGATCGAGCTGGACACGAAGAATTGCGAGCTTTCGCCCGCCACCTTGGCCAAGTACGAGGTAGGGCTGGAGCCGCTGCGTGAACCGGTCAAGAAGTTCCCTGTGTCCGACCTGTACATCACCGTTACCTACCAGCCTCGCAGCCAGATCTATCGCGTGAAGACATCGCTGGTGCTGCCGGGCCGCACGCTCGCCGCCGGCGACGTCGATCGCTACCCGTACACCGCGTTTGAACGCTGTGTCCGCAAGCTGATCCGCAGGCTGTTGGCCTACCAACACGAGATGTCGGCCACCGACGAGCTGGCCAAGCACACCAAGGGCACGCAGCAGCTTGTGGTGCCTGAGCAAGAGCCCGACATCCCGGCCATCGAGGCGGCCGTCGCCAGCGGCGATTACTCTGGCTTCCGCGACGCGATGTACGTGTACGAGGAAGCGGTCCGCAAGCGGATCGGCCGCTGGGTCGAACGCTACCCGGAAGTCGAACGCCGGCTGGGCAACGAGCTGACGCTGGCCGACATGGTCGAGGAAGTGTTCCTCAACGCGTTTGAGTACTGGCACGAGCGGCCCAGCAACGTGCCGCTGGGTGAATGGCTCGAGCAACTGATCGATCCTTCGCTCAAGCTGCTGTCGGAGCATCCGAGCGAAGAGCTGGAAAACATCCAGTTCGCGCACACGCTGCGCGAGATGTAACGCGGCCGACAGGCTGCATGCTGGTGGCCGGTACGCTGCGCCGCGTGCCGGCTACTGGCGGCGCAATCGCACACAGGAGGGGCCATTTGCTGCGTGCGAATCGGGGCAACTACTCGAACCGCCAGGAGCAGTGCCATGAACATTGCGAAAGTGGTGCAGATCGTCGCGTCGTCGAACAAGAGTTTTGAAGATGCCGTGAATGAAGGCCTGGCCGCGGCCGCGCGTACCATCCGCGGCATCACTGGCATCAAGGTGATCGACTGGACCGCCAAGGTCGAAAACAACCGGATCAGCCAGTACCGCGTGACGATGGATATCGCCTTCCATGTTGAAGAAGGCTAGGCACGCCGGCTTACCCGTCCACTGATACGCCGAACAGCGTCAGGCGGTGTTAGTACCGTGGCCCGCCGATGCTGCTCGTTCCTTTCCCGTGGCAGGAGAACTGCGATGGCTGCGAAGATTGCCTCCCCTGAGTTGAAAGAGTTCTTCGCCCAGGAAGTGATGCACGATCCCAATGCCACACTGGCAATGGCCCGGCTGCGCTTGGCCCGCCTGTGCGACGCAGCCCCGGGCGAATCGGTGTCGGTGCAACACGAGTGGCTGTCGGAAGTTGAAGAGCTGATTGCCACGCATACCGAGCACTGCCCACTGACCGACTTCATTGAGTAAGTTTCGCTATGCATGCGTGACCAATAACAAACGTGCACGGCTCAAGTTAAGCCGTGCACGTTGATTGATTCATGTTGACGCTGCTGATCGCGCGGCGATTTACAGCTCTTCCAGGAACGCCGCCAGCAGGGCAGGGTAGCTCTCCAGGTCCACCTTGTGGACCATCTCGGTGACCGTGTGGATGTACTTCACCGGGCAGGCAAACACGGCCGTCCGCACGCCGCTTCGCGACCGCTGGATCATCGCCCCGTCTTGGCCGCCGCGCGGCAGCACGCCGCGTTGGCACTTGATGCCGCGTTCGCGAGCAATGGCTTCAAGTTGCTCGATCAGCCCCAGATCGGCAATCGTGGACGAGTCCATGATCTTCAGACACACGCCTTCGCCCGGCACGGTGACGCGTTCTTCATCAGGCACGCCCGGCAACTTGCAGCACAGCGTAGTATCGCACGAGATGCCGATGTCGGGGTTGATGCTGTATGCGGCCGGCTGGGCGCCGCGCAGACCGACTTCTTCCTGCACGGTCCAGGCAGCGTGAATCTCGCAGTTGTGGTGGCGCAGCCGCTCCAAGGCCCGGATCTGTGCCCAGCAGCCCACGCGGTTATCCAGGCACTGTGAAACGACACTGTCGCCCACTTCGCTGAAGGGGCCGTCCAACACGACCATGTCGCCGATCTTCACGCGGCGGTTCACTTCCTCGCCCGACAGCCCCAGGTCGATAAAGAATTCCGTGATCTCCGGGATCTTGTTTTTCTCTTCTTCTTTGGCGATGTGGATCGGGCGGCCCGAAGGGTTCATCACCCCCGGCAAGTCACCGTCCGCGGTGCAGACGCGCACGCGGCGGGCGAACAAATTGCGGCGATCGAACCCGCCCACCGGGTTCACGCGCACAAAGCCGTCCGGGCTGACGTAGCACACCAGAAAGCCGATCTGGTCCATGTGCGCGGCCAGCATCACGCGTTTGGGCGAGTCCGACGGCTTGCCACTGGCCGGGCGAGGCTTGCGCACGCCGATCAGCGAACCCATCGGGTCAACGCGCAGTTCATCGAACAAGCCAGCCTGGGTCACGTACTCCTGGATCACCGCACGGATTCGGTCTTCGCGTCCGGGGACAGAGGGCGTCTGCGTCAACTTGGCAAGCAGGTCCATAGGCGGCAACTTTCAGGAGGGGAAACGATCCGGTGAACAGGCCGAGCAAACTCCCCATAAGATAGAGCGTTCATCGGGCAGCGGAAAGGTGGCCGCGGCCGCTCCGCTCGCTTGACAAGCTGGCGTGCAAGCGAAAGACTTTGGGCTTCGCCACACAACCATCAGCCCGATTCAAATGGAGTTCGTCCCGATGAGCGCAGACGCCCGCGTGCAGGAACTTGGTCTGGAGTTGCCGCCCGCTCCCAAGCCGGCGGGCGTCTACAAGCCGATCGTCATCACCGGCAACATGGCCTACGTTTCGGGCCACGGTCCGCTGCTGCCCGACGGCACCATGCTCACCGGCCGCGTCGGCTCCGAAGTCGATAAGCAGGCCGGCTACCAGGCTGCCCGGCAAACCGGCCTGGCGATCCTGGCCACGCTGAAGGCCAACCTGGGCAGCCTCGATCGCGTGAAGCGACTGATCAAGACGCTGGGCATGGTCAACGCCTCGCCCGACTTCAAGGAACACCCGGCCGTCATCAACGGCTACAGCGACCTGATGAAGGAAGTCTTTGGCGACGACGGCGTGGGGGCCCGCAGCGCCATCGGCATGGGCTCGCTGCCCGGCAACATCAGCGTCGAGATCGAAGCCATCTTCGAGATCGAGCCGTAATCGCGGCGCCGTCTCGGCGACAGAACAAGCAATGCAAGCGCGCGGCCCCGAGTTTGCCCTCGGGGCCGTGTGTGTTTTTACAGGTCGCGAAGAATCTCGCGAGCGGCGTTGCGTCCGCAGGCGCCCATCACACCGCCGCCGGGATGCGTAGCCGCGCCGCACAGATACAAGCCCGCGACGGACGTGCGATGATCGGCCCAACCGGGTACCGGCCGCATGGCAAACAACTGATGCAGCCCCATTGCGCCTTGGAAGATGTTGCCGCCAGTCAGCCCGAACGTCCGTTCCAGGTCCTTGGGACTGATGACCTGGAGATGCAGCACCGCGCCGGGCAGGTTCGGCGCGTACTCGGCCAACACTTCCAGGCAGCGGTCGGCAAACGATTCCTTGATGTCGTCCCAATCGCCTTCGCGCAGTTGATACGGCGCATACTGCACAAAGATGTTCATCACGTGTTTGCCTTCGGGCGCCACCGTGGTATCGACGCTCGAAGGAATCGTGATCTCCAAGATGGGATTGGTGCTAGGGCAGCCATACTTGGCGTCGTCGTACGCCCGTTCGATGTAATCCATCGTGGGCGAAATATGGATTGTGCCGCGATGGTGCGGCTGCACGCTCGTGCCGGGTAAACAGCGGAAGTCGGGCAGTTCCGCCAGCGCCAGGTTGATCTTCATCGAGGCCGATGAATAGTCGATCCGTTTGACAGCCCTGGCGAACTCTTCCGGCAAATGCTCCGTGCCCAGCAGCCGTTCAAAGGTCTGGTGGGCATCAATGCTGGACGCCACGGCACGAGCGGTGATCTCGGTACCGTCTTCCAGGACCACGCCGGCTGCCGCGCCACGCCGGGTAACAATCTTCGCCACCGGCGATTCGCGACGAATCACCACGCCTAAGTCGCGGCAAGCACCGGCCAAGGCTTCGGCCAAACCGCCCATGCCGCCCTGCACGTATCCCCACACACCGCGTGCCCCGCCGGCTTCGCCCATCACGTGGTGCAACAACACGTAGGCACTGCCGGGAGCGGCGATGGAAGTGAACGAACCGATCACAGCGTCGGTGGCCAAGGTCGCCCGCAGGGCCTCGGACTCGAACCACCGTTCCAGCAGCGGCCGGGCAGGACCGACCAGCAGTTCGATCGCCTCGGGCAATTCGTTCCCCAGTTCCTTGACGGCGCCAAACAGGTTCCACATCTGGCGGCCGTCGCGCAGTCGCTTGGTGACGCCAATCTTGCGCCAACTCTTGGGCAGCGGCAGCGGATCGGGAGCGGTTTGGTTCAGTACCGGCTCAATCACGCTGGCCACGCGTTCCAGCAGGGCTTCATAACGGGGGTAGGCCTCGGCGTCGGCCTCGCTGAACTTGGCGATCTCGCGTTGGTTGCTCGCCCTGTCGGGCCCTAAGAGCAGCGAGCGGCCATCGGGCAGCGGGGTGAACGACGAGGGGTTGCGCGGCAACACCTTGAAGCCGTACTCGGCCAGCCGCAGTTCCTGGATGATCGAGGGCAGAAACAGGCTGATGACGTACGCCGCCGTTGAAATCTTAAATCCCGGCCACAGCTCCTCGGTGGTGGCGGCTCCGCCCAGCACGTGCCGCCGTTCGAGCACGCACACCCGTTTGCCCGCCCGCGCCAGGTAAGCCGCTGCCACGAGCCCGTTATGGCCTCCGCCAATGATGACGCAATCGTATTGGGCTTGGGCCATGGGCGGACCTTCTTGCAAAATTGGGTCAATTGGAACAATCAGGCGGGTCGTCACGGCCGCCGTTTTGCGAGCGTTTGGCTTGGCAGCGGCGCCGTCGAAACGCCGCCGGTCTTGTTTAGCTTAGGATCGGCACCGCGACGCGCGGCGGCCAACTCCAAAGCCTGCCGCAGCGGCCCAGGCCCGGACGCCCCCCACGATAGCAGGGAACCGGCGGGATCGCGAAATTCGCGTTAAATCGGCGGAACCGCCGGCCGCCACCTGGGGTTTAAATGCTGTGTTAGCCGATTCATGCGCTGGTGTTGCGCGCGCCAAGCTGGCGAAATGCCGCAGGCAAGGCAGCCGCTTGGCTCCACCTCACCAGCCGCATAACCGGATCGGTGCCGAAGTATGCAAAGTTTCGCTAGCAAACGAGTTAAGGCGGACGTAGGATACAAGGAAGCCTGATTGTCGCCCCTTCCTCGCTTGAGGCTCATTCCGGAGCGCTCACCGATATGTTCCGACGTTTTGCTCCTACGGCTTTCGGTCCCCAAGCAGTTGCCGTAGCTTGTCTTACGCTGGCTGCTGCCTGGTTGATCCCCGCAGGGCAGGCCACCGCCGCCGACCCCGATTTTGTCGGCGTGTTGGCCGTGGCCGTTGAGCCCGAGGTCGCCCGCGAACTAGGGCTCGAAGGCGAGGAACTCCAGAAGCTCAAAGATGTTGTGAGCAAACGTGAGCTGGGCGTCCTGGAGCTCCAGGACCAGCTTCGTGAGCTGCCGGCCGAGGAACGGGCCGCCAAGTTGGCCGAATACCGGGCTGAGTCGGAGAAGCAGGGCTTGGCTCTGCTGACCGAGCAGCAGCGGGAGCGGCTGGCTCAATTGGCCGTCCGCCGCCAGGGCATGGCCAGCCTGGCCGATCCCAAGGTCGCCGAGCAGGTTCAGCTTTCGCCCGAGCAACAGCAGCAGGTGAAAGACCTGCTGGCCGAGCGCGACCGGGAACTGGAAGCTGCCGGCAACGACGCCGGAAAGCGGCAAACGCTGGAACTTGATACCGAACGCAAGCTGGCGCAAATCCTTACGCCAGCACAACGGGCTGCCTGGAGCGTGATGGCCGGGGAACAGCCGGCCTCGGAGAAAGACGATCAACCTAACGCTAGCACCACGCCGGCGCCTGCCAGTTCGGCTGCTACTCCTGCTCCTGTCCCCGCCGGCACAGCTCCCGGCTCCGCTGGCACGCCCCCCGCCCCAGCGGGTGGCACTCCTGGCGAAAGCGGCCCGGTGGTGATCCGCCGCGCCGATCCGACGGAACAGGCCCCGGCGATGCCGGCTACCGGTCGGGCCACGCCGCCGGTTGGACCGATCGCAGGCAGGGCCCCCGCCGCCGATGAACCGGCCCCCTCGGTTCCGCCCACGCAAATGGCGCAACAGCAGCCGCGCAAGGGCAACCAGCAATTGCGTTTCCAGTTCCGCTACACGCCGTGGAAAGACGTGTTGGACTGGCTGGCCGAAGAAGCCGGCTACTCGCTCTACTTTGTCGACCTGCCGCAGGGTACCTTCAACTACTCGTCGGACACCAAGACCTACACGCCGGCCGAAGCCATCGACCTGCTCAACAGCGTGCTGCTCACCAAGGGCTACATGCTGGTGCGGCGTGAGAACATCTTGATGGTGATCAACCTGGACAACGGCATTCCGCCAAGCTGGGTGCCGTTCGTCTCGACCGAGGATCTGGACAACCGCGGCGAGTTCGAACTGGTCAGCGTGCTGTTCACGCTCGATAAGTTCACCCCGGCCGAAGCCGAAGCGGAAGTGCGCAAGCTGCTCGGCCCGCAAGGCTCGGTGGTGGTGCTGCCCACGGCCAAGCAAATCCTGGTGACGGAAACGGCCGGCCGCCTCAAGACGATCCGCCGCGTGATCGAACGCGTGGAAGGCCCCGAGTACGGCGACCGTAACTTCCGCTCGTTCCAGCTTCAGCACATCAGCGTTGACGAGGCGATGACCATCCTCCGCGAGCTGCTGGGCATCCCCAAAGACCTCAACTCGACCGACGCCATCAAGATCGCCCCCGATCCGATCGCGAGGCGGCTGCTGGTGAACGCCTCGCCCGAAGTGCTCAAGCAAATCGAACGCTACCTGACCGAGATCGACAAGGAAAACAAACCGGTTCAGGAAGCCGTCGTCGGCGAAACCTTGCAGTTGGAGATCCACCCGGTCACCGGTCCCGATCCCAACACGGTGCTGCAGGTGCTGCAAACCATGTTGACCGGTTCGCCGGGCGTGCGGCTGGCTGTGGACCCGGCCACGGGCAACATCGTAGCCCTGGCGCGGCCCACTGAACACGCGACCATTCGCGCGACCATCCAGCAGATGCAGACGCAGGCGCATCGCAAGGTGGGCGTGTGGACGCTGGCCACCAATGCCGACCCCGCCACCGTGCAACTGATGGTCAATCAACTGCTGGGCGGCACGACCGAAGAAGCCCAGAAGAACGCTCCCAAGCTGAGCTTGGATCCCTCAACCAACCGCTTGGTTGCCCTGGGTTCTGAAGCGCAGATCGCCCAGATCGACCAGTTGCTCAAGCAGTTCCAGTGGGATGCCGATGCCCCCGACGCGATCGCCGCCAACGAGCGTTCGACGCTGCGGGTGATTCCCAACCTGACCGGCACCACAGCCCGGCAAGCGGCCGAACTGCTCGAGCAATACTTCCCCACGCTCCGCCGCAACCGGATTCGCGTGGTGTACCCATCGCAGTTGACGCCCGGCGGCTCAAGCGAACCGGAGAACCGTGAATCGCTCAATCCGCTGCTGGACCTGCCCTGGGGCGATGGCCAGCGCGGTCGCGGCACGCCCGCCTCGCCGACCGGCCCTCGCCAACCCGACGCTGGCGTGCGCAAGCCGCCGCGTGATCAAAGCGCGGCCAACCAGCCATCGGCCGCGCCGCGGCTAGCCGCCGCGGGTGCGATCGGCCTGCGGCCTGGCGCCGCGGCACAGCAGCCGGCTCAAGCGTCTCCGTTGGCCAGCGCGCCCGCTGAGGTCAAAGCCCGGGCTCAGGTGCGGCTGCTGCAAACCGTCTTTCAGCAGCCGAGCGACGATGCCAAAGCAGGCAGCGAGCAGCAGCCTGCCGGTCCTCGTCCTGGCGAGCCTGAAAATACCGTGACGATCATGGTCACGCCGCGTGGACTGGTGATTTCGTCGCAAGACACCGAAGCGCTCGACGACGTGGAGCGGCTGCTGACCCAGTTGACCGAACTGGGCGCCTTGCAGCCGGAAGACTTCCACGTCTTTTACCTGAAGAACACCACGGCCGTCGCCGCCGCGCAAACGCTCGATAAGATCCTGGGCGGCGGCACCATCGCCAGCGAAGAAGGCGGTGGTGGCGGCGGTCTGCTGGGCTCGCTGGCCGATCAGGCCCTGGGCAACCTGGGCGGCGGCTTGATGCGTGGCATCCTCGGTTTTGGCGGCAGCAGCGGTTCGAGCTCGAGCAGCTTGCTCGGCAGCTCGGTGCTGATCGTGCCCGATAACCGCCTCAACGCCCTGTTCATCAGCGCCAGCCCTGCGGAGCTGGATCTGATCGAACGGCTGCTGACCTACATCGACCAGAACGAAACGCCGGAAACGCAGGTGGCCCGCAAGCCGCGGTTGATCCCGGTGCGGTATACCACGGCCGCCGATATTGAGAAGGTCGTCCGCCAGGTGTACTCCGACAAGTTGATCGGCGGCGGATCGGGCGGCGGCCAGGCGCGGCAGCCCTCGCCGGAAGATTTCATCCGTGCCCTGCGGGGTGGTGGCGGCGGCCGCGGCGGTCGGGGCGGCGGTTCCGACGAAGCCGAAGACGTGAACAAGCTGGCCCTGGGTGTCGACGAGCGGAGCAACTCGCTGGTCGTGTCGGCTCCCCAGCCGCTGTTTGAAGAAGTCGAGGCCCTGGTGCACCTGCTCGACGAGGCGGCCAGCACCCAAGGCGATCAATCGTCGTTCATGTATGCCGCCAAGCGGACCAGTCCCGCGGCGATCCAGCAGGCTCTGCAAGCCATCGCCGGCGACAAGGTGAAAGTGGTCACGCGCACGCCCGGCACGACGAGCCCATCGTCCTCGAGCAGCTCCACGCAAGCGAGCACCACCACGACTTCGCCGCCGTCGAGCACCAGCCCAGACGAAATGCGCGAGCGTATGCAGCGGATCATGCAGTTCCGCGAAATGATGGAGCGGGGCGGCGGATCTGGCGGCAGCAGCCGAGGGGGCTTCGGCGGCTTTGGTGGTGACCGGGGTGGCAGCAGCCGGGGTGGCTTTGGCGGCTTCGGCGGTGGCGGTCCCGGTGGCAGCAGCCGCGGCGGCAGTTCGCGTGGCGGACGCTAAGCGAGCAACAATCGGCACATTGCCGTCAATCGCATAGCCAGAGGTGTGTGGCAGGGCTACACTCAGGGGCGCCGCCTGTTCGTTGGTGGCGCTGCTAGGCTGCCCTAAAGCCTTGGCAGCCACGTTCTGCCCACCTGCACCGGGAAACCACCGGGATGCGTCTGCTTGCCTTCTGGCTGTTGTTCGCCGCGATCCTGTTCACCGGCGGCTGCGGTTCGCGCGAAGGCGGTGAGCCACCTGCGGCCACAAACGGACAATCTGGCGACGAACCGGCGGCAACGTCGGATGCCCCGACCGATCCGAACCACGGCGACAAGCCTGCTGCTTCGCGGCCCCAGACCGTGGCGGCTCATCATCGCATCATCCTGCTGGATGACAGCCTTTCCATGGCGGCCCAATCGCAAGGCCGCTCAGCGTACGACCGTGGCCGCGCGTTCTTAGAGCAGTTGGCCGCCAACGAAGTGGCCCCGCAAGATCCTCCCGGAACTGTATCGCTGCTGCGTTTTTCTCAAGCAGTAAGCAGCGGCAACTGGGACGTGCAATCCCTTCCCGTCGATCAATGGTCGCCGGAACGGTTCACCCAGGCCGTGCCGGAGTCGCCGAGCCTCACCGCGGCTGGCCCCCTGGAAGCCTTGGCCGCTTGCCACGCATTGATGGCCGACAACGCCTCGGGCGATCGTCATACGGTCTACATCATCAGCGATTTCCGTCGCCGCAATTGGGCGGAAGCTTCGGTTGCCCAAGCGACACTTGCCAGACTGGCGCAGCGTACCGGCGTAGAAGTCGTGCTGGTGCCAACCACCACAGGGCAAGAACAGAACCTGGCCGTGGCGGCGCTGAACGTGCCCTCGATTCCCACACCGGGGCAACCCTCGCGGCTGAATGCCCATTTGCAAAACTTTGGCCCCGAGGCCGTGGCAAGGCCGCCCATCAGCGTCTTTGGCCAGCAGCAAACCGGCGGGGAATTGCCGCCCACCGCGCTCGCTACGCCAGACGTGGTGGAAGCGGGCAAGAGCGTAGAACTGCCTTACGAGTTCACGCTGACCGATGCGGCTCCGGTGATTGTGGAAGCCAACCTCGCGGCCGATGATGCCCTGGCTGCGGATAACACCCGCTACTTGTACTTCGAGGTGCCTGAACCACTGCGGGTACTGATTGCCGACGAACTGGCGGCCGATGCGGCCCCGGGCCGCTATGTGGCGGCCGCGCTATCGCCGCTGCCAGAGGTTGCCACCGGCTTTATTGCCGAGCAAGCTGGCCCGAGCGCGCTGGAAAAGCCGCTGGGCGAGTACGCGTCGGTCGTGGTGTCCAATGTGCCGCGCTTGTCGGCCGCGGCGGTGACGAACCTCCGCCGCTATGTCGAAGACGGCGGCGTGCTCATCTACTTCGCCAGCAAGGACGCCAACGCGCGGTATCTCACCAGCCAACTATATGACGAAGGCCGGGGTCTTTTGCCATTCCCAGTAGAAAGCATCGCCACGCTGCCGCCGGCTCAGCCAACCCCAGCGGCAGACGAAGCAAACAACGACAGCCCCCCGCAGCCGCAGGGCGACGTCCGCTTTGATCCGGGCCGCCGGGCGTTTGCCGTATTCACCGATGAACAATTCGGCGGTGCGTTCCAGCAAACGCTGCACGTTGCCCAGTACTTGAAGGTGCCGCCAACCTGGCAGCCTGGCAAAGGCGTGCAGGTGCTTGCCACATTGCGTGACGGTTCGCCGCTGATCGTAGAACAGCGGATAGGGCAGGGGAGGGCGATCTTCATTCTCACCGCCATCGATCCCGCCTGGACCAACTGGATGAGCCAGCCGTCGTGGGTGCTGTTCAACCTGGAGCTGCAAAGCGAACTGCATCCGCTCGACGTTCCCAGCCACATAATTGGCCAGCGGCTGCCGGTGCTACTCTCTGGTTCTCAGTATCAGCCCCGCGCACGCTGGTCGAAGGCCTGGCCCAAGCCCGATGGCAACGCCGCTGACGTGCAGATCCTCAACGCCCGCAGCGGCGGCATTGCTGAAGGCCGCCCGCTGTGGGCCATCGACCTGAACCCCAGCGAACCAGGCGTGTACGAATTGATCCTAGAGACACTCACCGGCGAGTCCGAAGCCCGGTATTACGCCTGGAACGTCGATCCGGCCGAAGGCGATCTGGCCGTGATCGATCCCACAGAACTCATCACGATTGCCCCGGGCAAGATCCGTGTGGAACCCATCCAGTGAAGCCACCAACCTCAAAGGGCCAAACGATGATCCGCTCCTGGCTCGGAAGCATGGTCGCCGTGGTGCTGGCGCTGACCTCGGGCTGTACCAGCCGCACCGAGGCTTACGAAACCGTCTTTGGCGGCGAAGACGCGGCTGCCGCGGTGCGCGATGCCACCACCGTAGAGGCGTATCGCCTGGTGGCGCCGAGCTACTTTCAGCAAACGCTCGACAAGTACGAGATGGCTTCCGGGCCGGTGCCCGTGCCAGCGAATCTGGCCGATCAACTGAAGCAGTTGTTGCTCGATCCTGGCAGTTACGATTTCACCATCGCCAAGGGCTGCGTGCCCGACCACGGCGTGCGGATCGAGTTTGTG
>Ga0180216_1001022_pt1 | contig 26166 bp, 22 predicted proteins | sample eDN3rd37CBELigMG_FD_128879 | JGI IMG/M metagenome (GOLD analysis project Ga0180216, IMG submission 128879) | Enriched Miracle-Growth compost microbial communities from Emeryville, California, USA - eDNA 3rd pass 37_C BE-Lig MG (version 2)... ... | reverse complement strand
GCCTTTGCTGACGGGTCGGCCTGGAACAGGGTTATCCCCTTGCTTCAGGCCGAAGGCCTCGAAGTGGTGGCCGTACAGAACCCGCTGACTTCGTTGCAGGATGATGTGGCCTTTACCCATCGCGCCATAGATGCCCAGTCCGGCCCGGTCGTACTGGTCGGGCATTCCTGGGGAGGCTCGGTGATCAGTGAGGCCGGTGACAAGGATAAGGTGAAGGCCCTCGTCTACGTTGCCGCCTTTGCACCTTCAGCAGGCGAGACATCACTGGATGGCATCAAGGACTTCCCGCCCGCAGTCGGACTTCAGAACCCTCAGGTCGATGCGTCCGGCTTTCTCAAGCTTTCGAAGGAAACCATTGCTGCGCATTTCGCGCAGGATGTACCGGCTGAAGAAGCCAATCTGATAGCGGTTACCCAGGGTGCAGTTCGGCAGGCAAATTTCGAAGAGAAGCTCACCGTCGCGGCCTGGACCAGGAAGCCCAGCTGGTACATCGTCGCGGAACAGGACTTCATGATCCAGCCGGACGCACAGCGTGCGCTTGCAGCGAAGATCAATGCTAAAACGACGTTCCTCTCTGCGAGTCACGTGCCGATGCTCTCGCGGCCTCATGATGTGGCAAAGGTCATCATCAAGGCGGCAAGAAGCATCAACTGACACGGGGCTCGGCGGCTCGGCCCGGTCTCAAGCTACGCACGCGGTATTCAGGGCCGGAAAACGCTCATCCGGCTCTGAAATTTACGCTCCTTACCCTGAAAATTGCCCGATTGTGTCGATAGCTGCCGCGCACCGGGCGAGGTGTGCCCGGTTACATGAAAGAGCCCGGGAAGCCACCACATGAAGAGGACTGTCCGCCAGAAAGTGCGACCAATGCCATTGCTTCTGGCTGTTCTATGCCTTGCAGTGTCTGCGTGGCCCGCTTTCGCCAGCGAGCCCATCCTCCGTGACGACCTGAATGTGATTTTCGAGCGGCATGACGCCATCGGTGCATTCGCGCACTATGACGTGGCCGCCGACCGGTTGACGCTGGTCAATGCCGTACGCGCCGCCAAGCCCTTCGTCCCGGCCTCCACGTTCAAGATCGCCAACAGCCTGATTGCGCTCGAAACCGGTGCGGTGAGGGACGAGAACGAGGTCATCCCCTACGGCGGCAAGCCCCAGCGGATCAAGGCATGGGAACGAGATATGTCGATGCGCGAGGCCATCGTTGTGTCGAACGTTCCCGTGTACCAGGAGATCGCCCGCCGCGTTGGGCTCGACCGCTACGCGGAGTGGCTGGAACGCCTGAACTACGGCACCCGTCAGACCGGCAGTGACGTCGAAAACTTCTGGCTCGAAGGGCCGCTGGAAATCAGCACGACAGAACAGGTGAAGTTCCTGGCCCTTCTGGCTGAAGGTAAACTCAACGCCTCGCGCTCTTCTCAGGACACAGTGCGGAACCTCCTGCTTCTGGAAGACCGGAACGGCGTGAAGCTCTATGGCAAGACCGGTTGGCAGCCGCCGGTCGGCTGGTGGGTCGGGTGGGTCGAGAAGGAAGGAAAGGTCTTCACCTTCGCGCTCAATATGGACCTGACCGAAGCAGCGGACGCGCCGAAGCGGATTACCATTGGCAAGGCGCTGCTGCACCATCTTGGGGTTTATGAGGATGGCTAGCTCTGGCCCTGCAATCTGTCGTCCGCGCTTCATCTCGTCAGGATAGAGAAGGCAGGAAGGCGGAATTGCTATTTCTCCGCAGGTCAGCAAACTTGGGGACCTTGTTTCATCCGGCTATGTCCTTGAGGACCCGGCCGGCACGGCAACGATACACAAAAAGTTATTGGAGATGACGCATGATGCCTGAGGGGCGCCGCACAGTTTTGTGCGCACTGACTTCATTGCTGTTTGCAGCTTCGGCCACGCTGTCTGCAAAGGCCGATACGTTCGTGAACGTTCTGACCGGTGGCACCAGCGGCGTCTACTATCCCATTGGCGTCGCGCTCTCGAAGATTTATGGCGAGAAGATTCCGGGCGTTCGCACACAGGTGCAATCCACCAAAGCGTCTGTCGAAAACCTGAACTTGTTGCAGAGAGGGCGTGGCGAGATCGCGTTCGCCCTCGGCGATTCCGTAAAGCTTGCCTGGGAGGGGAACTCCGATGCCGGGTTCAAGGGCAAGCTGGATAGATTGCGCGCCATAGCGGCCATTTATCCGAATTACATCCAGATCGTCGCTTCGCAGGAGAGCGGCATCCAATCGCTCGCTGACATCAAGGGCCGGAGCCTCTCTGTCGGGGCACCGAAATCCGGAACGGAACTCAACGCGCGCGCAATCTTCGCGGCTGTGGGGCTCAGCTACGACGAACTTGGAAAGACCGAGTATCTGCCGTTCGCCGAGTCGGTCGAGTTGATGAAGAACCGCCGTCTCGATGCCAGCCTGCAATCCGCTGGTCTGGGCGTTGCCTCGATCCGCGACCTGGCCAACTCGATTCCGGTCCGGATCGTGGCAGTAAACGCCGAGGTCGCGGACAAGCTCGGCCCGCCCTACTTCGCCACCGAGATCCCTGCAGGAACATACGAGGGCCAGACGGAAGCGGTGCCCACGCTCGCCGTGCCGAATATCCTTGTTACCCATTCCGGCGTGAGTGACGAAATCGCCTACCAGATGACCCGTCAGCTTTTCGAGAACCTGCCCGATCTGGCATCGGCTCACAAGGCTGCCTCCGCGATCAGTCTCGAGACGGCAACAATCGGTCTGCCGGTGCCGCTGCATCCCGGTGCCGAACGCTACTATCGGGAAGTGGGACTTCTGCCTTGAGGATGGACAGGCTCGTTCCAGGCAACCTCCTCCATGATATCTGCCAGATACTTCGAAGGAAGCGAGCGTGAGCAGCCGTCTGCCTTGTGAGACTGCTGGCGTTCCCGCCGGTCCGTCTGCCCTGCTGATGCCCGAGCTGCCGCGCGACATGTTCCCTGCGGGACTGGAAGGCAGGCTGCTGTTTGCCATCGCGGTTGCCTTCTCCCTGTTCCAGCTCGCAACCGCGGCCCATGTCATCGATTTGCCGAGCCAGATCGTCCGGGCCGTGCACGTCGGGTTTCTGATCCTTCTGGCCTTGCCGCTTACTGCCGCTACGGCAAAGGCTTCGAGGCCTGTTGCACTGGCGGCATGGCTGCTGGGCCTCACCGGTTTCGCGGTGGCAGGCTATCAGTGGTGGGAATATGAAGCCCTGCTCTTGCGGGCGGGAGACCCCAGCCAGCTTGACATGATCGTCGGCATTGTGTCGCTGACCGTGCTCTTCGTCGCGACGGCGTATATCCTCGGTCCCGCTCTGCCTGTCCTTGCAGGACTGTTCCTTGCTTACTGCCTTTTCGGCCAGTATCTACCGCCCCCGCTCGACCATCGCGGCTATGGCCTTGATCAGGTCATCGATCACATGGCCTTTGGAACGGAGGGCATTTACGGGATCCCGACGTTCGTATCCTCCACGTACATCTTCCTGTTCATCCTGTTCGGTGTCTTCCTCGAACGGGGCGGAATGATCCAGTTGTTCAACGACATCTCGATGGCGCTTGTCGGGAGAAGTCGTGGCGGCCCTGCCAAGGTGGCGGTCATCTCATCGGGATTGATGGGGACGATCTCCGGCTCCGGCGTTGCAAATGTCGTGACCACGGGCCAATTCACGATCCCGCTGATGAAGCGGTTCGGCTACTCGGGTGCGTTTGCCGGAGGTGTGGAGGCGACAGCCTCCATGGGCGGGCAGATAATGCCGCCCGTCATGGGCGCGGTGGCCTTCATCATGGCGGAAACGCTAGGCATCGCCTACGCCGAAGTCGTGCAGGCTGCAGTCATCCCGGCCATCCTCTACTTCGTCTCCGCCTACTGGATGGTTCATCTTGAAGCCGGCAAGCGCGGCCTCATGGGGCTGTCCGGAAGAGAAATTCCCTCTGCACTCGGCGCGCTGATGCGCCAGTGGTATCTGATCCTGCCGCTCGCAACGCTCGTCTATCTGCTCTTCACTGGCTACACCCCGCTCTACTCAGGCACCGTCGGGCTTGCGCTGACGCTCCTCCTGATCCTCGGCAGCGCTGTGGTCCTCAGGCTCCCCTCGCTTGTTCTGCGATCAATCTTCTGGATCGCGCTGGGCATCATTGCAGCTCTGTTCCTGCAATTCGGAGTGGCCGTCGTGGGCGGCGCCATAGGCCTGCTCATCCTGTGGAATTTCATGAGCAACGAAGGACGCGCAACTCTCAAGGATATGGTCGCCGGACTGGCGGAGGGAGCCAGAACCGCGCTGACCGTGGGCGTTGCCTGTGCCATCGTCGGAATTATTATCGGCACCATGACCCTGACCGGGGCCGCAACAACGTTTGGCGGCTACGTCGTCTCGATCGGAGAGCACAGCCTGTTCCTGTCCCTGCTGCTTACGATGGTCACCTGCATCATCTTAGGCATGGGCGTTCCAACCATTCCCAATTACATCATCACCTCGTCTCTTGCCGGCCCTGCACTGCTTGAACTTGGCGTGCCGCTGATCGTCAGCCACATGTTCGTGTTCTATTTCGGCATTCTGGCAGATCTGACGCCACCGGTGGCCCTTGCCTGTTTCGCAGCGGCGCCGATTGCCCGGGAATCCGGCCTGAAGATTTCGATCGAGGCGGTAAAGATCGCAGCGGCCGGTTTCGTAATTCCGTTCATGGCGGTCTATACGCCAGCGCTCATGCTCCAGGATGGCGGGCCGCTCTCGGAGGCGATCGGATATCCTGCGGCCGTCGCCTACATCGTTTGCAAGGCGCTGGCATCCATCATGCTCTGGGGGGCTGCCATCGTCGGCTATCTCAGGACGGAGATGACATGGGGCGAGCGGATACTGGCAGCGGCGGCGGCCCTTTTGATGATCGCCGCGTTGCCCCTCACCGATGAGACGGGTTTTGCCATGGGCGCCCTCGTTCTGGCTTGGCATTGGCACCGCGCCAGCAGACGCCGGCGTGCGGCGCAGGAAGGATGACATTGAGCCTCTGTCTCATCGCTGCGGGAAAGCTGACCGTGCTTGGAGCAACGGCTTTCACACTGACATGGTCGCATTCGGTCGAACGGTCGGCGTGGGAGGAGGATTGGCGTCTGACCGCTCAGGGACTTGAAATCGTCGAGGCCAGGGTAAAGGGATCCGGTGCGGGCATGGACCCGCCGGAAGGGGCCGTTTTCAGTGGCGGCTGGTGGCGTTACCGACCGGCGTACAAGCCGCTGGAGCAGCTTCGGCTCGCCACTTCAATGACTGTCGAACCTTGGCAGCTTTGTACGCCTGGGGCCTGCCTGACGCTTCCAGCCGAAGCCGGCACAGAAGAAGTGATCGTCGCCCGCTGCCCTTCAGAGCGGCAGAAGTCCCTGAGCCACATCGGCGAGCGTTGACGCGAGGCCGGCCGTTCCGCGACCGTCAGGTTGCATTGCACTCGTCATAAGCATATGGAGCTTGCAGCACCACAAGGCGGGCGAGTCGGGTCCTGTCGCGGGTTCAGCGGTCAAGCTTAAGTTCTCGGCTGCGATGACGCGACGTTGATTTGGCCGTACTATGCAATCATGCGTTGAGAAATCCGCATGTCATCAAGGTCGAACAATGAAGAGGCTGGCAGTTGGTCTGATAGTGGTCTTTTTGGTGGCGATGGCAGCGGGCGCTGCGGTGTTCATTAAACAGGATCAGCATGACCTTTCGAAGTTCCTGAGTTTTTCCGATTTCTCCAATGAGACATCATCGGAGAAAACTCGTGAGCCTGCCTCAGACCATCCCTCTCCTGCCGCGGTGCATTCGGAAAGAGAGCCCGGCTCCCAGGTCGCGGCAATCCCGCCTCCGTCAGATCCGCAATCCGAAGCGGATGCTCTACCCCGGTCCGAACAATCTTCCGGAAAACCTGAAGATCGGCTGGCGTTCGACATCGTTCGCATTCAGCGTGAAGGCACATCAGTCTTCGCCGGTCAGGGCGTACCCGGCCAATACGTCAACATTCTCGCAGATGGCGTTGTGATCGGAACTGCCAAGGTGGATGAGAACGGCGAATGGGTGCTTGTTATCGAGCACAATTTCGCAAACGATGATCCGAAACTGGATCTACAGATTGCCGCGGGGCCCCCTGAGCAGAAAGTCGCCGCAAAAGCGGACCCTGAGATCGTTGCGGACGTGCGCGCAGAGGCGGCATCTGTTCGCAAGGCCGCAAGCGATGATGTACCGTCGCCAAAGGTCCGCGACCTGAACGACAGGATGATGGGTGATCTGCAAGAGCTGGTCGACGAGGCTCGCCGTGAGGAAACTGGCAACGGAGCAGGAACCCGGCCGGGATCAAATTCCGAAGCTGCGGAAGAAGCCCCAGAAAAAACAGGAGCCACTGGGATTGAAACGGCTCGGGTAACAGACCCCGTCGCGTCTCCAGAGCCCACAGCCCGGAAGACGATCCCGATCCCCATTCAGTTCGTATATCGCGAAGCGACATTCACCCCTGATGGCGAAAAGGCGGTCAATCTGCTGCTGCAGTATCTCCTGGCGGGAAAGCTGACCGAAGTAACCCTGTCGGGCCATGCTGATGAGCGCGGGACCGAAGCCTTGAATATGGAGCTGTCGCGGCAACGCTTGAAGACGGTCGAAAACTATCTCCGTTCCGGCGGATATCAAGGCAAGCTCGAACTGGTGCCGAAAGGCAAATCGGAGCCGTTCACGAGTGTCGACCGGGCCAGCTTCTCCAGGGAAGAACTTTACCAGCTCGATCGGCGTGTGGAACTCAGGCTTGCCAGATAGCGCCGCAGCGTGCTGACAGCGATGATCATTGTGTCGGTTGCACGGTGTGAAGCTTGCAAAGTCTGTTTTGGCCCTACGCTCAATGAGCGAGCACTGACGCAGGCGCCTCCAGCGTCCACACGACACCGCCTGGAAGAAATTCGTAGGAAACGCGGCTGTTGAGCGTCTGCGCAGCAAGCCGTTCGATCACGACCTGTCCGAAGCCCCATTGATGCGGTGCTTTCACGGCCGGCCCGCCATGTTCGCGCCAGACCAGCCGCAAACCTTTGCTGTCATCGGTTTCGTGGACCGACCATGTTACCGAGATCGTGCCTTCAGGTCCTTGCAATGCTCCGTACTTCGTTGCATTGGTCGCCAGCTCGTGCACGGCCAGCCCGATCATCTGGGCGGCTTCAGCTGTCAGGGCTACATCCGGGCCGTTCAGCACGAGGCGTGATCCGTTGACATCGGTAAAGGGTGCCAGTTGCTCCCTGATAAGATGCATGAGGGGAGCCTCGCCCCGGTTGCGCCCGAATACCAGGTCCAGCGATTGAACCATCGAACCGAGGCGACTTGAAAAACGATCGAGAAACTCATCGATACTGGTGCAGTTCTTGCCGACTTGCCGGGCCATGGACTGAACCACCGCGAGCTGGTTCTTGTTGCGGTGAGCCAGTTCGCTCATCAGCAACCGGATATGCTCAACCTGTTCGCGCGAACGTTCCTCACTGACCTGTAAGGCGGCGGTGCGTTCGCGGATGAGGGTCGAAGCGAGACACAAGGTCTTCATGACCTGATCGGCTTCGCTCAGCGGCAGATGTTGTGGTTCGACGACGCCGCCCGACGCCAGCTTGCGTGCTGCAAGCGTAACTTTGGACATCGAGCTGGCCATTCGGCGCCCCAGCACGGTTGCAAGAACCGTGGCCAACAACCCGGCCAGAAGAGCTGTCGCCGCGACCCATTGCAGGGATTGCCAGAGAGCCGCCTCCATTACCTTTCCAGGCTTACCTGCCGTCGTCCGCCACCCCGTAAGCGGGGACACATGCGTATGCTCGAACCATCGCTCCCCGTTTGCGCCCTTTCTGATAACGAGCGCGCCACTGCCAGACTCATCTGCCGGCTCGGCCAACGGCAGGTAAGACTTGGCTGAGCCTTCGGGCTCACTGGCAATAATCCGGTCATTCCTGTCGGAGATCGTGACCGACGAACTGTCTTGCAGAGGAGAAGGGAGGATCGCATTCCTCAGGCGCTGGGTGGTGAAGGTCATCAGGAGAATGTAGCGGGGAACTCCGTTCTGAATGATCGGAACACCCAGGTTGAGCGTTTTCTGACCGTTAGGATCGGGGCTCGGCACAAGGCCGGAAATCTGCGGGGCAAGAGTGTCGAGTACCAATTGTGCGGTTGCGCGATCAAACGCCTGGGGAGGTTGCGACTGATAGGGCACGCGAGTGTCGACTTGTGCCCGCAAGGATGTGTCAAGCAGCACAACATTCGTGTGCTCTGCTTGAGAGGCCGACGTGGCCTTTTCATGAAAGGCGGCCAGGTTATTCTGTCTCAGAAAATCGGATGCTGCGAGTGCCTGCAGCAATGTCATCCGGTTTGAAATCTCTGCATCGACATCCTTTGAGACGTCTACGGCCAGCTGTCTTAACCCGTCTGCGCCCGCCGACATTTCGGCTTTCGTGAAACGAAATACGCCGAAGGCAGCGAAAATCAGGAGAGGTACGACCAGCGCAAGGGCAAAGCCTGCCAGATGTGCAGTGAGCGATCTCGGAGTGAGCCCGCTACTCTCAGCCATCTCGTCTCTCATCTGATCAGCTCGAAGTTGAGCTGGCCGCCTGTCCCCGTCGGTTTACCGGCTGGGGTCTCATCAGGAAAGCACGACTGTGCCAGTTGTTTCCAGATGATTAATGGAGCGTCCTGCCTCACTTGCTGTTTGACCGGGGCCCCATTCCGATAAGGCTAGGCACCACGGATGGCGGACCTGCAACAAATTGTAGTCCGACGTCCGGAACAGGGCGGATCGAGAAAGCCGTCTTGAGCCGTGCCAGAAATCTTAGAGGCTGTCCACGGTCCTGGACGCCGTGTCTTTTGAGGGGGAAAAATTACCCGTCAACAATCGGGGAACCTCGTTTGCAGGAACCGGCTCCGAGAAATAGAAGCCCTGCCCGAAGTCGCAACCGAGATTGGACAGGAACAGGTACTGCGCGTTCGTCTCGATACCTTCGGCCACGATCTCGAGCTGCAACTCGCGACACATCTGGACGATGCCGCGAATGATGACTTGGTCTTCCTTGTCCGTCAGGCAATCTTGCACAAATCCGCGGTCGAGCTTCAGACCATCTATAGGCCAGTTCCGCAGGTGCTGAAGACTGGCGAATCCCGTGCCGAAATCGTCGAGCACCACGCGGATGCCCCTGCTGCGGAGCGTTGAAAGAGTATTATGGACCTGCCCTTCGGGCCGTCCCATCGCAATGCCCTCTGTTACCTCGATGACGAGATCCCGGGGATCGAAGCTGGCCAGTTCAAGCATCGTGAAAAGCTCTCTGGCAAATTCCTTATTCCTCAGATCGGCCGATGAAACGTTAATGGCCAGACGTCCCGGGGACAGGCCCGAGCTCCGCCACGACGCGCTGTCCTCGAGCGCGGCGCTCAGTATGGCTCGGGTCAGCAATGGAGTGATGTGCGAGCTGGAGATCACGGGCTGGAAATTCTTCGGTGCCAGCAATCCGCGGGTCGGATGCCTCCATCGCGCCAGCACTTCGAGCCCGATAGTCCGCCCCCACTTCAGTTCCACTTTCGGCTGGTAGAAAGGAACGAACTGGCCATCGCTGATGGCACTGCGGATCTGTGCACGAAACGGCCCTGCCCGCCGGATGACGTTCGCCGCGGGCCCGGCAATCCGTATCTGACGCTCGGTGGGGTTGAAGCCTCTCGCTCGCGCTCGCCCGTCAGGCTCCCGTATAGAGGTTGACCCGGCGTTTTTCTGAAGAGCAAGTATCGCCGATGCTGCCTGGCCAAGCCGCATGAGCGACGCCAAGGCTTCTTCGTCTATCTGCCGGGCTTCAACGTCCATGACGCACAGCGCTCCGAGGCGCAGCCCCGGTTGGGTTTCCAGCGTTACGCCTGCATGGAGCCGGACATGGGGCGCCCCGGTCACCCAGCTGCTGTCCCGAAGTCCCGGATCACACAGGGCATCGGTGACGATGGAAGGACCGTCCGCGCCGAGCGTGTGCCGGTAGAGCAGATCACAGTCCGGGAACTCCGTCAGGCCGACGCTCGCAACAGTGAAGACGTGCTGTCCTGTTTCATCAATCAGGAAAATGGCCGCCATCGGCGTTTTCGCTGCCGCTGACGCGATCTCGCACAAGGCCACAAGTGCACGCCGCACATCCTGATTAAGGACCGGCGGGGCGGCCTTGTCATGTCTGGGATGGAGCGAAGCCATCGGCAATGATCCCGAGTGCGGGCAGGATTGAATCGAGAGTCACACAATAACTGCGTTTTGCGTAAAATTTTATACATTTGCTCGCAGAACGTGAACGGCACCGGCAAAATGACCGATTCTCTCAGGATAGTCTCATAACCGGCGCAATGCGCGCTGCGTTCTTCTTTGGCTAGCACCAGCCGCCGATCTTCGGAACGCCGAAGGTCGTTCAGGCCGGCAATCGCGTTCGAATGCCGGGGCTGCGGCGGCCGCGCACCATGGGAGCTGATGCAACCCAGATATCGGGGGCAGTCATGAGCCCCCAGACCATCCCGGCGAGAAGGTAGAAGTGACGCCAGTGGTCACTGTCGATGATGACGCCTTCGCATGCCGTTGCGAGGAAGGCGGCATAGATCACAAGAAACAATGGCCGGGTCTCGCCTGACCTCAGGACGTGGCGCAGCCCGGAACCTGCCGTAACGGCAACAATAAGCCAGTAAGCCCCGCCGCCCAGCCAGCCGGCGTTGAGAAGGATGCTGAGGTAGACATTATGCACCTCCTCACGATGATACTTGCTGCTGAACGTTAGCGCTCCGATCCCTTGCGGTGTTTCAGCGATGAGATCCAGCGCCTTGGCCTGGCCTGCGAAACGGCCGTCGGGACCGGAATCGTAGCTTTGCTCCAGTGTCGCCCGCTGGCTGAGCAGATCTGCCACGGCGTCGAACTGCGCGGCGATGACGACGAGGCCGGCGAGCATGGCGACCCCGGCGGAGCCGAGCAGGAAGACGCGGGCACGCTGGCCGCTGCCAGGGGCGGTGACGAATGTCAGATAGCCATAGATGAGTACACCAAACGCGAGATTGGCCCAGGCACCACGCGAAAAGCTCAGAAGCACGGCCAGGACCATCACCCCGGCTGCCGCAAGCGGTATTACGGCCCGGTGCAAGGGACGGGATACGACGAGGTGCAGCATGTACAGCACCGGCGCCACCAGAAAGGCGCCGAGCACGTTCGGATCCTTGAAGGTTCCCGAGGCGCGGCCATACTTGGTGAACAGTTCGAAGGCGCCGGGTAGCAGCGAAAAGTAGCCGATGATCGCGGCGGCTGCTGCGATCATTCCCGCCCATGTCCACGCGTTCAGGATAAGAGTGGTGTGGGGACCAGGGCGTCTGGCGACGAAGCCCGCGAATACGACTGAGGCGAGGCTGAGATACAACGAAACTGTAGTGAATATTACCGAGGTCTGCATCTCTGGTGCCACCGCAGAAGCCATGTAGCCGCCGGCCGCCACGATCAGCCATGCCGAGAGATAAAGCACGAGGACCGGGCTTGTTCTGACCAGCCCGATGACTGGAAGCAGGACGATGAGACCCATCGTCAGGGCATCTACCGGCGCCGGTTCGCTGAACACGATGCCGCTCAGCGCGATCGTCAGCCAGACGGCGGCGAGCGCCAGGCGATGAACCGTGCCGGGCGCTCGCCCGGTTTTTGCCGCCCGGCGCCCCCGCTGCCTGCAAGACGTTGTGATCGATGCAGCAGAGGGAAGGGCCACATATGCGCTGGGAGCTGTGCTCATCCTGAACTCAGTACGCGTTTTCAGTCTTGATCAAGGCGAAAGGCGTTCTCGCCAGGATGTAGAGATCGAGAAAAATGGACCAGTTCTCGATGTAGTAGAGATCGTGCTCGACGCGTTTCACGATCTTTTCTTCGGTGTCCGTCTCCCCGCGCCAGCCATGAATCTGTGCCCAGCCGGTAATACCGGGCTTCACCTTGTGGCGCGCAAAGTAGCCCTTCACCACCTCATCATAGAGTTCGTCGCCCGCTTTTGCGGCCAGCGCATGGGGACGCGGACCGACGAGCGACAGCTGCCCGGTCAGGACGTTGAAGAGCTGAGGCAGTTCATCAAGGCTCGTCTTGCGGATGAACCGGCCGACACGGGTAACGCGCGGGTCACCCTTTGTAACAAGCTTGCTCGCATCGGCGTCACAGCGGTCGACGTACATGGAGCGGAACTTGAACACCTCGATCAGCTCATTGTTGAAGCCATAGCGCTTCTGACGAAAGAGGACAGGGCCGCGGCTATCGAGCTTGATGGCGATCGCAACGGCCGCCATGACTGGTGCTAGTATGATCAGCGCGACGCTCGCGATGATCTTGTCGAACAGCCATTTGGCAATGCCGCCCCATGCGGCGATCGGCTTGTCCATCAAATCGATCATCGCGACGTCGCCGATCCGCGAGTAGGCATGCGGTGCAAAGCGCAGCCGTGACGAGCCAGCCGGCATCTTGATGTCGACGGGCAGCTGCGAGAGTTCCGTCAGCAGGACACCGATGCGTGCTTCGGCAGTGATTGGCAGGGCGACGATCACAAGGTCGACGCGGGTCGTGCGCGTATACTGCACGAGGTCCTTCATGGTGCCGAGGACAGGATAACCGTTGATGCTTTCCGGTACTCTTGCATCGGTGCGTTCGTCGAACACACCGCAGATCCGGATATCGCTGTCGAGATCAGCCTCAAGCTGGGCTATGGCCTGTTTGGTAATCGGGCCGGTTCCGAAAATTACGGCACGGCGGCTGAGGCGGCCATTGCGGTGCCAGCGGCGCATCATCGAGGCCACGATCAGCCGTTCGCCAAAGAGCGCAGCACCAGCGCCTGCGAACCAGGTGGCCATCCAGACACGCGAAAACTCTCCTCCGAGCTTTGTGAAGAACAGCCCTGCCGCGAGCACGGCGAAGGGCACGGTCCAGCCCAGTGCGATCCGGGGAAGGTTACGAACAACCGAACTGAGCCGGCTGACCGTATAAAGATCGAGAAGCTGGAAACAGACCACACACATGCCGGCCGTCGCGAAGGCCGCGACGAGATAGCTCGCGTGCATGGCTTCGTTCAGATCCGAGACATAGGCAGCGGCAATCAGGAGGCCGATCAGGGCGCACAGGGTGAATTCGATTGTACGCACGCTGTCGGCGACGACTTCGGCTGAGATCAGGGCAGCCCTTGCATCAGTCGTGACATCCCACAGCCGGGGCTTCTTTACCGTCGGAATACTTGGAGACTTGCAATCAACTGTGGCAGGGTTCGGCATGATGTCTCTTCGGGACGTGTATCATATTGAACAGGGTCCGGAATAAAGAGCATCGATTGTGCCAAAGGGTGAAGCCCGCACCTGGCCGACAGAGATTTCAGCGGTTGAGGTAAAGATCGTCTGTTACGGCGAGCCGGGATGGGACAGTCATCGCGGTATTGCGTGTGATCTGCTCCTGGTAGAAGTCGAGCACGGCATGGGTCATTCGCTCGATCGTGAAGCGTTGCGCGATGAGGCTCCGCAGCTTCACCGCGCGAGCTCGCGCCCCTTCGAAGTCGTCCATCGTCATCGCCATTGCACAAGCAAGAGCTTCAACATCATCGCTGGCGACCAGGCGCGTGGCACTGCCCTCGACGATCTCAGGCAGACCACCAACGTTGCTGGCGATAAGAGGCAATCCGGCAGCAGCGGCTTCCAGGGCGATGTAGGGGAGGCTTTCGGCACGCGAAGGCATGACCAGCGTACGCCCCATCTGAAAGGCTTCTCGTGCCGGCATTGCGCCCGTAAACCTGACCCGCGATGCCAGACCAAGTTCGCGTGCAAGGGCTTGGAAGCGGGCGGCCTCCGGACCATCCCCGACGATGACCGCGCGCGGAGACCGGTCGGAACGCAGGCGCACCAGCGCACGCAGGAAGAGGTCTACACCCTTGAGTTCGCGCAATTCACCGACGAACAGGAATTCGGCCGCGTCCCGCTCCGCAACGACGATATCGAAGTCTTCGGGGCTTAGTCCGTTCGGGATGACGCGTTTTTCTGCCCGGGCAGGTCCGACCGCCTGCGAGTAGATGCTTTCCGCATAGGCGCTCTCGAAAATGAGGCCGTCGCTTATCCGTGCCAGGGCTGCTTCCGTCGCGATGTACGTGCGGCCCTTCAGGGACAGGTCGAAGTAGTGCAGGCTGCCGCCATGCGGCGTGTAGAAGCGCACCGGTCTCTTGCGCGCCCACGACGAGTAACGGCCGCCGAGCCTGGCATAGAGCCCGCCCTTGGCGCCGTGTCCATGCAACACATCGACGGCCAGTTCACGCGCGAGCTTGCGAGTGGCACGGATGGCCAACAGATCCGAAGGACCCGGCGAGCGCGGCATGGGGAATTTGTGAAGTCCGAGGGACAGCCCCTCCTCGAGCGATGCCAGCCGCGTGTCGGTCAGCCCGTCACTGCTGGTGGAATCGACAAGAACTCCGACCTCATGGCCAAGTGCTGCCTGTTCGAGCGCGAGATCGCGGACATGCCGGAACAGCCCGCCGACCGGGGCTCGCAGGATATGCAGGATTCGCAATGGCCAACTCATGCCGCTACCTTGCTGCTGTTCGCTGGCAGTCCTCAGAGGAACCGCTCGTAGACGAATACAGTGTCGCCGGGTTTGAGTACGTAATACGCGGGAACTTCGAATACCTCGGTCATTCCTTCGACCCGCCGGCTGATCCGGAAAGTCCGGGTGCTTGCGCGTTCGCTGAAGCCGCCGGCGATTGCAATCGCGGTTTCAACGGTCATGCCCGATACATAGGGATACTGCCCGGCGTTACGCACTTCACCGAAGATGAAGAAAGGCCGGTTCTGCTGCACGTCCACAGTCACCTGAGGATCGCGCACGTACTCGGCGCCAAGCTTACGTGCAATAACCCGGGTTAAACCATCGGTGGTCAGGCCGCGTGCGCGGACGTTGCCGATAAGCGGCACCGCGATATTGCCGCTCTGATCGACGACGTACACCCGCGACAGGTTCGGCTGGCCGTATACGAAAATGCGCAGACGGTCGCCGGTATCGAGCAGATAGGGTCCATGCCCATCGGACAGGTCGGAAAGCCCGCCCGGCTCCCCCCGTGACACCGTCGCCTCGCCCCATGCAACCTGCTGCACACGGTCTTCATGCGCATTGATGGAGGCACGCACGTCTTCGGCAAAAGGCATCTCCCCATGGCCGCCAGCACACCCGCTGAGCAGCAGCAGGATCGCGAATGGCATGCAGGATCTACGCAGAGACATCACCTTGTACCCTCACCGAAGCGTAAACGAACCACTTCGGTGTAGTACCGGGCGGGTTAAGAAAAGCTCACCCTCCGTACAATTCTTGAACGGTTAAGGAATTCCTTACTCCCAAAAGGTCTAATTCTGCGAAGAGTTTGGCACGTCCAGTGGGTCCCGCATGCGCGAACAGAGTCTCGCCTCACCAGATGATATTGATTTGACCAGGTTGTGGGCAATGCTGCGCCGCGCCCTGCCGAGGCTGATTGCTCTGACGGCTGCTGTGGGTCTCGTGACCTACGGTACGTTATCCCTGATGGCTCCGCGCTACGCATCCCAGGCGGAACTGGCGATTGTGGCCAAGGGTGCCGCCAATCCCTACGCCAATCCCAATAGCTCTGCGTCGGGTATTGATACGCTGCCCGCGCGCATGGACAAGGAGGCGGTCAACACGCACGTTCGGTCGATGTTGTCGAGCAACCTTGCCGCCAAAGTGGCGCGTGAGCTGCAACTCGACACCTACAAGGAATTCAACCCCGCACTGGGACCGGTCGATACGTTTTCAGCGATCCTTCACGCCATAGGCCTTGGCGGTGAGCGCCAGGGGATTTCCGTGGAAGACACGGTGCTCAATCAGTTCTTCAGCCGGCTGGACATCTACAGTCCCGCTGAAAGCCGGGTCATCAATGTTCGCTTCACCTCGGTGGATCCCGATCTCGCAGCCAGGGTAGCCAACACGCTGGCAGAGACCTATCGCCAGGAACTGGCCAATGCGACCGTTGAAGAAACGGATGCCGTGCAGAAGTCGCTTGCACCCCGGATCGAGGCGCTGAGCAAGGAACTGGGCGAGGCCGAGGCCGAAGTCGCCAGCTTCCGCGCCAAGGCAGGCCTGTTGCTCGGCGGAACCCGGCAGACACCGATCAATGAACAACAGCTTGGCGAAATCGCTTCGGAGTTGACCAGGGCCAAGGCTGCAACGACGGCAGCCCAGACGCGAGCCAGTGCGGCGCGTCAACTTCTGGAGAAGGGCACGCCCGAGGTCATCCCCGAGGTTCAGGCCTCGCCCACAATCCAGAACCTTCTGCAGCAGCGCGTGACCGTTGAGCGCGATCTTCTGAAATTGTCGGCAACGATGAAGCCGGCCCATCCGGTGATGCGTCAGCTCAACGCCGATCTGGAGGCCGTCAAACAGCAGATTGCACTTGAGGCGAGCAATCTCGTGGCAGGGCTTGACCGGGAGGCCATTATCGCCGCCGAACAGGAAGCGGCCATCCGCAACAGCCTGGAAGTCGTCAAGAATGAAGTGGCCGAAAGCGGCCCGGATGCCGTGGAGCTGCGCCGGCTTGAGGCGAAAGCGGCTGCAAAGCGCGGTGAACTGGAGCGATTGTCAGCCCAATACGAGGCCAATCGTGCCCGCGCCGACGGCGGAGTTGTGCCCGTGGAGGCGCAGATCATTACCCTTGCTAGGCCTTCAAGCGTTCCGGTTTTCCCGCGGAAGGTGCCATACGCCATTCTGTTCATGGTGGGGACGTTGCTCTTGGGCACGGCCGCCGTCATCACGCGTGGTCTCGTAACCGGCGCAAGGCGGATGGACGCCGATGACCTGCTCTTGCGTGGTGACATCGCCGTGGTTGCGGCAACGGGGCCTGCGCCAGTTGATCCGGACCCCGGCTCGCCGCCACCGGCCGGACGTATTCCCGACGGGACACCATCAGCCGAGGCTGCCGACCTTGCCCCGCCCTTCCGTTCACCGGCTGCCCTCGGTGCGCATATGATGCACAGTGCCACACTTGTCCGAAACGGCCTGCGCACAATGGTGGCAAGCGTCGTCGATCCGGCCTCGACCGCAGATATTGCCCTCCGGACGGCGAGTGCCATGACGGATGCCGGATGTCATACGCTGTTGATCGATGGCAGCCTCGGTGGCCGCGGCCTTGCCGACGAATTCGGGATCATGCGAGCGCCGGGCCTTGCCGAGCTGCTGGACGGGTCGGCCACGTTCCCCGACACCGTGCGCAGGTTGCCTGATAGCAGCGTCCACATCATTGCAGCTGGCGCAAGGGAGGCAGGTGATACTGCTACCATTGATGCCGACCGGCTGAACATGATCCTCGATGCGCTCGATGAAGCTTATGACCAGATCATCGTCGTTGCGGACGTTGAGGCAGCACGCATCCTGTTCGAGACCATTCAGGGCCGTTTTGACCTCGGCGTCGTCATTGAGCCGGTTGGCACGCCGTTTGAAGAGTCCAACGCGGGCCCCAGTACATTCCTCGGGTTCGCGGTAACGGATATCGAGCTGTTGCGGTTCGAGGTGGAGGCCCAGTTATCGTCGGGATCGCCCCGGGCGCGCTCACCAAAGACGGCAGCCTGAACGGCCCGCACGCAGTGTATTAAAACGGGAGTTACGGAGATAAGGGTCTTCTCATCATTGAAGCCTCTGCTCGGGATACTGGAAACGCGCACCAGGGGGACACAGCAAGCCGGCGCGTTGTGATGTGTTGTAACAAATTGGAGGAGTGCCGGTCCCAGATCGGCACACTGTAGGCAGAGATGTTGCCATGAGCCGCACGAACACCAGGTTGTTGCAGGCTGCTCTGCGGGCCCTTCGCAGGACCCGAACCGATACTCTGGCGGCCCCGCTGACGGGCGGCGTCGGGGCGATCTTCATGCTGCATCACGTTACGCCGCATACGAACGAAGGCTTTGCGCCCAATCGCATCCTTTCTCTTACGCCCGAATTCCTGGAAAGCGTCGTCGATGAGGTCCGCGAATGGGGCTACGATATCGTTGCGCTGGATGACATTCCGGAACGAATTGCCACCGCTGAGGGGCGCCCGCCCTTTGTCTCGTTTACCTTCGACGATGGCTATCGCGACAATCGCGATTACGCCTATCCCATCTTCAAGAAACGCGGCCTGCCGATGGCGATCTATGTCCCGTCCGATTTCGCCGATGGAATTGGCGACCTGTGGTGGCTTGCGCTCGAGGGAGCCATCCGGATGGCCGATCGCGTGAGCTGTAGGATCGGAGGCAGGGCGTACGATTTCCGGACCCGCAATGACAGTGAGAAGGAAGCAGCTTTTCACAGCCTCTACTGGGCACTGCGCCAGGTTCCGGAGGACGATGCCCGTGCCATCGTATCCGGGCTCGCACGACACGCTGGTTTCGACACGTCAGATCTCTGCCGCAAGCTGGTCATGTCGTGGGATGAACTCCGGGCTTTCGCCGCGGACCCACTTGTCACCATCGGCGCCCACACAACCGGCCACTATGCCCTGGCGAAACTGCCGCTGCAGCGTGCGCGCGAGGAAATGGCGGACAGTATCAAGCGCGTGGAAACTGAACTTGGCCGACCCTGCCGGCATTTCAGTTATCCCTACGGCAGCGATTCCGCGGCGGGTGAGCGGGAGTTCGGTCTGGCCCGCGAGCTTGGATTACAGACTGCGGTAACGACCCGCAAAGGTCTCTTGCGTCCCGGACACGCAACGCAGCTGACGGCGCTTCCCCGCGTTTCACTCAACGGCGATTTTCAGGAACTGGGGTTTGTCCGCACACTCCTGTCAGGGCTTCCGTTTGCCCTCATGGAGGCCTGCAAGCAGGCAACCCGGATTGGCAGTCTCGGCTTCCCCGCGCGCAGCTGAGGTCAGTCTCGTTTGTGGTGCGGGGCTGGATTGGACCGGGACATCCACGAGATGATCCATGCGGCCGGGATCACCCAGATGAGCCCGGCAATGATGTAGAACGCCAGTTCGACCCATTTATCGGTCGTGTTGACCTGCAACACGACGGCGACAGCGAGCGCCAGCATGGTGTAGACCGCCAGAAACAAGAGCAGTGCCACGGCCCCGATGAGCTTGCGTGTGCGATCCTTCATGAGCGGCTCAGTCTTTCTGCTGGGGGCATGGGCGCGGTGCTGTTTACCAGTTAACCTCTCGCCGCGGCCTTTGGCGCATTGATCTTGCGGATGCTGCCTCATAACAAATGCCTGGCGACTTGTGGAGGACGATCAATGACGCAACGGTCCGCCCGGCCGGATATAAACGCGTTCGCGGCTCAGGACAGGCTTGGGACCCCGGACCTCGCCGTGCAACTCTGGCTTGTTGCCGTAGCGGTACTTGTCTTTGCAATGATTGTCGTCGGCGGGGCGACAAGGCTGACCGACTCTGGTCTTTCCATCACGGAATGGCAGCCGCTCCTTGGCGTGATCCCTCCCTTGAGTGAGGCCGACTGGGCCGAGGCCTTCGCCAAGTACAAGCAGATACCGCAGTACGAACTGGTAAATCACGGCATGTCGCTCGCCGAATTCCAGTACATCTACTGGTGGGAGTGGGCACATCGCTTCCTTGGCCGGTTTATCGGTATCGTCTTTGCCCTCCCCCTGATCTACTTCTGGGCGAAAGGACGGTTGCGTCCTGTCCTGGTGCCAAAACTGTGGGGCCTTCTCGCGCTGGGTGCGCTGCAGGGCTTCTTCGGCTGGTACATGGTCCAGTCCGGGCTCGTCGAGCGCATTGACGTAAGCCACTATCGTCTCGCCCTGCACCTCACGACCGCGCTTGTGATCCTGGGACTTCTGGTCTGGCTGATATTGGATGTGGCGGCATTTGCCGATGCCGATCGCATCCGCCTGCAGACGGTCACGGGCAGCCAGCAGGGCCTGGCGTACCTGCTCGCTGTATTGCTCTTCGTCCAGCTCATAGTCGGCGCATTCGTAGCGGGCACGAACGCCGGCCTCACCTATAACACCTGGCCATTGATGGATGGACGCCTGATCCCGAATGGTCTGGCGAGCCTGACGCCGTGGTATATGAACCTTCTGGAGAACATCACGACCATCCAGTTCACTCACCGCGTCCTGGCATACCTTCTGCTGGTGCTCGCAGCCGGGCATGCCATCGGCATCGCCCTGAGTGCAGATGATGAGCGGATCATCACCTCATCCAGACTTCTTGTTGTTGCGCTTGTCCTTCAGGCAGGGCTCGGCATCTGGACGCTGCTTGCCGCTGGCGAGGCTGGGCGCATCCCGATCTGGCTTGGTCTCCTGCATCAGGCGGGAGCGGCGATTGTGGTGGTGACCTGCGTCTGGCACCTTCACCGGATGGTAGGAGCCCGTGCCAACGCCCGCTGAGCCGGGCTCGTGCGGATAGTTACGTTTAGCGCTGGCCTCGGTTGCGAAAGCAGCGGCTGAACGGATGACCTTCATGCCAATCCACGTCCATCCTGGGCGAGGATTGGCGTTCGATAATGGTCAAAGCCCGAACATCAGCTTCAGGTTCTGAACGGCGGCCCCGGCGGCGCCCTTGCCGAGATTGTCGAGCCGCGCGACCAGTACGACCTGATTGAGCCTGGCATTGCCGAACACGAACAATTCGAGTCCGTCCGTTCCATTCAGGGCCTCGGCTCCCAGTCGCGCGCCCATCCGCTCGAGGGGATCGAGGATGACCGTCACATTTGACGTCTTGCTATAGTGTGCCGAGAGCGTGCCTTGAACGTCGGCTATGCTGGGCCGGGCGGGAAGCTGATCCAGATGCAAGGGAATACTGACAAGCATTCCCTGCCGGAAGTTGCCCACCGAAGGTACGAAGATCGGCTGCCGCGTCAGACCTGAGTAGCGCGTCAGTTCGGGCAGATGCTTGTGATCGAGCCCCAGTCCGTAAAGCTCGAAAGGCTCCGCCGTGCCCGCCTCGTATGCCTCGATCATTCCACGCCCGCCGCCCGAATATCCCGAAACAGCGTTGACGGTCACGCCCATGTCGGGGGCTATAACTCCGGCCTCGACCAGCGGCCGAAGCAAGGCGATGGCCCCGGTCGGATAGCAGCCCGGGTTTGCGACGCGCGAAGCTTGCCGGATGGCATCGGCCTGTCCGCTGATGAGCTCAGGAAAACCGTAAACCCAGCCATCGGCTGTACGATGTGCGCTGGAGGCATCGATAATGCGGGGAGCGTCCTGGTTCAGGCTGTCAGCAAGCGCCACAGCTTCGCGCGCAGCGTCGTCCGGCAGACACAGGACCACGACATCGGCTTCGCGCATCAGATCGAGACGAGCGTCCGGGTCCTTGCGCTTCTCGGGGGCAATGCTGATCAGCTCGATATCCGGCGCGTTGTCGAGCCGTTCGCGAATCTGCAGACCGGTTGTTCCGGCTTCGCCATCAATGAAGACTTTGGGATGCTTGGCCATGTCAGAGAATAGTTCCTGCCCGGAAGGAATTGCAAAGGGTTCGATGTAGAAGTGGCGCAACCGGATTCCCGGATGCGCCACAAGCGTTCTCAGTCTGTGCTTGGCGGCCACTAGGTGGGTGGTGCCGCCTCGCCAAGTCCCAGCCTGTGCAGAATGGCATGGAACAGATCCTCGCTGCAGCCGAAGTTGAAGGCCATGCAAGTGACTTCGTGTGAGCCGCGATAGATCATATCCAGTGCAACATAAACGATGATCAGAAGGCCGATCCACGTGATCCATGGATACCGGACCAGCAGTCTCGCGATCAGGTGAGCCGCAACAGCCATGAGCACGACCGCAATAGCCAGACCGATAACGAGGACAAGGGGTTCGCCCTTCGCAGCGCCGGCGACGGCCAGCACGTTGTCCAGCGACATGGAAAGGTCAGCGATGATGATCTGGGAGACCGCTGCCCAGAAGGTTACCGGCGGACCGACGGTATCCTTGGATGCAAGGTTCTGGTCGATTTCATCGATGTCGTGCTCCTGATCGGTGATCTGCCGGTACATCTTCCAGCAAACCCACAACAACAGGATTCCGCCCGCCAGCGTGAGGCCGACGATGGCCAGCAGCTGCGTAGTGATCGAGGCAAACAGGATGCGCAGAACGACTGCGCCGGTAATGCCCCAGAAGATGACGCTGCTTCTGATCTCCGGCCGCACGCGCGAAGCTGCCAGGCCAACAACGATCGCGTTGTCGCCCGCCAGGACCAGATCGATCATGATGATTTGAAGAAGTGCGGCGTAGTTGGCGCGGTACCACTCAGGTGACACCAGATTCATAAACTCCAAGCTCACGAGTTGCGCGATCGCACTCGGGCTCAGGTCTAGAAGTAGTTCCATCGTCGAAAGCACCTCGAATTAGTCATTGGCTTCCCCCCCGGTACCGGTACCGCGCGCCAATGTCAGGTGCTGGCAACCCCACCGGCGATGCAGACTTGGTATACCAAGCCTGCATCGAGACACGATGTGTGAGTTATTTCTGCGCAGCGCAAGTACGCGTTGCCAAAAAACAACGTGCAAGGGCAACTGAGCCCAAGATGACTGCAACCGGTAAATGCCGGTATGCGGAAAATTTAGCGCTTCGAGAACTGGAAGCTGCGGCGTGCCTTGGCTCGGCCATACTTCTTGCGTTCGACGATACGGCTGTCTCTGGTGAGAAAACCGCCGCGCTTCAGCACCGGCCGGAGCTCTGGTTCATAGTAGGTGAGTGCCTTGGCAATGCCATGACGCACAGCACCAGCCTGCCCGGACAGCCCGCCGCCCGTCACGCTGACCATGATGTCGTACTGATCAGCCCGCTCGGCCGCATTGATCGGCTGCTTCAGCAGCATCTGCAATACGGGGCGTGCGAAGTAGACCGTAAAGTCTTTCTTGTTCACGATGATCTGGCCACGGCCAGGCTTCAGCCAGACGCGTGCAACGGCATCCTTGCGCTTGCCGGTTGCGTAGGCGCGGCCATACTTGTCGAGCTTCTGCACATGCACAGGAGCTTCGCTTGCCGTGCTGAGTGCGCCGAGATCTTCGAGGGTTTTGGTTTCTTCAGCCATTTTGGGTCACAACCCTCACGTTCTTGCGGCTAAGTTTTGCAACATCCAGAATCTCTGGAGTTTGTGCCTCGTGCGGGTGATCCGCACCCTTGTAGATTTTCAGGTTGCGCATGAGCTGGCGCTGCAGCGGACCGCGGGCAAGCATGCGTTCCACGGCCTTCTCGATGACGCGTTCTGGAAAACGGCCTTCGAGAATCTGACGCGGGCTGCGCTGCTTAATACCGCCGGGGTAACCGGTATGCCAGTAATAGCGCTTGTCTTCGAACTTGCGGCCTGAGAACACGACCTTGTCGGCGTTGACGACAATGACATTGTCGCCGCAATCGACGTGCGGTGTGTAGATCGCTTTATGCTTGCCTTTGAGACGGGTGGCGATGATGGCCGCGAGACGTCCGACCACAAGGCCTTCCGCGTCAATCACGATCCATTTCTTCTCCACCTCGCCTGGTTTGGCGACGAAGGTCTTCATGGGGCAGAACTCCTGCCTGTCGGGCTGATGAAAAGCAGCGCGCAAGGCTTGCGGCGATGCGCGCCGGGATGTCGTAACATCCTTTTGAAACCCGGTTGCTATGCGAAGTGCGGTTTCATGTCAATCGGTTTTGTAGTCTTGCATAAATATGCGAATAAAAACAAAGCATTATGGATGAGGTAAAAAATTACCGCATATGGGGTAACAGGTTACCAGCAGCCTTCGCCCATCTCAAGAAACCCATAAATGCTGCCTTGAAGACGGGATTTTCCCGGCGCCCGGCAAGATCCGCCCCTTCGTCTAAAAATGCCGCATGATTGCAAGTGCATTGACCTTGCCGCTGCCGCAAACATGTTACAAACAGAAACGACGGGTTCGACACAACTGCCGCGTTGAGCTGACGTTGTAAGGGGATCGACCCGTACAATGGGCCACCGAAAAACAGGTCTGGATCGCCGCCCCCAGCGTTGCTGGGGTGATCATGGAAAAGCCGCTGGGTAGGTACCGCAGCGAAAACCTTTGGAGGGAATCTCTATGCCTCAGTTGAAGTCTATTTTTCGGACCATGGCAGCGTCGGCGCTTTTTGCTTGCGCCACCCTGGTCACAGCGGCCACGGCACAGGAGTTCCAGCAGGTGGAGCTGACCGAAGATCAGATTACCAGGTTTATTGCTGCGCAGGCTGATCTCGCAAAGATCGGCCCGGCTGAAGCGGCCGAGCCCGTCAGTGATAATGCCGAGGCTGCGCCCGTGAAGATCGACGAGAAGACGCAGGCTGAACTCGATGCTGCCGCTGCCAAACACGGCTTCAAGAACTATGCTGAACTTGACGATGTCGCAGCCAACATTGCCCTTGTTCTTGCAGGCATTGATGATGAAACCGGCAACTACACCGATCCCCGCAAGCAGCTCGAAGAGGAGCTTGCCGAAGTAAAGGGCGATGAGAAACTCGCAGCGGACGAAAAGGCCGAGATGATCAAGGAGATCGAAGAGGCGATGGCCGCAACTCCTGAACTCAAGTACCCCGGCAACATCGAGCTGGTGAAGAAGCATCGCGAGGCGATCGAGAAGTCGCTCGAATAAGCCTTCGAGTTCTTCCGGGCATCGCTATAGGATCACTACAGGTTCATCGCGAGCCAGATGGGATATGAGCGCCGGTCCATGCGCCCGGCGCTCAGCCTGTTTAATGGGCAAGGATCAATTGCCATCTCCATGATGGGCGATTCTTTCGCCGCATCATCGTGACTACCTGACGTGAAGGAGGCGAGAATGAGCTTGCAGGATACGGCAACAACGGGGCCGGCGGTGCGCATTGGCGACGACCTGGAGCTTGTCACGGTAGCGAAGCCTGAACCCGGCATCGCGGTGCTCAGCCTCAACCGCCCGCAGGCACGCAACGCCTTGTCGCTGGCCATGCTGACGGAGCTTTCCAGGGCGTTCAGAGCCTTGGGGACCGACGCGGAAGTCCATGCCATCGTTCTGGCAGCGGAAGGTCCGGCCTTTTGTGCCGGACATGACCTCAAGGAGCTTACCAGCCATCGCGGCGACCCCGACAAGGGCCGCGCCTTTTACAGCGATACGATGCGCGCGTGCGCCGAGATGATGCTGACAATCGTGCGCTGCCCCAAGCCCGTTATTGCGGCGGTGCACGCGACCGCAACCGCGGCCGGTTGCCAGCTGGTCGCCACCTGTGATCTGGCGATTGCCTCCCATGACGCCAAATTCTGCACGCCGGGAGTCAATATCGGCCTGTTCTGTTCGACACCGATGGTTGCCTTGTCGCGCAACGTTTCGCGCAAGAGGGCGATGGAGATGCTCCTGCTGGGCGAGATGCTGGATGCCGGCGAGGCCGCCGATTGGGGCCTCGTCAACAAGGCTGTCCCGGCGGAGAACGTCATGAGCGAGGCTTTCGATATGGCTCGCCGCATCGCCAGCAAATCGCCAGCTACCGTCGCCATCGGCAAGGAGGCGTTCTATCGGCAGCTGGAAATGCCCCTGACCGAAGCCTACGAGTTCGCTGCCGATGTCATGGTGCGCAACATGCTGATGGCTGACGCCGCGGAAGGCATCGGAGCTTTCCTCGAGAAGCGCCCCGCCAGATGGCAAGGGTGCTGAGCCCGATGCTGCCGCAGCGACTGACACTTGTGACCCTGGGTGTTGCCGACGTTTCCGCGTCACGGTCCTTCTATGAACGGCTGGGCTTCGAGGCGGCCGGAATCGAAGACGAGACCGTCACATTCTTTCGGCTTGGAGGCACTGTCCTGGCCATTTTCGGTCGGAAAGCGCTGGCGGAGGATGCGGGCGTGCCGGATGAGGGCGCCGGCTTTCGAGGCGTAAGCCTTGCCATCAATCTCGCCAGTGAAGCCGAGGTCGACGAAGCTTTGCAGCACGCCGAAGCTTGTGGCGGGGCAATCGTTCAGCCGGCCAGAAAGGTTTTCTGGGGAGGCTACTCCGGTTACTTCGCCGATCCGGACGGCCATCTTTGGGAAATCGCCTACAATCCGCTATGTCCGTTGGATGAGAAGGGCCACATGCAACTGCCTGCGCCCCGCAAGGCTCAATGACTCGTGATATGAACCAGCACATGAACCATAACGAGCCCTATTCCGACGATTACATCGAAGGCATTCTCGCCGGAGCGCGCGTGTTTGCGTTTGTGGGCGCCAGCGCCAACACCAGCAGGCCCAGCTACTTCGCCATGAAGTACATGCTCAGCAAGGGCTATGC
>Ga0180216_1001020_pt1 | contig 26183 bp, 29 predicted proteins | sample eDN3rd37CBELigMG_FD_128879 | JGI IMG/M metagenome (GOLD analysis project Ga0180216, IMG submission 128879) | Enriched Miracle-Growth compost microbial communities from Emeryville, California, USA - eDNA 3rd pass 37_C BE-Lig MG (version 2)... ... | reverse complement strand
CGGTACGGCGGCCCCCGGCCCCCGCCTGCCAGCGATAGTCCCGGGCACGGACTCACCGCGCCAGCTCGTGCCCGCCGTCCGTCCGCCGCGTCGCGCCGGCCCCGCACAGACTCGCTGGGCTTTGACGCGCGCCAGGTGGCGCCGGCGACCGCGCCCGGCGCGTCGCGCCGACCACTGTACCTGGACATGCAGGCCACCACCCCCGTGGTACGCGGACTGGCGCCAGGCCCACTGCGGACAACTGCGTGCACCAGCGCGCCTGACGCGCTAGGGCCGTCGGCCCTCTTGCTGCGGCGATGCCAGGACCCGCGCGTGCTGGACGCCATGCTGCCGTACCTGACGAGCTACTTTGGCAACCCCCACTCGCGCACGCACGCCTACGGCTGGGAGAGCGAGAAGGCCGTCGAGGACGCCCGCGCGGTGCGCGCCCTGCCGTGCCCAAATGCAGCGGAGGTGCGCGCGGCTGCTCACCAACCACGCTCGCATCGTGGCCCTTCATTGCCAAACCTGCGCGCAAAGAGCGTGGCCAAGCTGATTAACGCGGACCCCAAGGAGATCGTGTTCACGAGCGGCGCGACCGAGTGCAACAACATCGCGATCAAGGGCGTGGCCCGCTTCTACAAGGCCAAGAAGAACCACATCATTACCACTCAGACCGTACGTGTGCCGCCACGGCGTTGTGACGTGCCGAGCCCTGCGCTTACGGTGTGTCTGGTCACGCATTCCGCTTTCCCGGCCTCGCTGCCTCTCCAGGAGCACAAGTGCGTGCTGGACTCGTGCCGCGCGCTCGAGATGGAGGGCTTCCACGTCACGTACCTGCCCGTCCAAAAGAACGGCCTCATTGACCTCAAGGCACGGCTCGTCGCTGAGTGGCGCCCGCGAGTAGGAGTACTTTGCGCTAACGCTGTCCGCATTCCTTGGGCGACAGCGACCGCCGCACAGGTGCTGGAGGCGGCCATTCGGCCCGAGACGGCGCTCGTGTCGGTGATGGCCGTGAACAACGAGATTGGCGTCATGCAGCCGCTCGCCGAGATCGGTACGGGCCCGGCGCTCGCCAAGCCATCCTCAACACCTATCCTCCACTCATGTTGCGCCGCGGCGAACGGGTCTCTGTGTGGTCGATGGCGTAGGCGAGCTGTGCCGCGCCCGCAAGGTGTTCTTCCACACCGACGCCGCGCAGGCTGCGGGCAAGGTCCCGCTCGACGTCGAGGCCATGAAGATTGACCTGATGTCGATCAGCGGCCACAAGATCTACGGGCCCAAGGGTGCGGCCCTGGCTCAACGCCCCTCCCCACGTGCCGCGGGCCCGGGACTCACACAGCGCGGTGGCCCTGTAACTCCTGCCGCCCGCTCCGTCCGCGTGCCCAGGCGTGGGCGCGCTCTACACCCGGCGCCGGCCGCGCGTGCGCATCGAGGCGCTGCAGTCGGGCGGCGGCCAGGAGCGCGGCATCCGGTCCGGCACTGTGCCGACGCCGCTCGCCGTGGGCCTCGGCGCCGCGTGCAAGATCGCCCAGGAGGAGATGGCCGCCGACCACGAGCGCATCTCGCGCCTGTCGGAGCGGCTCGTGAACGGCATCATGTCGCGCCTCACCCACGTGACCCGCAACGGCGACGCCAAGCACAGCTACCCGGGTACGGCGCTGCCACGGCTAGCCCGACGCGGCGCGATCGCGCAGCGCGCTGACGCACCGTGCCGCCGCAACTCTCTGCGGCCGCCTGCGCAGGCTGCGTCAACCTGTCGTTCGCGTACGTCGAGGGCGAGTCGCTGCTGATGGCGCTCAAGGATGTGGCGCTGTCGTCGGGGTCGGCGTGCACGTCGTCGTCGCTGGAGCCGTCCTACGTGCTGCGCGCGCTGGGCACCGAGGAGGACATGGCCCACTCGTCCATCCGCTTCGGCATCGGCCGCTTCACGACCGAGGAGGAGGTCGACTACTGCGTCGAGCGCTGCGTCAAGCACGTCGAGCGGTTGCGGAACATGTCGCCGCTCTGGGAGATGGTTCAGGAGGGCATCGACCTCAAGAGCATCCAGTGGGCGCAGCACTAGCGCGCCAACCAGGGGAGCGCCGCCCGCCGCCACACGACTCTCTACTCGTACAGCTGTACAGATTGATTTGCAAACACGGTCTGCTCTATGAAAGCTCACGCCGCGCCGCCGTCCGCCAGGCGCAGCGGGTCCAGCAGCCAGAGGCCGTTCTTGCCGCTCGACGCCAGCAGCCGCGACCCGTCCAGCGGGTGGGCGTGGAGGCTGCCGGGCGTCCAGCCGAGCGTGACGACGTCGCCCAGCGTGCGCGCGGCCACGTCGTAGAGGAACAGGTGCGGCGAGTTCTGGCCGCCGGTTACGACCGCGCGGCCGTCGAGCGCGTACACCGGGTGCATCAGGCCCGGCTTGGCGCGGCCGTGGTGGCCCGTGAACTCGGCCCACGGCGCCGCCGGCGCATCGCCGGCGCGCAGGTCCCAGAGGCGGATCGCGCCGTCAAAGCCGGACGAGAGCAGCTGCCACTCCGCCGCGGGCGAGAACGCGACGGTGTTAACCGCGCCCGCGTGCACGCCCTCCAGCACGAGGACGGGCGCGTCGCCGGCCCGCCGCAGGTCATAGACGCGCACCGTGTGGTCGTTGCCGCCACACGCCAGCACCGACGGCCCGCCGCGCCGCTGCCACCGGACCGTCTTGACCACGCCGGCGCCAATGTCGCGGTAGGCGCGCGCCACCGCCAGGCCGCCCGCCGGGTGCAGCGCGCTGACGCCGACCGAGTCGTCCTTGGAGCTGGTGGCGACCATCCCGCCCGCTTCCTCCATCGAGTAGATCCCGCCGTGGTGCAGCTCCGCGGCGAGCCGCGCCAGCGGGACCACCTGCACGGCCGCCGCTGACGTGGCCACGTCCACGCGGGAGAGCTGCAGCAGGCCGTCGTCCGCGGCGGTGAGCAGCAGGCGCGACGACGCGTCGGCGGTACTGGAGACCCACTGCACGTCGGCGATCCAGCGGCGGTGCACGGGCACGGTGGCCACCGGCGTGCGGGACTCGGGCTCTGCGTCTGCGTCCGCGTCCGCGCGGCGCAGGCTCCCGTTGTCCAGGGCGGGCAGGGCAAACAGCGACACGAGGCCCTCGGCGCCCGCCGCGGCCAGCAGCGCCCCATCGCTCGTCACGCTGCGTGCGCCAAAACTATGCAGCCAAGCGAGGAGCGAGTGAGGCCAGCGATGTCATCATGTAGCGCGCTCGGGTGGTGGGCCAACCTTTGCGAGTAGATCAGGTGGCGGTGCCCCGTAAGGTAGAGGCAGCCCAAGTGCTCGGCGGGCATCTCGGTCCGGGTATAGTCCCGGTGCACCGGCGCCAGCGCTGCAAAGGAACAACAGAGGCAAGGGGCCGAATAGACAGCCTGTGTGAGCGTGCCAGGTTCGCTTGCCACGCCGCAGACAGTCGGCCGGCCGAATCGCACCGTGGCCGAGGGCGGGCAGCGCCGGGGCAGCGGGTTTGGCGGCGGCATCATCCAGGGCGTCGTCCGCCGCTGCCATCGCCGCCGCCACGTCTGCGGACGTCGACCCGCGGGCGCGCAGGCGCGGGCTCTCGCGGCGCCAAGCGACGGCCGCGTCGGACTCGGACGTCGGCGGCCGCCGCTTGGGGGCGCGGGCGGCGGGCGGCCGCCCAGCCGGCCGCGCCGGCTTTGTGGCCGGGCCCAGCAGACCCAGCTGCGCCAGCAGGCGGTTGTTGGCCTCGATGTTGCGCTGCCGCATGGCCTCGTAGTCGTCGCCACGCGCAAGGAGGTCACCGTCGCTGCCATCGTCGGCCGCTTGCGAACCGTCCTCGTCGGAGCTGGCGCCGGCGTCGTCAGCCTTGCGCTTGCTAGGCAGCGGCGAGGGCGAGGGCGACGGCAACGGCGGCACCGCCGTTGGCTCCACCGCAACGGCCAGCACGGCCACGGGCTCGTCGACTGCCGGCGGCGATGGCGGCGTCGGCGGCTGATGTTGATGTTGCTGCGAAAGCGCTACCTCGCGGTCCTCGTTGGCGCGCTTGACCGCTGGGGTGGCAGCGGGTCCCGTCCTCGGTGGCCGGGCCGACGGCTTGGCCGCGGGCGCCACAACGGCCGGCGACGCCGGCCGTTGTGGCGCCTCTTTCGCGGCCGCGGCCGTCGCGCCATCCCCGGCGCTGGGCCGCTTCAGCCATCGCTCCAGCAGCGTCGCCATAGGAGAGATCTCCCTTGTCGCGCGTAGCCACTGCGCGTAGTATCGGTGCAGTTTCTGTGGTGCCTCCTGGTTGAGCGGTCCCTTTGAGCCTTGCGTAGGAGCCCCTAGTTCTTCACAACCAAACCTGAGTGGTCTTCGCGGCCGTTCTTGCGTGGTATTTCGTGGCCGATCTCGTGCCGTTCACGGCCGTTTCTTGCGTCGCTTTGGAGCGGCGTCGCGCGCCGCTTCAGCGGCTGTTCAAACGTTTCGCGCCAAAATTGTTCTTCGCGCCAAAAATCTTTGGCGCCAAAAAAGAAAAAACGACGGCGCAGCGGCCGACGACGCAGCGGCCGACGACGCAGCGGCCGACGGCGCAGCAGACGAAGAAGAAGAGGACGACGACGCAGCGGACGACGACGCAGCGGACGACGACGCGGACGACGACCCGCAGCAAGCAGCGGAGGACGACGCAGCGGACGACGACGCAGCCGACGACGACCCGCAGCTAGCAGCGGAGGACGACGCAACGGACGACAGCAGGACACCTGACACTGGATGAAGAAACGACGAAGGAGGACGACGGGAGACCGGGGTGGGCGGGCACGGTTCACAGCAGCAAACTCTTCGGCTGCTGCGGCTGCTGCGGCTGCCGCGGCTGCCTCACCGCCGGCGCGATGACGACGCACCTGCCAACGCCCGAGCAGCTGCTCGCGGACCCGCGCTCCGGCACGGACGTCCTGGTCGCCGCCGACTATGTCCGCCCACCGAGCGCGTCGCCAGACCAGCGCCTCCGGCTGGACGACGTCGCCGTCATCCTGAACCAGGCGCACATTGCCTTTTCGCGCAAGCAGCTCCACTGGTCGTGGCAGCGCCTGACCCAGCCGCGCGGTACGGCGTCCGCGTTGGCCGGTGATGCGCGCCCCGCTCGTGTTTGTGTGCCTCCCAACCCGACGTGACGCTTTGCACGCGCGCGTGGCCGCGTCCGCAGCGGGCACGCTGGTGCTGGTGCACTTCCCGGGCCTCGAGCTGAAGAGCCGGCTGCCGCCGGACAGCTACGGCTGGCGGACGGAGCGGACGCGGACGTTCAGCCTGTGCGATGGCCGCTCACGCACCGTACGGCGCAGCCGGCGTGGTGCAGGCGCTGCGCCGGACGAGGGCCCTTACAGAGTTGTGGCGCTACGCCCAGCGGGGGGGAGGGGGGCGCCGGCGGGGGGTCCCACAGCAAATCGGCCTAGTGGTGAACGTCGGCGACCCGTCGACCAACACCTTTGTCACACGGCGGTCGTACTGGCTGCAGGGCCTGCCCTCGTCGAGCCACCTGGTTCTCGTGCACTACCTGCCGATGGAACACGGTATGACGCGGGCTGCAGCGTCAAGGAAGCCGCCAGGGCGGCCTACTCACATGCCTGCTGTCAGCGTTGCTGCGCTGTGGTGCGCTGCCACCAGGCGAGGAGCGGCTGACCAACGACGTGGCCGCGCGCGAGCAGCTGGTGGCACCGGGCGCCACCCACGGGTGGTTCATCACCGGCACGTCGGCACCGCCGCCCCCGCCGGGCAGCCTGCTGGGTCGCCCGGCAGGGGCGGCGCAGTGGCGGCCGCCGGGGTACGTGCTGGGCTCCAGCGCCTGGCGAATGCACGCGCGGTGCTGACTGACCAGCGGGCTGGCATTTCCCTGGTGACTGCGTTCGTCCACAGCGGCATGTACGGCCAGGTGCCGCCCAAGGGCGTCAAGGGCGCCCCGCCCACCATGTCGCCCGCCGGCGGCCGCGCGGGGCCCGCGGGGGCATACCCGGGCGCGGCGGGCCGGGCACCGGGTATGCCCGGCGCAGCCGCGACGCTCGAGCCTGGCGGCGAGTACTACACCGAGCTGGAAGCGGCGGCCGCGCGGTTCAAGCAGAACCACGAGCTGATGGAGGAGCTCCTGCTGCCCAGCCCGGACGGTACGCCGCCACGGCCAGGCTGCGGCTGCTGTACGCGGGCCGGCAGCCACGCTCAACGGTCGTCGCACCCAGCTTTCGCTGCGTGCTCGCGCCCGCTGCAGATGGGTTCCACATGCGCACGCGCTACGCGCGCGCCACCATTTCGTCCGAGGATGCGGACAAGGCCATCAACAGGTTACGTGAGCGGCAGGCGGCGATCGACGCTGAGATTGCGCAGCTGCAGGAGAAGCACGCTGCGCGGCTAGCCAAGCTCGAGCAGCACAGCAACGAGATCATGCAGTCGCTGACCAGCGTGGCGGACGCCCAGGACCGCGAGGTGCGCGTCGACATCACCGCGTTGGCTCGTTGGCAAGAGCTGGCGGCGAACCCGTATAACGGACGGGTCGGTCTGGGCGGTGGTCGGGCCCGCCCCCTGGGCGCAGGCGATCGAGGCGGCGCAGCGCACGCTGGAGCAGCAGCTCAATGTCAAGTTTGTCGAGTACGACAACCGCGTGCGCGCCGTGCCGATCGGCGAGTGGTCGCACGTGGCCGGTCCTTAGACGGTCAAGCGGTGTGCTGCACAAAGTTCTAGAGCTACTGTACATTATAACGCAGAGAGTTCGTTGTTTTTATTCGCGGCGCAAGTAGGGCTTGTGCGTGGCGATCCACGTGTCGAGGCTATCCCAGAACTGCGTTTGTGCGGTGCCGTCCAGATGCCGTTTGGACGCGCTCAGCTGCAGTGGCGGGCCGTCCCAGCAAACCAGACGCGGTGATGATGGCTAGGGTCAGAAAGTGCGGCTGCATGTTGGGGGAGACCACAACGCGCGCACCGTCAGCACGGCGACATGCCAGTTGGCGACCTTGGGGTCGAGCTTGACGTCTTCAAACTTGAAGAGGTAGCCTTGCACTGTGCGTCCGCCGGCCATTCTAGCACGGCAACCGTTGCATTCAGGGCACGGAGGAGGACGCGCCCCCATCGCGCCAACGCCCACGTACCGTTGGCAAAGATGGCGGTCGGGTTGGGCCAGGGGAAGCCCTTGAACTGCCACTCTTGACCTTGGGTGATCACCGCCACCACGCGGTCCCTACGGGCAGGACAGACCACGCACTGCGGTTGCACGCTCGACCGTGTTAGGTGCCATTGGCGGGCTGACGGTGAGCGTGGCCGCAGCCAGTGGACGCACCAGTCGGCCTCCTTAAAGTTGGCGAACGAGTCTGTGACTTGGTAGACGTGCTCCTTGCCGCTGGGGAGCTTGCGCTTGATGGTGATCATGGTCTCCTTCTTGACGCCGCGCTGCTTGGCCGCCATCGGCTCCTCGTACCTGCTCGCGCCGCGTGCAGGGTAGGCAGCGGAACCGCGTGAGCCCGCGCATCGTGTGGACGGCCGCGGTCCTCTGGCAGTGCGCCCGCACCGGCCGTTCTCCAGGAACTCGCGGATGTTGTACATGGTCATGAGCGCAGACGGGGCCGCGGGCACGATGATGATCGGGATCCCTGGCCGCCCGGTCGGCTTGCGTGCCGCGGCCGTGGTCGCCGTCGTGCGTCCGGGCGCCGTGGTCGGTGCCGCGGCGACGCCGGCGCCCTTGGCAGCGACGGCGGCGCCGGGCTTGGTTGCGGCGGCGGCAGTGTCGACGCCGATGCCCTGCAGCTCCTCCAGCGTCCGGAACAGGCTCGAAAAGTCCTGGTTGCGCAGAGTCCTTCCACCGGCCACACTCGCTGGCGATGGTCGCTTTAGCGCGGGCTCAACCGCGTCGCAACAGAGCGGCTGCGGGCGTCGTGCCTTGTTCTCCGTGATGAGCACGTTGGCGCGGTCCCGCAGCTTGCGCTCGTGCGCCACCATGGCACGCAGCGCCTCGCGGTCCGGCGTCGGCAGGCCCCTTTGCCGGGCGACCTGGGGCAGCTTCTCAATCACCGCGGCCACATCGGACCTGCCAAGGAGACCGCCCGCCACAACACCGGTCCAACCATGCGTGAGCCGACCGGCGCCCTTCCATGTACACGCACAGCCCCGCCGCCACGCACAGGTCGTCGGCCGGCCGCTGCCGCTTGGCCTCGGGGCTGGGCCGCGCCTCGTCGACGGCCGCCTTGGCCTTGACGGCCGTGGCATCGGCGCTGCGGACCGCGGTGGCGGGCACCGCCGGCACGCTCGGCGTGGGCGCGGAGGGCTCCGCGGCAGCGGCGCTGAACTTTGGCAGCGGCTGCGTCGCTGTCGGTCCGAGAAAGGCAGATCGGAATGAGGGCGCTAGCTTGACGCGTTAGGGCCATCGCAGCCGCGCACGCCGTGGGGCGGGCCACGTACACCGCAGGGCCAGCCAGGCCTCGTCGCCCTGGAAGCTCGGGTCCAGCTGTGCGGACGAAGCCGTTTCGCCCGCAATGTAGTTGAGCAGGTCTGTGCGGTCCAGATGGCTGACGAACGGCATGCGGGCCGCGAAGGCCTCGCCGACGTAGCTGTTGTGCGGCAGGTCGCGCTTCTGCCAGAGGAACCACACGGCCTCGAGCGTGTAGAAGCTGCCGTCCGTGCGGTTTTTGTAGTTGGTGAGCGTCTTGCGGGGCGCCCGCACGCCGTCGATCACGAGCACGTCGCCATCGAGCTCGGCGGGCCGGCCGCCAATGATGGCGTCCCGCAGCAGGGAGAGCGGGTCGGCCATGATGCCCAGCTCAGTCGCGGCGACGGGCGCCGTCCGCATGCACCACTCGATCTCGCCTGCGACGAGCAAGAGCAAAAGGTCTAGCTGCTAGCTCGTCCTCTGGACTATCTAGAGTCGTCCTCAGTAACGTCGTCCTCTTGGTCGCCCACTTTAGCCTCTTCTCCAGCCCTTTCCCAACCGTTTCTCCAGGTTCTTCACCACCTGCTTCACCAGCCGCTTCACCAGCTTCACCAGCTTCTTCGCCAGCCGCTGCACCAGGTTCTTCACCAGCCTCTTCGCCGGCTTCTTCACCAGCAGCTTCACCAGCTTCACCAACTGCTTCACCAGCCGCTTCACCAGCTTCACCAGCTTCTTCGCCAGCTTCACCAGCTTCACCAGCTTCTTCGCCAGCCGCTGCACCAGCCCTTTGCGCCGGCTTCTTCACCAGCCGCTTCACCAGCCGCTGCACCAGCGTCCGCCTGCGTCGCCCTATGCGTCCACGTGGCCGGCAATGACGTCATCTGCTGCCACAGAGTGACGTCACCGTGAGACGCGCGGCAGAACGATGGCGGCGCCGACGCCGACGACGCCGGCGCCCGCGGCGGCGGCCCTGCCGGCCGGCACGCCGCTCGACCGCGTGCTGGCCGACATGCCCGAATGGACCGACGACAACCGCGCCCAAGTGCTCTTTTCGCGGTTTCCATCCAAAGAGCATAAACGCAAGGTACGGGCCGCTGGGGTGCCGCGATCCCGCTGCGCCGCCCGGCGCCTGACGACTGGGTGGATGCGCCCGTGGCGGGGCTACCGCGGACCCCGGCAGCTGTTCGACGTGAACCTGGCCGCGTGGCGACGCATCCTGCTCGTGGCCACTGACCGTGGCCTCGTGGGCCCGCACTGCCTGTCGCTAGACGCCGCCCGGCTCAAGCCGGCCTTGCGCCGCGGCCAGCTGCAGCCGCTCGGCATGGAGACCGTGGTGGTACGCTGGCGGTGCGAGCAAGGGGGAAAACCGCACGCCGGCCTGGGACACTCACGGCCGGACGTCGTGCGCCGCCCCCTGCCCGGCTCGCAGACGGAGCTCGTCGCCGACGGGACTCTGGTGGAGGACCGCGCCTATCGGCAGTCGATCGGCGCGGCGCCGCGGCCGGGCGTCGTGGACTACCTGTGGTCGGTGGGCTCCGCGGCGCTGGGGTACGCCTGGGGCGTCGTGTCGCCGACCAAGGCGAGGTCGGCCGCGGCGAGCGGGCCCGCGGGCCACTACGTGGTAGTGCCGCTTCTGGCGGACCTGGCCGCCGCCGTCAGCGACCACGTCGCCCAGGTGGCCGACGACGACGCGCTGCTCATGTCGGGCGGGCGGTTCCGGCAGCTCCTGCAGGACGTACGTCCACGTACCGCGACGCGACGGCGACGCCACAGAGCGCAGGGGCCGCTGACAAGGCACTCGCCGCGGTGTTGGCCGGCGCCTGGAATCTAGCTTCACCCGCAGGGCCGCCTGTCCGAAGACGACGCGGCGCTGGTGCTGGCGTACCTGCGCCACCAGCGGCGGGCGCTGGTCCACCCAGCCGATGCGACGGGCACGACAGCGGCGACCGAGCAAGTGGTCCGTCTCGTGCGGGCCCACGAGCCGTGGGAGCTGGCGGAGCGCGCGTTTCGGACCGTAGACCTGCACCTGCACACGGTGCGCCGCACCAGCGAGCTGGTCGAGGCGCAGGTGCAGCAGCTGCAAGACGAGATCGCCCGGTACGGCGCGCGCGCCCGACGAAGCGCTGGGCTCGCGGCAGCGCCGTCAGCGTCTGACGGCGCGCGCTGGCCGGCGTCGTGGGACGTGTGCCGACAGGACGACGGACCAGGCCAAGCTGGCGGTCAAGCAGAGCCGGCGGACGTACGCGCTGCAGCTCTTGAAGCGGCGGCGCATGCTCGACGCCGAGCTGAGCCAGCGACTGACCATCGAGATGCAGCTGCGTACGGTGCTCCTGCGCCTCCATTCGGCGCGCCTGGAAGCCAAGGTCGTGCGGGCACTGGAGAGCGGCAACGCCGCCCTCCGCGACATCCTCGCGAAAGACCTCAACGAGGACCGCGTCAACGACGTCATGGCCGAAGTGGACGACGCCATCGCGCGCCAGGAGGAAGTGTCCCGCGCGCTCGGCACCGGTACGTCGCCTTCGTGGCCGCTCGATGCGAATCAGCGGCGCAGGCTGACTGCGTCTGGGCTGGAACCGCGAGGGCTACGCGGCGCGCTCCAGAGCTGCAATCGCTGTCACCGGAGGACGAGGAGGCTCTGAACGCCGAGCTGGAGGTGCTGCTGACCGAAAGCGCCACGCCCGTGCCGGTGGCCGTCTCCCCACCAGTAGAGACGCCCAGCACGGCGGTGCCAACAGGGCCGCTGCCCTCGGCGATCTCCCCGCCGACCGCAACACCGAGCACGGCCGTCCCTCCGGAGGCCGATGCCGACATCGCCGAGCTTACCGAGCGCGTCGCCCACCTGAGCGCGGCGCCGGCTCGGCAGCGGGCCCAGGCCGAGTGAACTTGTGCATTGTGCTACTTTGTACAGCATCCGAGTCGTTCGTGTACATACAGCAAACAGAGTCGGGTAGTGCTGGATGATCTCTGCAGCCACAGACCACTCGAGCAAGGGCGCGCTACGGCGGCCGTCGATGGTGCCCGGTCGTTCGACGCACGCAATGCGATGTCAGCGCCCGTTCTGCGCCCTCATGATGTGCGCCTTCAAATCAGCTGAGCTGCGGTCCGCAGCGGCGGGCTGGGCAATGTATTAGCACAGTCCAGCGGAAGGAACAACGTCCACATGCATAATCATCGCCAACTAGTGACGATGCTCGCGAAAACCCACAAATAGTGTCGGGATTCGTCGGCACCGTCACCGCTCGATCAGCTTGTCCGGCGTCCGATGGCTCGGCTAATCTCACCGTGCTGCTCCAATAATTTTTCACATCTCGAGGCTGTGATTGCCGTTGACGCAATTGTACGGGAGTCTACGCGTTGCCCCCCGGATCATTGTGGCAGGATCATGCAAATCCAGTGCTCAAACTGCGCCGAGGGCTGCATGGACTTGATTGATACCCTCGCCTTTCCGGGGTTCTGTCCGATCGAGCATTGCCGTTGGCGCGTTCCAGCAGTCCCACGGTGCCGCCATCATAATGTGGTCACCTGTTGGCAGCACGACACGCCTCACGCAAGAGCCGCGGTCCACGCGGTCGTTGCCGGCCACAAACACGCGCATTGAAAGGACCCGAAATCCCTGTCCGTCGTCTCCCGGCCGTGGGACGCGTTTTTGCTAGTCACCAGCCCGTCACTGCCACCGGCGCCGCCGCCCATCACTGCGAACCCATGGATTCTGACGGTGTTCTGACAGTTTCTGACTCGGCGCGATTCTGCCGGTGTTCTGCCGGTATTCTGCCGACATTCTGCCACTGGAGGCCTCTGACAGCGTTCTGACATTGAGTTCTGCCGTGTTCAGCCACGATTCTGCCGCCATTCTGCCGTTCGTCTGCCGCGTGGTGTGCGGCGCGTGCGCGATGGGCCGGCAGCCGCGCTCCAACGCCGGCCGGTACGCCTCCCCCCCTCCCCTCCCCTTACGCACCTCCCTGCTGGCCCGCCCGGCCCCGCGCCGCCCTGCGCCGCCCAGCACCCCAAGCAGGCCCTGCATGGGGGCAGCGACCCGCGTGCGGCGTAGCGACCTCGTCAGCTGCGCCGGGCATGCACGCACCGCACGGCAACGCACGCTAACGGCTACCGCGGCGTGCTGGGGAGGGGGGAGAGGCGCCGGACGACGCAGCGACGGCGCCGGCGGCGCCGACGCAGCCACCGCCACCGCCACCGCGGCCGAGCACGACAGCGGGCAGTACACCAACGTGCCCTTCCACAGCTTTGCCGTCCGAGTGCCGGCCCGGAGCATCGACCCCGTCGACAAGCGGCTCAGCAATCGCGTACTGACGCGCCCCCTCCCCCACCCTCACGCCGGGGCGTGATCTAGCCTGGGAGCGCGGCTGACCGCTGTTGCGGGTTGCGCCGGTCCTGCCGAACGCGCGCGGTGGCGGCCAGGTGTACCACGAGTACGTGAGCGGCGCGATCACGCCGTTTGGCATCGACTTTGACGTCTTTGTCTACAAGCGCAAGGAGCTCTACGGCATGCTCGTGGGCGCCTTTGAGAAGCACGGCCTGCTGGCCACGCTGGTACGAGCGCACAGCGTACTGCTCCCCCGGATGCGCGGACCATTGGTTCCGTCGGCTGACCAACGGCGGCGGCCTGGTCGGAACCCCCCCGCGGACGCGTCGGCCGCAGAGCATCACGGCGCACGAGTTTCTCAACTTTGTGATCGACATTGATCGCGGGTACCTGGAGAACCCCTACCACTCGTTCCTCCATGGCGTCGACGTCTTCCAGGTTCGCCAGCCGACTTCAGCCCCCAGCACCAGGCGGTTCGGGCCTAACCGTTCGCACCGACTTGTCCTTGTGCGGCGGCCCGCGCAGATGGTCTACTACATGATGCTCGATCTCGGCGGCGACCGCGGCATGTCCAAGCTGGAAATGGTGGCCATCTTCATTGGTGCCCTGTGCCACGACATTGCGCACCCGGGCGTGAACAACCTCTACCAAGTGAACGCCGGCACCAAGCTCGCCGCCATGTACAACGACATCTCCGTGCTGGAGAACTACTCGTGCTCGCAGACGTTTGCGCTGGCCGCCAAGCACGGCATCTTTCGCTTCCTGAACAGCAAAGAGTACAAGATCGTGCGCTCCGTCATCATTAAGGGTACGCACGGCGGGGCAGCCTGGGCGGGTGGTTGGCCCCGGCCGGTTGGGCTGATTGGCCAGCCAGTGGTGCACTGAACGATGGGAAGACGCCCCGCGCAGGCATCCTGGCCACGGACATGTCGGTGCACTTTGAGCTGCTCATGAAGCTGAACGCGTTCTTGGAGACCTACGACCCGGAGACGCCCCTCGATGGTACGGCGGGCGCGGCCGGGCGGGGGCGCACGCCAGCGCTGCCCGCAACGCGCCTGACGCTGGGTCGGCGCGGCGCGATGGAATGCGTGGCTGCTGCCTGGCGGCGCTCCAGCGGACGCGCGCCAGCTCATCCTGAACGTCATCCTCCACACTGCGGACATTTCGAACCCGTGCCGGCCGTGGCTGCTGTGCAAGAAGTGGTCCGACCTCGTCGTGGAAGAGTTCTTCTTGCAGGTTCGTGCCCGTGGCGCGCACTGAGGGGTCACCGAGCATGGCTGCGCCGCGGCTAAGAGGCGAGCGGCGGCGACCGCGATGTGTGGCTGGGCGCGTGCGGCAGGGCGACCTCGAGCGGCTGAACCGGCTGCCGCAGTCGCCCAACATGAACCGCGAGGTGCACAACCAGCCGCAGATCTCGCTCGGCTTCATTGACTACGTGGTGAAGCCGTTCATCGAAGCGCTCAAGCGCTACATCCCGGCGGTCGACGTGCTCCTGGAGAAAGTCACTGAGAACCGCGCCGTACGTGCATGGTCCGCGTGGGGGAGGGGCGGCCCGTCGCGGTGACGCACTTTGTCCTGAGCGAGGAGTCTGGACGGTTGCGTGCGTAACGAACGAGCGTCATCAGGCGTGGCAAACCATGGCTGACGAAGCCAAGGCCAAGGCAGCCGCGAACCAAGCCATGGACAGCGCCACCGCGGCGGCGGACCAGCGAAGGTGCGGCGCCGGCCGCGCACGGACAGCCTGCCGCCAGTTCAAGTCTTGACCGTCGAGCTCTGGCGGTGTCTTGTGCGGCGGTGGGACGCAGACTAAGCGTCGCGGCGGGCACGCTGACCATTCCACCGAACGTGGTGGGCCGCCTTTCCGCGCCACAACTGGTACGCGAAGCCGCACGCCCCGGCGCGTGTCCGCGCATGGCGGTGCTAACGCCAGCATCGACCTTACGCCATGTTGTCGCTCGCATTGCAGCTGGCCCCCATCGAGCGGTCCTCGTACGTTCCACGGCCGCGCCGCCGCCCACGGTGTTCTTGCGGCCAGCTCGCTGACAGCGACATGTTGACTATGTTTGGCTGGTGACCGCTCCAGGTCGGTGGTGTCCAACTTGCACGGCAGCCAGGACGGCCACGTCGAGAGCGACGAGGAGCCGCTGTCGGAGGTGTGCTGGGTGCAGCCCTAGCCGGGTTCGGCAAGCGCCGGCTGACGAACCGCCCATCGCCGCACGCACGCCCTCTCCCTTGGTTGATCGGTGCAGACGCTCCCGTGGTACCCCGGCATGGAGGTGGAGGTCGCGCGCAGCCTCGTCGTCGTCGCGGTTAACGAGAGCGACCGCGTGGCCCGCGGCAGCGGCTCGGCGTCGACGGACCGGCTCGCGCCGCGCCACAGCACCGAGTCGCTGCTGAACGTGACGCGGCCGTCGCAGCTGTTCACCAGCCCCGTGAACGCGTCGCCGCGGCACGGCGGCCACCCGGACTCGGACCGGCTGCTGGCCAAGGCGTCGGTCATGCTGCGGCTGGCCAACCTGCTGCTGGAGGCCGGCGGCGAGGCCGAGCCCGTGCTACGGCACGTGCCGCCGTTCCTGGCCCGCGTCTTTGGCGCCAAGACGTGCACGCTCGCGCTCGTGAGCAAGCTCGGCCGGCGGCTGTACACCTGGGTGCCCGCGGCGCCGGCCAGCCCGGAGCCCGTGCTGAGCCCGACGGCGGCGGCGGCGCGGTTGCCGCCGCTGGAGCGGCAGCCCGTGCCCGTAAACGACGAGATCATCGCAGCGATCCAGCGCGTCGTGCGGGCGAGCGAGCCGCTGTCGGCGGCGGACAAGGCGGACGGCAGCTCGCCGGGCCACGGCGGCACGTCGCCGCCGCAGGTGGCGCAGCAATTCAGCCACATTTACTCGCAGCAGCGCGAGCACCACTTTGTGCTGCCGCTCGTCGTCTATGGCCACGCGCCGCACGCCGACGGCCACGCGCCGCCGCATCCGGACGCCGCCGCGCCGACGCCCACCGGCGCGGTCGCGCCGACCGCCGCCGAGGCTGGCAGCGGCGCTGCCGTGCCCGCGGGCGCGGCGCGCCTCCCGCCCTCGCCGCTGCCGCGCCTCGCGCATCCTCACAAGGCGCAGGCAGCCTCGCCCGGCGCGGCGACGGCCTCGAGCGGCGACACCACGCCGACGACGCCGACGCCCGGCGGCCGCCGGCGGTCGCGCCCGACGCTCGGCGACCCGGGCAGCGGCTCGCGCTCTACGCTCACGGCGAGCGAGGACTTGTCCGGCGGCGGCCGCGTGCTCGGCGTGCTGCTCCTGCGGCGCCGCATCGCCTTCTCGCCCGCCGAGCTGGACCTCCTCAACTCGGTTGGCTACCAACTGTCGCTCGCGCTGCAGCGGAGCCGGCGGCCACGGCCAGCGCTGGCGCGCGCATAGGCCCGCCAGGCCCCTGGCGAGGGGCTGTTGTACGATTAGCAGGCACGACGTGGTAGGTACGAATTTTACCCCTGTCCGGAATAATAGCTTTTTCGTGCACCGCATCGGTGCGCTCTGTACGATGTCTGGCCTGTACAGTATGGTCCAAATTTTTTTACAACGCTGGCGAGCACGCAACACGACGCCACACGCGGCGGCTGGAGCGCCGCGCCTACCGCCGCCGCCCCTTGCCCTTCCGCCCGCGCGCGTTCCCTTGCTTCTCGCGAAACTCCTTGACCCAGGCCGGCGGCTCGCGCGTCCGCGGCGGCGTGGGCGGCGCGTCCGGGTCGCGGTTCGCCTCCCGCTCCGCCATCACCTCCTCCCACGTCTGGTACCCCGGCAGCGACTCGATGAGCTTTTGCGTGATCGGGTCGGAGAAGCCAAAGAACTGGGCGTGCAAAACGGGCGACGAAACATTGAACCCGCGCGCGGTCAGCTGGCGATGGCGGCAGTACCGGCAGCGAGGGTAGCCGGACGCACGAGGGGGCCGCTGACGCGCGTGGAGGGCGACGGCCCGTGGATGCACGCGTCCGTCCACGGATACGTTGCTATCCAGATCGAACGCGCGCGGTGGCGGCAAGGCAATGTTGGGTGAGTGCGTCTGTGGCGCTCACCAGGCCGCCCCCCTGCGGGATGGCCACGTACGTGCCGGGCCGGACCAGGTGACCGGGTTGGGCCCCTCGCGCGTGACCTGCACCGGCGCCAAAGCCTTGGCGCGCACTGCGCGCTCCCCAACCGCCGAGTCAGCGCCGGTCGGCGTGTTCCTCCCAGCCCCGCACGCGGAGCGTACGGTGAAGATGGGACCCTCGTTGGGCGGCCCTTCCAAGATCTCCATCGTATAGGTCGCGTTGAAGTGCTGCTTGGTGGCCTTGTAGCCGACCGGGTAAGGGTGCTTGAACATGCACTGCCCGGGGCCCTGCCCACGGGGGACGAGCGGGAGGGCGCCATGAGCCGGCGCGCGAGCCGTCGCCGCCATCGACCTGCGGCGGGGCCGGCGACCGCACGCACCATGCGGTTGCTCCAGTAGCGGTGTTTGTCCGGGCCGGTGTGGATGTGGCCGAGCGCGAGGATGGTCGTCCCGATGCTGGCCAGGGTGAGTGGCACGTGGATCTCATCGGGCACCTGCCGCGGCGCCCGCGCAAACCGGACCAACGGCGCGGACGGCGTCGGCGCCCATCGCAGCGCGGCCGGCGGCGGCGATCGCGCGGCATACCAGCGCGACGACGGGCGAGTTGCCCATCTGGCGCACACCGCGCCACAGCGTGACGGGGCGGGAAAACCGCTGCCGGATCTGCTCCGCCATCACGTCCGGGTCAACGTCCTCGTCGTCGGCGTCCGCGAGCATGCCGGCGCGCTCCTTGACCAGCACGGCGTCCAGGCCGTCCTGTACGGGGCGGCGAGCGTTCCAGAGCGGCGCCGCACGGTGAGTCGAGACCCTGGTCCCAGCGTGTGCAGCACGCCACGTCGTACCGCAAAGGTCTCCGCGGGCGCTTCGCCCCTCAGGCGGCGCGACTGCTTCACCGGCTGCGGTGGCGTGCGCGCCCGCTTCGTGCCGGCCGGGCTGGCGCGGTACCGGCCGGCGGCGCCGGCGCCGCTGCCGCTGTCGTCCAGGCTGGCCACAATGGGGGAGCGGCCATTCGCGAGGCCCAGCTGCAGGAGCATCTGCTGGTTGCGCAGGATGTTCTCCTGCCGGCGCTTCTCATAGTCGGTGACGGCACCGGCGCCGGCCGCCTGGTCCTGCTCTGCCATGGTGAGCTGCTTCAGAGATCGTCGGCTTATTGAAGACCGAGACTCAGCACATGGCTAGCTGCTGCTGCTGCTGCTGCTGCTGCTGCTGCTGCTGCTGGAGGTGCTAGGAGAGGGGTCGTGGCCTGCTTGAATGAACGTCAGACCTTGCTTGAAGAGGCGGTCTTGCGTGACAGATGGCAGCCGCGGCGCGGCAAAGGCCGCCGGCTTGAGCTGCCGCCGTGCGGGCGCTCGCGTGGATCTGCTTTCGCGCCAAAAGAAAAACTTTGGCGCCAATAACCGCCCTTCCATAGATTTCCAGAACATTCGAGAACCTTCTCTTACCGCACTGATAGAAGGTTCCGGAAGGTCCGAGAACGTTCTCATGTCATCGAGATCGGCTCCGAGGGACCCGATTGGCGCCGGGAAAAGGGCCAATGCACTGAGACAGATCGGGGCTAAGAAGTCGATCTGTAGTTATGGACCGGGGTCCGACGGGATTCATGAGCGCCGAGCGGAGCATCTCTGAAGCGCACGTGAAAGTAGGCAGAGGACGCCCGCCGACATACAACCGCGTCCAAGAGGGCCTTATGTAGAAAGAGCGCGTGCAGCTGAAGAGCATGCACAAGGCCCAGGGGCGTCTGTGGGCGCTCGCGGCAGGTGGATGCTGACCGACTAGTGGCTTGCTGCCCGGCGGAAAGAATCGATCGCGCTCATCCACCGCCCGCTGATTCTCTGCGCCCGTTGCCCTCCTGTCCACCAGATCTCGCCTTGGCCTCTGTCTTTGCTTGCAAGTGGGGTCCCTTGCGTCCTCGCGCCCAGCATGTCAGCGCAGCACCAGCTGCCCTGTCCTGCCTATCCTGCTAGCACCGCAGCGTGTGCCGACTACCGTTCTACATGCACCGCGCTGGAGCTGTGCAACCGTGGCCCGCCGCCGGGGGGTCCTGCGGGGTCTGTCAGAAGCGAGTCAGACATCAGTCAGAACGTCTCAGTGCATAGCGTGGAAGGCACCCGGCCGCCTGCGCAAGTGGCCACTCGCCGTCTGCTGCGACGGTGAACGCGCCGCCGCCCGCCCGCCGCCGCCGCCCACGACGACGACGACGACGACCTGCAGCAGCAGCAACAACAACAACAACAACGACGGCGACGACGACGACGCTGAAAACGACGACGCCACACACCGCCGCCTTGTCGGACGCACCGCATCGACGCGCGAGGCATATTTGCCACCACCGCCCGCCGGAGCCCCCAGCGCCCGCCGGGCCGCAGCATCGCCGAAAGTTCATCGCCCGACCGCCTCTGCCGCCGCACAGCACCCGGGCGAATGACGCTCCCGCGCGGCATCACCGCCACCGCCTGCGCGCACCACGCTGCAGGCGCCCTCGGCTGAGCGACCCCGCCAGCCGCCACCCTCCATCCCCGGCCGGCGACTCCGCTGCCCACCGCGCGCCGGAGCGTTCACGACCGCTGCCGCGTTATCGGCACAGAAAACGCCGCGGCATCGCGCGACCACCACCTGCACCCACGACGGCCACCGTCTGCGCCTCCGGAGAACGGTGCTGAACCGTTTCCCTTTTTTTTTGTGTGTGCACGCTGCCGGCCACGTCGACCTGGAGCGACCTGGACGGCGCGACCCCGAGTATTTTCCGGCTGTCACGCAACGTCGCAAGACGCACGCGTGATCCAGCCCCGTGTTCTGCCTATTTTTTTCCTGCCAAGTTCATCGCGACGCACGCGGCGGGTTCGCGCAGATGGCGCCCATGCCGACCGGCACCAAGATGGTGTCCTTTGCCGACAACGTCGCGCGCGACACGGCCGTCCTCGACGCCGGCACTGCCGCCCTGCAAGAAAGCATGGCCAAGCTCACCGTCGACGCGGAGCGCAAGCCCGACGCGGCCGCGGTCGCGGGCAAGGACGCCCGCGGCCCCGCCGCCGGAGGGTACCGCCCGCGCCACCACTCGGAGCCCACGCCCGACGAGCCACCGTCGCCCAGCGACGAGGACGCGGCCACCGCCACCGCCCATGCTGAGACCGACCCCACCGACCCCGCCGCCGCTGCCACCGCCACCGCCACCGCCGCCGCCGCCGCCGCCGCCGCCGCCGCTGCCGGCGGCGCGCAGCCCGCCGAGGAGACCATGCCCGAGGGCCCCCGCAAGGAGGGCGTCGTCAAGTTCTTCAACAGCCAGAAAGGCTTTGGCTTCGTCATCCCCTCCGACGGCGGCCCGGACGGTGCGTACACCCACCAGGGGCGCGGCCAGGCGCGACTATTACGGCCGAGGCTGATACCACTGGACCGACTATGGCGGCGTTGCTGTGGCGGATTCAGTATTTGTCCACCACACGGCCATCCGCAATGCCGGTGGCTTCAAGAGCCTCGCTGAGGCGGAGGAGGTGCGCAACCGCCGCCGCTCACGGCGTGGAGGCCGCTTGAACCGCATACGGGCAATGCTGATGCCGATGCGCGCCGTGATGCTGAGCGGCTTGGCTTGGTGCAGGTCGAGTACACGCTGCTCGAGGGACCCAAGGGCCACCAGGCGCTGTGGGTCACGGCGCGCGGCGGCGGGCCGGTCAAGGGCGACCCGCTGCAGAACGGCTCGCGCGGCGTCAAGCTCGCCGCCAAGCAGGCGGCCATCTCGGCGCGCGCCGCCCTGCGCGCCCTGAACCAGGCGCAGCAGCAGCAGGGCGACCTCAGCACCGACGGATCCGCTGCCTCGTCCGTCGCCAGTACGCGCCCGTTTCTCGGACGGACTGCCGCTGCGCACATTGCCGGCATGGCGCTGACGGCCATTGTTCCCGCCACCGTGCGCCTCTTCTCTTACTGGATTCCCCGCAGCGTCGGCTGCGTCCACGCCGTCGCTGCAAGGCACCAACGGTCAAGTGAACCGCCGGCAGTCGGTGCCAGCCTGGGCCCGCCCGCCCGACCCGGGCCGGCTGGGCCAGCCGACCCTGTCCAAGGCCGAGCGGAACCTGCGCCGCCAGAGCGCCCCGGTACGGCGGCGCCAGTGACCCGTCCGTGCCGCCGGGCCGGAGCCGTGGCTTAGTCCGTAGCGCCCGCCACTGCCCCCACGACACCGTCCTCCTTCTGCAGCAATCCGCGTTCGCGGCGTTTGCCAACATGCGCCCGCCGTATCCCATGATCGTGTACGCGCCGCAGAACGCGGCGTCCGTGGGCATGTACTACGCGCCGGGCGCGCCCAACTACTACCAGCCGCCGGTCGGCGTGCCCCCCGCTGGCGCGGCGCCCGGCTTCGCTCAGCCGATGAACGTACGGCCGGCCGCGGCGCCTGCCCGGGGGCGGTGTCGCACGCCGTGCTAACGCGGTCGCGGTCGTCTCTCCTGCGTCTTGCCAACGGCCACAGACGGCGGTGTCGTGGGTCGACGCCATGGGCAACCCGCTGCCGCTGTACGCGGCTCCGGCGGGCGCCGCCGCGCCAGGCGCACCGTACTACGTCGCGTCGGCGCCGGTGGCGCCGGGCACGGTCGCGCCGCCGCCCGTCGTGCCGGCCAACCCGCGGAGCCCGCCGCTGACCGCCAACAACAGCGCCAACGGCAGTGCCAGCAACGGCTCTGGCGCCACCGCTGCCACCGGTGGCAGCGGCAACCCAGGCTCGCCGGGCACGACGCCCGTGCCGACCGACGCGTTTGTGATGGGCTACTTCAACGAGGAGCACGCGGCCGCTGCCGCGGCGGCCAACGCCGGCGCGATGGGCATCTACCCGTTCGGCGCCTTTGCGCCGCCCGCCGCCTACGACGCCGATGCGGCGGCGGCAGCAGCAGTGGCGATGGCGGCCGGGGCGCCGCCGCCAGCCGCGGTGGCCACCGCGGCCGCCGGCGGCGCGGCGGCACCGGGCATGTACGCCTTCAGCACCAGCCCGACGCCGTCGTCGTGAAAGCGTCCACAGAGGACGCCGTGCCGGGGCGTACGTTGGCGAGCGCACCGGCACGTGCTTGCGAGTGGGGGTGGGCGCGATTGCGTGGAATTTTTTTCTCTTTGCGGCGGCTAAACTTTTGGGTGTTGCATGGCTTCCTCTCGGACAATTTTCACATTTTTGGTACACTGGCACGGCCTGCATTGGGGACGTCGGGCTCCCATGGCAGGCCCACCGGCGCGCACGGGATGCATGGCCGTTGCGTGCGCTCGGAAGGGCCCGGCGCTCGAGCGTGATGCGGGTAGCTAGTGGCCAACGCACTATCTAGTCATGACTTCTCCGGCAAGCGGCGGCTGCGTATTTTCTTTTTGTCATTTTGAGTTCCGCGGGGCGAGCAGCGCCTGAGTTTGGCGGCGCTGTGTCAGTCGTTGTGGTGGTGCAGGGAGAGCCGCGGGGCGCTCGTGCTGGCAGTGCTAGTTCCGGCCCTTGGTCGGTGTTGACAAGGGCCCCAGCATGGAGGCAGCGGCATTCGCCTCTGCGGACACGCGGGATGGCTGTGGATGTCCTGGGCTCGCGTGCGTTAGTGGGCTCGTCGGGGGGAAGCGGGTTGAGTGGTGCCGCCTGCGTCCTCGGAAAGGGGCCGTGTCAGTGCCTGTCAGTTTTCCATCGCCGCCGCCGCGTTGCCGCAATCTCGTCGCGCCGGCGGCGTCGGCCTCTCGCCACGGGTGGGTGGACGATGTCGCGGGTGTGTGGCAGTGCTTCCGGTCTCGCTTGGTGTACACTGGTGTTAGGATGGGCGGGTGTGTTGTTCAACTTGTGGAAACATGTTTGCTTGAACAGCGGCCCAGCTAGTGGCTTGGGCCGATTGTGACATCGTAAGAGGCGGCGATGCCGGGCGTCGGCCGCAGCTAGACATGGATTCGCGGGTGTCAACCTGGCGCGCAAGTTGGGGCTTGCGCGTTGTGCACGTGTAACTGCTTGCTTTCCGCTTGGAATGAGCGGCTCTGCAACTCTAATAAACGTTAACGTACTGCAACTGCCCTGTACAACGCCGACCAGCGGCGGCCGTGTGCATCCCTGACACGGGTTCACTTGGGCTCGCCGCCGCCGTGGGCGGCGAGGTACTGTACTAACGAGGTCCGCAGCACGGACCCATCGACGCCGATGCCCACAAACAGCAGCCGCGTCGCGACCGGCTCCGCCGGTCCCCAGGGCGTGGTCTGCCGCAGCTCAAAAACGTCGTAGACCGCTGAGCAGCGTGCAGAACCAAGAGAAGCCGTGCGGCGCGGTGAGATACACCGTCCGGCCGGATGCCGTCCGCATGCGCTGCGGCGGCGCCACGCACCTTGGAGCACGTAGCGGCACGGATCGTCCCGGGCAGCCACCTCGCCCTTGGCCCGCATGATGACCATGGAGCGGCCATCGCCCGGCACGCGCTGTGAGGCCAGCAAACACAAGAAGAGGCCCGGCCGGGCCCGGCCGGCTCGGCTCAGTGGGGCGGCGATGGCGGCGGTGGCGGCGCCAGGGCCTGCGGAGGAGCGCGTACGTTCTCCCATAGCAGCTCGCCAAGCCACCGCTCGAGCAGCGTCGGGTCGAGACGCCCCGGGAGCACCACGGTGGCCGTGGTGACCCGGTGCGCCGCGCCTTCCGCGTGGGCGTCGGTGTGCTCGTGGTCGTGGCAGCCGCAGTGGTCGTGGTGGTGCTCGTGGTCGTGAGGCGCATCGGCAGCCGCCGTGGCGGGCTCGACCTCGCGCAGCGTCTCGGGCACGCGGTCGCGGAAGGCTTGCAAGCCCAGCACCACCGACGCGTCGACGCTGTTGTCCGAGCAGCCAAACGCTGGCGTCGCGCGAGCGCATTAGCGGTCGGTCAGCCTAGCTGCGTTGTCGTTAGCGGGAGCGTACCGCGAATGGCTCGTCTTGAAGATGGGCGCCGCGGCGTTCACGCGGCGCAAGGCCGCGTCCACCTCGGCCAGCGTCGCGGCGTCGACGGTGTCGACCTTGTTCACGATCAGGCGGTCCGCCAGCGCGATCTGGCGCACCGCCTCGTTCAGGCCGGGCATGATGGACGCCTCCACGGGCGCCGCCGTCAGATGCTGCACCGGAGCGGGCACGCGGCGTCGATCATGGACGCCGTTAGCTGCGAGCGCCGTTGTGCAACGCCTTCTGTCGGTTGGCGCCCGCACCTTGAGGACGTTCTTGGCGTCGACGACGGTGACAACGCCGTCCAGGTACAGGTCGCTGTTGAGCGCGTCGTCCATCCAAAAGATCTTGGCAATTGGCCCTGTCCGTGGCATTGCAGCACCGAGCTGGCTGACACCTCCTCAGCGCAAGTTGCCGGTGTGCACAGGCGTCGGCGAGCCTGCGGCGGTACCGGGATCGGCCATGCCCGTCGTCTCCAGCAGCACATAGTCAAAGGCGCCCTTGCGCTTCATGAGCGACTCCAGCGCAGCCACGCCGTTGTCCCTGCGGTCCGCGCGGCATGCGTGAGCGCGGTGCGGGCCCAAGTGAGCCGCGGCAGTACGAGGCGCCACGAGGCCCGCGGGAGTCGCGTACTTGACGGTGCAGCACAGGCAGCCGTTGCGCAGCTCCAGCCATTCTTCGGTCAGCTTGCCCTGTTGCCCGACCGACAGCGACTGCTCCAGCGACGCGCCTGCGGGGTCACGGCAGGGGCGCAGCGCGGCGGCCGGGCCGACCTTAGCGCCCCGCGGCAGCGCCCCGGACGCCAGCACTGCCGCGCGCCTCACCCGCGCCAAAGTCGTTCAGAATGACGGCAATGCGCTGCTGCTTGCGCTCGTTAAGCAGGTGCTGCAGCAGCGTGGTCTTGCCGGCGCCCAGGAAGCCTGTGACAATGGTGACCGGCACCGCCTTGCTGCTGGGCCCGCCGCGGCTGGGTGGTGGCGCCTCCGTGGCCTCGGTCGCCGCCGTCGCCGCGGAAGTCGGGCTGGCGCTCGGCAGCGTCGGCTCGGCGACCTCCAGCGCGGCCACCAGGGTCGGCGGCACGTCGTCGTCGTCGTCGTCTTCCTCCTCCTCCTTCTCCGCTGCGCCGGCCGGCACGAGCAGCGGCGGCTCGTCGGTGTCGTCGTCGTCGTCGTGGGCGCCCGCCGGCGGCCACCGCCGCTGCGCCGCCGCCGCGTCCGCCGCCGCCATCGCGATGACGTCAGCCGACCGCGTCACGTGTATCTGAGGTCACGTGTCGATCAGTGACGTCATTGAGCGGCGTGGCGCGGACGGCGCGGGCGGCGGACGAGTGACGAAGCCATGGCGGCGGCGGCGGCGGCGGCGGCGCTGCGGGCAGCGGCCGCGTCCCGGCTGCTGCTGGGGGTGCGGCAGCCCTGCAGCGGCTGCACCATGCACGCTGCGGCCGGAGTGGCGGGCGTCGCGCTCGCCGGGCGCACGGCCCTGCCGCAGCTTCCGCTGAGCGGCGGCGCGGTCCGGCGGTACGCGGCGGCGGCGCCAGCGGCGGCGGCGGCGGCGCAGGCCGAGGCAGGCGCGGCGGCGGCGGCGGTGCCCAAGCGGCCGGCCAAGCCTGTGCCGGCACCGCGGAATGGCATGACGCACGCCAAGTTCCTCGAGATCATTGGGCGCGACTGCAGCAAGGCGGCCGACCAGATCAAGGACTGGGAGACGCTCTTCACCGCCAACACCCGGCAGCTGAAGGCCATGGGCGTCAAGACGCAGCAGCGCAAGTGGATCCTCGCGTGGGTGGAAAAGTACCGGTACGCACGGCGCCGCTCCTCCGGCAAACGTCGGCGACCGTAGGCTGACCAACTCGCGAGTCGCGAGTCTCCTGCCGCTGTGCGGACTTGGCGCGCCCAGGCAAGGCATCGAGCCGTCGTACATTCCGCCCAAGCCCAAGAAGACCGCCAAGGGCAAAGCCGGCCGCAAGTAGACGGGACCACACACCTTTACAATCCTGTACAAAAGCGCTCGCTATACAGTGGCTGCACGGTGCTCGCTCAGACAGCGACGAGGCTAACGTTGTCGACCCACACCTGGCCCGCATCCAGCAGGTAGACACTCACGCTGCAGAGCGTGTCGTTGGCGGGCCGGCCGCGCAGCTCGTAGGTGGTCCAGTCTAGCGCAGTGCCGAAGGTCCTACCGGCCGCGCGCGCACGTACACGCCCAGGCAGATGCCGTTAGACGCTGCCGCACGAATGTTTCCGCATCTGCCGGACAAGAGCGCACTGATTGCCGTAGCATGTCTCCAGCTGCAGCCGCAGGTCCGGCACGAGCGCGCGGGCGACCACGCTGGCTGCGTACTCGGTGCCGCCCACGAGCCGCGCGCCGAGGTAGGACGACGCGCCCGCATAGAAGACCGTCGCGTTGGTGCCGGCGCCGGGATTGGTGACGCGCAGCGAGTAGTAGCCGTCCACCGCCCACCTGCGCCACGGCCGGGCCGGCGTGGCGGGGGTTGCAATGCGAACCGTGAGGCAGGCCGACGGCATGCGCAGCGGGGGGGGGGGCGACGCGACGTACGTGGGG
>Ga0180216_1001019_pt1 | contig 26195 bp, 27 predicted proteins | sample eDN3rd37CBELigMG_FD_128879 | JGI IMG/M metagenome (GOLD analysis project Ga0180216, IMG submission 128879) | Enriched Miracle-Growth compost microbial communities from Emeryville, California, USA - eDNA 3rd pass 37_C BE-Lig MG (version 2)... ... | reverse complement strand
GATCTACGACAGGCCGCAGGCTGAAGCACGCGGAAGCACGGGGAAGCACGCGAGAGGCATAGAGGAGGCTGCCGCGGAGAAGCACGGAGAAGGCTGCAGAGTCGTGGAGGGAGTAAGAAGAAGAGAAAGGCGGAGAAGGCAAACTACCAGCGGTTGGCCTCGCTAGCTGGAGCCAATGCGCCGCCTGGTGCGGTACGCGGGCCTCGCCGGCCGCGCGCCGGCGCCGGCGCCGCAGCTGCCCACCGCGGGCGCCGGCGCACACGAGCCCCTGCCAATGCTTGGGCACGACCTGGGCAGCGACGGAGCGAACGCCGCGCCGGACGCGGACGGCTCGTCCGACCTAGTGATCCGCGGCGTGGTCTTTGACGTACGCTGGCCGCACCTGCTGGCGCCCCCACACGCTCGCGCTAAAGCGGCCCGTGCATATGCCTGCTTCGGGCGATGGACCAGATGGACGGCACGCTGACCATCCCAAAAATCGACTTTCCAAAGATGCGCCGCCTAGTCGGCGTGCCGCCTGGCCAGGACATTCTGGGCCACGTCGCGTACGCCCCCCCGACCGTGGCGAACGAGGCGGGCTGGCGGCTGTGGCTCACGGTGGACGGCCGCGGCCCACTCCTGCCGCTCTTGCACAGGTCGCTCGAGCCGCACGCCCAGCGCGAGGCCCTGGCGCTGATCGAGGAGGTGGAGCGGGAGGGCATGCTCGCGATGGAGCTGCAGCCCGGCTACCACGACCTGATGCAGGTACGCGCACGTCCGCCGAGGGCGGTACTCGAACTCGCATTGACGAAACGCCCGCAGACACGTCGTCCGCGGGGCCTTGCGTGCCGAAGCATCTGGAGAAGCGCGCGGTGCCGCGCGCGCTGCTGACGCGGAACAACCAGCTGGCGGTCGACCACCTGGTCCAGCTCACGGGCACGTCGTTCGCCGCCATGCTCACGCGCGACTTTTCGCCCGTCAAGCCGTCCCCCGTGCCGCTCCGTTACCTCTGCGATCACGTGCTGGTGCGTGTGAGCGCACAGGTCGCTCCAGACGCATGACGCGGCACCCGAGTCCAACGCATCCGCTAGGCGATGACGGTCGCGTCGTCCGCAGAAACTGCCGCCGGCGCAGGTGATGATGGTGGGCGACCACATGGACGACATCCGGTGCGGCGCCGCCGCCGGCACGGTCACCGCGCTGCTGCGCAACCCGCTCAACGAGGACACGGCGCAGCACGCCGACCTGGTGGTCGACCGCCTCGTGGACCTGATCCCGCTGATCGAGCACGGCTTCGAGTGCTACCGGGACGTATAGCTGCCAAGCCGAGCGCTGCCGAAGCCGCGCCGTGTACAGCGCACTCTGTATAGCCCTGCAAGCACAATGTATACTATGTTAAAGCTCAGCGCGCGCGCACGCCAACAGATCCGCAAGGCTCACAAACGCGGCGCACGGCACGCGCGGCGGGGGGCCGCGCGGGGAGGCGCGCGCGCACGGGCACCGCGGGCGCCGTGGGTGGGGGGTGGGCGGCGGTTTACTGGAGCTTGGTGGAGCAGTGCGAGATGAGGTCGAGCACGCGGTTCGAGTAGCCGACCTCGTTGTCGTACCACGAGATGAGCTTCACAAAGTGCTCGTTGAGCGAGATGCCGGCGCGGGCATCGAAGATGCTCGAGTGGGTGTCGCCCAGGAAATCGGACGAGACGACCTCGTCCTCGGTGTAGGCGAGGATGCCCTTGAGCTCGCCCTGCGCGGCCTTCTTGATGACCTCGCAGATCTGCTCGTAGGTGGCGGCCTTCTCGATGCGGCAGGTCAGGTCGACGACCGACACGTCGGGGTTCGGCACGCGGAACGACATGCCGGTGAGCTTGCCGTTCAGCTGCGGGATGACCTTGCCGACGGCCTTGGCGGCGCCGGTCGAGGCCGGGATGATGTTCTGGCCAGCGCCGCGGCCGCTGCGCCAGTCCTTGCCGGACGGGCCGTCGACGGTCTTCTGGGTGGCGGTGACGGCATGGACGGTGGTCATCAGGCCCTCAATGATGGTGAAGTTGTCGTGGATGACCTTGGCCAGCGGCGCGAGGCAGTTGGTGGTGCACGACGCGTTGCTGATGACCTTCATGTCGGGCTTGAAGGTGTCCTCGTTCACGCCCATGACGAACATGGGGGCGTCCGCCGACGGGGCGGTGATCACGACCAGCTTGGCGCCGCCGTTCAGGTGGACGGCCGCCGAGTCCTTGGTGGTGAAGACGCCGGTCGACTCGACGACAAAGTCCGCGCCGGCCGAGCCCCACGGGATCTCGCTCGGGTTCTTCTTGTCGAAGACGGCGATGGGGTTGCCGTTCACGACGAGCTTGCCATCCTTGGCCTCAACGGTGCCGTTGAAGCGGCCGTGGGTCGAGTCGTACTTGGTCAGGTAGACCTGCCGCGGGCGAGGAGAACCGCCGGCCGCCCCGTGGGGGCCACGTCAGCGCGTCGCGGGAGGGGCGCGGCGCGCTGGGATGGCGCCGCGCGACGGTGTCCCCGCCGTACCATGTACTCCAGGTTGATGAACGGGTCGTTAATGGCGACGACCTGGATGTTGCTGCGCTGCAGCGAGGCGCGGAACACCAGGCGGCCAATGCGGCCAAAGCTGCCGGCAGCGGCGGCGGCCCGAGCGGCGGTGGCACGTCACCGAGTGTTTCAGCATCGCAACCCCGCCTCCTTCCCCGACCGCAGGCGCGCTGCCCCCATGCACCGCGGCATGGAGGTCCGTACGGCGGCGCGCACGTACCCGTTAATGCCGACCTTGATCACGGCCATGGTTGCCGGTTCGGACGGTGCGCTCGAAAAGCGGCGGCGGCGGGGCGACAGCGACGGGCGGAGGAAGAAAACCGAGTGAGCGGCAGAAGAGCGGCAGAACAGCGGCAGAACAGCGGCAGACGCCGGAAGCAGCGGCCACGTGGCCAAGCAGCAACGTGATTGGGTGTCCACGTGGCCAGCGCGGCAGCGTGTGGATGGCGCACCAGCGTCCACTGCTGGCGCGCGCGCTAGGGAACGGCCGTGGATGCCTTACTATGTATTAGTAGTAGTGGATGAATGATGCGAATGCCACGGCCAGATGGGGGTGGGCATCATGCAGTGCAGCAGGGGGGGCATGCAACGCGAATCGTCCGCCCGCCCGCAGGTCACAGGCCCAGGGTGCCCGGCCAGACGCGGTCCTCGAGCGCCATGTCGTTGACGGGCGGCAGGCCGACGCACGCGCGCAGCACGTTCTCGAGCGCGGCGCGCTGCTTGAAGAGCGAGTTGATGACGGGCGCGCCGCGGCGCACCATCGGCGCCTTGAGCAGGTAGCTCAGGAGCGAGAGCACCGGGTGGAAGCCGGCGGGCGCGTCCATGGCGGGCGTCTGGTAGGTGATGCGCGACAGGAGCTCGGCGAGGACGGCGAGGTCGAGGATGAGCGGCGCGGCCAGGAGCGAGTCCTCGCAGGTGTTGTGGATCGCGATGGTGCTGCGCCCGCCCATGAAGATCTCGCTGTAGTACTCGTCGAGCGCGCGCTTGCTGTCGCCGACGGCCGGCACGTACTTGATCACGACGACGTGGTCCGGGTGCTCGCCGGGCGCGTACAGCAGCGGGTTGGACGCGACCATGTCGTCGACGACGTTGCTCTTGGAGACCTCCTTGGAGCGGAACTGCGAGGGCGCCGACAGGTTGCGGCCGTCGTTGTTGCCCAGGTGGTTGTAGCTCGTGATGGAGAGCGGCTTGATGCCCGCGCCGACCAGGAAGTCCACCAGCACCGACTTCATCTTGGTCTGGCCCGACTTGAAGTCGTCGCCGCCGATGAACGACTTGTGGCGCTCGGCCAGCTCGACGCAGCCCGGCACGAACGTGTTCTGCGGCGAGCCGTTGATGAACGGCACGCCCTCGAGGATGCACGCGACGGCGAAGATGGTCGACGGCGCGACCTCGGCCTCGCCGCGCTCGATCGCGGCCAGCAGCGCGTCGGCCGTGTCGTTCACGCCCGGCACGACGTCCGCGAAGCGCTCCGTGTTGGCCGTCCACACGACGACGACGCTGCCGAGGCCGTGCTCGGCGCGGAAGCGGCGGATGTCCTCGCGGATGCGCTGCAGGTGCTCGCGCTTGGTGCCCGGCAGCACGTTGTCGGCGCGCTCCGACTGGTTGGCCGCGATGAAGTCCGGGTAGTAGACCGACGGCCACGGCACCATGCCGGCCATGTGCGGCGCGAGCTGGCGGCGCAGGTCCGGCTCGAGCACCTGCGCGCGGTCCATCGCGTCGGCCAGGTTCATGCGGCTGATGTCCCAGCCGCCGAGCACCAGGTCGTTCGGGTCCACCATCGGCACGAGCGACGGCAGCGGCACCTGGACCTCGGCGCCGGTCGCGTCGCGGCCGAGGCGCACCGTCGCCGCCTGCGTGAGCGAGCCAAAGTAGTTGGCGCGCTGCACGCCCGTGCGCGTCTTCCACGTCAGGCCGAGCCGGTTGGCCAGCACGCTGGCCACCACCGTCGAGCCGTTGTTGCCGCCGAGGCCCACGAGCAGCAGACCCGTGCGCGGCACCGCCGTCGCCGTGCGCAGCGTCAGCTCCGCGGCGACGGGCCGCACGACGTAGCCGCCGTCCGCCGCCGCGTCCACCGTCGTGGTCTGGTAGACGTACTGGCTGACGATCTGGTCGGCCTCGTAGCGCACGTTCGGCGCGTTCACCTGCGGGGCAGGCGACGGCGCAGCGGCACGGCGGCACGCGCGTGAGCCCCAAGGCCGCGCGCGCGCGATGCCCGCGCCTTGGGCGCGCGGGGACGCACCCGAACGAGCGGTCGGCGGGTCGCGGTGGAGGACGGACCGCGGACGCTGGGGTCCGCGGCGGCCCCGTTCACGCGGACGGGCGCGGCGCCGGCGCCGGCGGTGCCATGGGCCATGGCGTCGTCGGAGGCGGGCGCCGCCATCCCGGCCGGCGGGGCCATCGGGGCGGGCGGGAGCTACGGGGTGTGGAGCGGCGCGCCGGGGAACTCACCCGGCCGCTTGCACCGCACGCCACGGTGCTCGTTGTGCGACGAGTAGAGCAGGTTGGCGAACGTGGTTGCGCGCGGGGGGGTGCGCCGCTCCGCCGGATGAGCGAGCAGCGGTGCCCGCTCGGCGGCGGCGGGGGCGCCGACGATCAAGAAAAAGAAAAAGGAAGAAAAGTTCCTGCGCCGCCGATGCCGCCCGCCAATGTCCCGCGGCCCCCAGCACAATTAAGTATCCCCGGGCGGTCGAGGCGCGCGCGGGTGTTGGCCGCGGCCGGTCTGCGGCGCGTACCGAGCAGGGCCGCGCGGCAGCCGGAAGGTGCGGGGTGTCCAGCTGCGCAACGTGGCCGATTCGGTGCGCGGCGGTTGGGGCGGCGGCGGCGGCGGCGGCGGCGGCCTGCGGGCGACCGTCCATGCGGACCACAGGCGACGCCATGAGCACGCGGTGAGATGGCACACAGGGCAAGGCGGCGAAGGACAACGCCGCGGCGACGGCAGCGGGCCCGTGGAGGAGACGAGGGAGCGCGTACCGTGGAAGCGCGCTTCGTTGGGGCGCGTTTAGGTGACGAGAGCAGAAACGCAAAGTGAGCGTTCACGCGGACGCCGCGGACGAGGACGACGCTGAAGCGGACGCCCAAGGGCCGGAGCACGCGCAGGACATACAGCAGGAGGCCGTCGCGGTACGCCTACACCGCGTGAATCGCGTGAATCACCTGAACAGCCGCACCAGCGTAGGCAGGTATGACCAGGGACGGCCTGGCGACGGCGCGCGCCGGTTCCCGGGGGCTAACCTCGTCCACCGCCCCGCCACCAGACCCCGACCCCGACCCTGCTGGTGGATGGAGCCTGGCACAGGGGAAGGGCACGACGGCGGTCGCCATGTGGGCCGCCGCTACGGCGCGCCGCTTTCCGATCAAGGCCGTCGTCGCGACCGCTCGGCCGGGCCCGCCCGCCACGAGGTTCATGTCGGCCATGGCCACGCAGGGCGCCAGCGGGCCGCCGCCGGCGGTGCAGTCCTACGAGGTATACGGCCACCGCGGTCGCGGGCGGCCGGCTTGGCCGCTGCAAGACGCTGACCGTGCGCCTCCCCCCCGCTGGCCTGTGCGCGCGCGGCGGCGTCCAGGACGCCGTCAACCGGCTGAACGGCCTGCAGACCAACGCGGAGGTGTTGGCCGCCCTGCGCCGCTCCGGCATGGCCATGAACGCGCGGAGCCTGCCCGAGATGCGCGAGTTTGTCAAGCGCATGGGCTACCAGGTGCACGCCGTCGCCGGAGACGGCGGACCTTGGGAGGCACGCCGTGGCTGACGACGACGCAGTGGGACGTTTGGCTGGCCTGCGAAGCGCGCGCCCGCCTGCAGCTCTCCGACCTGGACCGGCTCAACGTGATCCATGTGACGGGCACCAAGGGCAAGGGGTCGACGTGCGCCTTTGTGGAGGCGGCGCTGCGGCGCTGCGGCCTGCGCACGGGCCTGTTCACCTCGCCGCACCTCATCGAGGTCCGCGAGCGCATCCGCATCAACGGCGAGCCGCTGTCGCGCGAGGCGTTCGCCAAGTACTACTACGACACCGAGGCGCGACTGCTGGCCAACCAGGTGCGGCCACGGCGCGCGGCGTGGCCGCTGTTCTGGTCGCCATGCTGACGGAGCATTCCAGCATGCAGCTGCGGCGCGCCGCGCAGACCATGCCGGCCGAGATCGACATGCCGCTGGCGCTGCCGACGTACTTTCGGTTCCTGACGCTGATGGCGTTCCAGGCGTTCATGGAGGAGCGGACGGACGTCGCCGTGCTCGAGGTCGGCATCGGCGGGCGCTACGACGCCACGAACGTGGTCGAGCGGCCCGTCGTGTGCGGCATCACGTCCATTGGCCTCGACCACCAGTCGGTCTTGGGCACCACGCACGCCGAGATCGCCGACCACAAGGCCGGCATCCTCAAGGTAGCGCCCACTGCAAGGTTGAGAGCAAGTTGGGACATCGGCTGATCGTGGTACCGTCCGGGATATGGGACGCCTGCCCCTCCCCCGGCCAGCCCCATGTGCCTGCGTACACTGTCACCCAGCGGCCGGACGTCGACGCGGTCTTTGCTCAGAACGCCCGGGCTGTGGAGGTATTGGAGCGCGAGAACCGGTTGTGCCACACGGCGTGACAGGCTTCTCACGCTCTTCGACTCTAGGCGGTTGGACCCCTCTGCAGACCACGATTCAGCTAGCTCCGCCCGTGACCCAGGTCCTCCCGGGCGTTAGGCTGGGTCCGTGCCCGCTATCTGCGCCTGGCATCTGACGCTTGGCGGCTCACCCAAGATGGCCAGGCACCACGAGCATCGTCGCATGCGCGCAGGCATTCCCGGAGCGCACCAGGTGGACAACGCGTCGCTGGCCCTGGCGCTGGCCCGCGAGTTTCTTCGACGCACCGGGCGCACCGAGGACCCTGCAGGTGCGAGTCGAGACTGTCCTTTGTGCCGACTCGGCTTGGTGTGGGGCTTATGCATCCGCTCGCGCCGCGTTTGCTTCTTATGCCCTCCCCAGTGATGAGCAAGCTGCGTGAGGGCCTGGAGGCGACGCACTGGCCGGGCCGGTGCCAGCGGATCACGCTGCCCGCCCACCCGCTGAGCGTGGTGCTGGACGGCGCGCACACGCCCGAGAGCATGCTGGCGTTTGTGGGCTATTTGCGCGACCACCCGCCGGCCAACGATCCGTACGACCAAGCCCATGGCGTCGATCGCAGGCATGACGGCCAGCCTGACGCTGTTGTTTTGTTGCTGCACCTTGCTGCCGGATGACCCCGCCCCAGCCTCCGTGTGCTCCTCTTCAACTGCACGCACGAGCGCGAGCCGGCGGCGCTGCTGGCGCCGTTGGCGCAGGTCCACACCGCCGGCACGCCGTTCGCCGCGGTCTGCTTCACGCCCAACCTCGCCGGCGTGCGCGGCCTCGGCGGCGACCAGACCGACACGAGCGTCAGCGCGGCGGCGACGGCGTCGCTGCAGGACCAAGAGCGCATGCGCGACGTCTGGGCCGGCCTCCTACCGCCCGCCGCGCCGGCCGCCGCGACGCACGTGCTGCCGTCCGTCTCCGCGGCCGTGGACGTGGCGCTCGACCTCGCCGCCGCGTCGGGCCGGCCCGTCGAGGTCGTGTGCACGGGCAGCCTGCTCCTGGGCGGCGTCCTGGCCGCGGTCCTCCGCGAGCGCTTCCACGTCGACCTCGTCGAGCACGCCTAAATGTACATTGGAGCATTTTGCATAACAATTGTACAGCACCGCATCGTTTGTTGCAACGTCTTGTATGCATAGTGCATGTTTTCCCGGCCCGGCCCTGTGCCTACCGGGGCCCCTGGGAGGGAGGCGGATCTGCATGCACCCCGAGGCGCCCCGACCATGCAGCGTCGCTCTGCATGCCTGCCTGCCCCCTCTAGCTGCAGCCCCCTAATGCTAGCCGGTGGATGGCGTGCTCTGCCACTGAGGGGCCTTATTCGATGGCGCACGGCGTTGGGGTCGTCCCTGCGCGTCGCTGTGCCGTCGCGCCTGTTCGCCGCCGCCCTGCGCGGGATGCGTGCGGGGCCGATCGCCGAGTGGGCGATCGGTGGCCACGTGGATCTGCGTGCTCGGCACTCGCCGTCGCCTGGCCTTCGTCTGCTGCTGCTGCTGCGGCCGCCGCCGCCCGCGGTACGCGCCCGCCGCCCGCCGCCCTGCGGCTGCGGCTTGCCCCATTGCCTCCTCCTCCTCCTCCTCCTCCTCCTCCTCCTCTTCATCTTCCTCTCGTGGGCAAGCGGATGCGGGCGGCGTCATGCGTACTAACGCGACGCGAAAAGGAAGGCGGATGCCACGCTCGCGCACGCAGCACACGGCTCTCCCAACGGACGCGCGCAGCAGCGTTCGCGCCGTGCGCACGCGCCGCCACCATGTCGGGCGGCATGGAGACCGTGGGCGTCGTCGCGAACGCGCTCCCCATTGAGAAGGACCTCGAGGCGACGCTCATCGAGACGTACGCCGCGCGCGATGGCGTCCCGCTGCCGCCGCCGGCCAACACCAAGGACCGCAACGAGTTCCGCGACTACAAGAAGGAGGCGCGGCCCTCGGTGAAGAGGTTTTACGGTGCGTGTGCGCGGGCGCGGTGCATCGCTGCCGCGCCCCAGCGCCGCGTGCCCCAATTAACCCGGCTGCGCCGTGATCTTTTCCCGACGACGCTCCCGACGCCAGAGGAGAACCACACGAAGCAGACCCTCGAGTTCGTGCTGGCCAAAAAGAAGGAGTTCCTCACGCTCAACCGCCGCAAGATGGGCATCTGGGAGGCGATGGAGTACCTTAACCAGCTCGTCGACGACAGCGACCCCGACACGTCGCTCACCCAGATTGAGGTGCGCGCTCAGGACGCGGGCGGGCGCGCGCGCGGCCCGAGGGGCTTAGGGCGGCCGCCAAGCGCTCTCAGGCTGCCTGCGCTCCCGCCAGCACCTGCTGCAGACCGCCGAGGCGATCCGCCGCGACGGCCACCCGCGCTGGTTCATCCTGACGGGCCTGATCCACGACCTTGGCAAGATCCTCTGCCTGTGGGGCGAGCCGCAGTGGGCCGTCGTCGGCGACACCAACCCCGGTGCGTGCCGTGCACGGAGGGCAGCGGCACGGGGGAGCGAACGCGGATCCGGTGCTGACGACGCGTGGCCCCATCTCCCTGGCTGGGGGGCGCCCGAGCACAGTCGGCTGCGCGTTCTCGGACAAGATCGTGTACTCCGAGTTCTTTGAGCACAACCCGGACTCGAAGAACCCGCAGCTCAACACCAAGCTGGGCATCTACACCGAGCACTGCGGCCTCGACAACGTGCACATGACGTGGGGCCACGACGAGTACCTGTACCACGTCGTCAAGAACTACCTGCCGGAGCCGGCGCTGTACATGATCCGCTACCACAGCTTCTACTCGCAGCACCGCGAGAACGCGTACGACCACCTCCTGAACGAGAAGGACCAGGAGATGTTCGAGTGGGTCCGCAAGTTCAACCCGTACGACCTGTACTCCAAGGGCGACCAGCCGCCCAACGTCGAGGCGCTCAAGCCGTTCTACCAGGAGCTGATCGCCGAATTCTTCCCGCCCGTCCTGGACTGGTAGACGGAGCGCCCCCATCCACCACGCGCACCAACTGTTTTATTATTAAGCTTGTTTGATTGCCGTGTATTCGAAGCCTAGGCCCGCTGTTGGTTTCCTGTCAATACCAGGGCCGCACTGAAAGCGTCCTGAGGGGAGAAACCAATGCCTTGGAGGTTTTTTTGGCGGTCGTTACGCAACCGCACCAATCTGTGCGTGCTGCTCGCCCAGTCCCCGTTCGCCGCCCTGCCCAGCACACAGCCGCGCCTGAGCATACAGTCAGCAGGGCCCACAGCGACGCCGTCCGAGTGCAGCCGTCCGCGTGAGCCTCTCCATGCCGCGTGCGTCTACCTCGCAGCCCGTCCACGCGGGCGTCCAGCAGCGCGCCGGCCGTCGCAGCCACGTGGCTGGATGACGTCACCTATGGCGCGGACAGAGAGGACCCGCGCCGCCCGTGTCCGCCTACGCGCCGCCCGGCCTCAACCGCCCGGCCGCAGACGCCGTGGACGCCGCAGCGGCTTCGTCAGGCGCCTCGGGACGCGCCCTGCCATCCCTGCTGGACGCAGCAGCGACCGCGTGACCGGACACGTCCTGCTGGATAAGCGTTTCGGCCACGTCGGCGGGGCAGCACCATGGCGGCCGCCGTCGACACGCTCGCGGTCCTCCGCGAGGTCCTGCCGGGCGGCGGCGCGGACGTTGACGAGGCCGTGCTCACCTACATGGCCGAGATGCTCCAGGACAAGACCATGTCGCTGGACGACCTTCGCGAGAGCCTCGGCCCGCTCCTGTCCGACTCGGGCGCGGTGCCCGAAGGTAGCAGGCGGACACGCGGCAGGGCACGCGGCGGGCTGCCTGGCCCGGCTCACCGAACGGCACGGCACCTCTCGCGGAACGCGCGCGCACACAGCCGAGACGGACGCGTACGTTGACCAGATCGTGGCACGTGTGCGGCCGAGCAAGGCGGCCGCGGCGGCGAACAGCGACGCGGCGGCGGACGACGAGGCCGATGAGGACGCGCCCAAGCTGCTGGAGGCGCCGGTCATCATGCTGGAGAAGCTGCAGGCGCTGGAAAAGATGATCTCCTCGCTGATCAAGACCGAGCTGAACCTCAAGGAGGACCAGTTCACGAACAAGCTCATCCAGACCTGGAGCGACCCGTCGAGCAAGGAGGACGAGCTGCTCGACGAGGCCGCCATGCGCGCCCGCGCCAAGCAGGGTGCGGCGGTGCCCGGCTGTTGCGCAGTGCGGCAAGAGCACGCGGCTCACCGTGCTCTCGCCAGGCCGCTTGCTCCACCCCGCTGCGCCGCCGCTGCAGAGAAGAAGCTGGAGAAGCAGGAGCGCAAGGGCCTCAAGCGCGAGCAGTCGGCGGCGACGCAGCGCAACGAGCTCATCGAGAAGCTCACGCGTGCGCCCGTCGTGCTGCACGCCAACGGCGAGTTTGGCGAGTTCCTGGGCAGCGGACCCGCCGACATTGTGCTCCAGCGCATCACGATGGAGCTGGGCGGCATCGTCATGCTGGACGTGCGTGGTCGAGCGCGGTGCCGGAGGGCGCGTGTCGGCAGCGTGGGCGCGACTGACAGCGCTCTTTTTCGTCGCGTGCGTGCGTGCGTCGCTCGCCGGGGGGCCCCCCTGCAGGACGCCAACGTCACGTTCGCGTACGGCCGCCGGTACGGTCTGGTCGGCCGCAACGGCATCGGCAAGACCACCTTCCTCAAGCACCTGGCCGCCAAGGCACGCGCCGTGCCCGGAGAAGCGCCACGTCCGCGACACCTGGAAGAGCGGCTAACGTGGCCCCATCGCGGCTATGTCCACTGCCGTCCCCCAGGCGTTCCCCGGCATCCCGAAGCACCTGCAGATTGTGCACATTGAGCAGGAGGTAAACGGCACCGACGTCAGCGTGCTGCAGACGGTGCTCAACTGCGACGTGGAGCGCGAGTCGCTGCTGCGGGAGGAGCGCGAGATTCTTGCCGCCCCCGGTGCGCCCCGAGCGTGCACAGAGGTGCACGCACCGCGCGCGCGCCTGAGGGCTCATTGCTCACACGGACTGGACTAGGCTTCGGCGATCGCCGTCCGCCGCAGAGTCGGAGGACAGCGGCAACCGGTTGAACGAGATTTACCGCCGCCTGGAGGAGATCGACGCCTCGTCGGCGCCGGCGCGCGCGAGCGAGATTCTCGCGGGTCTCGGCTTCACGACGGCGATGCAGCAGCGGGCGACGAAGGAGTTTTCCGGTGGCTGGCGCATGCGCGTCTCCCTGGCCGTTGCCCTGTTCATCTGCCCGGACGTCCTGCTGCTCGACGAGCCGACCAACCACCTGGACCTGCACGTGCGTGCCCCGCTGCGCGGTGCGACGCCGGAAGCGTGCGCGCTCCTGGCACCTAACGGCGCGCCCCCGCGGCCTCCATGATCGCGCGGGCGAGCTGCAGGCCGTGCTGTGGCTGGAGGACTACCTGAACAACTGGAAAAAGACCGTGATCATCGTGTCGCACGCGCGCGACTTTTTGGACGCCGTCGTCACCGACATTGTGCACATGCAGAACAAGAAGCTCACGCGCTACAAGGGCGACTACACCAACTTTGAAGAGCGGCGTGCGCTCGAGGCGGAGCAGCGCGAGAAGGCCATCGAGAACCAGGAGAAGCAGCTGGCGCACATGCAGTCCTTTGTCGACCGCTTCCGCGCGTCGGCGGCGCGCGCGTCGATGGCGCAGTCGCGGCTCAAGGCGATGGCCAAGATCGAGCGGCTCGCGCCGTCGGTGGTGGACCCCTCGATCTCGTTCAACTTCCCCGACCCGGAGCCCATCGGCACGACCAACCTGATCCAGCTGATCGACGTCTCGTTCGGCTACGACCCCGAGGGCCCGCCGCTCTTCAAGAACGTCGACATGACGATCACGGCCAACAGCCGCATCTGCCTCGTCGGCCCCAACGGCGTCGGCAAGTCGACGCTGCTCAAGGTCATCTTCTCGGAGCTGCCGCCCACGCGCGGTTTCGTCACGCGGCACAACACCGTCCGCGTCGAGCGCTTCACGCAGCACCACGTGGACCAGCTTAACATGAAAAAGTCGCCGCTCGAGATGTTCCGCACCGAGTGGCCGTCCGACCCCCCGCAAAAGATCCGCTCGCACCTGGGCTCGATGGGCATCGCCGGCAAGCTCGCGCTGCAGCCCATCTACACGCTCTCCGGCGGCCAGAAGAGCCGCGTCGCGCTCGCCAAGGTCACGTACACCAACCCGCACCTCCTGCTGCTCGACGAGCCGACCAACCACCTCGACCTGGACACGGTCCAGGCGCTCATCCGCGGCCTGGCCAACTTTTCGGGCGCCGTGTTCGTCATCTCCCACGACGAGCACATGATCACCGCCGTCTGCGACGAGCTCTGGGTCGTCGAGGACGGGCGCGTGTTCTCGTTCAACGGCGACTTTGAGGACTACAAGAAAATCGTCCGCAAAAAGCTGCACGGCAAGTGAGCTGGGCGCATTCTTCGGTACATGTACATGGCGGAACTTTACAAACTGTTGGTACAAGGTCATGCTGTACAGAATACACTCGTGGTCAGTACATCGCGCGAAAAGGGGCTGTGACTGCTCAGCGCCAGGGGTCACGTCTGTTCCAGCGCGCGCCGCTTGGATTCGCAGAGGCGCGTGATCCGCGCCACGATTTCCTCTGTCAGCGAGAGCAAACGCGACGGACATCAACGGCGTTAGCGTTTGCCCGCCTGACGAACGCCTGGCGTGCGCGGGCGGATTCCAGCAGCGTACCGGCCTCGGGCGTCTCGTAGTCGTAGACCTTGGTGTCGCGGCCGCGCTGAAACACGATCCGGAAGGTGTCGGCGCCGCGTAGGGTGCAGCTGATCACGCTCGCGACGTCGAAGGAGGTCTGCACACGCCACGCAGACGCGCTGTGCCGCGGTTGACCTCAGCCGGGCGCTCCTTGGTACTGCCGTGCGGCGGCACGTGCGTTCGTACCACTTTGTTGGCCGTGTCGGCCGCGCTGGCCGTGTCGGAGGGCATGCTGCGGATGATGTCGCCGTCGATGGCCAGCGTGCGTTCCTGCCGCACGTTGAACATCGGCCGCCGCCGCATGACCGTGTACCGCTGTCCCGACCAACGCGCATGTGTGCAAGCGACGAGGCGGATGAGCCAAGGCGGGGCGGGAAGGACGGCCTCGGCCGTCGCGGGGCGGCCTCGGCACGCACCCGGTACTCGCCGAGTTCGTTGCCCAGCAGGCCCGTGTAGCTCCGTTCGTCCATCTTGCCGTCCTCGCTCTCCCCCGCCGGCCGCACAAAGATGTCGCCGGCTGGAGCGGCAGGCAGACGAGTGCGTAACGCGCACAGTGAGAACCGAGCGGCCAGCGCAGCTCGCGTAGGCCCCCAGCGGACGTACCGCTGTGCCGGTCTTTTTTAACGAGCGAGCACTCGTTGATGTTGGCCTCTTCGACCGTGAGCGACAGCGAGATCTCTGTCTTCATGTCGACGTGGCGCAGCGTGTACTCGTCTGTCTTGTAGTTATTCTTTTCGCACACGATCCGGAGGACCTCTGCGAGGCGGCCAGCCAAACTCGCAGCACCGGCGCCAACTCAGCATCCAGCTGGGCTCTCCCCCGCACTAGTGGTCGCGGCACGCACCGGCCAGCGTTTGGTCCGCGGCGATGTGCAGCGTCGTGGTTTGCCGAATCTCCAGCGTCGAGTACAGATGCACGCGGATGAGGACGGAGCGGGCGGCCTTCTTCTCCGGCACCTTCACTTCCGGCGCCGCCGTCACCGCAAACTCGCCAAACGCGAAGCGGTCGATCTGGCGCGTCCGGTCCAGCGCTGGTAGTCGGTCCAGGACGCGCATCGCGCTCACCGGGGTCAGCTTGGCCAGCAAGCGCAGCGGGGGCAGGCCACGCGTGGCGCGGACCTGGAAAGTCGTTGTCGATCTCGCCGTCGTCCTCGACGATGCGCAGCGAGTACGTCACAATGTTGTCGTTGGCCTTGGGCTGCCGTCCTTCCTCCGTGTACTGGTAGAGCACATAGCCGATGACGTCCTCCACCGTCGCATCCGGCCGCACCGTGATCGTCATCGGCTAGGAGGGAATCCACGGGAGGAGGCCGAGGGCGCCGGCAGCTTGAGGACGCTGCATGCAACACGGCACGCACATGGTGGCGCCGCGCGCACCTTTTTGTTGCTCTCGCAGAACGGCAGCCACACGCGGAGCTTCATCGCGTTCGACTGGCCCACGCCGCTCTGCGAACCCCACCCTTCGCATACGCGATGCCCTCTCGTCAGTCGTAGGTGGCCTCCGGCCAAGCAAATTCTGCCGCGGTGGGGGGGCCGGCTACGTACAAACTGCGCGTAGGAGGTGTACGCGTTGCGGTTCGTGATCTTGTTCTTCACGAGCCAGGAGAGCACCGACGTGGCCGCCGCGGCCGGTGCGGACGGCACGGCGGCCTTCTCAAAGAGCGGCCCGTCCAGCGGCGGCAAGTCCGGCACCTTGGCTGCCGTCGGCGGCGGCGGCAGCAGCGCGTTCGCCGACTGTGGGCCCGCGCCAGCATTGCACGCGTCGCGGCCGCTCCTCCCTTAGTCCGCGCGGTGGGTCGCCGCCACGGCGGGTGCGGTAGGCGGCTTGTACCCGGCCCTGCCGCTTGGACTTGGACAGGCGGCGCTTGCCGAGGCCGTCGTCCTTGTCGTTCAGCTGCTGCGCCGTGGCACTCGCATAGTCCAGGGGGCTGTCGCTGTACGTGCCGACCTGGTCCTCCGCGCCGTACGGGATGCACAGCATGATCCGCTCTGTGCACGCGCCAGGCAAGCGGAGCATGCGGCCGGCCGGGTGAGCGCGGCTGCGACTCCACGCTCGCCTGACAGCCGCCAGGCAGCCGTACCGGCAACGCCGCCCTCAGCGTGCGCCGCGGCAATGCGCATCTGCGCAATGACCGCGGCGGCGTCCGTGAGCAGCGACATGGCGTGACCGGCCGGGCCTCGGGCCGGCCCCGCCGCTGGCCAGATCGCCCAGAGGCATGCAGCGCCGCCGCACGTTGAGGGGAGACGGGCGACTCGTCCACCGTCCAGCACGACCGAGGTCTGGGTTCAGGCTGGCCGCTTCCCCAGACTGCCAGGCGTTCACGCACGCAGCAGGTCCGGCGGCGGGCCTGTCCACATCTGATCCGGGCGGCGTCCGGCAACGCCCCGCCAGACGAACCTCCCTCTACCCAAGCGAAACCATTCCTTTGCCAGCAACACGCCAACCGCTCCTCCGCGTCGTCCGCCTCTGCGCCGTCCGCTTCAGCGTCCACTGCGTCGTCCACTGGCGTCGTCCGCGTCCGCGTCTCCGCGTGCCGGCGCCCGTCGATGACGTCATCTGACGCCGGTTCACTGGGCGGCGGCGCAGCGGCAGATCGCGGCGTCCTTTTGAGCGGCCGCGGTGGACGAAGAGCGCCTTATAGAGCACAGGGCAGCGTTCCGGCTGGAGTGGAAGCGGAGGAGGATAGACAGTGCCAGTCTACGAAGCAGCGGAGACGTTGGATGCGGTCTGCGCGCTCGGACGGGTGCACGACTGGAGGCATGGCCGCGCCGGCCGCACACGGCGGCCGCAACGGCCGCGGCGGCGGCCCTGGGCACCACCACAGCCACCACCACGAGCATGGACACGACCTGCAACACGCCCATGGCCGGGCCGGCGCAGAGCCGGAAGAGGACGTGAGCCTGACGGCCAGCGAGCAAGCCCACTTTGACCGCATCGCCAGCGCGTTTCACGCCTACTACCACATGAACATCAAGCGCGTGGAGAAGGCCCGCCGCGACTTTCGGCGGTCGGGCGCCGACATGCCAGGTAGACCGCGTGGGCGCGTGCTTGGGGTCTCGCCCCGTCGACGTGTTCATATGCGCGGCGCTTCGAGGAAGGGCGGGCCTGCAGATCTGCTGCCCGAGTTTGAGGCCAAGATGGAGCGCATGCAGCGGTGCTTGCAAGCGAACCAAGAGTTCCTCGACATGGCCATCGAGCCCCACCAGCTCTTTGCCAACGAAGAGGTTAGCGGCCGAGGGCTCTAGTGCGGCAGACATGGTCCGGCCTCTGACTGACGCATACGGCAATGCCGCGCGCATGGAACGATCGCGATGGCAGCTACGTCCCAAGGTGATCGATGCGAGCGCGGTCCGCCCCGACGACGCCGACAAAGTGCGGAGCACTCTCCGCCAGTGCATGCGCGACTGGAGCGCTGAGGTACGGCCCCGTCGACCCTCGGATCAGGCAGTGTCGCATGATCGCTCAAGGCGGCCAGACGTCATCCTGGTCCCGGACGACGCTCGCAGGGCGCGGCCGAGCGCGAGCAGTGTTACGCCCCGCTGCTGGATGCCCTCGCCCAGCGGTTCCCCGACGATCGGTGTGTAACAGCAGATGTCGTGAGGCTGGCCTGGCAGGCATGCTAAGTTTGAACCGAGGTATCCTGGAATTCCGGGAGCAGCGGCCAGCACCGTGTCTTGGTGCCCGGTGCCGGCCTCGGACGCCTGATGTATGACATCGGCACGCTAGGTATGAGCCGTTTCTCAGCGTGAAAATGCCAGCATCGTCCGCTGAGGACGGCCTCCGTGTGCTTGTGTTTGCTCAAAAGTCGTAGGGTTTCAAGCAGAGGGCAACGAGGTGTCGTACTTTATGCTGCTGGTCTCTGACCTCATCCTGAACAGGTGAGCCCCCGCTCTCGGCTCGTCCAACCGGCGGGGGCGGAGGGCGCGGATTCCGCCACTAATCTGTGTTGCGCGATCTATCAATGCCAACAACAGGCTGGACCGAAGTACCGGAGTCGACCTGTACCCGTTCGTGCACCAGTTCTCCAACGTCTGGAGCCCCGACGATCCTTGCCGGCCGGTGCACATCCCAGACGCGCCGGCCGAGCCGCTGCCCGACGGCGCCGCGCTGTCCATGGTGGCCGGCGACTTTCTCGAGATCTACGACGGCCAGGAGGGTGCGCTCACAGGGACCATGGGACGTTTCCACAGGCGCGCGCATTCATCCAGACACGAGAAGTATTGCTGGGTCGATGTGTGTCTCAGGGCAATGGAGCGCGGTGGTGACGTGCTTTTTCATCGACACGGCGCGCAACGTCGTGGACTATGTCAAGCTGATCCGCCGGCTGCTGCGCCCCGGCGGCGTCTGGCTGAACCTCGGTAGGGGCCCAGCTATCATGCGTTCGCTACGGCCGCCGGACGGCGTTGTAACGTGCCTGGCACGCGCCACCGAGTGTTTTGGGTGGCTCCAGGCCCCTTGCTGTACCACTACGAGGAGATGGACGGCGAGCCGTCCGTCGAGCTGTCGTACACCGAGCTGCGGCACGTCATCACGTCGCTCGGCTTCAACATTGAGGTGCGGCGCTTCGCGGCATGTTCGCGCTTGGCCTGTGGCCGGCGCGCTGACACGTCCTTGGCACCTTCCCGCGCGGACGCATACTTTTAGGACGAGGGCCGCCGCCACTGTACATACGCTGCCAACACGCGGTCCATGTACCATGTCATCTACGACTGCATCTTTTTCTGTGCCACCCTTCGGCAGTAGCGGGGCGCCGGCCGCTCCCGTGTACAGCACTTCATAAAAACGGTTGACTTTCCGGTGGGGTGGGGTCTAACACTGCATGTCAACTCATGGTGCTCCCTGTACAGCTGTCCGCCACCGGCACGGCTGGCACGGTACGCCCCGGCCGCGCCGCCGAGGCGTTCGAAAAAAAAAAGAAGGCACGAGCAAACAAGTTTCGCGGCAACAGGCGCGGGACCAGACCGCCGTCCGCGCTCAGAGGGCTTCCAGGCCGCCTTGCCGGGACACGTTCCGCTTGTGCACCCACAGCTGGCACACGCAGAACGCAATGCAGCCGACGTAGATACCAGCCGCGATGAAGCAGGCCGACGCCGTCGCGTTGTAGTCCGTGGGCACGTCGCCGACGGGGCCGTTCACCAGCTCCGGCACGGGGGCGTTGAAGGCCAGGCCCATGCAAATCTGTGCGCAGCAGCCATCCACACAAACGCGCATGCCATGCTCGTCAGCTGCCGTGGCTCGGCGGTGGGCGGCGGCGCAGACCAGGCCCGCTCCCCGCGGGGCGCTCCACAAGCGCCTTCACGCAGCATTTCTCCCGACGGACCGCAGCACCACGAAAAGCGCGCCCGAACGTCTCTCTTCACGTCGCGCACCGGCGCACGTTGGCCGCTGACCGCATGCTTCGCCGCCCACGACCGCGCCCTTCCTCTCCGCGGCCGTCGCGCCCCTCCGTGCGGCGACGGGCCCGGTCTCGGCGCACGTACCATGAAGATGATGCCGAGGACGCTGAGGACGGTGCAGCAGGTCGCGCACCCGGGCTTGCAAATCACAAACATGGTTGCGGCGACGCTTCTTGCGTGCGTGCCCTCCCCAGACCAGGGAGGTGCCCGCCCAACACACACGCGCGCACGGGTACGTAGCAGGCAAGCGTTGTCCTGGCGTCCCTCGGGCCGGCCGCCGCCGTCGCCGTCCGCCGTCGCCGCCGCCGCCTGAAGCGTCACGCGGTGCGAAGGGCAAATGTGGTGCCTCCCCACACGTCTGCAATGGTGCTCCCCACAATGTGCCACTTGTCACGTGCATGCACTGCACGTGATGGGGCTGGATCCCCACCCAGTATTTGGAAAAGGGACGCTTTTTAGCTCAATCGGCCAGGAAGCTGAGCCCGCGTATGTCGTGGGGAGCCCACCATGGTTTGGCGCCAAATTTCAATGAGGGACGAGTGGCCGACGGTCACCGGTGGAGGACTAGGGAGGACTAGGGACGAAGCACAGCACGGAGCGCAGCACGTCCAGGACGCCCGCTACGGCGCTAGAGAGACGTTTGGGCTGGCTATAATGCGCTTTTCAAGTCGCGGTGGACGACGATCGGCCGTAGCCATGGCGGCGCGGTTCGGCGCCCGCCGGCTGGCCCGCTGGCCGGTGCTGGCGCGGCGGGCGCACGCGACCACGAGCCTGGCGGCGCAGCGACCGCGGGACTCCATGCCCTTCACCATCTATGTACACTGGTGCGTTCATTGGCGAGCTTTGCTGGCGACTGCCCGCCGTACGCGCCGCTCACTGGTCCAGCGGCCGGCGTGCTCGTTTCCCGCTGCACCAGGCCGTACTGTGCCAAGTACGCCAGCCGCCAGCCGCCCCCTGTGGGCCCCACCGCACGGCCTCGATCTAAGACCCACGCACCAGAATGGCGTGCACGTCCACCAGGCTGTGCAACTACTGCAATTTTAACAAGTACCGGAGCGGCAGTGAGGACGTGCCCCGGCTGCTCGCCGCGTACAAGCGGGCGCTGCACACGGCGCTGGACCGGCTGGTACGTCGAGCCCGGGCTAGCTAGCGCCAGGGTGCCTAGCGCGCCTAAACAGGCGCATGTATGTGCGTCCTTTCGACAACAGGACGGCGCTTCCACGCGGCCGCTGCTGTCTGTCTACTTTGGCGGTGGCACGCCGTCGTTGGCGCCGGTACGCGCGCCGTGGCATGGCGCGCCGTGATTGTGTCTCCACCTCTATTGACCGCATGCCGGTTCGCCTCTGGCTGCACGCCTGGCCGTAGCCGGAGCTGGTGGCCGAGCTGCTGGACATTGTGCGCACGCGGTGCCGGCCCGTGCGCAGGCTGGAGGTCACGCTCGAGGCCAACCCGACGGTACGGGCGGCTCCCTTGCCTTGCATCTAGCTTCCAGGCTGCCAGGGTCCCACTGACGCACGCACACGGCGCAGAGTAGGATCGCCCTGAATCTAGTCCGCCGAGGCTCAGCGCTTGGAGCTCTTCCGTCAGGCGGGCGTCAGCCGGGCGTCCGTCGGGGCGCAGGTGGGCCGCATCGCGCAAGAACGCGTGCGTCGCGCGCTTACGCTTACCGCGTCGCTCCCTCGTAGCCTTCTTGCTGCCCGAAAGTCCCTGAACGATGACGCGCTCAAGCAGCTCGGGCGGCAGCACTCCGCCGAGGTGCGCGGCGTGGCAGCACGTCGGCCGACGACGTCTCCCCGCTGACCCGCCATCGCACGAGTTGCCCCGTGCAGCTTGCTAACGCAGGACATCGAGAGGACGTGGGACACCGTCCAGGCGGTCTTTGGCGCGGACCGCGCCTCGCTCGACTTCATCTGGGGCCGGCCCGGGCAGACCGCCGACGGCTGGGCGGACGAACTGCAGGTACGTCAGATGCTCAACCCGCAAGCGGCGGAACGTGCGCGCTGATGTGGGAAATCCCGTCGCAGCGACTGTGGCTCTTGCGGCAGCGGATCGTTCGGCTTGGTTGTGGCCACCTGTCGCTCTACCAGCTCGTTCTGAAGCGGGGCACGCCGTACGCTAGGCTTTGGGGCAGAACCGCGCCGGTTTAGCAGACTGCTGATGCACGTGGTGGGCGACGCAACCGGGATGCTGCTGTCCCAGGATGTTTCATTGGGCTGCGAAGCGTCCGGAAGACTTTCCCTCGACCGACACGACCGACGAGATGTACGACATCACCGTGAAGGTTCGTGGCGAGCCAGACCCGCTACGACGCTGGAACTTCCGCTGAGATGAACGCACGGAAAGATTCTCTCTCTCTCTCGCCTCGCCCTGCAGATGACCGGCGCAGCCGGTTACGAGCAGTACGAGCCGTCCAACTTTGCGCGTCCCGGCCAGCGCGCCGTGCATAACAGCGCGTACTGGCGCGGCCACGACTACCTCGGTGCGCGCCCGCCCCACCCCCGACTCACGCTAGCTGCCATTCCAATGCAAACCAAGCAGTAACCAGAGCATTAGTGGGGAATGGGCCCGCTGCAGGCATCGGCCCGGGCGCCCATGGACGCGCGTTTGTCAACGGACAGCGAGAGCGTACCGTGCAGGTGCGACAGCATGGAACGTTGAGAGGTGTTTTCTGTGGCGAGCGTGTGACACTGCAACTGTGACTGTTCGGCATTTCTATCCTAACCAGATCCTTCTTCCGGAGCGCTGGATGGCCGGTACGCGCGGACGATCTGCGCGCGCACACTTTGTCACCGACGGCTCACCGCATGCCATCGTCGCAATCTGTTGGCCGCCCTCCATGCACAGACGTCGAAAGCGGACGCACCGGGTGCGTGCATCAGGCGATGCGAAAGGCCACGTCTCGCTCATGCTAACGCTGACGTTCTTCCAGCCTAGCGAGGCTGCATGCAACGACGCTAAGAAATGCCAAGCAGCAACGCTTGTCATGGCACGAGGCAGCCGAGGTTCAGCGACTTGCACCTAGTGTGACGGCGTCGCCTCGCTCATGCTGACACCAATGCGCTTTTGCACATCGTACAATGCGTCCGCTGCATCCAGGAGCTCGTGGCGCTCGGCTTTCAGTCTTTGGATGGCGTCATCTATGCCGACTTGCACGCCTACATCCCGCACCCCGAGCTGCTCTCGACGGTGAGTGCACCACTCGCCACGAACGCAAGCGCGCTTGCTTTTCGGGTGGCTGACGAGCGCACAGATCGCACCCGACTCCTTGGCGACGTAGGTGCTGGACATGGCCGAGGTGCGGCGACTGGCCCAGCAGGGCCTGCTCGAGTCCGATGAGCGCGGTATCCGCCCCACCAGGGCGTCGCTGGCAGTGACGGACGCCCTGCTGGCGCGCATCGTTCGCCCACGGACTCGCTCGCCCGGCGTCGCCGCGGACCGCCTGGACGCTCCTGCGTGACAGCCATCGTCGAATGTTCCATTCCGAAGACTGTCAACTGTGGGCGTGAGCAAAGCCGGGCGGGCGCTGGGCTCGGTTGCACCGCCGGCGCCGGCGGCGACCAGCGCCTCCACCGCGTTCATCGCCGTCGCGTTCTTCGCGTTCACCTTCTCCCCGGTCGCGGTTGGCGAGTACGGCGTCGGGGCGGCCACGAGCGTGACAGCACTGCGACATCCCGACGTTTGGACCGCAGCGTCTTTATGAGCTGCACGACTTGTAACTGACGGACGTTATCTCAAATAAGCATCTGTTGCGCTGCCTTGCCTGTCCCGCGCGTGATGGCCATGTGCGCCATTTGGTCATGCCCCTCAACCGATTTGTAGCCCAAACCCTTATTTTTGGCGCGAAACTGCGGCAGATTTGAATTTGGCCGCGCGGAAGGACGAGGACGACGAGGACGACGCAGCGGACGGCGACGAGGACGACGAGGACGACGCAGCGGACGGCGACAAGGACGACGCAGCGAAAGAACGACGCGGAGGACGCAGCGGACTGCGACGAGGACGACACAGCGGACAGCACGCAGCAGAAGAACGACGCGGAGGGAGCAGAGGACGTCGCGGTGGACAAGTGAACGCAGACGAGGGCGACGAGGACGACGAAGCCGACGACGAAGCCGACGACGAAGCGGACGAAGACGAAGACGAACGCGAAGCGGACGAAGACGAAGGCGAAGACGAAGAGGACGAATAGGCGGCTAGGAGGACGACGAGGGGGCCTACAAAGGCGCGTAGGTATAGAAGAAGGCCGATGTACCAGAGCTGCAAATGCTAGAGAGCGAGGCTCTTGGTCGAGGAACAATAGCCCGGGTGAGTACCTGGGTCTCGAGAACTCCTCCGCTTGGGCCCGGCGGGATCGGCTGTGCCGGGTGGCGGGCGCGCCGGCAGAGGACGCCCATGCCAAGCCCACTGTAGGCCCCACCAGACCGAGCCAAGGTCGCGACGCCAGCGGCGGTCGGCCGGCCCAGCCGCCATGGCGTCGCCGGACAGCGGGGACGTCTGCGTCGTCGAGGCCGACGACGACGTCTACGAGGTGGAGCGAATCTGCGGCAAGCGTTGGGTCGACGTGCGTGTCATTCGTGTCAGACGAGCGAAACGCTGGAGGTTCTGCCGCTGACCTTGGGCGTGTGCGGGGAGTCGGACGTGGCCGCACGGACAGAACCGCGCGTACTACCTCATCAAGTGGGTCGGCTGGCCCGACAGCGACAACACCTGGGAGCCGGAGGAGCACCTGCAATGCCCGGAGCTGCTGGAAGAGTTCCACGAAGCCCTCCGTCGGCGCGGCGCGAAGAAGGTACGACCCACCGGACTGAACCTCATCGAAAGCCTGCGGTCTGGGGTGGGGCTAACTGCGATGCCCCCAGGATGGGCCCTGTTGGCTCCGTTTGCGGGCGCCAGCGCCGCCTGGAGAACGGTACCGCGTCCGGATCGCACGCCGACGCAGGCGCGGTGGTCGACAGCGACAGCGACCCCGCCGCGACATCGTCCAGCCCAGCCTCATCGCTCGATCGGGAGGCGACCCCGGCAGCCGTCCACGACGTCGAGCCAGGTGATCAGGCAGGCACCGTCCCTCAACCACCGCAAGATGGCGCGCCAGCTGAGCCGCCACGAAACAGTCCGACGTCGCCCGGAGCAGACGGCAGCGACGCAGAGGGCAGCGACGCGCCCTCGATCGAGTCGCTCGACGAACCTGTGCCGATGGAAGCGGACGGCGACGGCGACGACGGAGCCAGCCCTGGCACCACCACGGCCGCAGCTCCCGAGAACGTCGCGGCCGATCGCGAACCGCCTGCGGAGGATATCGCGGCGAGGCGCAATCCGACGGAACATACGTCTAGAACGTTGAACCAGAGTGTCGAAAGCGCCGCCGTCAGCCCGGGAGACGAGGGCGACGACCACTTGCCACCGGACCCGGGCTCGGCTGACCCCGGCCACGGTGACAACGGCGACGCGGCGCCGGCCGCAGCAATCGGCACCGCCACGCAACTGCCAGCCGGTGTTCTCCCTGCCGTGAAGCTGGAGCGGTCTCCCGACACGCCAACGCGCGGAGGTGCGCCACCAAGGCCACTTGGGGCCGAGAACGCCCCGATCCCAGCGGTCGACCTCGACGGCCACGACGACAACCACACTGGCACAGCCGAGTGGCCCATTGTGATCTCCAGCGACGACAACAACGCCGACGACGCCGACGATGCCGACGCCCCCGTCGACGGTCAGGGCGGAGCGAACCAGTTGCCGCCGGTGGCGCCAGCTGAAGCAGCAGCCAGCCCGGCACCGTCGCCAGCATCGTCCGAGCCACCGCCGCCCGAGCCGGCGTCGGCCGGGCCAACGTCGTCCGGGCCAGCGTCGTCCGAGCCAGCGTCGCTCGGATCGGAATCGCCGTCCAGAGAAGCAGCCGGCATGCTGGAGCCGCCCAACCCGATGCAGGTGCAGTCCTCAGCGTCGCCGGCTGCCCCTGATCCGTCTCCGGCGGCAGCAAGGGTCGACCATCCGGCACCGGTCCTGCCAGGTCAGGTGCTGTTGTCGCCGGCGTCGGCTCCCAAGGCGGCAGCAGGATCTGCGCGGCCGTCGCCGCAGCCGGCGATCCTGCCGAGACCGCTCCTGGCGCCGTCGCCGTTGGCAGCGTTTTCACGACGGGCGTCGCCCGCGGCGCTCAGGACCGCTGCGACCCCGTCGCGCCCGTCGCCCAAGACGCCGTCGCTTTTGCTCCCGCAGCCGTGGTCGCCGGCGCCATCGCCCGGCATATCGCCAGATTCTCGGGTGGCCGCCGCAGCCCCCGCTGGCCCGGCCGCGCCGCGGGCTGCGGCGTCACCGCCAAAGACAAGGCCAGCGACGGCGCCAGCAGGCGCCCAAAACACGCCCCAGCACCCGAACGGCATCTGGCACCGGCCAGACGCGCCGCATGTGCGATCTGCGACGGCTGCGGCGGCGCCGGCGATCCCGGAGCGGCCCAACGGGGTCGCGCTGGCGGCGCCGCGCAAGTTTGTGCGCAAGCCGCGCGCTGACGGACACATGGCGGCGCTAGCACCCGTGCCGCGGGCACGCGCCGCCCAGCCTGACAGGCCGCAGGGCGCGAGCCAGCTCGCGCCGGTGCTGGCGGCCTCACCGCCACGACCGAGCGCAGCAGGAGCGAGCGCGGCGGCGACGCCGCCCACGGGCGCGGCTTGGACGCCCTCAGCCGCACGCTCGGCGCCGGCCTTGCGGATGTCGCCGCTGGTTCTGTTTACGTCGCCGTCGCCGCGGACGGACCACAACGCCGCGGTGCGCATGCGGGCCTCGCCCGGCCGCTCGATGCTGTCGCCCGTGCGCCGCGGCGTTGCCGGCGACGCGATGCATCGCTCGGAGCCCACGAGTGCATCGTCGCAAACGCTTGACGCGGTCCCGCTGGTGGCGTCGCCGCCGCGACCACAACCTGCCGCATCCGCGATGGCTTCGGCGGCCGGCACCAGTGCTGACAAACTCGACCGCGCCGACGCCGACGCAAGG
>Ga0180216_1001018_pt1 | contig 26206 bp, 24 predicted proteins | sample eDN3rd37CBELigMG_FD_128879 | JGI IMG/M metagenome (GOLD analysis project Ga0180216, IMG submission 128879) | Enriched Miracle-Growth compost microbial communities from Emeryville, California, USA - eDNA 3rd pass 37_C BE-Lig MG (version 2)... ... | reverse complement strand
GCGCGCGTGATCTTGCGGGTGACGAAGGTTTCGCCGCGCAACGGACTTTCGTGATTAAAGAGAATGCCATTACTGGCATGCAGGCCATAGGCTTGCCGGTAGTTCACGACGGTCCAGAAGGCATAGAGCTTGGCCGCGGCATAAGGCGAGCGCGGCGCAAAGGGCGTCGTTTCGCATTGGGGAACCTCGCACGCGTCGCCATAAAGCTCCGATGTCGAAGCCTGGTAGAAGCGTGTTTCGTGCTCGAGCCGCAATATGCGGATGGCCTCGAGCAGGCGCAGCGTGCCGATGCCGTCGGCATTGGCGGTATATTCCGGCGTCTCGAAGGAAACCTGCACATGGCTCTGGGCGGCCAGATTGTAGATCTCGGCCGGCCGTACCTCGCTGACAATGCGGATCAGATTACTCGCATCGGTCATGTCGCCATGGTGGAGGATCAGGCGAGGGTCGGTTTCGTGCGGGTCCGGACAAAGGTGCTCGATGCGCCCGGTGTTGAACGAGGACGAGCGGCGCTTGAGGCCGTGCACCTCATAGCCCTTGTCGAGCAGCAATTGGGCAAGATAGGCACCGTCCTGGCCGGTCACGCCGGTGATCAACGCACGTTTACGCTGCGGCATGGCTAATCGGCCACCCTATGCCGGCGACAGGCGCCGTCAGGGCGTGTTGCATTGACGGACTCGAAACAGCCCGAATCGATCGCGGCAAGACGCATTTGGCCAGAGACTCCGTTCTGCCCCCAAAACGAAGGAGTACGGATAACCTCGCATGCAAACGGCAGAAACGTAAAGGGCGGCGCCAAAAGATTCTTGGCGAGCCGCAATGGGTTACGCCAGGAGCTCTTTGTGATCGTTTACAATCGGGGCCGTGGCGCCGATCATTCCTGCGCCAGCACAGCAGTCGAGTCGAGCACTGCGGCCGCTTCGGCGTCCTCGTTGCCGAGCATCGCCGCCACGCGCTCCAGACAGGCGATCAGCATGGCCTGTTCCCATTCTTCCAGGTTCAGGAACTGCTCGTTGAAGCGCGCATGCACGCCGTCGGGAGCGATGGCGAGAACGTCATGGCCCTTCGGGGTCAGCGACAGCCAGACCTGGCGCCGGTCGGCCTCGCCCTTGCGGCGCTGCACCATGCCGAGCAGTTCGAGCTTGTGGATCAGCGCCGTTGCCGTCGCCTGGCTGATGCCCATGCGGCTCGCGACATGTCCGGCGGTCTGCTCGGCGCCCTCTTCGAGCATCTGCATGAAGATCAACTGCGATGGCGTCAGGCCGGTCTCGCGCATCAACGCCTTGGCGTTGAGCTCGGTGGTCCGCAAGATCTTGCGCATCGCAGTCAAGGCCTGCTTGGTCCTGTTTTCCAAATACCGCGTTCCGCTGTTCGACATGACCCCTCACCATAGCTTTCGACATCGGCGAACCCAAGAGTCAAGGCAAGACTCGAGCACGGTCGATTCAGCGCAATTATTTTGGTAACGCTAACCAATTTGCGACCAAAAAGCAATCTGCGTTCCCAGATTGGCGTGTTAGAAAAATATCTCAAACGGGAATAACCCGCTGAAATCGCGGATAATATCCGTGTATCGCGGGTGTGCCCGAGCGTTCCCGGCGTTGACATTTAGTTTTGACGAGCTAATTAATTTAGCACGCAACGAGGACGGGAGACACCACGCAATGCATCTAGCGGCCGTAAAAACTCGGGATGCCGAACCGCTCCGAGATCGCATCACCATAAGGGCGCCGCGCCGCGAGGACGGCGCCTCGGTTTGGAAGCTGGTGCGCGACACCGCTGCGCTCGACGACAACTCGATGTATTGCAATCTGCTCCAGTGCAGCCACTTCGCCAGCACCTGCGCGCTCGCCGAGCGTGACGGTGAGGTGGTGGGCTGGCTGTCGGGATATATCCCGCCCGAGCATCCCGACGTGTTTTTCGTCTGGCAGGTCTGCGTGAGCGAAGCGGCGCGCGGCAAGGGCCTGGCGCGCCGGTTGATCAATTCGGTGCTGGTGCGTGGCGTCTGCGCTGACGTCACGCGCATCCAGAGCACCATCACCAGCGCCAACAAGCCCTCCTGGGCGCTATTCGGCTCCATTGCCGAACGGCTGGATGCCGATCTCGTGCGCCAGCCGCATTTCCGGCGCGACGATCACTTCGACGGCCTGCATGATACCGAATTCCTCGTCACCATCGGCCCATTCGAGCGCGAAGCGCTCACCATGCGCAGCGCCGCCTAGTTCTTTTAAAAAAAACGTCCCCAGGGAGACGGATTTCATGACCGACACGAGCACTACCACCACGGCCTTCGATCGTCTCGAAAGCCAGGTTCGTTCCTATTCGCGCAGTTTTCCCAAAACCTTCGGCAAGGCTCAGGGTGCCACCATCTTCGATGAAGCGGGCAATGCCTATACCGACTTTCTGGCCGGCTGCTCGACGCTCAATTACGGGCATAACGATCCTGATCTCAAACAGGCGCTGCTCGATTATGTGGCCAGCGACGGTATTGCCCACGGGCTCGACATGTTCACGCAGGCCAAGGAGAAATTCCTCACGACCTTCGAGCGCGTCGTTCTCAAGCCCCGCGGCATGAACTACCGGCTCCAGTTCACCGGCCCGACCGGCGCCAATGCGGTGGAAGCCGCAATGAAGTTGGCGCGCAAGGTCACGGGCCGCAACGCAGTGATCGCCTTCACCAATGGCTTTCACGGGGTCACGCTCGGCGCTCTCGCCGCGACCGGCAATGCCGGTCACCGCCAAGGCGCCGCCACCCCGCTTTCGGGAGTCAATCGTGCCGCCTATGACGGCTATTTCGGCCGCGGGATCGACACCGCCGACATGCTCGACAAGCAGCTGTCCGATCCTTCGAGCGGCTTCGACAAGCCTGCTGCAATCATCGTTGAAACGGTGCAGGGCGAAGGTGGCCTGAACGCGGCATCGCCTGAGTGGCTGATGAAGATACAGGCCATCGCCCGCCGCCATGGTGCGCTATTCATCGTCGACGATATCCAGGCCGGGTGTGGCCGTACCGGCAGCTTCTTCTCGTTCGAGGGCATGGGGCTCGATCCCGATATCATCACCATGGCCAAGTCGCTCTCGGGCATGGGCCTGCCCTTCGCGCTGACCCTGATGAAGCCGCAATACGACATCTGGAAGCCGGCCGAACATAACGGCACCTTCCGCGGCAACAATCATGCCTTTGTCACCGCCACGGCAGCGCTCGAGAAATTCTGGGCCGACGGCAGGTTCGAAGCGCAGATTGGCGAAAAGTCACGCTATCTCGCCGATCGTCTCGGCGCCATTGCCGATGCGTATCAGTTGAGCCTGCGCGGGCGCGGCATGATGCAGGGCATCAATGCCGGCTCGGGCGGTGTTGCAGAAGCGGTCTGCCGCGCCTCCTTCCGCGAAGGCCTGATCATCGAAACCTCGGGCGCCCATGACGAGATCGTCAAGGTGCTCGCTCCGCTTACCATCGAAAAAGAACAGTTCGCGCAGGGGCTCGATATCCTCGAAGCCGCTTTCGAGGAAGTCCTGGGCTCGCGTCGCGCGGCTGCTGAATAAGGATTTTACCAATGATCGTTCGAGACCTTACCGCCGCCCGCCAAACCGACCGGCTCGTGGGAGCCGATGGGTGGGATTCCACCCGTCTGCTGCTTGCCGGGGATGATATGGGCTTTTCGTTTCACATCACCCGCATTTTCGAGAACACCAGCCATGTGTTCCACTACAAGCACCATTTCGAGAGCGTCTATTGCATCTCGGGGGAGGGCAGCATCGAGAACCTGGCGACCGGCGAGGTCCACCAGATCCGCCCCGGCGTCATGTATGCGCTCAACGAGAATGACCGGCATCGCCTGACCGCCAGGAGCGAGTTGGTCCTGGCCTGTTGCTTCAACCCCCCGGTCACGGGACAGGAAGTTCATCGCGAGGATGGCTCCTATGCGCCGGTCGGCGAAACCGAGACCGCTTGAACGGCCATCTCCCCCCACAAGCCGCGAAACCTGATTTCAGAAAGGAACTCCCATGAGTACCGCCATGCAATCGAACCAGCCGGCCGATGCCTATCCCACGCGCCTTCAGGAGGAGCAGTGGCTGCAGCGCAAGGAACCGACCTTCTGGGGTAAATGGAACCCCGAGGCGCCGCTGACCCGTGCCCAGGTCGAAAGTTTCGATAAGAATGGCTATCTCGTTCTCAAGAACGTCTTCTCACCGGCCGAAGTGATGGCCCTTCAGGAAGAATCGCGCCGCATGCGTGCCGGCGAGATCGAGCTCGCACCTGACAATGTCATCACCGAGCCCGGCTCGGACGAGGTGCGTACCGTTTTCCGTCTCGATGAGCAGAACGAGGTCTTCGACCGTCTCGCCCGCGACGAGCGAGTCGCCGGGCGCGTCAGCTTCCTGCTCGATGACGATGTCTACCTGCATCAGTCGCGTCTCAACTACAAGCCGGGTTTCACCGGCAAGGAGTTCTACTGGCACTCCGACTTCGAGACCTGGCACGCAGAGGACGGCATGCCGCGCATGCGCGCCATCTCGGCCTCGATCCTGCTGACCGACAATGATGCGCTCAACGGTCCGCTGATGCTGATGCCCGGCTCGCACAAGACGTTCGTCGCCTGCGCCGGGGAAACGCCCGAGGACAACCACAAGAGCTCGCTCAAGAAGCAGGAAATCGGCGTGCCCTCGCATGAGAGCCTCACCGAGATGGCGCGCCGTTTCGGCATAGATTATGCCGCCGGGCTCGCCGGCACGGTGATCCTTTTCGACTGCAACACGCTGCATGGCTCGAACGGCAACATCACGCCGTTCCCACGCTCGAACGCGTTCTTTGTCTATAACGCCTGGTCGAACCGGGTGGTCGAACCCTTCGCCGCCAGCAAGCCGCGTCCGGCCTTTCTCAGCGCGCGTGACCCCAAGGGTCCGATCCAGATCGCCACGGGCAAGTTCGGGTAAAGGACCCCTCTGCCCAGTCATCCCCGAAAACGGGGATGACCCGAGGCGCCGAACGCTTGTTGCGACCAAACGAATTTTCAGGAACATCATGACCACGCCGAGCCAATCGCATACCGTCGAGAAGATCGGCGGCACCTCCATGTCGCGCACCAGCGAGCTTCTCGATACGGTCCTTATCGGCAACCGCAAGGGTGCCGAACTCTACAACCGTATCCTCGTTGTCTCCGCCTATGGCGGCATGACCGATGCGCTGCTCGAGCACAAGAAGTCGGGCGAGCCGGGGGTCTACTCCCTCTTTGCCAGCGCCGAGAGCGGCTGGAGCTGGGGCGATGCCCTCAGCAAGGTTCTCACTCGCATGCTCGAGAAGAACGCCGAGATCTTTACCGATGAAGCCCCGCGCGAAACCGCCGACCGGTTCGTCAAGGATCGGGTCGAAGGCGTGCGGTCCTGTCTCATCGATCTGGCGCGGCTGTGCTCCTTCGGGCACTTTCAGCTCGAACAGCACCTGCTCACCGTGCGCGAGATGCTGTCTTCGCTTGGCGAAGCGCAATCGGCGCACAATACGGCATTGCTGCTGAAGCTTCACGGCGTCAACGCCCGCTTCGTCGACCTGACCGGCTGGCGCGAAGATGGCCAGCTCGAACTCGACGAGCAGATAAAGCGCGCCTTTGCCGATATCGATCTTAGCCAGGAGCTGCCGGTGGTTACCGGTTACGCCCAGTGCGCCGAAGTGCTGATGAAGACCTTCGACCGCGGCTATAGCGAGGTGACGCTGTCGCGCGTTGCCGTGGTCACCGGTGCTGCCGAGGCGGTCATCCACAAGGAGTTCCATCTCTCCTCGGCCGATCCGCGCGTCGTCGGCGAAGCTGCGGTGCGGGTGATCGGCGAAACCAATTATGACGTCGCCGACCAGCTCTCCAACATGGGCATGGAAGCGATCCATCCGCGCGCCGCCAAGAGCCTGCGCCAGGCCGGCATCCCGCTACGCGTCAAGAACGCGTTCGAGCCGGAGCACCCCGGTACCCTGATCCGCTCCGATCTCGCCCCGAGCCAGCCAGGCGTCGAGATCGTCACCGGAATCGACGGTGTCTTCGCCTTCGAGTTCTATGACCAGGACATGGTCGGGGTGAAGGGCTACGATTCCGAAATCCTCGCAGCGCTTACCCGCCACAAGGTGTGGATCATCGCCAAGACCTCGAATGCCAACACCATCACCCACTTTCTTAAGGGCTCGATGAAGGCCATCCGTCGGGTGGAGGAGGATCTCTCCAAGGCCTTCCCCAGCGCCGAAATCTCGCTGCGCAAGGTCGCGCTGGTTTCGGCGATCGGCCGCGATCTGCGCCAGTCCGGTGTGCTGGGCAAGGCGATCGACATGCTCGCCAAGGCCGGCATCGAACCTCTGGGCGTCCACGATCTCATCCGCAAAGTGGACCTGCAGGTGGTCGTTGATTCCGAGAATTTCGACAAGGCGATCATCGCCCTGCACAAGGGCTTGGTCGAAGACAGCAAGGACGCCGCGCCAAACCGCCTGCGCGCCGCCTAGATATAGCGCAGATCGCTTGCGTCACACGGGACTGTTGCTGGCAGCCATCAGGATGCCGCGTGCCGCAAGAGGGTCGTTGACGAGAAATCCCGAGGCGCCGGCATCGGCCATGGCCAGCAGTGATGCAGGATCGTGATCACCGACGCGGCGGCCGGTCGTGTGCTCGCCGGTCGTGACCCAGACCGGCCTGCCGGCCGCCTCGAGTTTTTGAAGGCGCTCTGGATGGGCCACAGACTCCCAGAGGCGGATGATGTCGCCGCCATGCTCGAAGAAATCTTCCTCCTCACTCATATCGGTTAATAGGCCGAGCACCTGCCCGCGCCAGCCTTCACCGCGTGCAAACCGCAGACTTTCGACGCGGTGAAGACCGAGGATCAGCCGTTCGCGGCCCGATGCTAGCAGCGCCTCAATGATCACGCGCAGCATCTCTGGGCGCTCGTCCTTGATGTCGAAGAGGATGTCGCGGGACGATGGTACGCTCGAAAAGAGGATCGGCAGCGGCGGGGCGGCCGGGAATCCGGCGGCTTCGATGCGAGCGAGCACGGCGCTGCTGGTTTCGGCCACGCGATCGGGCTTGCCCGCCAGGCGGTTCAGATCCGCATCGTGCATGCACACCACGTGCCCGTCCGCAGTGACCCGCAGGTCGACCTCGATCACATCGGCATCGGCCTCGATCGCCCCACGCCAGGCGGCAGGGGAATTTTCCCGATAGCGGGCGGAAAAGCCGCGATGCGCGACAATGGTGGGAACAGGTATCATTTAGCGTCCAAAGCTCGAGGGTAGATTGCTCCGGAACGCCTTGAAGGCGTCCAGCGAGCGCAGTGAATGGCCATCGTCGATTGCGGCAAGATCGAGAATGACGGCGTTGACGATCGTCATCGGCACCACCATGGATTGGGACTCCCCGGCGCCGCCGCGCGAATAGGCGATCTGGTGGTCGGGCGGCGGATCGAGGCGCCCCCCGTTGATGTCGCTCAAAATCAGCGTTTTCGTGCCACGCTCGCGGGCAACGGCGCGTACGTCGTTTATGATCGCCGAGGGCCTGCGGAACGACATCAACCAGATCACGTCCGCCTCCGACATCGTATTCACCGCTTCGGAGAGCTGCGGCAGCTGCGCCGAAAGGTCGATCGCATCGTAGCCGGAGCGCCGGAGCTTGATCGTGGTATAGGCAGAAAGCGTCGCAGCATGGCCGCGCCCCAGCAGAAAGACCCGGCGCGCATCGCGAACGGCCTGGGAGAACGGTCGGATATCCGCATCGCTCAGTGCATTGCGCAACCGCTGCAGGGCGGCGATCTCGCCGTCGAGTACCGATGAGAGAAGCTGCCCTTCCTCGGCATTTGCAAGCCCCGCGACGAGGCGCGCGGCCGGGTCGTCGGGGTCGCCTTCGAGGCTCTCCATGAGGTTCGAGCGCAGGTAAGCGCGGAATTCGGGATAGCCGGCAAAGCCGAACCGGCGCGCCAGCCGGACGGCGGAGGCGGGATGCACCCCGGCGCGCGAGGACACCTCCGTGCCGTTCTCGATCACGGCGCGCAGCGGGTCCTGCATCAGAACGTCGAGAAGGCGCGTGTCAGCGTCGGTCAGCTTGGCCGAGTTCGTTGCGATCAAGTCGCCGAGAAAACGGGGAAACCCCGGCCGATCCGTCATCTGGCCATCACCTCGTGGGAGTCGCATGCCGTTAGCGCGTGCAAGCCTGATAGCACACGATTGGATACCCGCCACGGGCATGCGCAATGGCGGTGAACAGTGGCGGTGCAGGTGTTCATCCACGGGCTCAATTGTCGGTTGTCTTCAGCGTCGGATCGAGCCTGTCGCGCAGCCAGTCGCCGGCAAGGCTGATCGAGAGCGTGGTCATGAAAATGACGATGCCTGCCGGCACCCCCATCCACCAGGCGGTGGCGAGATAGGATCGGCCTTCCCCGAGCATCAGGCCAAGGCTCGTCTGCGGCGGCTGAATGCCAAGCCCAAGGAAGCTCAGCGAGGTCTCGAGCAGGATGAGGTCGGGGAAGTTGAGGGTCACCTGCACGATGAGGATGCTCAGGATGTTGGGCAGGATATGGCGCAGATATACCTGAACCGGGTGGACGCCGAGCGTGCGTATGGCGAAGGCGTAGTTCTGGCCATTGGCCTGCAGCACCAGTCCTCGCGTCACGCGCGCATAGGTTTCCCAACCATGCAGGCCAACGATGACCAGAAACAGCTCCAGGCTGTTGCCGAAAAAGGCGAGGACCGCCAGCACGACGATGAGAAAGGGCATGCTCGCCTGGAAGTCCACCAGGACCATGATGACATCTTCGATCCATCCGCGGAAATGGGCGGCGGCAAAGCCCACCAGGGTGCCGACAGTGGCGCCGATCAGGGAACCGGCAAGGGCTATGATGACGCTCATGCGGGTTGCATAGATCAGGCGGCTGAGAACGTCGCGGCCAAGTCCATCGGTCCCCAGCGGATAGGACCAGTCGCCGCCGAGCGGCGCGGGAGGTTTCAGGCGGCTTAGCAGACTCTGCTCGGTATAGGCATAGGGTGCCAGGACATCTGCAAAGATTGCGACGAGCACGACGAGGACGAGCCAGCCGAGGCATAGCCAGATGATGATGCCGGGGCCGCCGGACCGGCGCCGCGCTGTCCGATCGCCCACCGCGATCGCCGGGGCTTCGATTTCGAGGCTCATGCGGTCTCCTTGCCCGTGCGGGCCATACGCGGGTCGAGCCAGCCATAAGCTACATCGACAAGGAAATTCACCAGAACCATGGTGAGGGCGACGAGCAGGACGATGGTCTGCACCACAGCTAGGTCCCGTTGGCCGACCGCCGTCACCAGGAGTTGCCCCACGCCCGGCCAGGCGAACACCGTCTCCACGACGACCGCGCCTGCAACGATGCCGCCAAGGCGCAGCCCGAGAACGGTGATCACGGGAATGGCGGCGTTGGGCACGGCGTGGAGGATGACGCGGCGGGCAGGTTTGAGGCCCTTGGCGCGGGCTGTGCGCATAAAAGGCTGGTGCAGGACCTCGAGCATCGAAGACCGCGTGAAGCGGGCGATCGAGCCTGCGCCGCCTATCCCGAGCGTTATCGCCGGCATGATGAGATGCGCCAGGGATCCCGTGCCCGAACTCGGCAGGATGCGCCAGGTCATGGCAAAGAGCAGGATCATGACGATGCCGAAGAAGAAATTGGGCATGGAGTGGCCAAAAACGGCAAAGCCCATGGCGGCGATATCGACAGGCGTGCCGCGTTTCAGCGCCGCGACTATGCCGGCACAGATACCGATGACGCTGGTGATGAAAAAGCCCGCGGCTCCGAGGATGAGCGTTTGCGGCACGCGCTCGAGGACGACGTCGAGCGCCGGCCGGCCGTCGCGGAACGAGTAGCCGAAATCGCCATGCAGCAGCCCGCCGATATAGCGCAGATACTGCTCGGGCAGCGATCGGTCGAGGCCATAGATTTCCTGGTAGCGATTTATGACGTCCGGGGGCGTGTCGTCGGGCAGCATCAGCGAGACGGGATCGCCCGCGAGGCGCAGAACCAGGAAGGCAAACGTCATTGCCAGGAACAGCGTGATCAGGCCTCGCAGGACCTTGCTGAGGAGGAATGAAGCTCTCATGCCGTTTCGACCTTGGACATGGGTGTGTTCCTTCAGGCAGGGATTTTGCGCGCGTCGCGGGCGCGCCGTTCGGCCGGTGTGGCGGCGGGCACCGCCGCCAGCAGCGACTGGGTGTAGGGATGTTGGGGCGCGCTGAACACCGCCTGCGCATCGCCGCTCTCCACGATACGGCCCTCGCGCATGACGGCGACGCTGTCGCTGATGTGACGCACCACGCCGAGATCATGCGAGATGAACAGATAGCTGATGGCGAAGCGCGTCTTGAGATCGTTGAGCAGATTGATGATCTGGGCCTGCACCGAAACATCGAGCGCACTCACCGCCTCATCGCAAACGACGATCTGCGGGGCCAGCGACAACGCGCGCGCTATGACCGCTCTTTGCTGCTGACCGCCCGAGAGCTGATGGACATAGCGATGCCCCAACCCGGCGAGGCCGACGAGTTCGAGCAGTTCATCGACGCGCGCCAGCCGTCTTGGCTTGTCGTGCATGTGGTGGGCTGCCATCGCTTCCTCGATCTGGTCGCCGATCGGCATGCGCGGATCGAGTGCGCGGGAGGGGTCCTGCCAGATGACCTGGATGCTGGCCCTCTCCCGGCGCCAGGCGGCCGATCCCATCGGCGCATAGGGCTTGCCGTTCAATAGCACATGACCGGAGGTGGGAACCTCGATACCGGCGGCGATGCGGCCGAGCGTGGATTTGCCGCTGCCACTCTCGCCGACAATGCCCAGTGTCTTGCCCGGCTCGAGCTTCAGGCTGACCCCGTCGACGGCGCGCACCGGAGCGGTGCGTGCGAACCAGCCGCCGCCGTAAAGCTTGACGATGTCGGTGAGGACCAGTTCTCCCCCGTTCATGCCGCGGCCCCCGGAAAATGGCAGGCCGCCAGTTGACCGGACCCTGCGGGCGCGAGCGCGGGCAGGCGCTTGCAAATTTCGCCGGCGCGCGGGCAACGCGAACGGTAGGCGCATCCTTGCGGGCGCGAAGCCGGCATGGGCACCGTGCCTTCTATGGCATCGAGGCGGGCCGGTGCGTTGGCCGAGACGTGCAGCCGGCAGGAGAGGAGCCCTTGTGTGTAGGGGTGCTGCGGCGCGGTAAAGAGCGCATCGGCTTCCGCCAGCTCGACGATGCGGCCCGAATACATGACCGCGACACGGTCGGCGATCTCGGCGACGACACCGAGGTCGTGGGTGACGAACAACATCGCTGCGCCGGTCTCGGCCTGCAATGTTTTGAGCAAACGCAGGATCTGGGCCTGCGTCGTCACGTCGAGGGCGGTCGTGGCTTCGTCGGCGATAATGAGGCGGGGTCGGCAGGCGAGAGCCATGGCGATCATCACGCGTTGGCACATGCCGCCGGAAAGTTCGTGGGGGAACGCGCGCACGCGCCGTTGCGGCTGTGGAATGCCGACCATTTCGAAAAGCTCGACCGCGCGCGTCCGGGCCTGGCGCCCCGAGAGGGCCCGGTGGACGCGCAGCACTTCGGCGACCTGGTCACCCACGCGCTGCACCGGGTTGAGGGCGGCTGACGCATCCTGAAAGATCATGGCCAGGTCCCGGCCGCGGATATCGGACAATTCGTGTTCGGTAAGCTCGGTGAGTTCGGCATTGAAGAACCTGACGCTGCCCGACTTGCGGCGGACCGGATGCGTCGTCAGGCCCATGGCGGCAAGGCAGGTCTGCGACTTGCCGCAGCCGCTCTCGCCAACTAGGCACAGCGTCTCGCCGGCCGCCAGGTCCAGGTTCACATCGAGAACGAGGTCGGCCCTGTCGGTGCCGACCGTCAGGCCTTCGATCTGCAGCACCTTGTGTGCTTCGTCCGAGGTCCGCCGGCTTGCGCCGGCGGATTGCATAGTTGTGGTGGCGATCACGAAGCGTCTGCCTCGTCGGCGAGGTTATAGGGCCTCAGGTCCATGTAGTAGAAGCTGTAGGGCTGCCATTTCAGGGATTTGCGCACGCCATAGGTTTCGAGCGGCTGGTAGAGGATCGTGCCGGGCGCGTCGTCTTCCCAGATGTCGAGCATGCTCTGGAAGACGTCACGGCGCTTGGCCATGTCCGCGGTCCGATCGAGTTCGGCGCCGAGCGCATTGAACTCCTCGGGGACCCATTCGCCGTTGCGCTGCACGCCGCCATTGGGACCCCAGAGGTTCCAGAGGGCGCCGGCCGGATCCGGGTAACGGGTCGAGTTCGACCAGGTGCGCACCATATGGATATCGTCGGGCAGGCCGTCGGTGCTTTCGACGATGTTGAGCCGGGCATTGAGGCCGACGGCCTTCCACATCTCGATGATCGCCTGGGCGGCGGGAAGGGCGTTGGTGTAGTAGTTGGCGCGGGTGTTGTAGACGATTTCCTCGCCATCGTAGCCGGCCTCGGCGAGGAGGGCGCGGGCCTTGTCGGGATCATAGACCAGACCGTTGCGGTTCTCGTCATAGAGCTCGCCGAACTCGGGATATTGGTGGCTGTTGGGAACGACCGCCTCGCCGGCCCACAGGGCCTCGACCAGCAGTTCGCGATCGATTGCAAGGTTCATGGCCTGGCGGACACGAACGTCCGAGAGCACCGGATGCGCGGTGTTGTAGACAAGCACATGCGAATTGGCGAGCACGATCGAGCGGGCTTCGACATCGTCGTAGGAGTTGAGCGTGGCGATCTGGTCGGGCGGGATATTGGTGACGATATCGAACTCGCCGCTGACCAGCCCGGCGATGCGGGCGGCTTCCTCGGGCACCTTGCGGAAGGTCACCGAAGCGGCTGTCGGCGTGCCGCCGAAATAGTCGTCGAACGCAACGAGGCGGATGGACTCGTCGGCCCGGTATTCATCGAGCATGAACGGACCCGTCCCCACCGGGAACTGGGGCGTGCCGTTCTCGGCATGCTCGAGCCAGTCCTTCTTGTTGATGATCCAGGAGGTCCAGGAGGCGAGGCGCTGCTCAAAGATCGGATCCTGGGTCTTGGTGATGAACCGCACCGTCAGCGGATCAACGATTTCGACGCTTTCGAGCACGCTGAAATAGGCCTTGCCCTCGGGGATTGCCGCTTCATCGCCGGTCAGGCGCTCGGGCGAAAAGGTGAACGCCACGTCCTCGGCGGTCAGCGTTTCGCCATTGTGGAACTTGACGCCATCGCGCAGGTGCACCTCCAGCGTGCGGTCGTCCACCCATGTCCAGCTCTCGGCCAGCGAGGGCACGAGAGCCGAGCCGCTGCCATCGGGCGAGGAAAGGAAATCGCGGCGGATCAGGGTGTCGAACATCGAGTAGGTGACGCGCACCCCCTGGTTGGACAGTTCGCGCGCCGGTTCGAGCGTGGGCGGAATGTCCTGTACGGCGACCACGAGATCGGGCCGCTCCTGGGCTGTCGCCAGGGATATGCCGGCAAGCGCCGCCACCGCGGCGATTGCGACTGTCTTCAAAGCTTTTCTGAGCATTGCACGGAGACCATGTCGAGAGGGAAGGAGAACTCTTGCAATTGCAATAGCGCGATACCCACACGCTGCAATTGCCGTTGCAATACCCTGCAGACACGACAGTTTCTTGAACGCGCGATGAAACCTTGTTGACGCAGCCCAGGCGAGCGGGCGCAAGTGCCGGCATTGTCCGGTGGCGCTGGATCGAAAGCGATCCCTGCGCTCGAACGGAGCGCGAGAGCAGTTCGGCTAACGCCGAGTAAGCCCTTGAAACTCTTATCCCTTGAGATTTATCGGAATGGTGGAGCTGAGGGGAATCGAACCCCTGACCTCATCATTGCGAACGATGCGCTCTCCCAACTGAGCTACAGCCCCGCTCCGATGTTTCGGGCTATAGCGAAAAGATGCCGCGAGGAACAGCCCCTTTTTGCGCCCGCGGCATGGCTAGACCAGTTTCCAGGCGACCGGACCGTTCGCCGTTGCTGCCATGCCGTCAGCTCTCGGCCACGACATCGCTTCCGGCGAGCCCGAACATCTGATCCTGGCGTTGACGCAGCGCATAGAGACGTGTCGAGCTATCGGGCAGGGCATTGGCCCGCGTCAGCAGCTCGCCTTTCCTGACCGGTGCCTTGACCGTACCGCCTTCAAGCAGGCCGACCGGCCAGGCGCCGGCGGCGCGGGCATCGGTCAGCGTCATCGTGAAGGAGCGGTAGCAGGTCTCGCCTATGGCATCGAAGGTCTCGCCCGGCGCCAGATCGCGCTTGGCCACGGCGCAGACCTCGGCGACGGGGTTGGGCAGCGGCACCATGTCAGGCTTGCCGTGGAGCATGATGCGCGCGCAGGTCAGCGGCACTTCCAGGCTCGTCAGGTGGTAGGGGCGAAAGAAGGCGTAATAGGGCCCGTGGCCGATATGGAGGTCGTCCATGCGCTCGATGATGCGTGGATGCTCGGCCTTGACGATGACGAAGACGCCCGGTGCCACGCCCTTGCCGATGGTGTAGTCGACGACGCCGATGCGGTTGAGAATGCCGCCATCCTCTTTCGGGATAAGGACTCTGGCCATGTCGTCGCGATCGGCCCTGGGGCCGTGCATGCCCGGAATATCGGGGACGAGACCGGTGGCATTGGCAATGGCGGCCATCTCGACGGCAGTCTTGGAGCCGTCGACGAACTCGACCAGCATGCGCGGGTTCATGTTCCGCCGCTCGGCTTCCTCGCGGTATTCGTCAGGTACCGCGTCGTGGCGCAGCGGATTGTTCTTGCCCTTGCCGGCGGCAACGATCGGCAGGCCGAGGGCCGAGACGAACTCGATGAGCTCCATGCAGGAGGACGGTTCGTCGCCGGCGCCCACCGTATAGACGACGCCCAGCCGGTCGGCCTCCTTCTTGAGGTAGGGACCGATGGTGACGTCCGCCTCGACATTCATCATCACCACGTGCTTGCCATGCTCCATGGCCATCAAATCGTAGTCGGCGGCAACGCCGGGCTTGCCGGTTGCGTCGATGACAATGTCGATCTCGGGGGTCGTTACCAGCGTTTCGGCGCTGGTAATGGCAATCCTGCCCTCGCTGATGGCGGCACTTGCCTTGGCCGGCGTCTCGGCCTCCCGGCCGCGGCTGTCCTCGCCATAGGCGATCTCGATAGCGGCGCGGGCGGTGTGCGGACGGCGCGTGGCGATGGCGCAGATATCGAGGCCCTGCATCAGCGAGCCCTGGGTGACGAGGTCGGTGCCCATCTCGCCCGAACCGATGACACCCACCCGGATTGTCTTGCCGGCATCGGCACGTGCTGCGAGGTCGCGGGCAAGACCGGTCAGGGTGACGTTGGGAGCCATGGAGGTCCTTTCGATTGGGCAGGAGCCGGAGCGGAGCGGTTGCGCGTTGCTCTAGCATCGGGCGGCCGGCAAGGAAACGGGGCGCGCTCCCACGATCGCGAGATTGCGCGGGCTTGCGCTTAGCACTTCTTAAACTGTTGGATGAAAAACTCGCCGGCGGGAAATTCTCCCGGGGGCACATTCTCATGGCTAGACCAGCCAGCAGCGTCGCATTGCCAGCGGTGTTCGACCTCGATTCGCTCGATGCGATCCGGGATGTGCTGAGCGATGCGCTGGATATCGGGCCGGTGCGGGTGGACGCCAGCGCCGTCGAGCGTGCCGCGACCAATGGCTTGTTCATGCTGTTGAGCGCGGCCGAAACGGCGCGCCGTCACAATTTTGATTTTGCGATCGAAGCGCCCAGCAGCGCGCTCAACGCGGCTATCGACAGGCTGGGGCTGACGGCGCGGTTTGAAGGGATGATCGGACAATGAGTGGTTTGCGTGTTCTGACAGTCGACGATTCGCGCACGATCCTTGCCATGCTGCATCACACGCTCTCGAATGCAGGCTTCCAGGTGCTGCAGGCCGAGGATGGGAGGCAGGGGCTCGAAGTGCTCAAGACCCAACCCGTCGACGTCATCATCACCGACATCAACATGCCGATCATGGACGGTATCGAGTTCATCAAGACCGTGCGCGCTTCGGGCCAATATCAGAGCCTGCCCATCCTGATCCTCACCACCGAGACCAGCCAGGACAAGCGCGATCAGGGCAAGGCCGCCGGCGGTACCGGCTGGATCGTCAAGCCGTTCGATCCCGAAAAGCTCATCAGCGTCATCCACCGCGTGGTGCACTGAGCACCAGAATGAGCGCGAACCAGAAGGTTTGTGGAAGACATGAGCGAACTCGACGACTTCAAAGCGACCTATTTCGATGAATGCACCGAGCTTTTGAGCGAGCTCGAGGAGCAGTTCGCGGCAATCGAGGCCGGCGAACGCGATGCGGGGCGCCTCAATGCGGTGTTTCGCGCCATCCATTCGATAAAGGGTGGTGCCGGTGCGTTCGGGTTCACGGCGCTGGTGGAGTTCGCCCACGCCTATGAAACGCTGCTCGATTTCGTGCGTGACGGACGCGTGGAGCTTAGCGACGAGGTCGTGACGCTCTGCATCCGTGCCAACGACATCGTTGCCGATCATGTCAATGCTGCCCGCGTCGCCGAGGCGCTTCCGGGCGACTACGGCGCCCATGAGAAGAGCCGGTTCGACGCGCTCTGCCAGGATGAAGCGAGCGGCGTCGCGGGGCCAGACGAGGACGGTCCGATCGAGGATTTCGATATCGACTTCACACCGGTGGCCGTCAATCTGGAGACGATGGACAGCTTCGAGGATTCCCCGCTCCCGCAGGACGCGGGCGTCTGGGAAATCCGCTTCACGCCGCATCAGGCCCTCTATGCGCGCGCCAACGACCCGCTATTGCTGCTGCGTGAGCTTGCAGCATTGGGCGAGATCAGCGTTCGCCCGGTCATCGCGGACATTCCGACGCTTTCCGAGTTCGAACCGTTCGGCGTCTATTGCAGTTGGGAAATCACCCTGGTGTCGCAGACGGCCACCCAGGAGCAGATCCGTGAAGTATTCGAGTTCGTCGAGGGCGATTGCGATATATCGATCGCCCAGCTTGGCGCCGGCGGCCCGGTGCCGCTGAGCCCGGGCGAGAGCCAGGCGCAAGAGACCGATCGCCTCGATGGCTCGCTCGCCGATTTGCTGACGCTCGCCGACGACGAGATCGAGGCAGCGCCGCTCGACCTGCGCGAGTCCCAGGAGGAAGAGCTCTCTGATGCCGGCTTTGCAGAGCTTGCCGCCGCAATGACGACGCCAGACCCGGCGCCGCCGGCAGCCGGTGAAGCATCGTCGCCCCCGATAGCATCGGCACCGGCCATGCCCGCATCACCGGGTTCCGAGGAGGCATCGCGCGTCGGCGTGCAGTCGATCCGCGTCGATCTCGAAAAGGTCGATAGGGTGGTCAACATGGTGGGCGAGCTCGTCATCACCCAGTCGATGCTGACCCAGCAGATGGACGAGACCCTGCGCGCCCGCTACACCGAACTCGTACGCGGGCTGGAGGTTCTGGCGCAGACGACGCGCGGCCTGCAGGATTCGGTCATGGCCATTCGCGCCCAGCCGGTCAAATCCGTGTTCAGCCGCATGCCGCGCCTGGTGCGCGAGCTGGCAGCCAAGACCGGCAAGACGATCCGGCTCGAAACCATCGGCGAGAACACCGAGATCGACAAGACGATCATCGAGCAGCTTTCCGATCCGCTCACCCACATGATCCGCAACTCGGCCGATCACGGCATCGAGACGCCGGAAAAGCGCGCCGCCGCCGGCAAGCCGAAAACGGGCACCATCCGCCTCTCGGCCGAGCAGGCGGGCGGCAATATTCTCATCGTCATCGAAGACGATGGGGGCGGCATCAACCGCGAGAAGGTGCTGCAGGTCGCGCGTGACAAGGGGATCGTTGCGCCTGATACCCAGTTGACCGACGAGCAGATCGATCAGTTGATCTTTGCCCCGGGTTTCTCGACCGCCGACGCGGTCAGCGATATTTCCGGGCGCGGGGTCGGCATGGATGTCGTCCTCTCCAACATCAAGAAAATCGGCGGTTCGGTGCATGTGCGCTCGTGGCCCGGCCGGGGTACGCGCATGACGCTGCGCCTGCCGCTCACCCTTGCGGTTCTCGACGTCATGCTGGTGCGGGTCTCGGGCAGCCCCTATGTGGTGCCGTTGTCCTCGATCGTTGAAACCATCCAGTGCTCGCGCGCTCCGTTCGAGCGGGTGCCCTCGGGTGGCCGCGTGCTGCAGGTGCGCGGCGAGTATGTGCAGGTCGTCGACCTGGCGCAGCGCTTCGGCATGCCCAGCAATGCCGAACCGGATGCGCGCTTCGTCGTACTCTGCGAGGCGGAAGGCGAGACCAAGATTGCCCTTGTCGTCGATGACATCATCGGCCAGCAGCAGGTCGTCATCAAATCGCTGGAAGAGAACTTCGAGCGTGTCGAAGGCATCGCCGGCGGCACCATATTGGGTGATGGCAATGTCGCCCTCATCGTCGACGTGCAGGGGCTGCGAGCCAATCTGCACCACAAGAATGCGGCCTGACCGCTGGTAATGCGTAAGGAAAAGCCGCCCAGAAGGGCGCAGAAAGGCGAAGAAACCATGGAAGCTTTCGGACTGCGCGATGACGTGACCGACAAATCGGCCATCGCGACGCACAACTCGCTGCAGCTCATCGCCTTTTCGATCGGCGAGCAGACCTATGGCGTCGAGATCACCACGGTGCGCGAAATCCGCGCCTGGAACGGTGCGACGCCGCTGCCCAACACCCGCGAGTATGTGCGCGGCGTCATCAACCTGCGCGGCACCATCGTGCCGATCTTTGACCTGCGTGCCCGCTTCGGCGACGGCCAGACCTCACCGACCAAGAACCACGTCGTCGTGGTGATGAGCGTTGGCGAGAAATGGGTCGGCATCCTCGTGGATGCCGTCAGCGACATTCTCACCGTCCCGCGCGACGACATCCATACCGTGCCGGAAGGCAATGCCGTCGACATCGAACTGCTCAACGGCATCGTCACCCATGACAACCGCATGGTCGGTCTCATCGATCTGCAGTCGGTGATCTCGGGTTCGAAACTCGACGGCTGATCGTCAGTTGCGAAGAAATCAGCAAGGGCGCTGCATCAGCGCCCTTTTTTGCTGCGCTAGAACAGCTCGACCTCGCCATGCGGGGCCGTTGCGGCAATGCCCGAAAGGGCAGGCAGACGCAACTCATCGAGTGTCAGGTTGGCCCAGATTTCCTCGTAGCGGGCGGCGGGGGCGTTGGCGGGCAGCAGCGCAAACTGGCGAACCGCGAGTGCCATATTCTGGCTGCGCTGTTCGATGCGGTCCTGGCCCTGGATGGCGGCGATGATCAGCGCGCTCGCCCGGCGGCGCGCTTCCTCGGCCTCGATCCTTGCGTCGGCAAGGATTGCGAGCGCCTCGGCAATCCCATCCACCATTGCGCCGGTCTGCCTGGCGGTTTCGTCGAGTTCTCTGGCGAGTTTGTCTAGTGACATGCGTTTTTCGAGCCCCTGGGAAAGTCCCTAACGCGATATTCCTAAATCTTTCTTCTGCCGTTCATGGGAATCCATCTGGTTAGAGTTTCGCTAACCACTGAGTTCCTAGACTGCCGGCGCGTTGAGGCCCCGCTGGATTGCCCATTGACTATGAATGTTGCCAAGTCTTTGCCGCCCGAGTTCGATCGCGGTGCGGTGACCACCGTACACCAGGGGGACTGTTACGTTTCGGCCGACAGGGACCTGACCTATTCGACGGTGCTCGGCTCGTGCGTTTCGGCCTGCGTGCGCGACCGTATCGCGCGGGTCGGGGGCATGAACCACTTCCTGCTCGCCGCCCAGTCCGGCTCCGCCCGGGACCGCTACGGCGCCTCGGCCCGCTACGGTGCCTTTGCCATGGAGCAGCTCATCAACAAGGTTCTCACCCGTGGCACGGGCGACAAGGCCAATCTTGAAATCAAGGTTTTCGGTGGCGGCAAGATCAACGCCGCGCTCGACGATGTCGGTGCCAAGAACATCGAGTTCGTGCGCGAGTTCCTGGCAGCAGAAGGTTATGGCCTTTCCGGAGAAGACCTCGGCGGCAATTTCGCCCGGCGCGTGCTGTTCAAGCCGAATTCGGGCCGCGCCTTCGTCAAGCGCCTCGACAGCGATGCGGGTGCCAATATCGCCCGTCTCGAAATCGGGCTCGCCATGCGCCCGGTCGCAGCGCCGCGCACCGACGACATCGAACTTTTCTAGCAGACGCGATCCGAGGGGCGGCAGAATATGGAACAGGCAGAAATCCCGCTCAGCGACCGCGACTTCGCCGACATCAAGGCACGGGTTTATGCGATTGCCGGGATTTCGCTCAGCGATGCCAAGCGCACGCTCGTCATCTCGCGCCTTTCAAAGATCGTGCGCGCGCTCGGGCTCAAAACTTTCGAGGCCTATATCGATTATCTCGAACATAGCGGCTCGCCGCAAGACGCGCAGGATTTCGTCAATGCACTCACGACGAACCTCACGCGGTTCTACCGCGAAGAGCACCACTTCTCACACCTAAGAGAGTATGTTGGGCGCCTCATCGAACAGCGACCGCGCGCAATGCGGCTGCGTATCTGGTCGGCCGGATGCTCGACCGGGCAGGAGCCCTATACGATCGCTCTCGACCTGCTCGCCGCCTGGCCCGAGCTGAAACGCTGGGATTTCAAGGTGTTGGCGACCGACATCGACACCGCCGTCATCGCCAGGGCCGCGCACGGCATCTATCCGCAGACCGAGCTCGCCGGCTTGAACGACGAACGCGCCGCCCTCTTCGAACGCCTCGGCGACGGCACGGTGCGCATCCCCGAAACGGTGCGCGAATGCGTCGCCTTCAAGCCGCTCAACCTCATGAGCACTTGGCCGATGCGCGGCCCGTTCGATGCCATATTCTGCCGTAACGTGGCGATTTATTTCGACAAACCGACGCAGGGCGAACTGTTCCGGCGCCTGGCCTCGCTGCTCGCACCCGAGGCCTTTCTCTATATTGGCCACTCGGAAAATCTGGGCTCAAGCAGCGCCGGGTTCCGGCTCGTCGGCAAGACCATCTATCAGGCGCAGGCAACTGGCAGGAGGGCCGCGGCATGAGCATCAGGGTCCTCGTCGTCGACGATTCTGCGCTGATCCGCGACGTGCTCGCCCATATGCTGGTGCGCGAGGGTGATATCGAGGTGGTCGGCACGGCCACGGATCCGATCGAGGCGCGCGAGAAGATCAAGGCGCTCGATCCGCACGTCATTACCCTCGACATCGAAATGCCCAATATGAACGGGCTCGCCTTTCTCGACAGGCTGATGCGGCTGCGTCCAACGCCCGTCGTCATGGTCTCGACGCTGACCACCAAGGGGGCGAGCGAGACGCTGCTGGCGCTGGAACTGGGGGCGGTGGATTTCGTCGCCAAGCCCAATGCCGACCTCTCGGGAGGGCTTGAAGCCTTCGGGCTGGCGCTGCGCGAAAAGATCAGGGCGGCGGCGCGTTCGGATGTGCGTGGCCGTGCCGGCCGCCTCGACATGCCCAAGGTTGGCGTGCGCACGGCTGCGGCGCCCGAAGGCGCCCTCATTGCCATCGGTGCCTCGACCGGCGGTGTCGAAGCGGTCCGCTCGGTGCTTGCCGACATGCCGGCCGACTGCCCGCCAATCGTGATCGCGCAGCATATGCCGGCCGGCTTTACCGCCCGCTTTGCCGCGCGGCTCGACGAGGTCGGCGCGGTGCGTGTCAGCGAGGCGCAGGATCGCATGCCGCTCAAGCCCGGCCACGCCTATGTAGCGCGGGGCGACCATCACCTGCGGGTCGAGCGCTCGTCCGGCCAGCTCAAATGCCGCGTCACCCAGGACGAGTTGACCTCGGGCCACCGGCCGAGCGTCGATGTGCTGTTTGAATCCGTCGCGCGCACTATCGGTCCGTTGGCCGTCGGCGCCATTCTCACCGGAATGGGAAGGGACGGCGCGCGCGGCCTGAAGCTGATGCGCGAGGCCGGTGCCTATACGGTGGGCCAGAGCCAGGCCTCTGCCCTCGTCTATGGCATGCCGCGGGTGGCGTTCGAGGAGGGCGCGGTTGTCGAACAGGCGCCCCTCGAAGCGATTGCCGCCCGGCTGGCACACGCCCTGATACGCCTCAAGAATGCAGCCTGAGCATTGACCTGCACACGTGAATGCCGACGGACCGATTGAATGATTGGTAACGGATTGGTCCTAGGTTGCTGCAAAATTGCCGGGCTTCTCCGGGGGCGTGCAGAGGTGAGTAGAGTATGCCAAAGGCCAGCGCAGTCAGCGTTCTGATCGTGGATGACCAGCAGTCGATGCGCGGCATCTGCAAATACATTCTGACCCAACTCGGCTTCAAGGACATCATCGAGGCCAAGAGCGGGCGCGATGCGCTGGGCAAGCTCGAAAAGGGCAATGTCGATCTCATCATTTCCGACTGGAACATGGAAGATATCGACGGGCTTACCCTTCTCAAGGTCGTGCGCAAGCACCCGCGTACCCAGGCGCTGCCGTTCATCATGGCGACCGGGCGTTCCGACAAGGAGCAGGTCAAGGAAGCCATCTCCTTCGGCGTCAACAACTACATCATCAAGCCGTTCGACGCCTCGACGATGAAGAAGCGTATCGAAGCCGTCATTGGCGCGCTCTCCTGATCCGATCTACGCTGGCATCTTGAGTGTGGGCCGCCCTTGGGCGGCCTTTGCGTTACCGGCATGTCGAGCGAGTGAATCAAACTCTTAACGGTCGTACTGCTACTTAGATGTCTTGGGGGCAGAATGCCCCGGGACTCGACCAAGCCTTTGGGGGACACATGCTGAAGCGGCTGGTGAATTTCTTCGCAAATATTCGAATGACCACGGCCATCGCGGCGCTGGTAATCGTATCCATCATAGGCTCGATCGCGGCTGTTTCGACGACCCTCTACGTCAATCTCTACGCCGAGTCGGTGCAGGAGAGCCGTCAGCAGCAGCAAGTCAATGTCCAGGTAGCCGCCACCATTCTCGAGCGGCGCATCTCCGGCTCGGTGCTGAACTGGAGCGAGGACGGGCAGATCGCCTCCTTCCAGAGCTGGGCCATCCCGCCCTTCTACGACAACGAAATCATCGACTCGGTCACGCGGGTGACGGGACAGCAGGCCGCCGTCTACCTGCTGGATCCGGCAAGCGGGCAGTTCGTCGCCAAGACCACCAGCCTGACCAACAGCGATGAAACCCGCGCCATCGAGGCAGTCCTGCCGCCCGGCGAGGCGCATGACGCGCTGATGGAAGGGCAGCCCTTCATCGGTGAAGTGGAGATCGAGGGCACATCCTATTTTGCCGCCTTCCAGCCTATCGTCAAAATGTCGGGCGAGATCATGGGCGCCATCTTCGTGGGCGAGAGCAAGGCCGAGGCGGAGGCCGCGGCGGGCCACACTCTCAACCTCATTCTCATATCGGGTCTCATCGCGACGCTGGTGCTCGGCGCAATCGGGTTCCTTGCCTCGCGCATGATCACGCGGTCGATCCCGCGGCTCGCCAGCGCCATGGGCCAGATCGCCGAGGGAGACTATGCCAGCGAGGTGCCCTACACCGAATATGGCAACGAAGTCGGCGCCATGGCCCGCAATGTCGAGGTCTTCCGCGAGAACGGCCAGAAGGTCGCCGAAATGACGCAGGCCGAGGCGGCCCGCATCGTGCGCGACCAGGAAAACCGTCAGCGCATGATGCAGGAGCTCCAGAGCGCGTTCGGTGAGGTGGTCGATGCGGCCGTTGCCGGTGACTTTTCCAAGCGCGTCACCGTCGAGTTCCCCGATCCCGAACTCAACGCGCTGGCCGGCAGCGTCAACAATCTCGTTACCACCGTCGATCGCGGCCTTGCCGAAACCGGCGAGGTGCTGGCGGCGCTTGCCGACACCAATCTCACCAAGCGCATGGAAGGCGACTATCAGGGAGCCTTCGCGCGTCTCAAGGCCGATACTAACGCGGTTGCTCACAAGCTCTCGGAAATCGTGAGCCTGCTGCGGCGTACCTCGCGGGCGCTCAAGACCGCAACGGGTGAGCTGCTCTCGGGCGCCAACGATCTCTCCGAGCGTACCACCAAGCAGGCGGCAACGATCGAGGAAACCTCGGCGGCAATCGAACAGCTTGCCGCAACCGTCATGCAGAATGCCGAGCGTGCCAAGGATGCCAGCGTCAATGCCGGACAGGTGACCCGCACCGCCGAAGAAGGCGGGCAGGTGATGCACTCGGCGACCGAGGCGATGGAGCGCATTACCGCCTCCTCGGCCAAGATCTCCAACATTATCGGCATGATCGACGACATCGCCTTCCAGACCAATCTGCTGGCGCTCAATGCCTCGGTCGAGGCGGCGCGCGCCGGCGATGCCGGCAAGGGCTTTGCGGTCGTTGCCGTCGAAGTGCGCCGGCTCGCCCAGTCTGCCGCTTCGGCTTCCGCCGACGTCAAGGTGCTGATCGAGCAGTCGGGCGATGAGGTCAAGGGCGGCTCCAAGCTGGTCTCGGAGGCTGCTGCCAAGCTCGAGCGCATGCTCGAAGCGGCGCGCGCCAACAACGCGCTGCTCGCCGAGATCGCCAAGGAAAGCCAGGAACAGGCCGCGGCGATCGACGAGGTCAACACCGCCGTTCGTACGCTCGACGAAATGACCCAGCACAATGCCGCGCTGGTCGAGGAGACCAATGCAGCCATCGAGCAGACCGAGGCGCAGGCGAGTGAACTCGACAAGATCGTCGACATTTTCGCCATCGAAGAACAGGACGAGCAGCAATCGCGGATCGAGCCGATGGCACCTGCGCGCGCAGCCGAGAAGTCGCAAGGCGCGCGTGGCTTGCAGCACAAGCTCAAAAAGGCTGCGGCCTCCTATCTGACCCAGGGCAATGCCGCGGTCGACCAGGACTGGTCCGAGTTCTAGGCGAGCGCCATTTGCGGCTGTATCTAAAAAGGGCGCCCCCTGGGCGCCCTTTTTCTTGTGCGGTATTCGCACAAAGATGTCGAAGTATTCCGCTAATCTTGGACTTTATAGCGTGCCTGCACAATTTGGGAAGTAAACCCCTTCTTAAGTGCTGGCGGCTAGTTTCGCAGGGAGCGTGGTCGGGTCCGCATGGCGGATGCGAATTGGGGGCAAGCCCAGCCGAATGCCGAACTCTGTGGAGGAGGGGCGGCATATCGGCTCTGCCCGACCCGCCGGATAACTCCTGGGGGACGAGTGATGAAGCTTTTTTCTAGCCTGAAGATCGCGCACAAGCTGCCGTTGATTGTTGTCGGTACGGCTCTGGTGGTCGGTGCGGCAATCGCCGCCATTGCGCTGATATCGGGCAGCAATGCGGTGTTCGAGCAGTCGCGCGACAAGCTGCAGACCGTAGCGACGCTGCGTGCAGAAGAACTTCACTACGTCTTTTCGGAAATCGAGAGCGAACTGGGCCTGCTTTCGAGCGAGGACGATACCAAGAAGGCTCTCGAACTGATGTCGGCCGGCTACAATTACCTCGCCAGTATCGGCGATGGCGATGCCAAGGCAGCCATCAGGGACGCCTATGTAACGCAGAATCCGTTCGAGGACGCCGAGCGCCAGTTTCTCGACAATTCCCAGCTGGCACACAGCTATGACCAGGCCCATGAGCGGTTCCACCCGAACTTCCGCAACATCCTGGAAAACCGCGGCCACGTCGATCTGATGATGATCAATGCCGACGGCAACATGGTGTATTCGGTCAATAAGGGTGAGGATTTCGGCGGCAATTTTGCAGAAGGCGGGGAGTTTGGTGATACCGCGCTCGGCCGCGCCTTCCGCCGCGCGATGGAAATCGATCTGGGCGAGTTCGCCTTTGAGGATTTCTCGACCTATCGCCTGCGTGGCGGCATGCCGGTCGCCTTTCTGGCCACACCGGTGATCGACCGTCGCGGGACCCTTATCGGTGTCATTGCCGCCGAAATCAGCGAAGCGCGTATTCGCCAGATCATCGAAGGCAATGTGGGACTTGGTGAAACCGGCGAGACAGTGGTCGTGGGCGCCGACGACCTGCTGCGGACCGATTCCAACCGGACAAGCGACTTCGACGTGCTTTCGACCGCCATCGACAGTCCGGTCATCGACGCTGCAATCAATGAGGGCACTGTCGCTTTCGGCGAGACCACGAGCTATCGCGACCTGCCGCTCTATATGGCGGCGGCGCCGGTCGATGTCGCCGGCGTCAAATGGGCGGTGGTCAGCGTCCAGGGCGTCGATGAGCTGCAGGCTCCCGTGCGCGACCTCGGTATTATGGTGCTCTCGGTTGTCGGCATCTGCCTCGCACTCGCCATCGTTGG
>Ga0180216_1001010_pt1 | contig 26417 bp, 25 predicted proteins | sample eDN3rd37CBELigMG_FD_128879 | JGI IMG/M metagenome (GOLD analysis project Ga0180216, IMG submission 128879) | Enriched Miracle-Growth compost microbial communities from Emeryville, California, USA - eDNA 3rd pass 37_C BE-Lig MG (version 2)... ... | reverse complement strand
TGCAGTCCAAGACGAGAGGTAAACTATGAAGGTGAAATCGGTCCTCTGGGCGGCAAGTCTCGCCGTCCTCGCAGCTTCTCCTGCATTGGCAGGGAAAGATAATGATACGCTGGTCTGGTCGACCTCGACCGAAATGGACACGCCCGACCTGTACTACGGGAACCAGCGCGAGGCGCTGATCAACGCTTATGCGCAGTGTGACAGCCTTCTGCACCGCGATCCGAAAACAAACGAATATCTCCCCCTGCTCGCGACCAGCTGGAAATGGCTCGATGATACCACGCTCGAAATGGAGCTGCGCAAGGGCGTGAAGTTCCATGACGGAACCGATTTCGACGCCCAGGACGTCGCGGATACGCTGAATCACCTTGCCGCGCCGGACAGCGACATGAAAATCCGCGTCGTGGTAGACTGGATCAAGAATGTCGAGGTGGTCGACACTCATAAGATTCGTATTCATTCTAAAGCGCCGACCCCGGCGGCGTTCGAATATCTTTCGGGCACTTCGCCGATCTATCCGTCAGGTCACTACCAGAAGGCCCCCGAAGTCCCCGGTGCCGATGGGAAAACCCGCCGCGACTGGGGTGCCGTTCTTCCGGTCTGCACTGGGCCGTACAAAATTGAAGATTACCAGCCGGGTCAGTCGCTGACACTGGTAAAGAACCCCGATTATTTCGACGGAAGTCCGAAAGGAAAGCCGACGATCGGCAAGATCGTCTATCGGACGATAAAGGACACGGAAACGCAGGTTGCCGAACTCGTGACTGGCGGTGTCGACTGGATTTGGGGTGTTCCGCCGGAGAACGCGGACATGCTCAATACCATGCCGAACATCACCGTGGTCTCGGCGCCGACTATGCGCATGTCTTTCCTGGCACTCGACGCAGCGGGGCGGACAGGCAAAAATCCACTGACGGATGTGCGCGTGCGACGCGCCATTGCCCACGCCATCGACCGTGAGGCGATCGCGAAGAACCTTGTGGGCGAGGGCGCAGCTGTTCAGAAGTCTTTGTGCGTGCCGGTACAGTTCGGCTGTGAAACCGACGTGACGCAGTACGACTATAACCCGGAAAAAGCAAAGCAGCTGCTTGCTGAAGCAGGATACCCGAATGGTTTCGGCGTTCAGTTCTATGCGTACCGCGATCGCCCGTATTCCGAAGCCGTTATCAATTATCTGAGGGCGGTGGGCATCAATGCGGAACTGCAGTTCCTGCAGTGGCGGGCCTTGCGTCCTCTCATTGTGGACAATAAGACGCCGATTGCGCACCTGACCTTCGGCTCGAACGGGATGCTCGACGCGTCAGCTTCGACCGGACACTATTTCCAGTTCAGCCCGGATGACTACGCGCGCGACGAAGAGGTGCGGGGCTGGCTCGCGAAAGCTGAGGGCACCATGGATCCAACGATCCGCAAGGAGCTCTACTCGAAGGCGCTGAAGAAGATCGCTGACCAGGCTTACTACCTCCCGCTGTTCATCTATGGCCGGACCTACGCCTTCACGAGTGATCTCGATTATCCTTTGACGGACGACGAGATGGCGCATTTCTATATGGCCAAGTGGAAATGAGGCAGAGCGGGTGCGGGAAATATCCCGCACCCCATCGAAGGATATGGCTTACTTCATTCTCAAGCGTTTGTGCGTGACTTTCCTGGTGATCGCCGTCACATCGGTGGTCGCCTTTCTACTTGTCCATCTATCCGGCGATCCGGCTGCAGCTATGGCGGGGGAGGGAGCCACGGAGAGTGACATCGCCGCTGTCAGGCAACTTTATGGGTTCGATCGTCCGCTGATTGTGCAATATTTCGATTGGATCGGGCGAGTTTTACAGGGTGAGTTCGGGCGATCCTATTATCTGCGCATGGATGTCTCGGATATCCTTGCTGAGCATATGCCAGTGACGGCAACTCTCGGAGTGTTGGCGCTGAGCTTCGCAATGCTTCTTTCCATCCCCCTCGGAGTGCTTGCCGCTCTCAACCCCAACACACTCATCGATCGCATTGCCCTTTGGTTAGCCGTTGCTGGCCAGGCCCTTCCGTCGTTCGTGTTTGCGCTCGGGCTCATGTACCTCTTCGGCGTTTATTTCCGGCTTTTGCCGATCTCCGGGGGCGCCACATGGGCCCATTTCATCATGCCGGCGGTTGCGCTCGGTTACTATGCCACCCCCGCGATCATGCGGTTGACGCGATCGGGCATGATGGATGTTTTGCAATCGGATCACGTTCGCACGGCTCGCGCCTATGGGCTTGCACCATGGCGGGTTGTCATCCGGCACGGTCTTCGGCACGCCATTATTCCCGTCGTGTCTCTCGCCGCCGTTCAGCTCGGTTTCATGCTCGGCGGCTCGATCGTGATCGAGACGATTTTCTCGCTCAAGGGACTAGGCTATTTGGCTTGGGAATCGATTCAGCGCGCAGACATCGAGGTCATCCAGGCAATCTTGCTCGTCATCGCTACGACTTACGCTTTCCTTACGCTCTTCGCTGACCTGCTCAACGCGGCGCTTGATCCGCGTATCCGGATGTCCTGAGTGCAATGACTGTCGCAGCAGATTCCGCAGTACCGGCCATAGATCGTTCCATGTCACCGGGGCGCGTAGCCCTGCGACGGGCTTTGCGGCATGGCAGCTTTTGGGTTGGCGGCTCGATTCTGCTCGCGATTACGATCGTTGCCGTCCTGGCGCCGGTGCTCACTCATTATGATCCGGCGGCTCAAAACCTGACGCAGCGTTTCTTGCCGCCCATCTGGGCTGAAAAAGGTTCTTGGGATCATATTCTCGGCACCGACAATCTCGGGCGGGATTACCTGGCACGGCTGCTCTATGGTGCGCGCATATCGCTCGTGATCGGTTTGTTTACGGTGCTGATTTCGGGCCTTATTGGGACGACGCTCGGCGTGGCTGCAGGTTATTGGGGAGGCTGGGTTGATCTCGTCATCAATTTTGTGGTGACCATCCGTCTCACGCTCCCGGTTGTGCTCGTCGCGCTGGTCGTGGTTGCCCTGGTCGGAAGCTCGCTCTCGTTGATGATCATCGTAATCGGGCTTTTGCTGTGGGATAGATTCGCCATCGTTGTGCGGAGTGCGACGCAGCAGGTCGCGCAGCGCGAATATATCATCTCCGCGCGTGCCATCGGCAGCTCGACGGCGCGCATTTTGATTAAGGAAGTCCTTCCCAACATCACCGGCCCGCTCATCGTCGTGGCTTCGATCGAGTTCGCTCACGCGATTTTGCTTGAAGCCGCATTGTCATTTTTGGGTCTCGGTGTGCAACCTCCTGAGGTGTCTTGGGGATTGATGGTTGCGGAGGCGAAAGCGCAACTTCTGTTCCGTCCTTGGATGGTTGCTATTCCGGGGGCGGCGCTCGTAGCTTTGATTTTCGCGATCAACCTCGTCGGCGACGCCATCAGGGACGTGACGACTCCTGAGGGAAGGGCGTGAGATGAGTGGAGAGCCTATCCTCGAAGTCAAAGGGCTGCAGGTCGAAATACCCGTTGATGGAGCGGTTTTGCGCCCGGTTCGGGGGGTCGATCTTCATGTCTTTCGCGGCGAAACTGTCGCAGTAGTAGGAGAATCGGGCTGCGGAAAAAGTCTTACGGCGTTGGCGATCATGGGCCTGTTGCCGCGTGCCGCGCGCTATACCTGCGATCGCATCACGCTCAATGGGGAGTCGCTCGCGAACGTATCGGCACGTAGGTGGCGGCAGCTCAGAGGCGACCGCATCGCGATGATATTCCAGGATCCGATGACGGCGCTCGATCCCTGTTACCGCATCGGCGATCAAATGCGCGAAATCCTGCAGCAGCATCGCCGAATTTCTAAGCAGGATGCGCGGGAGAGGTCGCTCGAGCTCTTGCGCAAGGTTGGGATTCCTTCCCCAGAAGAGCGGCTTTCACAATTTCCGCATCAGCTTTCTGGTGGCTTGCGTCAGCGCGTCATGATCGCCATGGCGCTGCTTTGCGAGCCGGAACTGATCATCGCTGACGAGCCGACAACCGCGCTCGACGTGACCATACAGTCGCAAATTCTTCGCCTTTTGCAGGACATTCAGCGCGACACCGGAATTGGTCTCATCCTCATTACACACGATCTCGGCGTCGTCGCAGGCATGGCGGACCGGATCGTGGTGATGTACGGCGGCGAAGTTGTCGAAGTCGGCGCCTGCGATGACGTCCTCAGCCGGCCTTTGCACCCCTATACGGAAGGCTTGATGCGCTCCATTCCGGTGCCCGGCCAGACGAAACGGGGCGAGTTGCTCGGCTTTATTCCGGGAATTGTGCCTCGCCAGACCGGCGAGCGGACGCGATGCGGCTTCATAGATCGCTGCCCTTATGCTGCCGAAGTGTGTGCAGCTGGCCCTGTTCCGCTGAGTGCAGGTGAAAATGGTCATGAGGTCCGTTGTGCAGTCCCCGCACAAAGGCGCGACCCTCAAGCGTGGAATCGGCTTACGGAGGCGTCATGACGGATGATGTCCTGATCATGCAGGGTGTCACGCGCGAATACGCCGTCGGAGGACCGTTCGCGAAGAAAAAGATACTCAAAGCCTTGCGCGGGATCGATCTCACCGTTTCTCGCGGGCAGACGCTCGGGCTCGTCGGTGAGTCCGGTTGCGGCAAATCGACTTTGGCGAAGATTTTGCTCGGCGTCGAAGAGCCGACCGCAGGGAGTGTGTTGGTCGACGGACGCCCAATAAGTTCCTACGACCGGCTGGAACGTGCAAAGCTCATCCAGCCGGTGTTTCAGGATCCTTATTCCTCGCTCAATCCACGGATGACCGTGGAGGCGATTATTGCGTCGCCATTGGAAGTTCGAGGAGAGGGGACGCGTGCGTCACGCCGCAAACGCGTAGAGGAACTTGCCGCAGAGGTCGGCCTTCCTCGCCATCTCGTCGACGCTTATCCGAGCCAACTTTCCGGTGGTCAGCGGCAGCGTGTGGCGATCGCGCGCGCTCTCATTGGCGAACCGAAAATTCTGATCTGCGATGAGCCGACGTCGGCTCTGGACGTTTCGGTACAGTCGCAAATTTTGAATCTCCTGCATCGGCTGAAGCAGGAGCTAAATCTGACGATGATACTCATCAGCCACAATTTGGCGGTTGTGCATCATCTGGCGGATGAAGTTGCTGTCATGTACCTCGGCCAAATCGTCGAGCGGGGCCCCAGCGAGGACATCTTCGAGCGGCCGCACCATCCCTACACGGACGCTCTGCTGAGAGCTGTCCTGACGCCCAGGCCAGGGTCACGGTTGCCGGATCTCGGCTTGCAGGCCGAATTCCCGAGTCCTCTCAATCCTCCTCCAGGGTGTGTTTTCCATCCGCGCTGTCCATATGCGCTTGCTGACTGCTCGCGTCTAGAGCCGAGTTCAACTGGAGGGCAGCGCGTCCATCGCTGCCATCATCCTCTCAATATGGTTGATATCTCGATGTCCACCGCAGCAACTCGTTGAGCGGGTGTTTCGATGCGCTCTCAAATCGACCTGATCATCAAAGAGAAATCCGTTTTCGCCGATGGTCATGAATTCAGTGCAAGCGGAGCATACGAGCGACTTTCGGGGACCGCTCGATTCCGCGTCGATCCCAAGGCCGAGGCACAGCGGGGCGTGGTCGACATAGAGTTTGCTCCGACCGACGAAGATGGGTTGGTCAGGTTTGAGGCCGATTTCTGCATACTGAAGCCGGTCGACCTCAGCCGAGGCAATCGTCGGCTTTTCTTCGACTACGGCAATCGGGGGAATAAACGCGCCCTGCAATTTTTCAATGATGCGCCGCCTTCCAACGATCCGCGCACGCTTGCCGATGCTGGAAACGGCTTTCTCATGCGGCGCGGCTACACGATTGCGTGGCTTGGGTGGCAGGGAGACCTGCTACCCGGCGATGGCCGCATGCTGCTGAAAGTTCCCGTTGCAACCGATCAGGGCAAGCCGATTACAGGTATCGCGAGAACAGAATTCATCGCTGTTGAGCCCGGAACCAAAGTGTTTCCGCTTAGCTCCCTGATCTCAACACGCAGCAATCCCACGGCATCGCTCGACACCAGAACGGCAAGGCTGACACGCCGGCGCTATGCTCTGAGCCAACGGGAGGAGATCCCCTCAGGTCAATGGTATTTCGCTCGGCTTGACCAGGGCAGCGGCGTCGACAACCAGGGCACGGAGCGAGCCGTGGTACCGTCTGACAGTCACATCTATTTGCCATCCGGCTTCGAGCCGGGCTGGATCTACGAGCTTGTTTATCAGGCCAAGGACCCGCTCGTGCTCGGCCTTGGACACGTTGCGGTCCGGAACTTCGTCAGCTTCTTGAAATACGGAGCTGAGACGAGTTCAGGAATGGCTAATCCCCTGCGGGAGGGGGCAGCTCATATTGAGAACGCCTATGCCTGGGGCCGGTCCCAGACGGGGCGCTGCATTCGCGATTTCATCTATCTCGGCTTCAATGCCGATGAAGAGGGCCGGCGCGTATTCGACGGCGTGATGCCTCACGTGGCAGGCGCCGGCAAGATGTGGATGAACCACCGGTTTGCGAATGTCGTTCTGCTCCCGGGGCAGGAGCATGAGAACCATTTCAGCCCAGTCGATCGGTTTCCTTTCTCGTACGCCATTTCGACGGATCATTTCACCGGCCGCACCGATGGCATTCTGAAAAGGCCGGAAACCGATCCGAAAGTCATCCACACGGATACGGCGTGCGAATACTGGCATCGTCGAGCATCCCTCGTACACACCGATACGCAGGGCAGCGACCTGCCGCAGCCGGACAATGTGCGGATCTACTTCTGGGCAAGCTCACAGCATTTCGCGGCACCGCACGTTGCCGCTCCGGCAAAAGGCCTTGCTCAAACCTACTTCAACGTGGTCGCGACCACGATGTTTTTCCGCGCCTGCCTCGATCGGTTGGACGATTGGGTGAGCAAAGGTATCGAGCCACCTTCAAGTCGGATTCCCCGCCGTGCTGACGGTACGCTGGTCGATATCGAGGAATGGCGTAAGATGTTTCCGCGCATTCCGGGAGTCGCCACTCCGCGCGGGCCGAGCCGCCTGGAGCGGCTGGATTTCGGCCAGGATATAGACAAGGGCATCATCACCAAAGAACCGCCGGAGATCATACCAGGTGAGGAGTATCCCGTGCTCGTGCCTGCCGCCGACGAGGATGGCAATGACCAGGCGGGTGTGCGCGCGCCGATGGTGCAGGCGCCTCTGGGAACCTATACCGGCTGGAGCGTGAGACGACGGGAGTTCGGCCACGGCGCCATGGTTGGCATTACCGGAAGCTATATTCCGTTTCCCGATACTGAGGATGAGCGGGCACAACTCGGTGATCCCCGGCGTTCGATCCTGGCGCGCTATGGATCCCCGGACGGATATGTTGAGGCGATTCGAAAAGCCGCTTTATCGCTTGTAGAGGAAGGCTTAATGCTCGAGGAAGACGTCGAGCGAGCCGTAGCCGAAGCCAGGAATTGGGGGCGGCCGCGCCACGATGTGCGCCTCTAATTGCGCACCAACCCGTCTGTTCGAGGCGTGGAGTGGGAGGATATTGGAATGGCGCAGAACGGGATGGTTGTTTGCCCTCAGCCCGAAGCGGCCGAGACCGGAATTGAGATTTTAAAAGCTGGCGGCAACGCAGTTGATGCGGCCATCGCCTGCGCAATGGCGCAAACGGTCGTCGATCCCCTCATGTGCGGAATAGCCGGTTTCGGCAGCATGGGCGTGTACATCCCCGTGCGTGGCGTGCACGAGTATATCGATTTCCATGCTCCCGCTCCTCTGGCAGCCAAGCCCGATATGTGGGCACATCTCGTCAAGGGTGAAACGCGCGACGGCTTCGGCTTTATCCTCGAAGGTCGAGTGAACGACCTCGGTTACCAATCCATCTGTGTTCCCGCGGCGCTGAAAGCCTTCGAGAAGGTGCATCGCGCTTACGGTCGATTGCCGTGGAATGCGATCCTGGAGCCGGCAATTCGGTGGGCAGAGGAAGGCTTCTTCGTCAGGCCCGCGATGTATACCTTCTTCCTGGAAGACGGGAAAATGGGGCGGGCTGCAACGGCGGAAAGGCTCGCGTACACTGCTGGGGGCCGCGCCCTCTATTGCGCGCCCGACGGAAGCCCTAAGCGAATTGGGGAGCCGATCAGCAATTCGGATTACGCACAAACATTGCGCAGGATTTCGGAAGAGGGGGCAGACGTCTTCTACACTGGTGAGATTGCAGCGCGCATAACGAGCGACATGCAGGCTCACGGTGGTCTTCTATCGCGAGAGGACCTTGAACGCTATCAGCCGCGCTCTGGGGAACCGCTCGTCGGGACCTATCGCGGACGCCGAATTACCACCAACCGTCCACCCGGCGGCGGTGTCATGCTGATCGAGATGCTGAACATTCTCGAGAATTTCGATGTCGCGAGCTTGGGGCATAATTCGCCCGAATACATCCGGATAGTCACGGAGGCGATGAAGCGGGCGACCATCGACAAAGATCGCTACGTCGGTGATCCCGACTTTTTCGATGTTCCGCTGGATCGCCTGACCAGCAAAGATTATGCGGCGGACTTGGCGAACGAGATCCGCCAGGGAAAAAGAGCGCACGTCCCTCGGTTGCAGGATCCCGATTCGGCACCGCAAAATACGACGCACATTTCGATCGTCGACCACGAGCGCAATTGCGTTGCGATGACGCATTCCTTGGGAATGCCGTCAGGTGTGATCACTGATGGGCTCGGCTTTTTCTACAACGGCTGTATGGGCGTTTTCGACCCGCGTCCGGGGCGCGCGGGCAGCATCGCGCCTGGCAAATCTCGCTTCAGCGCCATGTGCCCGACGATCGCCTTCGAAGGCGATGAACCGAGTCTTGTCCTCGGCGCGCCTGGAGGAACCCAGATCGTCATGGGCGTGCTTCAGACCATTCTCAATGTGATTGACTTTAAAATGTCGATCCAAGAGGCCGTGGCCGCTCCGCGCTTCTCGTCGACCGGCAATCCTATCGATGTTTCCAACCGCATTCCGCGCTACGTGACGCGGGCTCTCGAAGCTGAGGGCTATGAAGTCATACGCAACCCGTACGGCTACACCATAGGTTGGGTTCACGCGATCAAAATCCACGGGGATCGCCTGGAAGGGGGCGCCGATCCTGGCAGAGACGGTGTGGCGTACGGGATTTGACCCAAGGAAGTCCGAATCCTGCGGAAGAACTGACCGTTAGTGTTTCAAGGTCTCATTTCGAGAAACGCATTATGGAAAACGGTGCTATCGGCAAGTTTGTCGATCCCGTCGTGATAAGTTCGGCCATCAAGGCGCCGACGCCAGGTCCGAGCTGAAAGCCGTGCGCCGAAAATCCGAATTGGTGGTAAACGCCTTCGGAACTAGAGCTCGGGCCGATCACCGGAATGTCGTCAGGCATGCGTGCCTCTATGCCGGCCCACGCGCGAACGATCGTTGCCTGCCGCATCACGGGAAAGAGGTCCCACACCGTACGGGCACTTTCGCTGAGCTTGGTCCAGTCCAGCTCCGTATAATTCGTCTCGGGATCGGCACGGCCCAGATGGCCACCTCCGATCAGCACCGTGCCATTGTCGAATTGCTTGAAGGAAAGTTTGCGGCCGCGCAGAATAACGACGGGTCGAATGAAATGCGGCATGCGAGAGGTGATCATCAGCATGGGCGCGATGACCTCGAGCGGCACAGGCTCGCCCAGCATAGCCGCGATTCTCCCGGCCCAGGCTCCTGCAGCATTGACGACGACTGGCGCCTCAAAAATGCCTGCTGTCGTCGAAACGCGCCATGCTCCACCTTGCCGAGTTAACGCCGTTACCGTGACGCCTTCCACCACCTTCGCGCCGAGCAGGATCGCTTTGCGCCGGAACGCTTGGGTCGCGCGGAACGGGTTTGCGGCGCCGTCGCGGCGAGAGACCACGCCGCCGGGGCAACTGTCGGATACCGCGGGGACGAGCTTTTTCAGCTCTGCGTGGTCAATCAATTCCTCATGAGTGAAGCCCGTGGTGCGCAATTCGTCGACGCGGGCGCGGAAACTTTCGAGCTCAGCCTCGGTTTCGGCAACCAGCACCTGGCCTTCGGAAGTGAAACCGCAATCGTCTCCCACGAGATCTTCGATCCGCTCCCACAACTCCATCGAAGCGACGGATAGCGGAACCTCGGCGAAATGGCGCGCGAGCTGCCGGACGCCCCCTGCATTTACGCCGGAAGCATGTTTGCCCGCGTAATCCTTCTCGATCACGATCGGCTTGAGGCCGCGCATTGCCAAATGCAATGCCGTCGAGCACCCGTGAATTCCAGCGCCGATAACAATTGCGTCGGCTGTAATGGTCATCCGCGTACGACCGCCTTTAATGCCGACTCGGGCTGAGGCATTGCAGCGATCTCGGCCAGCGGAATGGGTTTGACCGGCGGCCGCAAGCGATAATAGCCCACGTGCTCCGGCGAAACTCTCCGCTCGGCAGCAATCATTTCCGTAACGGTCAACCCGCAGAGGCGGCCCTGGCAGGCACCCATGCCGCAGCGAAGGAAAGACTTCAGCTGGTTTGGTCCTTCGCAGCCAAGTGCAACCGTCTCCCGGATTTGTCCGGCGGTCACTTCCTCGCAGCGGCACACGAGCGTGGCGTCATCGACGGGAACTCGGAACCGCTGCGGTGGCTGGTAAAGGGTATCGAGAAAAGCGCGACCGGCCTCTGCTTTGGACAGCGCCTGAAAAAGGAGCTGCTCGGAGGGAAGATGGCTCAGTGCCTCCGGTTTGAGCGCCTTCACCGCGGCATAGGCAGCAAGGCGTCCGCGTTCGGCAGCTGCAAGCGCCCCGCCTATTCCTGCGCCATCGCCCGCGATGGCGATTCCGGGGACCGAGCTGTTTCCATACCGATCCAGAACCGGTATCCAGCAGAGCTGCAGCTCATCCCAGCGATGGGCGATACCGATCGACATGGTGAGATTGATGTTGGGAACGACCCCCTGATGCAGCAATAGAAGGTCCGCAGACATGCGCGTCGCGGGCTGATTTCCGGCCGCGAATAGGACGTCCGTCAATTTGTCTTGGCCATGCGCCTCGAGCTTGGTGATGCCGCTAATCACCCGCGTTTTCCGTCGAACTTCGGTGAGAAGGCGCAAGCCTTTTGCGAAGTAGGGTGAGATTAGAAAGCTAGGCAACTGGCGCAACGCGCGAACGTAGTTTTCGCGCGGTGTCGTATCGAGAATGGCAGTTATGTCGCCGCCGGCGCGAAGGATTTGGGCGGCGAGGAGCCATAAGAGGGGACCTGTGCCGGCGAGAACGACGCGACCGGATGGCACCAACCCCGATGTTTTTAGCAAAGTCTGAGCGCCACCGGCCGTCATCACGCCGGGAAGTGTCCAGCCTGGAATTGGGAAAGGACGTTCCAGCGCGCCTGTTGCGAGGATAATCCGCCTGGCGTTGATGAGATGCGTCCGGCCGCCGTAGGAAACGCCGAGTTCGAGTGCGCGCGAAACGCTCCAAACAGTAGCGCCGGACACAAGCTGTGCGCCGCTCGACTCGAACTCTTGAACGAGTTCTCGACCGTGCCAGTAATCCGCACCAAGTATGTCTTCGCGGCGGACCGGTGTCGTCTTTACTGCGCGGTAAATCTGCCCGCCGGGCGCGGGATTTTCGTCCAGCACGATCGTCGTGAGGCCGGCTTTGGCGGCCATGGCTCCTGCTGCGAGGCCTGCCGGCCCTGCGCCGATTATGGCAAGCTCATATGAGTTTTCGAGCACTGTTGATCCGCTCACCGGCTTGCCTCCCGCTTGCCGCGTTGCGTTTCGATGCGCATCCCCTCCCGAACCGGGATGAGGCAGCCTTGGCGATTTCCGACGCCATCCACGGTAACCAGGCACTCGAAGCACACGCCCATCATGCAATAGGGCGCACGTGGAGCCCCGCTCACCGCGGAAGCGCGATATTGATGGACCCCGGCCGCGAGCAAGGCTGCGGCCACGGTGTCTCCGGCGCGCACCTCAACGTTCGCACCATCGATGCTGACCGTCACAGTGGCGCCGGTTGTTTCAGGCAGCCTTCGGAACATGGAACCTCCGAGCACTGAATGGGCCGACCACTTCGGCATCGAGCTGTCCGGCCGCGATCATGGGTGCGAGCGTCAAGGCGTGATTGGCGGCGAGCGTGACGCCCGAGTGGCAGCACGCCACGAATGCACCTGGGCAGCTTTCCGATTGGTCGTAAATGGGGAAACCATCCGCCGTCATTACCCGGACGCCCGCCCACATGCGCACGACATTGAGGCGCCCGAGCAAGGGGAACATGCGAACGGCGCGCGAGGCCATCACGGCGTTGATCGGCAAGGTCAGGCCGTCCGGAGTTGTCCCTTCCTCCTTGCTGTCGCCGATCATCACAGTGCCTTCATCCGTCTGCCGAATGGTGACGACGGGGTAATGCAGGAAAGGCGTGACGCGCTCGGTCACCATGATCTGTCCGCGCTCGGGGCGCATGGGAGCTTCGAGGCCCACCATAGGAGCAAGATGCATGTTCGCATTGCCTGCGGCGAGAACCACCTTCCCTGCGTGGATTTCACCAGCCGAAGTCGAAATGCGGAATGCGCGATTTTCGTAAGCAATGCCTTCGACACGGTTGCTCGCTAAGTATTTGCCGCCGTGCTTCGCAGTCGCCTTGATCAGCGCCCGGTATAGCCGCAGTGAATTGCAGTGGCCGTCGAGCTCACAATAGCTGCCGCCGACCACGTCTGGGCCGATTTCAGGGAGCATCGCTGCGACCTGCGAGCGGTCGAGAATCTCCACATGGTAGGGAAAATCCGGCGACTGGCCGTGGAGCTGATTGATGTAGGCGGCCCGCCTTTCGAGTTCGTCCTCGGAAAGCGCGAGATGAAAGCCACCTGGACGCTGGAATGCAACGTCGAGACCGGTCTCTTCCCGCAGAAGCGCCGAAAACTCAGCCCATGCGTTCGATGAACGAACCGTCCAGTATGCATAGGGCGTGTAGCCGAACCCTTTGCTTTGCACCCAAACAAGCGCGAAATTTGCTCGCGAGGCGCGGACCGCGGCGTCGCTGTCGTCGAGCAACGCTACGCGCTGCCGCAGGCGCGCAAGGCCGTACCCGATCGCCGCGCCCAAAAGGCCACCGCCGACGATGGCGATGTCGTATTCCTTGGAAGACAGGGTCAAGTCTATCTCTCCTCCCGACCGCGGCCAACCAACAGACGCTCGAGTCCGTAAATGCGGTCGAGCAGCACGAGGGCGACAGTCGTGATTGCGATGACGCTTGCCGAGACGGATGTCACCAGCGGATCGATGTTGTCCTGAATATAAAGGAACATACGGACGGGCAGCGTCTCCGTGCCCGGTGCGGAGACGAACACCGTCATCGTCACCTCATCAAACGAATTAATGAAGGCAAGAGCCCAGCCACTCGCCAGTCCGGGCACGATAAGCGGCAGCGTGATGCGGCGAACAAGCGTCGTTTCCGACGCACCGAGTGATATTGCGGCCTGCTCGATGCTGCGGTCGAAACCTGTGGCGGAGGCAAGCGTGAGCCGTACCGCGAACGGCAGCACGATGACGATGTGAGAGAGCACGAGCGCGATCAGTGTCCCGCCTAGGCCGATTTGCGTAAAGAAGCGCAGAAATGCGATACCGAGTACCACATGCGGGATCATCAGCGGCGACATCAGCAGGGCAGTCAGAGCCTCGCGGCCGGCAAACTGGTAGCGGGCAATTGCAAGAGCCGCAGGCACCGAGAAGCCGACCGCAATTGCCGAGGACAGGGCGCCAAGCCAGACGCTGCGCCAGAAGGCGGTGATGAACTCGGGATAATCCCCAATGGCGCGAAACCAGCGTAACGAGAGGCGTTCCGTCGGAAACGAGAGATAACCCTCGGGCGTGAAAGCGACGATGCAAACGACGACGATCGGCGCCACCATGAAGGTGACGAACAACGCATGATAGGTAAGGGCCAGCCAGCCGTTTCGGCTCATTGCATCATCTCCCCGTACCGGCGCTCCACGAGGCGATTGCTAATGACAATGATGAAAATCAATGCAAGCAGCAGCAGAGTCGCAACGGCCGCGCCGAGTGGCCAATTCAGCGTATTTAGAAACTCGTCGTAGGCGAGTGTCGAGGCGACCTTCAGGCGTCGTCCACCGATGATGGCGGGGGTAGCAAATGCGCTGGCTGCGAGCGCGAAGACAATGATCGCTCCGGACAAGATGCCGGGGATGACCTGTGGCAGCACAATGCGACGCAGAATCGTGAACTGGCTTGCGCCGAGCGAAACCGCGGCATTCTCGATCTGCGGGTCGAGCCGCTGCAGCGAGGCCCAGACGGCCAGTACCATGTAAGGCATCAGAACGTGCGTCAGCGCCACGATCACCCCGGTTTCCGTGAACATGAACGGAGTCGGTGAGGAGATCAGTCCGAGATTCATCAGAGCCTTGTTCACCACTCCCGAGTTGCCGCCGAAGAGCAGTGCCCAACCTAGCGTGCGCGCGACCACCGAAATCAGTAGCGGACCAAGGATGATGAGCAGAAAAATGCCCCGCCACGGACTGCGCATGCGGTTCAGGATGTATGCCTCGGGCGCACCGAACAAGGCCGTCAGAACTGTAACCGCGATCGCAATCCGGAAGGTGCGCGCGAACATCTCGTGGAAATAGCTGTCCGACCAGATCTCGCGCCAGTTCTTGAGAATAAAAACAGGCTCGATGCCCTTGTATTGCCCCCAATCGTGGAACGAGAGCAACACTGTCATGACGATCGGAATGAGAACGATCGAGACGAACAGGAGGAATACAGGCAGACTCAGCAGGTAGGGCGCCAAGCTCGGGCGGCTGCTGTCGAGGCCTGTTTTGACCCCAGCCGGAGTCATGCCATGGCTCCCCGAACTGCGCGCACGCCCATGTCGGACGCATTCCAGGCGATACCCACGATCTCCCCTTCCGCTGGGACTTTTTCTCCTGAATTCTGTCGGATCACCGTAATCAGGCCACCCGCAGTATCGACCTGATAGAGCCAGTGGTTGCCCTGAAAAATTCGCGTCTTAACCGTTCCTGTGAGCGCCCCGTTGCCAGGATCAGCGAATCCAATTTTCTCGGGGCGAATGGAAAGAACGACGCGTCCTTCATGATGCGGTGGAATGGGCCAAGTCACCGAACCGAGACTCGCCCTGCCACCCCCTGGGGCGACCTCGGCTTCGATCTGGTTCGTTTTACCGAGAAAACTGGCGACAAAGGCAGTAGCAGGCCGCTCGTAAGTCTCGTGTGGAGGCCCGATCTGCTCTACGCGACCTTGGTTCATGACGACGATGCGGTCCGAAAGGGCCATGGCTTCCGCCTGATCATGCGTCACCAGGATGGTCGTCGTGCCGACGGTGCGCTGGATCTGGCGCAGCTCGATCTGCATGTCCTCGCGAAGCTTGGCGTCGAGATTGGACAGCGGCTCGTCCAGCAGCAGGATTTGCGGGCGGATCACCAGAGCGCGCGCAAGAGCAACGCGCTGCTGTTGGCCGCCTGACATTTTGCGCGGGTAGCGATCGGCGAAGGCGGATAGTCCTACAAGCTCGAGCGCCTCGGTCACGCGTCTCCGGCGTTCCTCCCGATCAATCCCTTGCATTTCGAGACCGAACGCAACGTTCTCTGCCGCCGTCATATGGGGGAATAACGCGTAGCTCTGGAAGACAATGCCGAGACCACGCTGGTTGGGTTTGATGGCGAGCAGGTCTTTATCTTCGAGCGTGATCGCCCCTGACGTTGGCCGGACGAAGCCAGCGATCATCTGCAGCGTGGTCGTCTTTCCGCAGCCCGAGGGCCCGAGCAGCGAAATGAATTCTCCCTTCTCAACTGCGAGCGAAACATTATCGACCGCAATTTGCGCGCCGAAATGCTTGGTCAATCGATCAAGAACGAGAAAGGGCATCGTTGACGGCAAATCGCATTATTTTCCGAAGTGAATGGTGTGCGGCCCTCGCATCCGGCGTACCAGTACGAGGGCCGCTGCGCCACGCCCCCAACCGTTTACCGTTCGACCTCGCGATTCCAACGCTTGGTCCACTCCTCGCGGTTGGCGTTGATCGTGTCCCAATCCGGATTGATAAGAGCCGCTGCGCGTTCACCGATCGGGGCCATTTTGCCGAGCTCTGCCGGCACTTCGACTTTCTTGTTCACTGGCCCATAGCCATAGTCCCGCAACAGGATGAGCTGCAGGTTCGGCTCGAGCATGGCCTTCACGAACTCGGAAGCCAGCGGTGACTTGTTCGGCTTCGCTACGGGACAGGCGGAAGCGAGAAGGGTCACCGCGCCCTCTTTCGGATAAACGAAGTCGACCGGGAATCCGGTGTTGGCGAAAGACTGCACGCGCCCGCTACCCCAAACGGCAATCGTCGCCTGTCCGGACTGGAATAGCTCTGTCATTTTCCCGGGGGAGGGCTCGTAAACGAGCACGTTCGGGTTGACCTCCTCCTTCATCACCTTGAAGCCGGGGTCGATGTTCTTCTCTCCGCCACCATTGAGGCGGGCAAACATCATCAGCGTGTAAAGGCCGTAGGTATTGTTGATGGGCGGGATCACGAGCTGCTGCTTGTACTTGGGATCTTTCAGATCATTCCAGCTCGTCGGCGGCGCCCAGCCTCTTTCCTGAAAGACCTTCGTATTATACATCAGGCCCGTCGCCACGAGCCCGATGCCGACCGCCTTGTCGTCCTTGTAGCGGGCACTGTCGTAGATTTCGTCGCCGGCCAGCCCGTCGATTTTATCACAAAACCCAAGCTGGATCGCCATGTACATCGGGCCGTCATCGACGATTGCCACGTCGATGACCTGATTGCCTTTTTGCGCCTGGAGCTTCGCCAAGGTGTCGGTCGAATTGCCGGCCACGTACTCGACTTTGACGTTATGCTTTTTTTCGAAGGCGGGAATGATTTCCTTTCGCAGCGTCTGCTCGAAGGAGCCTCCGTAACCGGCCACCGTGAGTGTCTGCTGTGCCGCGCTTTCGAGTGCGCTCAAGGAGACCGCCAACCCTGCGGCGGCAACGATTTTAAGGAACTTCATCGTACCCTCCAAAGCGAGAGCCGCTGGGCAATGCGGCTGCTGGCGCCCATTGATAGCTTCGATCCAGATGGGCATAACGTCAAGCGTCAACTCTTAGGCAGAACATGCAGGAATGTTATACTCAGAGCGTTACTGGCAAATAAGACATTCCGGCAGCCGAAGAATGCAAATTCCAGGGAGTGCGGGTTGCAACTCAATCCTCGCCAGGTCGAAGCCTTCCGTCTCGTGATGCTCCGGGGCTCGGTTACGATCGCTGCAAAGGAGCTCGAAATCAGTCAGCCGGCCGTCAGTCGGCTACTGCGCGACTTTGAACATCGCGTTGGCTTTCCGTTGTTCGAAAGGCGGGGCAATCAGCTCGTGCCGACGCCTGAGGCAAATCTCTTGCTTGCGGAAGTCGAGCGAAGCTTCACCGGATTGCGCGAAATCGCCAGGTACGCCCGTGAGCTCGGCCGCCAGCGGGTTGGCGCGCTGCGGGTCGTCGCTCTTCCGGCGATGGCGATGGGGTTCATCCCAAGGTTGATCGGAAAATTCATAGCCGGTCGTAAGCTGCGGTATGTCTATGTACACGGAATGCCGTCGCACCTCGTCTTGGAAGCCGTGGCGTCCGGTCAGGCCGAAATAGGTTTCGCAGCCGCTCCTTACGGACGGCCCGGCCTGAAGACGGAGCCCCTGGCGGCCAAAGCCGTTGTCGTGCTTCCGCCGGGCCACAAGCTGGCGGCCAAAAAAGTTATCGCTCCGGATGATATCGCGGGTGAGCGGATCGTCGAGCTCGATGACGGCTCTATCTTCGGGACACAGACGAAAGCTGTTCTGGCGGATGTCCCGCGCGAGATCGTGGTCACGACGCCGCTTGCCGGGATCGCCTGCAGTCTTGTGCTGTCAGGGGCCGGCTTGGCCATTGTCGATCCATTTTCGGCTAGCGACTTCGAGGGGCGCGGCATCATCGTCCGGCCGTTCCGTCCCGCCATCGACACGAGAGTTGTGACGATCACCTCAACCCACTACAGGCTGTCCCGCATCGCCGAGGAGTTCGTCGCTCTGATCCGAAACCACGTCGCAGAGCTGGAGCGGAGTTATGGGAAGGCGGTGGCGAGGTAGGAAGAGCAAAGCCGGCTCATCAGCAGGGTGCCGGCCGAGTTACCATCGCGATCTCACCGAACCCGAATTTCCTTTTGCTGCCACAGTCCTGTTCACGGATAGCGAATCCGTTCGTGAAGAGGGTTAGTGGGTATGTGGGCGTTTCTCGTGGTCGGCATCGTTTGGGCCGTCGGTCTGGTGTTTTCGACTGTGCCAAGCTCTGCCGAGGCGGCGAGGCTTTCCGGTGAGAAGATCAAGTCGACGCTGGCCGGTGCCGTGCTCGAGCTGGACACGCCCCTTGGTACGAAAATTCCCGTGCGCTTTTCGAGAGATGGCCTGATGTCGGGCGACGCCGGGGCCCTCGGAGCTTATCTCGGCGCCGATCGGGACCGCGGTCGCTGGTGGGTCGCGGAGGACCGCCTTTGCATGAAGTGGTTCAAGTGGTTCGAGGCCGCAATTCACTGCTTCAGCCTGCAGATGAATGGCGATCTCATTCATTGGCAGGAGCAGGGCGGTCGTAGCGGCACCGCCACGATTGCTGTCCGCCCGAAAGAGGATCCCGCCGCGCCGACGGTCATTGCATCTGACGGCGCCGCGAAGAAAAGACAGGAAGCTGGACATGAGGTGAGCCGCCTGGGGCAGATAAGCTCTCCGGCCGCTGCAATTGGGAGTGCTGGCGACAAAGCTGCTGCTTCGCCGCAGAAGCAAATCATGCCCGAGGCGGAGCACGGGGAGGCCGCGCCGACAAAGCGGATCGCTGAAGCAGTTGTCGAGAAGCCGGCGCCGCGATCGGAAGCCGGGAAAGAGGTGCAATCGCGCAAGCCCATTGCAATACCGCCTCTGCCTGTCCGATCAGCGACGCGCGCGAATTCAAAGCCCTTGCCTGCAAGGAGGACTTTCAGGGTCGCCCGGGTCGCGGATGACGACTTCCTCAACGTAAGGACCGGGCCCTCCGAGTATCACATGCCAATCGGGGCCATCGCACCTGACGGCCGCGGCATAAATATTGTCGGGCCATGCCACGGCCTCTGGTGTCCCATTCGCTATGGGGACACGAGCGGGTGGGTCAACTCCTACTACCTCGCCCCGGAGGGGCCCCAGCCCGCTATTCTGGTAGGCTCTCGATAGGCCGGCGGCTCAGCCAAGCTCAGCAGAGCGTTTCTGCCAGCTCGGCGAAGTTGGCGACGATGAGATCCGGCTTGTGCGGCGTCTCGCCGAAGGGGCGCTTGCGGCGGTCGATGAACGCCGTGCGCATGCCATAGGATTTCGCGCCAATGCAGTCGAAAGCGTGATTGGCGACGAACAGGCAGCTCGACCGATCCAACCCGATCAGCTCCTCAGCCTTCGCGTAGGTTTTCCAGTGCGGCTTGAAGTAGCCGGCTTCCTGAACGGAGATCACTTGATCGAAGGGAAAGCCGATGTGCGGCTTGGCGGCTTCCAGCATATCGCGGTCGCCGTTCGAGAGAATGACGAGCTTGTACCCGGCGCCGCGCAGCTTGTGCAGAGCCTCGAGCACGTCTGGGAACGGCTTGAGTTTCTCGATTTCTGAGACGAGCCAGCTCACCTCGTCCTGGGTGTAGGTAATCCCACAACGATCCATCACGTAAGAAACCGCGCGATGACCGATTTGGCGATAGGGCGTGTGCCCGCGATCGCAGAGCGCGTCGATCATGGAATTCTCGAAATGCGTCCGTCGCCACCAAGTTACGAACCTGTGCGCCTCGCCTTTCCAGCCCTTCTTCGCAAGGAAAGGTGTCGCGATTTCCGTCAGCCCCTTCTGCATGTCGACGATCGTTCCGTATTGATCGAAAACGAGGGCTTTGATTTCGCGCTTCAGAATTTCCGGGCTTTCCATGCTTCTTGCTTCTCGCGGGAGTTTCCATCGATTGCGGAGGCCAGCATCCACTGGCCGGGCACGCAACGCAAGCCCGCCATGTGCTCGCAATGCGCATGGCAGGGATGAAGCGGCGCGCGTTCCGATATCTTGGTTGGCGAGCTAGAGCGTCTCTGCGCTGAACGTGTCGCAGGCCTGCATTTGGCCGCTGTCGAAGCCGCGTCGGAACCAGCGCACGCGTTGTGCCGATGTGCCATGCGTGAAAGCATCCGGGACGACACGTCCCGTCATCTGCCGCTGGAGCGTGTCATCTCCGATCCGGCTTGCAGCGTTGAGCCCTTCCTCGATGTCGCCTGGCTCGAGCCGGTTGTTGTTCTGGTCGGTCAGCTTGGCCCACACGCCGGCGAGGCAGTCTGCCTGCAGCTCCATTCGCACCTGCACCTGGTTGCCCTGGCTTTCGGGCAGGCGGGCCCTCAGTTGCTGAACTTTGTCCGTGATGCCGAGAAGGGTTTGAACATGGTGCCCCACCTCATGAGCCAAGACATAGGCCTGTGCGAAATCACCGGGCGCTTTGAAACGGCGCGCAAGCTCATCGAAGAAGGAGAGGTCGATGTAAACCTTGCGATCGAGCGGGCAGTAGAACGGCCCGACCTGGGCTGCACCGAGCCCACAATGCGTCTCGACTGCGCCTGTGAAGAGAACGAGCTTGGGCTCGTTGTAAGTCCGGCCGGAACGGGCGAAGACCGCCGACCACACGTCTTCCGTATCAGCTAGAACTCGGCTGACGAAGCGCTTGATTTCATCATCGCTTCGGCTTGCGGATCGTTCGCCGCGGCCGGGCAGTTCGATGCCCTGGCGATCAGGCGACTGGTCGATGGGGCCGCCACGCGGCAATTGGATCTCGCGCCCGAAATCGGGGAAGCCGCCACCGGGTCCTCCCTGTAGCAGGTCCAGCGGGTTGATGCCGAACAACAGCATCAGCGCGCCCAGGATGATTAATGTTGTGAGGCTCAGCCCTCCGCCACGGCGCCCGACTGGAATGCGGATCTGCCCTCCGCCGCCTGGAAACGGAAATCCACGCGCGGGTCGCCCGCGGCGATCCTCGACGTTACTGCTCTCGCGATCGTCTTCTCCATAACGCATTGCGCCCTCCGCACTGCCCCAACCCCGCCGAGCTATCGATGTTGAGCACGATGGCCTGCGGTAAACAAGCATTCCTTTAGCAAGCATCGTGCAACCTTGCTGGGTCGGTAAAAGGCTTCGCAGCAGTAAACGGCTTTGACAGTGCAGGGGAGCAGGAGCACTATCGTCAGGTCACGTTATTATCCTGCTCGTGACGATTGGCCGGCTTGTCGCGCAAAGACCCAAGGAGGCGGAAACGATGGCGGACGAATGGGTAGCAGATGTGAAGGCCTATGTGGCGGCCCCCGACGAGAAGGCGATTGCGGGGATAGTCCGGTACTGCGGCATTGCCCTGCGGAACAAGGACTCGTCCCTCGTCTCATTTAGCGATAAGGAAGAACTGGCGCGGGTGCGTGAGAACTTCCTGAAAAAGAAGCTGGGCTGCACAGAAGACAACGCTGCGCTCGATAAAGCGATCGCGGCAGTGGGCGAGAAAATGAAGGGTACACGCAGCCGAAACAGGGTGACCGTATATTACCTGCTCGCCGAGCATTTCGGTAAGCTCGATGTCTTCCGGTGAGCCCGGAAAGACAGAGCGATGGTAAACAAAAAAGGGGGCCGCGATTATTCACGGCCCCTTTTATTTGGGAATCGGGGGATCAGTTCGCTTGCCCTGCATCGACCGAGCTGGCGCAGCGGCGACGCAAGTCCTCAAACCGTTCGACCTGGTCCGGCAGCAAATTGCGCTCTTTATCGCGCCGCACAAACACCTTGAACATGGCAGCGCCCTGGCCATTGAAGAACTGGATGGAGCAGGACGGCCGGCCATTGAACGGACGGGAGACGAAGGCGATTTCAGCGCAGTTTTCATAGCGGATGTGTCCGCCAATGGGGCTGTCGCCATGCAGGTTGAAGTATCCGCGCCCAACGCTTCCCGGCGGAATGCGTCCTGCGCACTCCAGCACAATGTCCGGCGTATGGACGATCACGAGCACTTCGCCCCAGGTCTCGAGGTCCGCCATGATCTCCTGGAACCGGCCCCCTGGAATAACGGTTCGATACTCCGCAGGAAGCGCTTTGACGACATCTAGCGTGCTCACGCCGCACTCGGCAGCGATACGCTCGAGCACGCCGTCCGGATTCGCGGCGAGCTTTTCGGCCAGCAGTTGCTGCTTCGACATTGCGATTTGTTCCGCTTCTGATGGCTGCTCGATTACGCAGCGGCCTGCGCGGGAGCCTTGACCTCCTGAAGGACGTGGAAGCCTTCGAACTCCGGATGGCCGAGATAAAGCGGCTTGATCGTTCCTTCGCCAGCCTTGGCGTGCGCTCTGCGGAATTGCTCTGATTTCGTCCAATTCTCAAAATCGGCATAGGAGCGCCAGACCGTGTGAGAAGAGTAGAGGGTATGATCCTCGCGCTCAGGCCCCTTGAGCAGATGGAAGACGATGAAGCCCGGCAGCTCATGCAAGTAGCTTTCCCGGCTTAGCCAGAGCTTCTCAAATGCCTCTTCAGAACCCTTCGCGACCTTGAAGCGGTTCATGGCGATGTACATGACTCAATCCCTCTTATGTTGCCGTCACTAAAGCCAAACGCCGGTCCGGCTCATCTGTGCCGGACCGGCCCTTGTTGCTGCTATCCCGCTTCCATCACTGCACCCCAAGCCGCATCGTTAACCCAACGCGAGCGCTGAAGCCGGGGCTGTTTTCGAGGTCCAGATATTGGCGGTACTCTTTATCGAACAGATTGTCGATGTTCAGGTTGATGGTTGTGTTTTCGTTCATCGCGTATTCGCCGAAGAGGTCGACTACTGTGTAGCCGCCTGTCGGATCAACTATCGGATCTCCTTCGTCATCGAGCGGCACCCTATTTTGAGCTGCAACGAACCTGGTTCGAGCGCCAGCCACGAGCTTTTCATCAAAGGCGCGAAACCCAACGGTTAGCGTGACTTGGTCGGCCGGGATCGTGGCCAAAGGAGCGCCGGTATCGTCGTTCGTGCCGCGGATTCGGTGTGCTCCAACACCGATGAACCACTTCCGCGCATCGTAGATTGCCTCGAACTCGACGCCTTCTATCGTTGCCTTCGAGATATTGTCATACTGTAGACCAAAGTTAAATGGTGGGGGCGCACTGTCGATATCGACATAGACGGCATCTATGTAGTCATCCACCTTGTTTTGGAATACAACGAGCTTCGCTCTCAAGGAGTCATTCGACGAGATTACATTCTCCCGCTTCAGATTTATGCCACCTTCCAAGTTATGCGCCACCTCGGGCCTGAGGTTTGGATTTGGCAATAGAGGAAAGGTGGCCGGCGGGGAGTGCGTGCCCTGAATCAAGGTTTCCGTGATCGCCGGAGCGCGATAGCCCTCTGCGTATGTCGCAAAAAAAGTGACTCCGTTGAACGGAGTGAGGCCAGCTGTAATCTTGGGAGAAACGCGTTCACCTTCCGAATGGACATCACCGCCCTTGAGCTCATAGTGGTCGTAGCGGAGGGCTGCGATGATGTCGAGCGTGTCAAAAAACGTTACTTTGCCTTGTGCGAAAGCGCCCGACGCCGTCCGTCTGCCACTGGGCGTGAGCTCCGTGCCATATCCTGAAGTGACGACCTGGTCCTCGAAGGCATCACCACCATAAGTGAACGCCACCTTCGTGTTCCCGAAATCAAAACGCGAGGTGTTGAAAACATCAAAGCCGGTCGTCTCAACTTCAAAGCTTCGGCGTGATCCCGCTGGGTCGTACGGAGAAGCATTAATCCTGATTTGTTTAAGGTTCGTGGTGTTCTTGTAGGCTTTTGCGCTGAAATCGACGAGAGGTGTATCCGGCCGAGAGAAGGTGTAGCCTAAAGTATACTGCTGGTTCTCTAGAGTGGTGTCACGCTCGGCGCCATCAACGTTGTCCACGAAGTCCGAACGATAATCGATAAACGTGCCGGCTAGCTTGTGACCCGGCGCCAATTCCCAGCGCGCCTTAACGAGCCCGGACTTTGTCGTGTCGCCTGTGTCAGATATCGTAACACCCGCGCCGTCCTCATAGTCATCGGACCAGCGGCCATTCAATTGGCCGAGGACATCAAAGTTGCCAACGCGGACCGCGCCTGTAGCGCTGCCGAGCTTGGAATTATCGTTCGTGCTATATCTGGTGCGCGTACGAACGGCGGCGTACTCGCCCGGTTGCAAAATGTCATCGGCATCGAGCAGCTCGAATGCGGCGACACCTCCGATCGCACCAGAGCCATAGATTGTAGATGTCGGCCCGCGCGTTACGTCGACGCTCTTCAGCATTTCCGGCTCAAGATAAAACGCACCATTAGCGCCATGGCCGCTACGCGCGAAATTCTGGCGTGCGCCTTCGACCAGCACATTGACGCGACCGAAATCCTGTAGGCCGCGAATGTTGATGGATTGCGCCGGGTCTGATGCCCCCGACTGCGTGGTGGCCACCCCCGGAATCGTATTCATGAACTGCGACACGCTATCAGCCTGGAACTGCTGATCCAGCTGCTCGTTATCGATGGCGCTGGAGCCGGCCAGGGCTTCAATAGCGCTTTCACCGATCTTGGAGAACGTCAAAACGATACCGTCGAGCTGGACCGTCTGAGCGGCCGCGCTCGCGCTGGCGATGGCCAGTGCCGAAGCCGAGATGGATAGACGCAGCGCCCACGACTTCGCTGTGACGCGCCCCCGCTGCTGCAACATGCTCTCCCCCTACCACGTCCGAGAACAATGCCCGATGCGAACATTGGCTGGCTGGCGGCAGGTTGCACGCTGGCTTGCTGGTGTCGCGAACCTGAAGCCCAGTGTGGCGACCGGGTGGCGGCCACGTGGCTTCATCGAGAGCGACTTATGCAATATTGACTTCTACAGTCAAGATTGAACATGCTAAGCGCAACTGGGTTGAGCGGGGGCGATGCATCGTTGCCACGCACAAGGTCATCAAGCCATCGGCAGCAATCATGGACGGCGCAGGTCAGATCAAAAGGACGAAGACGCCAGCAACGGACAACACTCGTCAGTCTGCCAAAGCCGTGCGCGTGCGGGTGAGCGACCTGCTTACCGATGCGCGCGAGGCCATTCTGGAGCACAACGGTCAGGAATACCGGCTGCGCATTACGGCGAACGGCAAGCTGATCCTGACGAAATAAGAGAGATGGATGTCATGAGCCGTTTCATTGCAGGGTTCGCCGCGCTGGCCATCGGGGCCGCGGGGTTGGCAGCAAGCACCAGCCTGGCGGCGGAGGTCAAGGATGCAACGGGTGAAATCATCAAAGCCGCCGATACGTCACGGCTCCTCAGCATCGGCGGGGACACGACTGAAATCCTTTACGCCCTGGGCTTCGGCGACAAGGTCGTTGCCGTCGACACCACGAGCCAGTTCCCGCCTGAAGTTTTGAATAAGAAAAAGGTCGGCTACATGCGGGCGCTTTCGACGGAGGGGGTTTTATCGACGGGCGCCACGCTGATACTGGCTAACTCGCACGCGGGGCCGCCCGATGTGGTTCGGGCGCTGAGGACGTCTTCCGTCCCTCTTGTCATTCTCCCCGAAAACGAAGGACCGGCGAGCCTGATCGAAAAGGTCCGACTCGTCGGGCGAGCGATCGATGCGGAGACAGAGGCCAACGAGCTGGCGTCTCGGCTCGAGAGCCAATTCAGCGCTCTGGAAGATGCCCGATCGAAGATCAGCCAGCCGGTCAAGGCTCTTTTGGTGCTCAGCGTCAGCTCCGGTCGAGCCTTGGTTGGGGGCAGGGGCACGACGGCCGACGTGATGTTGGAGCTGGCAGGAACAGCCAACGCTGCTGCGAGCCTCAACGGCTACAAGCCGGTCAGCGACGAAGCTCTGATCGAGATGGCGCCTCAGGTCGTCATCGCCGCACGGCGTTCACCGGAGGAGAATGTTGCGGCGGACATCGCAGCGCTTCCCGGCTTCAAGGCAATCGGCGCTGGTGAGAAAGTCCCCATCATCATCATGGATGCAACCTATCTGCTGGGGTTTGGACCGCGCGCACCAAAAGCGGCTGGCGAACTCATGGCGCAGCTTTATCCCGAATTGCCGCAGTAGGCAGCCAATGGCCACCCAATCCTTGAGCCTGCCGCACGCGAACGTCAGCAGCCTTGATCGCCATACGCTTGGCCGGCGCCTCGTGTGGGTGGGCTGGGTGGCACTTGTTCTCGTGGCGATCATCTCGGTCAGTGTCGGACCTACGGGACTCACGCTCTCTTCTTTGCCCCAGGCTATCTCGGCAGTGCTTTCGGGAAGCGACTCGGCTGCCGATGCGCATGCGCGCCTCGTACTGTTGGAGGTGCGGTTGCCACGGATGATTCTGGGCGCGTTCGTCGGTGCCTCGCTCGCCGTGGCGGGCGCTATGATGCAGGGCCTT
>Ga0180216_1001008_pt1 | contig 26460 bp, 19 predicted proteins | sample eDN3rd37CBELigMG_FD_128879 | JGI IMG/M metagenome (GOLD analysis project Ga0180216, IMG submission 128879) | Enriched Miracle-Growth compost microbial communities from Emeryville, California, USA - eDNA 3rd pass 37_C BE-Lig MG (version 2)... ... | reverse complement strand
CGGGGACGGTCCGGGTGCTGGAGGGCCTCCAGGGGAACGAGACGATCGTCGCCGACGCGGGAAGCTCCTTCCGGGAAGGGATGAAGGTCCGCCCGCTCCGCTGATCCTCCGCCGGAACGGTACGCAATGAATCCGATTCAAGTCTTCATCAAGCGCCCCGTCTTCACCACCATGCTTCTGCTCTCGGTGGTGGTCTTCGGGCTCTACGCCTACCCGCGGATCGGCGTCGATTCGATGCCCAACGTGGACTTCCCGGTCGTCACGGTCACCGTGATCCGCCCCGGCGCCGACCCCGAGAGCATGGAGCGGGACGTCGCCGAGCCGATCGAGGAGGCCCTCAACACCATCTCGGGTCTCGACACCCTCAAGTCGATCAGCGTCGACTCGGTCACCCAGGTCGTCGCCATGTTCGACCTGGACAAGGATCCCGACGTCGCCGCGCAGGAGGTCCGGGACAAGGTCCAGGGGCAGATCAACCTTCTCCCGGCGGACATCGAGACGCCGATCATCGAGAAGTTCGACATCGGTGCCGTGCCGATCGCCTACCTGGCCTTCTCGGGGCCGGTGCCGATCGAGGAGCTCACGCGGCTGGCCGAAGACGTGGTCAAGCCCCTGCTGCAGCAGCAGGCCGGCGTGGGCCAGGTGGAGATCCAGGGCGGTCGGGAGCGGGAGATCCGGGTGGAGGTCGATCCCGACCGGCTGCGCGGCTACGGCCTCTCGGTGAGCGACGTCGCCACCGCGCTCGCCGCGCAGAACCTCGACGTCCCCGGAGGCCGGACCCGCGAGCCGGGTCGCGAGCGGACGGTGAAGCTCACCTCCCAGGCCCGCTCGGTGGACGAAATTCGAGACATCATCATCCCCGCACCCACGCCGTCGCCGGTGCGAATCCGAGACGTCGCCAACGTGATCGACGGTCCCGAGGAGGCGCGCTCCATCGCCACCTACAAGGGACAGAGCGCCGTCTCGCTGGTCGTGCAGAAGCAGTCCGGTGCCAACACGACCCAGGTCGCGGAATCCGTGATCTCCTCGCTCTCGCGGATCGAGAGCCAGCTCCCGGAGGGCGCGAAACTCGAGGTGGTCTACGACGGCGCCCGCTTCATCCGCTCTTCGATCGCGGCGGTGCAGGAGGACCTGCTGGTCGGCGGCATCCTGGCGGTGCTCATCGTCCTCCTCTTCTTGCGCAACGTCCGCTCCACCCTCGTGGCGGCGGTGGCGCTCCCCACCTCGGTGATCGGGACCTTCGCCGTGATGAAGGCCCTCGACTTCACCTTCAACAACATCACCATGCTGGCGCTCACCCTCTCGATCGGCATCCTGATCGACGACGCCATCGTGGTGATCGAAAACATCGTGCGGCACCTCGAGGAGGGGAAGTCGCCGATGCGCGCCGCCTACGAGGGCACCAAGGAGATCGCCCTCGCGGTCTTCGCCATCACCCTCGCCCTGGTCTCCGTCTTCGTCCCCGTGGCGATCATGGAGGGGATCATCGGGCAGTTCTTCTTCCAGTTCGGCATCACCGTGGCGGTGGCCGTCCTCATCTCCTGCGCGGTCTCGCTCTCCCTCACCCCGATGATCTCCGCCCGCGTCCTCAAGGAGGAGACGGAGCCGGGGAAGGTGTCGCAGGCGATCGAGAACTTCTTCAAGGGGATCGAGTCGGTCTACCGCCGCATGCTCCGCTGGATGCTCGATCACCGGGGCGTGGTCGTGGCCGCGGCGGTGGGCGTTCTCGTCGTCACCTTCGTGCTCGGCGGCTTTCTGAAGACCACCTTCATCCCGCAGACCGACCAGGGATCCTTCCGCGTCTCCGTGGAGCTGCCGATCGGCTCGGATCTCGAGTCGACCTGGAGCGTGGTGGAGAACATCGCCTCGCAGGTGGAGCCCATCCCCGGCGTGGCCTCCGTCTACGCCTCCGCCGGCGGCGGCGTCCAGGAGCAGGTGCACAAGGGCGAGCTGGTGGTCAACCTGGTGCCCATCTCGCAGCGGAATTTCAGCCAGCGAGACATCCAGGACTACATCCGCAAGAACGTCGTCCACCCCGAGGACGTCATCGTCGCCATCTCGGAATTCCAGGCGGTGGGCGGCGGGGCCTCCCAGGAGATCCAGTTCAACATCCGTGGACCGAATTGGGAGGAGGTCATCGCCAGCTCCGAGAAGGTGGTCGCCGCCATGCGTGAGCGCGGTGGCTTCGTGGACATCGACACCACCTACCGGCCCGGGAAGCCGGAGCTCGCGGTCATCGTGGATCGCGATCGCGCCGCGGCGCTGGGCATCCCCGCCGCGAGCCTGGGCCAGACGCTTCGCGCCTACCTCGGCGGCGACAAGATCAGCGACTACCGCGAAGGTGGCGAGACCTACGAGGTGCGCATCCGCCTGCCGGAGCACGTCCTCGCCGACGCCGCCAACCTCGGCGCGCTCCCCATCCGCGCGGGCACCGGCGAGCTCATCGAGCTGCGCAACATCGCCCGGGTGGAGGAGGTGGAGGGTCCGACGCAGATCGACCGCCAGGCGCTCTCGCGGCAGATCACCATCCTCGCGAACCTGGAGCAGGGCTTCGCGCTGGGCGAGGCGATGGCCTTCCTGCAGCGCTTCGCCGAGACGGAGCTCCCGGCCTCCATCGTCACCGACTTCGACGGTGCCGGCGGCGAGATGGCCGACACCGCCATCGCCTTCGTCTCGGCGCTGATCCTCGGGATCGTCCTCGTCTACATGGTGCTCGCCGCCCAGTTCGAGAGCCTGATCCACCCCTTCACCATCATGATGTCGCTGCCCTTCGCGGTCATCGGCGCCTTCATCGCGCTCCTGGTCACCGGAGAGTTCTTCTCCATGTTCGCGATGATCGGCCTGATCATGCTGATGGGCCTCGTGACCAAGAACGGCATCCTCCTCGTGGACTTCACCAACCAGCTCAAGGCCCAGGGCAAGTCCACGAGGGAGGCGCTCGAGGAGGCCGGACCCCTCCGGCTCCGCCCCATCCTCATGACGACCTTCGCCATGATCGGCGGCATGATCCCGCCGGCCCTCGCCAGCGGAGACGGCGCCGAGCTGCGAAACGGCATGGCCGTGGCGATCATCGGCGGCCTCGTCACCTCCACCTTCCTCACCCTGGGCGTGGTTCCGGTGGTGTACTCGCTGCTCGATCAGCTCGTGGCCTGGCTGCGGCGCAAGCTCGGCCGGGAGGCGCCGGCGGCGACCGAGGATCTCGCCGCCTGAGGCCCGACTCGTCTTGGAAGGAAGCACCATGAGAAGCCAACGCATCCTCGCTCTCGCCCTGGTCCTCCTGCCCCTGACGGCGGTCGGTCAGGAAGGGGAAACGCAGCGCCCGACGATGGGCGCGATCCCCGCGCCGCTCGCCTTGGCCGACACCCCCGAAGGCGAGATCCCGGACTACGGCGCGCCGGTGCTCACCCTGCAGGAGGTCCTCGCGCACGCCGAGCGCCCGGACGGCAACCTCGACCTCGTGCAGCTCCGCGAGCAGCTCGAGCAGGCGAACAACGCCGTGCAGCGGGCCTGGTCGAACCTCTTGCCTCAGGTGACGGCCGCGTTCACCTACACGCGGTACTCGCACGAGGCGATCATCCAATTCCCCGACTTCACCGCGGGCTTCGTGGAGGGCCCCGGCGGCGCGATGGTGCCCGCGAGGATCCTCGACCTCGAGGTGCAGAAGCAGGATCAGTTCGCGGCGGTGGGGCAGGTGGCCTTCCCCATCCTCGCCATGCCCGCCTACTTCGGCATCGCCGCGGCGAACAAGGGCGTGGAGGCCACGCAGCAGCAGATCACCTTCGCGCGCAACGAGCTGATCCTCGCCATCACCCAGGCCTACTACGGCGCCGTCGCCAGCCGCCGCCTCATCGAGGTCGCCTATCAGCAGGTGCAGGCGCAGCACGAGCAGGAGCGGGTGGCGCGCGCTCGCTTCGAGGTGGGGGAGGTGCCCAAGGTCGGCTGGCTCCGCGCCGCGGTGGCGCGCTCGCAGGCGGAGCAGGACCTGGTCCGCGCCAAGAACGCCTTCTCCTCCGCCAAGCACGCGATCGCCCAGCTCACCGGCATCGAGGAGCCCTTCGACGTGGTCATGCCCAAGACCGTCCCGCCTCCGGAGGGGAGCGTGGAGGATCTCTTGCGGGTCGGCCTGGAGAACCGCAAGGACCTCAAGGCGGCCCGCGCGCAGGAGGAGCTGGCCGACCGGCTGGTGAAGTCCGCGTGGTGGCAGTTCGCGCCCGTGCTCTCCGCCCAGGGCCAGTTCATCTGGGCGAACGTGGCCGGCTTCACCGGGACGAACACCTCCTGGAACGTCCAGCTCGTGGCGAGCCTGAACATCTTCGATGGCCTCCGTCGCTACGCCGACCTGGACGACGCGCGGTCGGCGCGGCGCCAGGCCGAGGCGAACCGCAAGAACCTCGCCCGCGAGGTCGTCCGGGACATCAAGACCTCGCTGCTGGATCTGGAGAGCGCCCGCGCCAACCTGGCGAAGGCCCGGGCGCAGGTGGAGCTCGCCTCCGAGAACGCCGACCTCGTCCGCTCGCAATACGACGCCGGCGTCGCCACCTACCTGGACGTGACCGACGCGCTGAACGCGCGCTTCGCCGCCGAGGTCAACGCCGTCACCGAGGAGCTCAACGTGCAGGTGGCCTCGCTTCGCCTCGCGCGGGCCATCGGACGTTTCGGCGTCGAGCAATTCCCTTGAGCGCGGGACCCCCCGGCCATTGATCGCCGGGGGGTGCGGGCCTAGATTGCCCGCCATGCACACGGTCCCTGCGCACATCTTTCGCGAATACGACATCCGTGGCCTCGTGGACCAAGACCTCCGGGACGAGGGGGTCGAGCGCATCGCCAAGGCCTTCGCCCTCCGCGTGCTCGGGGCCGGCGGAGGCCGCGTGGTCCTCGGCCGCGACTGCCGAGAGAGCTCCGACGGCTTCCGAACGGTCTTCGCCCGCGCGCTGAACGAATGCGGCGTGGACGTGGTGGACGTGGGCCAGGTGCCCACGCCCCTCGTCTACTACGGAGCCCACGTCCTCGAGGGCGTCGGGGGCATGGTCGCCATCACCGGCTCCCACAACCCGCCCGAATACAACGGCTTCAAGCTGGGCGTGGGGACCTCGGCCCTCTTCGGCCACGAGATCCGCGAGCTCCACAGGCTCGCCAACGCCGGCGACTTCCCCGAGGGCCGGGGCGAGACCCGGGAACTCGACCTCCTTCCGCGTTACCTGGACGACGTCTGCGGCCGCCTCTCCATGGGCGAGCGCCGGCTGAAGGTCGTGGTGGACGCGGGCAACGGCGTCGGCGGGGTGGTCGCGGGACCGCTCTACGAGCGGCTCGGGGTGGAGGTCGTCGGGATGCACCTCGAGCCCGACGGCACCTTCCCGAACCACCATCCCGATCCCACCGTGGAGGAGAACCTCGTCGCCCTTCGCGAGCGCGTGCGGGCCGAGGGGGCCGACCTCGGCATCGCCTTCGACGGCGACGCGGATCGCATCGGCGTGATCGACGAGACGGGCCGCATCCTCTGGGGCGACGAGCTCACCATCCTCTACGCACGGGCGGTGCTCGCCGAGCAGCCGGGAGCCACCGTGATCTCCGAGGTGAAGTGCTCCCAGGTGCTCTACGACGAGATCGAGCGGCTGGGCGGCAAGGCGGTGATGTGGAAGGCGGGCCACTCGCTGATCAAGGCCAAGATGAAGGAGACCGGCGCCGCCCTCGCGGGCGAGATGAGCGGCCACGTCTTCTTCGCGCACCGCTGGTACGGCTTCGACGACGCGCCCTACGCCGGCGCGCGCCTCCTCGAGATCCTCAGCCACGAGGAGCGGCCCCTCTCCGCGCTCCTCGCCGATCTGCCGAAGACGCATTCGACCCCGGAGATCCGCCACGAGGTTGGGAGCGAGGAGCGCAAATTCGAGCTGGTGCGAAGGGCGGTCGAGCACTTCCGCGCCCAGGGCCACCAGGTGATCGACGTGGACGGCGCCCGCGTGGTCTTCCCCGACGGCGCCTGGGGCCTGGTGCGCGCTTCGAACACCACGCCGATCCTCGTCCTCCGCTTCGAGGCGCCGAGCGAGGCCCGCCTCGCCGAGGTGCGCGCGCTCTTTTCCGACACGCTCGCCCGGCTCGAGCGAGAGGTGGGCTGATGGAAGGCGATCGCCTCGCCCTGGGCTGCGACCTCGGCGCGACCAATCTGCGGGTCGCGCTGGTCACGGAGGCCGGCGAGGTGGTCGCATCGGCCCGCGAGGTGCTCGACGATCGCGAGCCGGAGGCGGTCGCCACCGACATTCGCACGCTCTGCGACAGCGTCCTCGCCGTGGGACGGAAGTCGTGGGACGAGATCGCCGGCGTCGGGGTGGGGCTCGCGGGGCAGATCCTCGGCGACAGCGGATTCGTGGTCGTCGGCCCCAACCTCGGATGGCGTGACGTCGGCTTCGGTGCGCTGGTGCGAGCCCGTCTCGGCCGCGAGGCGACCCTCGTCAACGATCTCTCCGCCGCCGCCTGGGGGGAGCACCGCGTGGGTGCCGCGCAGGGCGTCGACGACGCTTTGGTGGTCTTCCTGGGCAGCGGGATCGGGGCGGGGCTCATCCTCGGTGGAAAGCTCTACGAGGGGGCGAGCGGCCTCGCCGGCGAACTCGGCCACGTCAAGGTCGTACCGGGCGGGCGACTTTGCGGCTGCGGCGAGCGGGGTTGCGTGGAGGCCTACGCCGGCGGGCACAACGTGACCGAGCGCCTGCAGGAGCTGGTGCGGGAAGGGAAGGCGGCGGCGATCCTCGAGGCCGCGGGAGGCGACGTGGCCCGGGTCGGCACCCATGCGCTGAACCTGGCCGCCGAGGCGGGCGACGCCTTCGCCCTCGACTTCCTCGAGGAGATGGCCGCCCACCTCGGCCTGGCCATCGGAAACGCCATCACCCTCCTCAACCCCCGCAAGCTCGTCCTCGGCGGCGGCATGTTCCACGGCATCTCCCGCCTCCGCCCCCTGGTCGAGCGTGAGATCCGCAAGGTCGCCGGCAGGGCACAGGCCGGCGTCCTGAGCATCTCCGAATCGGGGCTCGGCGACGACGCCGGCCTCGTCGGCGCCGCCCTCCTCGCGCTCGGCTAGTCGCGTCTCAGCGCACGCGGACTTCGCGGCGGACCCAGTCGATGCCGCCGCGTCCGTCGCGGACCACGAGGTAGAGGAAGGTCCGCCCCTCGGGCGGGACGGGGTCGTCCTTCTCCCCCGTCGGCGCGGTCCAGACCGTGCCGCCCTCGGTCGCGCCGAAGGCGTCGGTGAAGCGGCCGCCCGTGCCGAACCAGGCGTAGCGCCACTCCTCCAAGGCGGTCCCCACCACGGACCCGTCGCGGCGGTACCGGGTGTAGCGCTGCCGCTGGCTTCCGTGGAGCGGCCTGCCCTCCTCGTCCAGTGGTGAGGGGGCGGGGCGCGGATGCAGGCGCACCGATTCCTCGCGGAAGAAGGTGGCGATCTCGGGCCACGGCTCCTCGGGATCCGCGGGGAGGGGCTTGCCTTCCGCGAGGATGCCCGCGATGCGCGGGTTCACGTTGGGCTCGTCCCCGTGGTCGGGGCCGCGGACCTGGATGCGCTTGAGCGCCATCACGTTGTCCCGCTCCTCGAAGAGCCGCAAAAATCGAGACATCAGGGAGGTGGCGAGGCGGCATTCGTCTCCCGCATCCACGCCCTCCGAGATCTCCTCCGGCGTGGCCGCGAGGGCGAAGGCGAGGATCACCACTTGCGTTCCCCGCGTGCGGGCGGGATGTCCCGCGGGGAGGGCGGAGAGGCCGAGGTCGTCCTCGAGCCGGAAGGTGGGGGGAGGGAGGGGGATGGGGATGCCGTCCACCTCCAAGACCAGGGACTCGCAGCCCTCCACCTGGCGGCAGCGCTCCGCCCCGAGGAAGGCGAAGGGGCTTCTCGGTCCGCCGCCTCCTCCGCCACCGCTCTCGCAGAGGTCCGGGGGAAGGCGGCCGGCGAGCTGCGAGGGCTCGCGCAAGGTGGTGATCGCCGTGCAGGGATTGGGCTCGAGGCTCGCCGGATCCGCGACGCAGGAGAGATAGCCGACCACCACCTCCCGCTCCGGGCGCGAGAGCTGCTCGGGATCGGCCACGAGCACCGAGACGCGGCTCTCGCGAGGGAGCCCCTCCGAGTCCCAGGCGATCTCGGGAGGCTCGGCCCGCACGGCCAGGACGCGCAGATCGTTCACGTATGTGACGGGAAGGAAGCCCTCCCCACAGCCGAGCGCGAAGGAGCAGGCGAAGACGGCGGCCAGACGACGCATCACATCTCCCACCGGATCCCGAACGAGGGGAAGATCGGCAACCCGGGCAGGTAGGCGTGCTCGGAGTAATCGTAGTTGTAGAGCAGGCCCTCGGGGTTGAGCCGGTTGGTCACGTTCTGCACGTCCAGGTAGAGGGAAAGCCGGGACGTGCCGAAATCCCACTGCTTGTCGGCGCGCAGATCGAGCTGGAAGAAATCGGGGAGGCGGCGGCTGCGGACGTCCGGGACCCCCAGGCGCCGGTAGCGATCCCGGTCGGCGTCGTAGACGCCTCCGGCCACCGGCGTGTAGGGGTTGCCGGAGGTGTAGCGCACCCGGGCGCCGATCGAGAAGCCCTCCCAGATCTCGGGGAGCTCCAGGGTGCCCACGCCGATGAGCGAGTGGGGCTGCTCGGTGAAGGAGGGCATCTCCCGATCCCGCAGCTCGTCCCGCCTCGTCGAGCGGCTGAGGGAGTAGCCGATCCACCCGAAGAAGCGATCGTCGGCGTCGTAGCGGAGGAGGATCTCGGCGCCGTAGGCCTTGCCCGTCCCCTCGTTCGCGTAGCGCTCGATCACCTCGCGGCCGTCTCGCCGCACCACGCGATCCGAGGAGACGACGAGGTTGCGAAGGTCCTTGTAGTAGAGCTGGAAATCCAGGTGGAGCTGCCCCACGAGGTGCTGCTCGATCCCCACCGCGTATTGCATCGCCGCCTCGGGACCGAGTTCGGGGTTGCCGAATTCGGGACCGATGGTCTGGGGCGGTGGCGGCTGGTGGTAGAGGCCGACCCCGCCCTTGAGCAGCGTCCCTTCCCCGACCTGCCAGCGGGTGGCGAAGCGGGGATCGATCCAGCCCGCCCCCAGGAGGGAGTCCCAGTCCGCGCGGATCCCCGGCACCAGCGAGAGCTCCGGCACCGGCCGGATCACCGCCTCGGTCCAGAGCGCGGGCTGGGCCACGGCGAGGCTCATGTCCAGGCGCGCGAGGCTGTCTCGAAAATCGGGAGGGGGGATCTGGCCGGGCTCGTCCACCGGGAGCTGCACCGAGATCGTCTGCTCGGAGAGGAGGAGATCGAGACCGCCGCCGATGGAGAAGAAGGGGGAGGCGTCGTGGAAGGCCTCGGCCCGCGCGGTGAGCGAGAAGACCTCCAGGTCGAAGAAGAGCGGGTCCATGGAGAAGGCGAGCTGGTCCCATCCCGGGGCCACGAGGAGACGCGTCCTCGTTCGCTCGTCCAGCCGATGATCCCAGGTGAACGCCACCCGCGTGAAGCCCGTGTGGGTGTCCACCGAGCCGTCCGTCTGCACGCCGTTGTCCACCCCCGTCATCGCCATGCGATCGGAGGAGCCGTAGACGTCGAGGCGCAGCCGGTCGTCCTCGCCCGGCTCGTAGGCGATCTTCCCCTGGTAGTCCCAGAAGCGGGGCGCCACGGAGAAGCCCATGCCCTCGAAGGCCGAGGGCGCCACGGTGGTCGCGGCGTCGAGCATCGCGTCCACGTAGGAGCGGCGCGCGGCGAGCGCGACCGAGAGCTCGTCCGAGACGGCCGTCTCCACCATCCCCGTGGCGTCGTAGAGATCGGCGTCGGCCACGAGCTGGAATTCGCCCGGGTCGCGGGTGACGAGCTCCACCCTTCCGCCGATCGCGCGCCCGTAGCGGGCGCCGAAATTGCCCGGCTCGAATTCCACCTCCTGCACGAGCTCGCTCGCATAGACGCTGCTCAGCGCCCCGAAATGGAAGAGGAGGGGCACGTACTGCCCGTCCACGTAGGCGCGCGTGTCGTGGGCCTCCCCGCCCCGCACGATGATCGCGCCGCCGGCCCCGTAGGGCGTGCGCGCGACGCTGGGGAAGTTGTGTACCACCTTCACCGTGTCGCCGTAGGTGCCGGGGATCTTGGTGATCTCTCCCTTCGAGATCGCCACGGTGGAGACGTCCTTCTTCTCCCTCCGCCCCCGCACCACGCTCTCGTAGGGGGAGCGCGGAAGTGCTTCCAGGTAGTAGACCACCTCCGTGGCCTGGCCCTCGCCGATCGTCTCCGTGGTCTCGAAGCGGTCGAAGTCGGAGGCGACCACCACCACCCGCACCTCGCCCGCCGGCAGGTCCGGGATCTCGAAGCGACCGTCCGCGTCCGTCTCCGCCAACCCCGCCTCGCCCGCGTCCACCAGCGCGCCGATCACGGGCTCACGCCTTTCGCGATCGACCACCCGCCCGCGGAGGATCCCTCCGGCCGGGACGGGCTTCGGCTCCTCCTTCAGCTCGAAGCGGTAGCGGAATTCGATGGTCACCGCGGTGGGCACGCCGTCCACCTCCGCGGGGTGGAAGCGGAAGGAGCGGAGCGCCTCCGTCGCCGCCTCGTCGAAGCCGTGCCCGGCGGGCTGGAGCACCCGGACGTCGAGGACCTCGCCCTCGTCCGAGATGTCCACCTCCAGCACGACCTCGCCTTCGATCCCGAGGTCGTGCGCCTCGGGGGGATAGACGGCCTCCACCGATTCCGCCACCTCGGGAACCCGCGTGACGACCTGCCCCCACGCCGGTGCGGCGAGGAGGAGGGCGAGGGCCGAAAGGGCGAGGGCTGGCGATCTACCAGTCATCGAGACGGAAGCGGAAATGATAGCGGATCTCCGTGCGAACGGGCTTTCCTTCGGGGCCGAGGCCCGGCTCGAACGGGCAGTTTCGCATCAGACGCACGGCGACCTCGTCCAGGCCGTAGCCCAGACCCTTGATCACCTGGATCTTTTCCGCCTTTCCGTTCTCGTCGATCCCCACGCGGAGGACGACCGTCCCCTCGATCCCCTCGCGCCGGGCGGCGGCCGTGTAGTCGTCGGGGGAGGAGGGACAGGAGCCCCTCTTGGGAAGGGGCGGTCGGGAGAGCCGCGACTCCGGAACGAAGGGGACCTTCTCCGTTTCCGCGGGCGCGTAGGGCCGCACCTCCTCGGGGTCCTCCGCCACCCGATCGGTTTCTCCGTAGAGCGTGTTCCCCGTCGCGACCGCCATCTCGCCGGACTCCGTGGTGGAGGAGAGGGAGACCCCGATGCGGATCGGCGCGGGCTTCTCCTCCGGCTCGGGGGGAGGCGGTTCGTTCGGAGGCGGCGGCGGCGTCTCCCGCGGTGGAGGGGGCTCGGCCTTGGCGATGCGGCGGGTGGGAGGCGGAGGCGGGGGCGGTTCCGGCTCGGGCAAGGGCTCCGGCTCGGGTTCCGGTTCGGGCTCCGGCTCCGGTTCGGGCGTCACCTCGACCACCTCGAACTCCACCGGCCGATCGGGGATCGGTCGTACCCGCTCGGGCGCGCGCATCGCGAGCCAGGCCAGCCCGGCGTGCACCAGGGCGGAGACGCAGAGGGGGAGAAGCAGATGGCGCCGAGGTCGACGCGATGTCCCGGTGCCGCTCACGGTTGGGGGGAGGTCGTGGGATCCTTTTCGATGTTGATGGCGAATTTGTGGAGACCTTCGGTCTTCACCAGGTCGATGATCTCGACCACCCGCCCGTGGGCCAGGCGCTTGTCGGCGCTGATGATGGCCTTGGCGTCATCGCCCTGCTTCACCACCTCGCGCACCGCCCGGCGCGCCTCCTCCATGGTCGTCTCCCGGCCGTCGAGGTAGAGCACGCCGCGCTCGTCCAGGATCAGGTTGACCGTGACGCCCACCGACTCGCCGCCGGAGGCGGCGCGCGGGAGCTGGACCTCGATCGTCTCGCGCACGATGAACGAGGCCGTGACCATGAAGATGATCAGGAGCACCAGCACCACGTCCACCAGGGGGGTGACGTTGATGGAGGCGATGATCTCCTCTTCTTCCTGACCGACCAGCTTGCGGGACATGCCTCAATCCTCCCGGCGCAGATGAGCGACCACGGCGCTGCAGGCGGCGCTCGCCCGGGAGGTGATGGTCTTGAGCCAGCGGGTGTAGAGGTTGAAGGCGACCACGGCGGGGATGGCCACGAAGATGCCGACCGCGGTGGCGACGAGCGCCTCCGAGATGCCGGCCATCACCACCGAGGCGGTCGACTCGTTCGCCTGGCCGCCGGCGAGGCTCGCGAAGGCGTCGATGATGCCGATGACGGTCCCGAAGAGACCGATGAAGGGCGCGTTGCTCCCGAGCGTTCCGAGGAAGGAGAGGAAGCGCTCGAAGGACGGCCGCCTCCGCGCGATCGCGCCGACCACCGTGTCCTCCACGCTGTCGGCGCCCCCGGACGTGGCGTCCAGCGCCTCGAGCAGGACCTCGGCCTCCATCCCCCGCATCCCGGCGAGCTCCTTCCGCGCGTCGTCCCACTTCCCGCTCGAGAGGAGGGGAAGGAGTTCGAGCACCCGAGCCGAGCTGTTGCGGCGGTAGTAGAGGAGCCGCTCCACGATGATGGCGACCGAGGCGAACGAGAGGGCGATGAGCAACCACATCACCCATTCCGCGCCGACGCTGGTAAAGAGTTGGAAGAGATTTTCGGTCAGCATCCAGACCTCCGGGCGGCGAAATGTGCCACAGCCTCGACGTGGGCGCCAGCCGAGGCCCCGTCTCGACCCGATCGAGCCGTTGCGACCGCGCCTCGAAGCCCTTGCCCACGCTTGCCGCCCGGCTTGTCGACCACCAGCTTCTTTTCGAGATGCAGCGAATGACCCAAACGAACGAACCCACGCTGCCCGAGGTCTTCAACCGCATCGACCGCGAGGCATTCCTCGGCGACGTCGCTCGGATCGTGGAGGAGCAGGTGGAGGCGCAGCGGGGCGTCGCGGGCTTCGCCATCAAGGGCGCGTACCGGATCGCGCAGGGCCTTCGCGCCGACTTTCCGGCCTCCGCGCTTCGTCAGCTCTTTCCCGCCTTCGCCCGGAGCCTCGGCGACGTCGTCGCACGAAAGGGCCCGGACCAAAGCTACGAAGAACTCTTCACCGCCGAAGCGGATCGAGTCACCGAAGCCCTCCTTTCCGTGGCCGACGGACGAGTGCGACAGTTGCAGTCGAAACCCGTGCGAGCCGCCTACGAGAAGATTCGAAATCATGCCGGGCGAAACGTGAGGCAGGCCGCACCGCGAATCGGACGGGCCCTGGACCGCCACGCGCGTTGACGGCATGGTGTGGAGCAATCACGGTCGCTGGGGAAATCTTGACACTTCCGAGCGGGCTCCGATACCGTTTCTCACACCTCGCAAAAGGCGATTGGGGAGGATGTATGAAGACGACGAAAGCAACCTCGACGGCGTCTCGTAAGAGCGCGACGACGAGGGCGAAGAAGACCGTTGGGTCGCGAGTGTCGACGAGGACGGCGAAAGCCTCTCCATCGCGCACGACCAGGTCTGCGAGCACGAAGAAGACGAGCGCCTCGAAGACGACGGCGGCCAAGAAGACCGTGGCCCGCAAGTCCACCGCGGCGAAGACCGCCACGGTGAAGAAGACCGCGGCGAAGAAGTCGACCGCCGCCAAGACGGCCACGGCGAAGAAGACCACCGCGGCGAAGAAGGCGACGGCCGCCAAGAAGACGACCGCGGCGAAGAAGGCCACGACGGCCCGGAAGACCGCCGCGACGAAGAAGGCGACCGCCGCGAAGAAGGCCACGGCGGCCAAGAAGACCACCGCGGCGAAGAAGGCGACGACGACCCGGAAGACCGCCGCGAAGAAGACGACGGCGGCGAAGAAGTCGACCGCCGCCAAGACGGCCACGGCGAAGAAGACCGCCGCGCGGAAGACGACCGCGGCGAAGACCTCCACGGCGAAGAAGACGGCGTCGAAGACGACCCGCTCCAAGGCGTCCTCGAAGACCGCCAAGCCCGCCGCGCGCAAGACGACGAGCCGGACGGCCTCGAAGACCGCGACCGCCCGAAAGTCCACCACGGCGAAGAAGGCGACCGCGAAGAAGACTCCGGCCAAGAAGACCGCGGCGACGAAGACGACCGCCGCCAAGACGGCCACGGCGAAGAAGACCGCTGCGAAGAAGACCACGGCCAAGGCCAAGTCCACGACCCGTGCGCGGGCCAGCTCCAAGGCGGCCGCCGCGAATTCGGGAGACGTCGGCGCGGCGGCCTCGGCGGAGCCGGCGACGCAGGCGCCGGCGGCTCCCGTGCAGGCGAACGGTCTCCTCCCGTCCTCCGTCTGAATCACCACCGAGACGGCAGTGTCGGAGCCCCGCGCGTTGGTCGCGGGGCTTTTCTCGTGATAGGAGAGCCGCGCGGCGAAGATGCCGCGCGAGAGGGCTCCATCCTCCGTGTCGCTTTCCTCGACAGAGATCGCTCGGGTCGTCGCCGAACTCGCCCCCCTCGTCGGGGGACGGGTCCAGAAGATCTGGGTTCCCGAACCGCGACTCGTGATCCTGGAGATCTTCGCCCAGCGCGCGACGCACCTTCTCCTTCTCTCGGCCATCCCCGACGAGACGCGGATCCATCGCGCCACGGAGCGGCCGGCCTCCCCCCCGACGCCCTACGCCTTCCAGGGCCTCCTCCGGGCGCACCTCGAGCCCGCCCGCCTCGTCTCGCTCGAGGCCGTTCCGGGCGATCGCGTGGTCCGGCTCGGCTTCGAGACGCCGCAGGGGAACCGCACGCTCGTGGGGGAGCTCACCGGTCGGCACGGAAACCTTCTCCTCCTCGATGCGGACGGCCGCATCCTCGGCTTGGCCGTGCCCTCGTCGTCCACCACCCGTCCCCTGCGGGTCGGTGACCTCCACACCCTCCCGCCTCCGCATGCGGCGCGGGAGCGGCCCTCCCGTTTCGAGGGCCTGGAAGGCGAGGACTTTCCCATCTCGCGGGCGATCGAGGTCCACTACGCTCCGATCGCCCGGGAGAGGGAGCTTCGTGAGGAACGGCGCGAGGCGTCGCGCATCCTCGCGCGGGCGCGCAAGCGCTTCGAGAGTGCCCTCGAGAAACTCGAGCGCGAGGCCTCGAGGGCGAAGGACGCCGAGGACCTCCGGAGGTTCGGCGAGCTGCTCAAGCCCCTGGTCGGAAAGATCGAGCGGGGGAGCTCCTCGATCGAGGCCACCGAGTACACCGAGGCCGGACCGAGGACGGTCCGGATCCCCCTCCGGCCCGAGCTCTCTCCCAAGGAGAACCTCGAGCGCTACTTCAAGGACTACCGGCGGATGCTCGCGGCGGGGGAGCGGATCGAAGGGCGAAGGGCGGAGCTCGTCGCGGCGAAGGAGCGCATCGCCGCGCTCGAGGCGCGGCTGGCGGCGGCGGAGACGCGCGCGGAGGTGGAGGAGGTGCTCGGCGAGGCGCAGCGGTGGTCCCGCAGGGGAGCGGCTCCCTCGACCTCGGAAAAGAAGGTTCGATCGCCCTACCGCAGGTTCCGGTCCGCGACGGGCCGGACGATCTGGGTGGGCCGCAGCTCCAAGGACAACGACGCGCTCACCTTCCGCATCGCCCGGGGCAACGATCTCTGGCTGCACGTGCGCGGCACGCCGGGCGCGCACGTGGTCGTCCCCCTCGACCGGGGACAGGCGCCCGACGACGAGACCTTCCTGGACGCCTGCGCCCTCGCCACCCACTTCAGCCGCATGCGGGACGAAGCCGTCGCCGAGATCGCCAGTACGCGGGTCAAGCACCTTCGAAAGCCCAAGGGCGGCGCTCCCGGCGCGGCGATCGTGACGCAGGAGAAGACCACTCGCTATCGGGTGGAGCCCGCGCGCATCGAGCGTCTGCTCCGCTCCGAAGACTCCGCGTCCTCCCCATGACGAGGTTCGTTCCGTCGAAAGGTTTCGTCAGAACGAACCCACATGAACATTGAATCGCCCCTTGGGAAGCGAGACTCTGGCGATCGAAAGAGTGCCAGCGGAACGCCTGCCAAGGAGCGAAAGTGATGCACGCCCAATCTCTGTGGATCGCGCCCCTGCTCGGTCTCCTCCTCGTCGCCTCGGCGGCACGGGCGGAGTCGCCCGGGATGGCGGAGCTCTCGACCGCCGAGGGGCATGAAGCCTCGCGCCTGCGCGCGCGCATCATCGGTGAGATGGGCGTGGGCATGGGGACCTTCGTCGCCAACGAGTTCTCGGACGATCCCCTCGTCTACTCCGCGCTGACCCTCACCCCCATCTACCGCCTGGCCTCGCTCCCGCTACAGCCCAACCTCTCGATCAGCCAGGCCTTCCAGTGGGAATACACCGATCCGAACAACGTCTCGGCCCGGCGATTCCAGTGGGGGGACACCCTCGTTTCGCTCTCCACCAACTCGCTCTACCTGCACGAGCCGACCGGCATCCGCCTGGGTGCGAGCTTGGGGGCGACGCTCCCGATCTCCTACCGCTCCTGGCACACGAACAAGATCACCGCGACCTCCGGCAGCCTCCGGGCGACCTGGGGGAGCGGGAAGTTCATGGTGATGGGGACCGCGGGGGCCACCAAGCACTTCTACCTCTACCGAAACGAGGTCCACGAAGGGGAGGTGGCCTTCGACGACGGACTGAAGGCCGTGCACTGCCGGAGCGGGCAGGAGGTCTGCATGGGAGGGCGTTACGCGCTCAACTGGTCGGCCACCGGCGGCGTGATGCTGGCGTACCAGGCGCTGCCCCGGCTGGGCATCACGCTCGACATGGCCTGGACCGCGGGGTGGCGGCTCGCGGCGCCGGTGGACGAGTTCACCTCGCCCAACGCGCGGAGGGACAATCGCACCCTCGACATGACGCGAGCCCTGCTGGATGTCTCGTATTCTCTCACCGAGAAACTGTCACTGTCCTTTGGCGCCGCGACCATCCAGCCGCTGCTCACCAAGGACAACCGCGCCTGGCGGAACCCCTTCTACGACGGAAATCCGAGCAACAATTTCACCACTTTCTATCTGGATGCCGTTTATTCCATCTGAGCGTCCCGAAAGGGGCATTGGAGGACGTATGCGTCGAATTGGGGCCCTCTCACTGCTGCTCGCGCTGCTCGCCGGCGTCGGGTGTGCAGGGGGAATGGAAGACGTAAACCGAGTGCAGCCGAACTACTACGACAAGGCCTTGTTCTCGGGAACCTGGTACATGCGCCAGACCTTCGTGGACGTTCCCTACGAGGCGTTCTTCGCCTTCGAGGGACTCGGCGGCAAGCTCGCCAAGGTTCGTTGGGAGATCCAGGAGAAGTTTCTCTTCGCCTACGACATTTCCGAGACGATCCCGGGTGCGAACGGGCCAAGCGCGGGCACGCCGAGCTACAAGCCGGTGGCGGCATGGCCCATCATCTCCCACTTCGACATCGTCCGCGAATACAACCCCTCCACGGGCGAGCAGTCGAACGTCATCGTGGAGAACACCTCCGACCGGCCCTGGTACGAGCGACGCTACATCCGCGTGGATTGGAGCAGCAGCCGGACGATGGGTGAGTACACCATCGACAACTACATCACCAAGATCATGATGTCCGGGGCCAACCACTGGATCCAGCCCCACGAGGAGACGGATCCGGACGCGGCGGAAGTCGGCCCCGACTACATCTCCATCGTCAACGCCTTCGACGCCTACATTCCGCCCGACGTCTGCGCGTATTACTTCGCCGACAATCCCATCTACCTCTACTACGACAACTGGACCGGCGTGGAGGGATGCGGTCCCGCGCTCGTCCGGATGCGTACGTCCTTCGCCAAGGTGGACGACGAGCGCGTCGCCGGCTACGAGCCCTTCAACTACCTGGACCGCAAGCCGCTCCTCGGTCCCGGTGACATGAACGGGGATGGGAAGCTGGACGACGAGGATACCCTCGACAAGGTTCTCCGCATCTGCTCGGACGTGAAGCCGCATCCCGACGGTGGGTTGAGCTGCACCAAGTGGTCCTACGTCACCTGCACCGACTCGATGCTCCAGGCCCTGAACGACGACCCCTTCTACAGCCAATTCGAGTACACGAAGGAAGATTGCGAGACGCCGCTCGAGGACTACTTCAGCAAGTTCGGATACTTCCGCACCAACAAGATCCTCTACGACCGTCAGTACGGGCAGGTCGAGGCCGGACGGCGCTACTACATCAACCGCCACCACATCTGGAAGCGGAGCGTCGACCGGGACGGCAATCCGATCCCCTTCGCGCAGCGGGAGGTCCGCCCCATCGTCTACTACCTGAACGCCGACTTCCCCGAGGACCTCTACGACGCCGCCGAGGAGATCGGCCGCCAGTGGGACGCGATCTTCCGCGAGACGGTGGCCATCCTCCAGAACAAGTCGATGGACGAGGTCGGTACCGTCTTCGAGGTTCGGAAGAATAGCTGCTCGCCCGACAACCTGCGGGCGTACGTCTCCAAGCGCCCCGAGGCGCAGAAGATCGCCGACCGCGTGATCGGCGGCATGAAGAACCTCCGCAAAGACAACATCAAGAATCTCTGCGCGGCCCTCCAGCACAACCTGGGTTTCCAGTGGCAGAAGATCGGCGACGTCCGCTACAACTTCATCTACTGGGTCGACAAGCCCACGACCGCCGGCCTCCTGGGTTACGGTCCGTCCTATCCCGATCCGGACACCGGCGAGATCGTCAGCGCGGCCGCCTACGTCTACGGCGCCGCCCTCGATCGCAGTGCGGCGCAGGCGACGGACGTCGTCATGCTCATGTCCGGAAAGATGGATCCGGACGATTTCCTCCTCGGCCGGCAGCTTCGCGAAGCGGTGCTGAACACCGCGCGTCGAAAGGCCGAGGAGCGGAATCGGAGGCCTTCGGAGTCCTTCTTCCGCGAGTTCGACCGGAGGATGGCGGCCTTCAAGGGACAGCCGATCGACCGCGTCACCTCGACGATCACCCCCGATCATTACGACGCCAAGCTCGAGCGGCTGAAGGCCATGGGGATCGACAAGCAGTTCCTCGACGTCGGAACGCTCGCCCTCCTGCGCCCGCAGCTCGCCGCGGCCGGCGACCCGAGCCTCTTCGAGAAGGCACGGGAGGAGGTCTCCTTCTTCGACCTCCTCTCGCCCAAGCGGATCGAACAGCGCGAGGAGGTGTCGCGGCTGAAGGGTGAGCACTACTGCATGTACGACCTGACGATGGCCGACCGCTCGATCATCGGTCTCGCCCTCGAATTCGACGCGGAAGGCCTGGAGCGCGACGAGATCTACCGCAGGCTGCGGGAGAAGATGTTCATCGGTGTCATGCTCCACGAGGTGGGTCATACCCTCGGGCTCCGGCACAACTTCGCCGCCAGCATGGACGCCCTGAACTACTTCGACGAGTTCTGGGAGTACTTCTACCTCGACGAGGATCCGGCCACCGCTCGTACCCAGGCCTCCCAGGAGGTGGCGCAGCGTCTCGACCGCTGCATCGATCGAGCGAACGAGCTCGGCATTCCCACTCCGACCACCCTCGACTGCCTGCGCGCTTCCGAGCTGAAGCAGGCGTCGATCATGGACTACGGTGCGAAGTTCAACGCGGAGTTCATGGGTCTCGGAAAGTACGACCGCGCGGCGATCGCCTTCGGCTACGGCAACCTGGTCGAGGTCTTCGAGGAGGACGTGAACCGGCACCTCCCCTTTCCCCCGAGCACGACCAGCTACTTCACCCACTACAAGAATCTGCCCGACGCCTACGGCGGGGACGCCCAGAACTTCCTCAAGAGGAAACTCGTCCGCTACGACGAGCTGCAGCGCAAGCAGTCCGAGTGGGCGATGACGCGGCTGCGGGACGGCCTGCCCCGTCTCAGCATGGAGGGTTGTATCTCGAATTGTGACCCGACGCCCGTCCAGGTGCCCTATCGCTTCTGCATCGACGAGTTCCGCGGGCGGACGCTGGATTGCTACACGTGGGACGAGGGAGCGAGCCTGGAGGAGATCATCGACGCGACCATCTCCGACTACGACGTCTACTACTTCGTCCACGGCTTCCGGCGGGGACGGGCGAACTGGAGCCCGGGCTTGCACTTCGCCCTCAACTTCAATGGGTTGTTCCGTGGAACGCGGGCCTTCCAGTACTACTATTTCTACAACACCCTCTACAGCGAGTACGGGCTCGATCTCGTCCGCGACCTGCAGATCGCTTCGGTCAAGACCCTCAACCAGATCGCGAAGATCATGCAGATGCCGGCTCCGGAGATGTATTGCGAGCATGCGGACGGTGTCTTCAAGCCGACCGAGAATCCCGAGGACGATTGCGTGCCCGGTGGAACCCGCTTCACGGTTCCGCTCGGAGTGGGCCGGCCGCAGTGGCTGATCTGGAACGACGATTACGAGTACCAGATCGAAAGCTTCGGCACCTACTGGGAGCGGATCGACGCGCTGATCGCGCTCACCTGGAACCAGTCGCTCTTCCTGCAGGAGGTCGGAGATCCGAGGCTCTTCGTCATCGGCTTCAACAAGGCCTTCGAGGAGGAGGTCCTGGAGTTGATGGGCGCCGTCGCGCTCGGCGAGGTCGGTCGCTACGGCGGTGCGCTCGAGGGGTTGGACACGGGTGAGATCCGCGTCGTCCACCGGCCCCTGGTCGATCTCGAGACCTTCGGCCTGGCCGATCCGCCCGTCGACACCCGGCCGACGATCGCCCCGCCTTTCTCCTTCGAGGGCCGGGAGATCGCCTTGCTCATCGGCTCGATCTTCTTGAACTCGACCGAAGACGCGATGACGGAGTTCCGAAACTACTTCAACGTGGTGCTCAAGGGCTCGGACGAGGATTTCGACCTTCCGTCCTGGGTGGACCCCGACAACCCCGAGCACTACCTCGAGTTCCAGAGCCCCTACTCCGGCGCGGTCTATCGGACCTTCGCCAACCCGAGGTCGCCCCACCTCTCCTTCGGCATGAGGGCGGTCCGCGACGCCAAGGAGTACCACGACACGGTGTGGCTCCCCACCTACGCCGATTTGGAGGCCGCGCGTGACGCCTGGCTGAACGCGTCGCCCGCGGAGAAGGAGTCCCGCTATGCCGCGTACCTCGCCGCGGACGAGGCGATGCGCAAGGTGGACATCGAGATGAACACCCGCATCGAGCTCCTCGACCGGATCCGCTTCTGGTACTCGGTGACGAAGCTGGGGATGTGATGAGGCTCCGCCTTGCCATTCTCCTCCTCGCGGCGCCGCTCCTCGCGGGGGCGGCGCCCCGGGGGCCGGCACCCGCCGCTCCGGCGAAGACGAAGGAGGTCGGCTTGGACGAGCTGCGCACGCGCTGCTACGGGGGCCGGGCCAAGCCCGCCAACGAAGTCGCCCTGAGCCTCTGGCTGCAGTCGGCCACGAAGGCTTCGGTCGAGGGCAGGCACGAGCGGGCCGTCCACTGGCTGAGGCGGGCGCTTCGCGGAGGCGCGAACGAGCTCGACCTCATCCCGAGCTACATCGTCAGCGCCGAACAGACGGAAGACGAGTTGTCGGACGACGCCCTCTCGGCCTGCAACTCCCTGATGGCCCGGCTCCGGCCGGAAAAGAAGGACTGAGGCGGGCGCGGGCGGGCCTTCCCGCCCGTGCCTTGCCCCCGCCCGAGGAGTCTTCTAGCATCGGATGCGATGGCATCCGAAGGCGGTAAGAGGCTCCCTGCGCGGCCGCGCGTCCTGGCGGTCTCACGCGCCGGCTCGGAGACCGCCCCGGATCCCGCGGAGGCCGAGCGGCTCCTTCGCCGCGCCCGGGCCCACGCCATCGCCGACGCGCTCGCGCGCCTGGTCGGCGAGGACGTGCAGCTCACGCTCACCGACAACACCTCCACGATGGTCTCGTTCCGCCGGCGCGGCGGCCTGCTCTACCTGCGTCTCCATCACATCTTCCTGGACGCGCCTCGGGAGGTGCTGCACGCGCTCGCCCAATACGTGGGGGGAAGGCGGGACGCGGGTCGGGCCATCGACGCCTTCGTGAAGGCGAACCTCGCCTGCATCCAGCGCATCCGCGAGGAGCGGCACCGCGTGGGCCTCCAGCCCAAGGGGCTCTTCCACGACCTCCAGGAGATCTTCGACGAACTGAACCGCAGGTATTTCGACTCGCGGATCGAGGCGAAGATCGGCTGGGGGAGGGGTGGTCCGCGCCGCCGCACCCGCAGCATCCGCATGGGCGTCTACCTCCACGATTCGCGGGTGATCCGCGTGCATCCGGCCCTGGACCGGCCGGACGTCCCCCGCTTCTTCGTCCGCTTCGTGGTCTTCCACGAGATGCTGCACCAGGCCTACCCGCCGCGGGTGGTGGACGGCCGGCGGCTGACCCACACCCCGGAGTTTCGGGCGGCCGAGATGGCCTACCCCGATTACGAGCGAGCCATCGCCTGGGAGCGGGCCAACATCCACCGGCTCTTGCAGGCGCCGGGCCGGCGCTGGACCTTCGATCTGGACGATCCCCTCGCGTGATCGCCGATCAGCGCTTGCCCTCGGCGAGGGAGGCGCCCGCCCCCGAGGCCTCGCCCTTCTCCCGGGCGGTGGAGGCCTCGCGGCTCCCTTCCCGGGTGATCCGATAGCGATCGAGCTTGTTGTAGAGCGAACGTCGGCTGATGCCGAGGATCTTGGCCGTCTTGTTCTTGTTCCAGTGGAAGGCGTCCAGGGTCCGGGCGATCACCGCCCGTTCGATCTCCTTCATCCGGGTGCCGATCGGGATCTGGATCGATTCCGAGGGAATCGGCTCGCCTTGGAGCATGCGCGGCAAGAGGGAGGGGGAGAGCACTCCGTCCGTGCAGAGGATGACGGCGTGCTCGATCACGTTCTGGAGCTCCCGGACGTTCCCCGGCCAGGCGTAGCGGACGAGCCGCTCCAGGGTCTCGGGTGGCAGGACCGGCCGGGGTTTGGAGTAGCGCGAGGTGAAGGCGCCGAGGAAGCGATCGACCAGGAGGGGGATGTCCTCGCGCCGCTCGCGGAGCGGCGGGAGCTCGATGGGGAAGATGCTGATCCGGTAGTAGAGGTCCTCGCGGAAGCGGCCGTCTCGGACGAGCTCGGCCAGGTTGCGGTGGGTGGAGGCGATGAGGCGGAGGTCCGCCACCTTCTCCTCACTGCCGCGGACCGGCGTGTACGTGGCGCGCTCGAGGAGGCCGAGGAGCGCCCCCTGCGCGCGGGCGTCCAGGGCGTCGATCTCCTCCAGGAAGAGGGTTCCCCCCCGCGCCTGGGCCACCTTGCCCGGCCGGACGCCCCGCTCGTCCTCCAGCCCGAAGAGATCCTCGAGGACCCGCTCCGGGGGGGCGGCGCCGGCGTGGAAGACGAAGAATCCGTTCGAAGCCCGGCGCGAGCGCGCGTGGATCGCGCGGGCGCAGAGCTCCTTGCCGCTCCCGCTCTCGCCCTGCAGGAGCACCGTGCTCTCGGTCTGCGAGGCGAGATGGACCTTGTCGAAGACCGCACGCATGGCCGGGCAGCGGGTGACCATCCCATCCAGCTCGGCGAAGGATCGGCCCGACTCGTCGTTCGCCGTCGCCCAGGGGCGGGACTCGAGGGCGCGCGCGATCAGGGCGCGGAGCTCGTCGGGATCCACCGGCTTGGTGAGGTAGTCCCAGGCTCCGGCCTTCAGGGCCTCGATGGCGGTGCGGAGGGTGGCGTGCCCCGTCACCACGATGGAGGTGGCCTCCGGCTGGCGCGCGCCGGCGTGCCGCACCAGGTCGATTCCGCTTTGGCCGGGCAGCACCAGATCGGTGATGATGAGAGGATAGGTGAAGCGGGAAAGGAGCTCCTCCGCCGCCTCCGCGCTGGCGGCGGTATGGACTTCGTAACCGTCTTTCTGCAAGAGAGCGACGATGGCTTCGAGCGCCGCGGGGTCGTCGTCCACGACCAGGACTCTCCGCTCGACCATGGGGGCCTCCCATCGCATGAGGGTCGGAACCGAGCACGGGAACCTTAAGCACGCCCGGTTGAGCGCCAAGTGCAACGTCGGGATGGTTCGTCACCGGTGGAGGTGTCACATCTTTCCCGTCGGCCCGACGCGCGAGGGGACGCAGGCTTGAGCTTCGAGGATTTGCTCGACCGGATCGTGGAGAGCACGGGGCCCCATGCGCTCTGGATCCTCTTCGGCGCTTCCATGGTGGAGTACGTCTTTCCGCCCTTCCCGGGAGATACCGTCACCCTCTTCGGCGCCTACTATTCCGTGGTCGGCGCCCTCCCGATCCCGCTGGTCTTCGGAGCGGTGATGGCGGGGAGCGTCGTCGGATCGGCGCTCGACTATCTGATCGGGCTGCGGCTTCGGGATCTGACGAGGAACGGGAAGACGCCGGCCTGGCTCCTGCGCTGGCTCTCGATCGAGAAGATCGAAAAAATAGAAGAGAACTGGAGACGGAAGGGCGACGTCCTCATCCTCCTCAACCGCTTCGTCCCCGCGATCCGCGGTCTGTTTTTCGTGGCGGCGGGGATGGGAGGAATCGATTTTCGTCGCGTGATGATCCTGGGAGCGATCTCCGCCTCGCTCTGGAACGGGCTCTTGCTCGGCGTGGGTTACCTGGTCGGAGCGAACCTGGAAAGACTCGAACGCTTCTTGCGAACCTACAGCGTCGTGGCCTGGATCGTGCTCGCGGGGATCGCCCTGGTGCTCGTGTTGCGTTGGGCTCGACGTCGCGGCCGCTCCCATCGGGAGGAGACATGAGCACCCTCACCGCTCTCGGCGGGCTCCGCGTGGGCCATGCCACCGACCTCGACAATGGAACCGGTTGCACCGTGGTCCTCTTCGACCGGCCCGCTCTCGGCGGGGTGGACATCGGCGGGGGCTACGCTTCCACGCGCCAGGCGGATTCGCTTCGTCCCGGCGGCCGGGTGAACGAGGTCCACGCCTTTCTCTTCACCGGCGGCTCGGCTTTCGGGATGGATGCCGCCAGCGGTTGCATGGCCTACCTGGAGGAGAGGGGTATCGGATTTCGGACCACGTCCGCACGCATCCCCACCGTTCCGACGGCGGTCCTCTACGACCTCGGCCTCGGCCGGGACGTCCGTCCGGACGCCGCGATGGGGCGGCTCGCCTGCGATCGGGCGAGCGCGGAGCCGGTGGAGGAGGGGAGCGTCGGCGCCGGCACGGGTTGCACGGTGGCCAAGCGCCTCGGCTACGCGGGGGCGTGGAAGGGCGGGATCGGCTCGTCCTTCGCGCGCGTGGCCGGTCACGGCATCGGCGTGCTCGTCGCCGTCAACGCGGTGGGAGACATCCTCGATCCGAAGACGGCCCGGCCGATCGCGGTGGCGCGTGGTCCCGCGGGCTGGGCGCCTCCCGTGCCCGACGCGCCCATGCGGGAGCCCATCGGACCCGCGCCCGGGGAAAACACCACGCTCGCCCTGGTCTGCACCGACGCTCCCTTCGATCGCAACCAGCTCTGCCACCTGGCGCGCATGGCCCAGGGCGGCATGGCCCGCGCCATCCACCCCCACAACTCGCCCTTCGACGGAGACATCGTCTTCGCGGCCTCCACCGCGCGCGGGGATGCCATGCGCGCGAACGATCTCCTCCTCGCGGAGCTGGGCGAGGCGGCGATCGAGCTCGTGGCCGAGGCCATCGTCCGCGGCGTGCGCGCCGCCCGATCGCTCCACGGCATCCCCGCCGTATCCGGCTGATCCTCCGAGGAGCCTTGCGCTTTGGGCGCAGGGCCACGACCATCCGATCGGGCCCTTTTCCAGATGGGAGCGCGAGATGGCCGAGCCACGTGAAAACCGCCTTGCGGCATCGACCTCGCCGTATCTCTTGCAGCACAGCCGAAACCCCGTGGACTGGTATCCGTGGGGCGAGGAGGCGCTCGAGAAGGCGCGCGAGGAAGACCGGCCGATCTTCCTCTCCGTCGGATACTCGGCGTGTCACTGGTGCCACGTGATGGAAAAGGATGCCTTTTCCGTGGGGGAGATCGCCGAGACGCTCAACCGCCACTTCGTTTCCATCAAGGTCGACCGCGAGGAGCGTCCCGACATCGACGCGCTCTACCAGGGCGTGGTGCAGCTCATGGGAAAGCCGGGGGGCTGGCCACTCTCGGTGTTTCTCACCCCCGACGGTCGCCCCTTCTTCGGTGGCACGTATTTTCCGCCCCGAGACGCCCATGGCCTCCCGAGCTTTCGCCGCGTCCTGGATGCGATCGTCGATGCCTGGACGCATCGCCGCGAGGCCATCGAGGAGAGCGCCGACTCCTTCGCCGAGGGGCTGTCCGATTACCTACGCCTGGGTCTCGGCGAGGGGGAAAAAGCCCCCGACGCCCCCCGGCTCTTCGAAGCGGCCGAAAACGTCCTCGAAGCCGCCGACGAGGTGAACGGCGGTTTCTTCGGCGCGCCCAAATTCCCGCATCCGATGGAGCTCGCCTTCCTCCTCCGCATCGCCTCGCTGCCGCTCGGCGCGGACGAAGGGTTGCGGGCGCGGGCTCGAGAGGCGGTGGAGACCAGCCTCGACGCCATGGCCCGCGGCGGCATCCACGACCAGCTCGGCGGAGGCTTCCACCGCTACGCCGTGGACGAGCGGTGGGCCGTGCCCCACTTCGAGAAGATGCTCTACGACAACGCGCTCCTCCTCCGCCTCT
>Ga0180216_1001007_pt1 | contig 26465 bp, 25 predicted proteins | sample eDN3rd37CBELigMG_FD_128879 | JGI IMG/M metagenome (GOLD analysis project Ga0180216, IMG submission 128879) | Enriched Miracle-Growth compost microbial communities from Emeryville, California, USA - eDNA 3rd pass 37_C BE-Lig MG (version 2)... ... | reverse complement strand
GTACAATGTACTGGTCGACGCGTCGGGCGACGAGCGCCGCGCGCTGCTGGCCGAGAGGTTCGCCGCGGTCGGCGAGGGCGCCGACATCCGTCCGCCCTTCCATTGCGATTTCGGGTCCAACATCCGGCTCGGCGCGAACGTCTTCCTCAACTTCAATTGCGTGATCCTCGACACCACGACGGTCGCGATCGAAGACGGCGCGCAGATCGGTCCCGCCGTGCAGATCTACGCCGCCGACCATCCGCGCGATGCGGCGCAGCGCCGCGATGGGTTGGAGTTCAGCCGGCCGGTGCGCGTCGGCCGCAATGTCTGGGTCGGCGGCGGCGCCATCATCCTGCCGGGCGTGACGATCGGTGACGACGCGATTGTCGGCGCCGGCAGCGTCGTGACGCGCGACGTGCCCGCCGGCGCAACGGTCGTCGGCAATCCGGCGCGTGTGCGGTAAGGGAGTGACCGGCAAGCGGATCTGCAAGGCGATAAGCGACTGAAATAACTGCGAAACGGCCGTTCCGAAGGCGTTCCGACCGTCGTTTTATTGAAACTAAAGCCTAGAAGTGTTAGTTAAAGTCGGTGAAGCGATAGATCGGTTGCGAAAGCGCTTCCCCGCCGGCTAACCCCGGTCCACGCGTGATGCGAGATAGGCCGCAAGGCTGAAGTGGAAACCGAAGCAGAGGGCTCCCGCAAGGGGGCCCTTCTGTCATCTAGGGGCAAATCGGATGCGTTCGTTTCTCAGTGTCTTGTAAGCCAAGACGCGAAATCGAATAGCATTGGGCCGCTTAGGAACGGGCGTGGTCACGGCCACGGGATAGGCGCTTTCAACGGTCAATCGAAGATCTGCCTTGTCGTCCGACAACGCGCGCTGAAGCATGAAGTAAATCTCGTAGAGCAGATTGTTGACGTTCAACGGAACGATAAAGACATAGTTTCGCTGAACCGTCGTCTGATGCACACGGCGCGTTGCGAGCGTTTTGACGATAGCGGGAAGGTCTAACGAGAGTTTGTAACGGACCGGGCAGAACACGCGCGGGCGCTGTGGCGCATCGTAACAAACGATTTGATCCGCGGCATGCTCCCGAGGATCATAAGCCTTCGTGTAGCAATGATGGGTGAAGTGCACGCGAACGATGATGTCGCGTCCTAGCTCTTCGCACGGGCAGACGAACGAAACCGTACCCGTGTGCAGATGATCGACCGGCACCTCCTTCCCGTCGTGCACGATCTTCAAGCATCGATCTCCGGTCCAGCCGGCTGCGGCGCCTCTAGCTCGTCCGATACACCCGGTGATATCGCCTGCCGAGGCTCGTCAGCACTTCGTAGCCGATGGTGCCGGCGCGGTCGGCGAGTTCATCGACGCTGATGCCGCCGCCGATCAAGGTCGCGACGTCGCCGCGACGCACGGCATTCTCCGGCAGGGCGCTCACGTCGACGGCCAGCAGGTCCATCGAGATGCGGCCGGCGATGGGGCAGCGCTTGCCGGCGACCATGGCGTCGGCGCCGGGCGATTCATCGGTCGCGCTCGCCGCGCGCAGATAGCCGTCGGCGTAACCGACCGCGCACACCGCGATACGGCTCGCATGTCTTGCCGTCCACAGCGCGCCATAGCCGATGGCCTCGCCCTTCGGCACCGACCGCACATGCAGAACACGCGCGTCGAGCTGCACCACGGGGCGCATCGGATTGTCGTGCGCCGGCGTCGGATTGCTGCCGTAGAGCGCGCCGCCCGGGCGCACGAGGTCGCAATGCGCGGCATTGCCGAGGAAGATGCCCGACGAGTTGGCGAGCGAAGAGGGGATGCCGCGATAGAGCAGGCGCACTTCGCGGAAGAGCTTGATCTGCTTCTCGTTGAGCGGATGCGCCGGCGTATCGGCGCAGGCGAGATGCGTCATCACCAGCGTGATGCCGTGGTTCTCGGCGCGGATGCGCGGCGCGAGCGCGGCCGCTTCGTTCGGCGAGATGCCGAGGCGGTTCATGCCGGTGTCGACATGCAGCGCGGCGCCGCCGCGCCACTGCTGCGTCGAGCAGAACGCGTCCCATTCGGCGAGTTCGACGAGGCTGCCGATCACCGGGCGGGCGCGGATGTCGGCGAAGCTCGCGGCGGTGCCGGGCAGCAGGCCGTTGAGCACATAGATCGCCGCGTCGCTCGCGACCGCGCGCAAGCGCCGCGCTTCGGCAAGATCGGCGACGAAGAACGTCTTGCAGCCGGCGCGCGACAGATGCGCGGCGACCGGCTCGAGGCCGCAGCCATAGGCGTCGGCCTTCACCACCGCGGCCGCTTCCGCCGGCGTCGCGCGCCGCATCAGCATCTGCCAGTTCGCCGCGATGGCGGCGAGGTCGATCGTCAGCAGGCCGCCGGCTTCCGCCGCGGGCGGACCGGCGGTCGGCCGCAATGTGGAAGGATCGGGAACTTGATTCATGAACTGGCTTTGGCTGCGCTTTGGGGTGCTTTTAAGGAGAGCGGCGAACGAAGCAAATCGTTTTCAACTCTAGCCCTTTCGTGCCCCCAATGCAGCAGGCGCCGCCACCGCACGTCATGCGGTGGCGGCGCCTGAAGCCGGTACGATCGCGGTCAGGGCTCGCCCAGGTTCAGGCGGCGGATCAGCTCACCCTTAAACTTGTAGTCGGCGGCGGTGGCATCGTGGAATGCCTGACCGGGCACGAACTGAACGATCGCGCCGATGCCGCCGGCGACCTTGTGGACGGCCGGGCTGTCGACGGCCTTCTCGCACGCCTTCTCGAGGCGCTGACGGATCGGCTCGGGCAATCCCTTCGGTGCGTAGACTCCGTTCTGGCCGGGCGGCACCGATGTTGCGATACCGACTTCCTTGGCCGTCGGCGCATCGGGGAAAGCGGGATGGCGTTTGTCGGAGAACACGACCAGCACGCGCAGGTCCTGGCCCACGATCGAGGAGATCGCGGGCGCGCCGAAGTCGAGATCGCCCTTGAGAAGAACCGGCAGCAGATCGGCGTCGCCACGGAAGGGCACCTGCACGGTCTGGAAGCCGAGCGCCGACGACGCGTTCTCGACCGACAGATGCGGAATCGAGCCGAGGCCGGCATGGCCGTATGTCAGCTTGTTGGGCGTTTGCTTGGCCGCGGCGATCAAATCGGCGAGCGATTTGTAGGGCGCGTCCTTGCGGACCGCGATCGAGAACGGGTTCTCGAACACCTGGCAGATGTATTCGAACGACTCGACGTTGTAGCGCACGCCTTTGACCAAGTAGGGCGCGTTGGCGATCGGCGTGGTCGGGCCGAAGCCGAGCGTGTAGCCGTCCGGCGCGGCAGCCGCGAGATTGGCGAAGCCGAGCGTGCCGCCGGCGCCGAGGCGGTTGACGACGACCACCTGCTTACCGAGCTGTTCGGACATCGACGCGGCCACGGCGCGGCCCACGGAATCCACCCCGCCGCCGGCCGCGAAGGGCAAGATCATCTCGATCGGCCGCGTCGGCCATTCCTGCGCCACGGCGGCCGACGTGGCCAGTCCGATGCAGGCGGCGAGCAAAATCTTACGTCCCATGGGCCTTACCCCCTCTACGCGGCGACCATTTTCGCCGAAAATTCAAACGCACACTTAAAGTGTTTGTTTGACTCGTAACGAGGCGGCATAACTAGGTCAAGCGTTCGCCCCGTTCACACTGGATTTGCCCATGACCCTGGATGGCCTCGACCACACCCACGATCCCGCCCTCACGTCTTGGGTGAGCACGGCGAACGATCCGCAGACGCCGTTTCCGATCCAGAATCTCCCGTTCGGCGTGTTTCGCCGCCGCGGCTCGAGCGAGGCCTGGCGCGGCGGCGTCGCCATCGGCGACCGCATCGTCGACCTTCCGGCCGTCGCGCGGCACTTGCAGGGACCGGCGCGCACCGCTGCCGAGGCCTGCGCCGCACCGACGCTCAACGGCCTCCTGGCCCTCGGGCCCGCAGCCTGGCAGGCGCTGCGCGTCGCCTTGTCGGAAAACTTGCGGACGGGCGCGAAACTCGCCGCCGAAGCGGACAGCGTGCTCGTTGTGGCGGCCGAAGCCGAGATGGCCGTGCCGGTAGCGATCGGCGACTACACGGACTTCTTCGCCTCGATCCATCATGCGCGGCGCACCTCGCGCATCGTTCGCGGCGACAACGATGTACGGCCGAATTTCCATTGGCTGCCGGTCGGCTATCACGGCCGCGCCTCCTCGATCGTCGTCTCCGACACGCCGGTGCGGCGTCCGCTCGGTCAGTTCGTGCCCGCCGACGCGAGCGCGCCGATCTTCGCGCCGACGCAGCGGTTGGATTTCGAACTGGAAGTCGCCGCCATCGTCGGCGTCGGGAATGCTCCCGGCGAGCCGGTGCCGATCGCGCAGGCCGAGCAGCATCTGTTCGGGCTCGTCATCATGAACGATTGGTCGGCGCGCGACATCCAGGCGTATGAAGCGATGCCGCTTGGGCCGTTTCTCGGCAAGAGCTTCGCGACCTCGATTTCGCCTTGGATCGTGACGATGGCCGCGCTCGCCCCCTTCCGAACCCCGCTCGAGCCGCGCGAGGCGGGCGCGCCAAAAGGGCCCGCCCATCTCGATCAGGCAAGCGCGGCAGCGCGCGCCGGCATCTCGCTCGCACTGGAGGCGCGTATCGGCACCGCGGCCATGCGCGAGCAGGGCGCGCCCAGTGCCACGGTGACGAAGACTGATCTGCGCTCGCTCTACTGGTCGTTCGCACAGATGCTTGCCCATCACACCAGCAACGGCTGCAACCTGCGGGCCGGCGATCTCATCGGCACCGGAACCGTGTCCGGGCCCGAGATCACGAGCGCCGCGTGTTTGCTCGAACTCACCGAAGGCGGCCGCAAGGCGCTCGACCTGTCGGCGGGGGAGAGCCGAGTCTATCTGCAGGACGGTGACGAGGTGGTGCTGACGGGGCGGTGCGAGAACGGGACTCACCGCGCCGTCGGCTTCGGCGAATGCCGGGGGCTTATCGTGCCCGCGCTTACTTGACAGGAGCGCAGACGATGCTTTCGCCCGCGCGCAAGCGCCGCGCCGTATCACCGGCCCGCGGCCTCTCGAATACCGAGCCGAACGGCGAGGATACGACCGTCGGCCGCATCCTCGCCGCCGCCGAGATGCTGTTTGCCGAGCAGGGATTATCGAAGCCGACGCTGCGCACGATCACCGAGCGGGCGGGGGTCAACATTGCCGCCATCAACTACCATTTCGGCTCGAAGGAAGAGTTGGTTCTCGCTGTATTCGAACGCCTGTCACAACGCATCAATTCGCGCCGCGTCGCCGAAATCGAAGCGCTGCTGGCGGACGCAGCCGCGCACAAGAAGGCGCCGGCGCTGAGCGATGTCGTCGCTTGCTTCGTGCGCGTCTATGTCGATCCGGGGCCGGAAGAGAATAGCGCGCTGTTCGCCAAGCTTGTGTTGCAGCACCGGGTCGAGCCGACGCCGGTCACTCACGCGGTGGTACGCACGCATTTCGACCCGATGGCATCGCGCTTCATCGACGCGCTGGCGCTGGCGTGCCCCGGCACCGACAGGGCGATACTCGCCTGGCGTTACATGTTCATGATCGGCGCCGTTATCGTCACGATGACCGATCAAGGCGGCGACAACCGGCTGGCGCGCCTCACCGGCGGTGCCGCCGACGCCGGCGACCGCTCGGCGCTCGCCGCCGAACTCGTCCGCTTTCTGATGGCCGGCATGGCCGCGCCCTGATCTGCTCAAGGAGAAAGTCATGGTCCAACGCATCGTCGACATTTCGATGCCGCTCGAGAACGATGTGCCGAGCGATCCGCCGCTCGCGCGTCCCAAGCTGCGCTACTTCAATCACACCGAGACCTTCGACCGGATCGGCAGCTTCTTTCCCGGCCTTGCGCGCGAAGACCTGCCGGACGGCGCCGCGTGGGCCGTGGAGCTGGTCGAGATCAGCACCCATAACGGTACCCATCTCGACGCGCCCTATCACTTTCACCCGACCATGGATCACGCGCTGGGCGCGCCCAAGCCGGCCATGACGATCGATCAGGTGCCGCTCGAGTGGTGCTTCAAGCCGGGGGTGAAGCTCGACTTCCGTCATTTCCCGGCCGGCTATGTGGCGACCGCCGCGGACGTCGAAGCGGAGCTGGAGCGCATCGGTCATAAGCTCGCGCCGCTCGACATCGTCCTGGTCAATACGGCGGCCGGCAGCCGCTACGGGCAGGCCGATTACGTCGACAGCGGCTGCGGCATGGGCCGCGAAGCGACTTTGTATCTGCTCGAGCGCGGCGTGCGCGTCACCGGCATCGACGGTTGGAGTTGGGATGCGCCGTTCAGCGCGACCCGTGCGCGTTATGCGCAAACCAAGGACGCGCGGCTGATCTGGGAGGGGCACAAGGCGGGCCGCGATATCGGCTATTGCCACATCGAGAAGCTGCACGGGCTGGAAGCGCTGCCGGCGACGGGCTTCACCGTGTCCTGCTTTCCGGTGAAAATCCGCGGCGCGTCGGCCGGCTGGACGCGCGCGGTCGCCATCTTCGACGAGTGAAGGCGCGTTGCGGCCCGTGACGCCGGAGCGCTCGCGCCCCCTGTCGGGCGTGAGCGGCCAAGACACCGCTTCTGCGGCAAGGTCACCGCTACATATGATGATCGGGCAGGTGATCGGCGCGGGCGAGTGAGGAGAAGCGCGTCACCGAGCCGTCGAAGGCGAGTTCGACCGTACCGGTCGGACCGTGACGCTGCTTGCCGATGATGACTTCGGCGGTGCCGTGCACCTTGTCCGCCTCGGCGAGCCATTCCGCGAACTTCTCGCGCGCGGCTTCCGAAGGCTTGCGCATGTTGTGGTAGTATTCTTCGCGGTACACGAACATGACGACGTCGGCGTCCTGTTCGATCGAGCCCGATTCACGCAAGTCGGAGAGCTGCGGGCGCTTGTCGTCGCGGCTTTCCACCTGACGCGAGAGCTGCGACAGCGCCATCACCGGCACCTGCAGCTCCTTCGCCAGCGCCTTGAGGCGCGTGGTGATTTCGGTGATTTCCTGCACGCGGTTTTCCGACGAACGCTTGTTCGAGCCGGTCAAAAGCTGAAGGTAGTCGATCACCAGGAAGTCGAGGCCGCGCTGGCGCTTCAAGCGGCGCGCGCGCGCCGCGAGCTGCGCGATCGAGATGCCGCCCGTTTCGTCGACATAGAGCGGCACGTTCTGCAGCTCGATCGAGTAGTCCTTGATCTTCTCGAATTCGGCTTCGCTGATGCCGCCGCGGCGGATCTGGTTGGACGGAATGCCCGTCTGTTCGGCGATGATACGGGTGGCGAGCTGCTCGGCCGACATTTCGAGCGAGAAGAAGCCGACCACGCCGCCGTTGACCGTTTCCATATGGCCGTCGGGCTTGACCTCGCCGCGCCACGCCCTGGCGACGTTGTAGGCGATGTTGGTGGCGAGCGCGGTCTTGCCCATGCCGGGACGGCCGGCGACGATGATCAAGTCCGACCGCTGCAGACCGCCCATCATGCGGTCGAGATCGTCGAGGCCGGTGGCGATGCCCGACAGCTTGCCGTCACGCTGGAAGGCGGCGGCGGCCATGTCGATGGCGGTGGTGAGGGCCTGGCCGAACCGCTGGAAGCCGCCGTCGTAACGGCCGGTCTCGGCGAGGTCGAACAGCTTCTTTTCCGCGTCTTCGATCTGATTGCGCGGCGAGAAGTCGACCGGCGCGTCATAGGCGACGTTGACCATGTCCTCGCCGACCTGGATCAGCGAACGGCGGATGAACAGGTCATAAACGGTGCGGCCGTAGTCCTCGGCGTTGATGATGGTCGTCGCCTCGGCGGCGAGGCGGGCCAGATACTGGCTCACCGTCATCCCGCCGATGTCGATATTGGCGTCGAGGAAGGTCTTGAGGGTAACCGGCGTTGCGATCTTGCCCGCGCGAATCAGGTCGCGGATGAGCGTGTAGAGCTTCTGGTGGATCGGCTCGAAGAAGTGTTCCGGGTTCAGAAAGTCCGATACCCGGTAGAAGGCCTCGTTGTTCACGAGGATGGCGCCCAGCAGGGCTTGCTCCGCCTCGATGTTGTGCGGGGCAGAACGATATTGCGGTGCAGGAGCGTCGACCTGCTTGCGTGCGACTGATTCGAGTGGGGCCATGTCTGTGCTTACCCTGGAATTGTGGCATAGCACGTGAAAATCAGACGACGCGGTCGCCCGTGCGCTTGCACACGCAATTCACACGGCGCGATCGCCGTCGTGACTTTTCTGATATTGGCGCTTGACCGACAAACAGCGATCGCGAGTGCGAGCGGACCCGCAGTCCAGAACTCGGTATGATTTGTTCGGATCGGGCCGGATTCCGGGTTCGCGCTTCCGGCGCGCCCCGGAATGACGGAAAAACTATTCGCCCGCGAGCCGCAGCGGCGGCCGGGTGTTGCCTTCGATGCCGCGCAGACGCTGCTCCTCGCGCAGGATGTAGTCGCGCGTCATCGGCACGACGCCCTGCTTCTTGGTGAGTTGGATCTGGAAGTTCATCATGTTCTGCTTGCGGAACGACATCTCCGACGCTGCCAGATAGAACTCCCACATGCGCACGAAGCGCTGGTCGTAGATACGCTCGACCTCCTCGCGGTGGGCGAGGAAGCGCTCGCGCCACGCTTTCAGCGTCTCGGCGTAGTGCAGGCGCAGGATCTCGATATCGCAGACCAGCAGGCCCGCCCGTTCGATCGCCGGCAGCACCTCCGACAGAGCGGGGATGTAGCCGCCGGGGAATATGTATTTGGCGATCCAGGGATTGGTGATGCCCGGGCCTTCGGAGCGGCCGATCGAATGCAGCACCATGACGCCGTCGTCCTTCAGAAGCTTCGCGGCCTTCTTGAAGAACTCGTCGTAATGGCCGACGCCGACATGCTCGAACATGCCGACCGAGACGATGCGGTCGAAGCGGCCGGGTTCGTCGCGGTAGTCCTGGAGCTTGAAGCGGGCGCGGTCGCCGAGGCCCTTTTCCGCCGCGCGGGCGTTGGCGATGCCGTGCTGTTCCTGCGAGAGCGTGACGCCCGTCACGTCGGCGCCGGCGATCTCCGCCAGATACAGGCCGAGGCCGCCCCAGCCGCAGCCGATATCGAGCACCTGTTGGCCGGGCTCGATGCGCAGCTTGGCCGCGAGATGGCGCTTCTTGGCGAGCTGGGCATCGTCGAGCGTCGCGTCCGGCGTTTCAAAGTAGGCGCAGCTGTATTGCCGGTCGGCATCGAGGAAGAGGGAATAGAGCCGCCCGTCCAGATCGTAGTGATGCGCGACGTTCGCTTTGGCGCGTTTGCGCGGATTGAACTGCGCCAGACGCCGGCCGAGGTAGCGCAGCAGGAATTGCGGGCGCGACCATTGGGGTAACTCCGCCTGCTGGCCGAGCGCGATCTCGAGGACTTCGGCGATCGTCCCTTCCTCGACGACAAACGTGCCGTCCATGAAGGCTTCGCCGAGCTTGAGCTCAGGGTCGGTAACGAGGCCCCATTCGGCCGCGCGGTTCGTCAGCCGCACCGCGACTGGTTTGCCGGTACCATCGCCGAAGGTAAATGTTTGCCCGCTTGAAGTTGTGAGTCTGAAATTCCCCCGACGGAGGAAGGTTCTCAACAGAATTTGGAGCAACCGGTCCATCGGCCGCCTCCATCGATCACAATCCGGGCGCTATACGAGGGACAGCCCCGTCACTAACGTCGCCGGTGCCTGAACGTTCGTCTGTAGGGGAATTTAATCGCGCTTTTCGCGCCGCCGCAATGCCACACTTGGGGAGTGCATCTGCAATTCAGGTCTGCAGGCCATAACTGACTTTTATACGAGAAATTTATGTGGTTATGGGGCGGCCGCCAGAGAAGGGTCTAAAGGTCGAGGGAGATGATGGGCTTACAGAAGACGATCCGACTAACGTTTGGCGTGGCGCTGCTGTTGCTGGCGAACGGCGCCAGCGCGCAGGACAATCTCGATCAAGGCAAGTCCGGGCCGCAGCTCTTCGCGTCGAACTGCGCGGTCTGTCACAAGACGCCGGAAGGTCTGTCCAAGGCCGGCGGCATGTTCGGCGTTCAGAGCTTTCTGCGCGAGCACTACACGACCAGCAAAGAGACGGCCGCGGCGATCGCAGCCTATATCGAGGGCGTGGATCGATCGGCGGGCGCACGGCAGCGCAGCGCGCCGCCCAAGCGCGCGGCGAGCGGCAAGCCGGCGGCCAAGAAGCAGGACGCCAAGCAAGGCGACAGCAGCGCCGAGAAAAAGGTGGAGAGCAAGGCCGAGCCGAAAGCCGAGGCCAAGCCGGTTGAGTCCAGCCCTGTCGAAGCCAAGCCGGTCGAAGCCAAGCCCGTCGAAGCAAAGCCGAGCGAAGCCAAACCGGCCGATGCACCGGCAAGCGGGAAGGCCGACTGAGATCGGCGGCATTTGCACCGATTACGTCATCGCGCGTTAACCGCGCGGGGCGGGCGGTGTGCTTTGCATCGCCCGGCGGCTGAACAAATCGGCGGCTGCGTCGTTAAGCTCCCGAGGGGGAGTTCAAACGAATGCAAGAACTGCTGCTGCTTGGAATGGCGGTCGTTTTCACGGCCGCGATCGTCTTGATTCACCGCGTCACACCGTAATCGGCGCGGACGCGCCAAAAGCAAAAAGGCCCGGCAGCGATGCCGGGCCTTTTGCCGTTACAGCGAGGCGTTGACGCCTCGTCTGTGGATTACTCTTCGTCGGCGGCCTTCTTCTTGCCCTTGGCCTTCTTCGGCGCGGGTTCGGCTTCGGTTTCAGCTTCGGCTTCAGCTTCGACGGCCTCGACCTCGGCTTCCTCGCCCTCGGCGTCTTCCTCGAACAGGGCTTCGGCGTTCGCGGCGGCTTCGGCGCGGGCCTCTTCCTCATCCGTGCGGCGGACGGTCACGTTCTCACCGCGCTTGATGCGCTCGGCTTCATCGTTGCTGCGCGCCACGATGACGGTGACGGCGACTTCGATTTCCGGATGCAGCGCGATCGGCACCTTGTACTGGCCGATCATCTTGATCGGCGAGTTGATGGCGACCTGGCCCTTCACGATGTCGGCGCCTTCTTCGACGATCAGGCGCGCGATGTCGCGGCTCGTGACCGAACCGAACAGCTGGCCGGTCTCGCTCGCCTGACGCAGCACGACGAAGCTCTTGCCGTCGACCTTCGCCGCCAGCTTGCCGGCTTCGCCCTTGGCTTCGAGATTGCGCTTCTCGAGCTCGGCCTTCATGCCTTCAAAGCGCTTCTTGTTGTCGGCAGTGGCGCGCAGGGCCTTGTGGTTGGGCAGCAGGAAATTGCGCGCGAAGCCGTCTTTCACGCGCACGACGTCGCCCATCTGGCCGAGCTTGCCGACGCGTTCGAGCAGGATCACTTCCATTGTCATTACTCCTTTGGATCTGAACTTTGGTGGTTGATGGTTGAACTCAGGTAGCAGTGGAGGGCGGAGGCCCCAGCCTGGTAGCGAAGCGCGCCCGCAGGCCGAACAAGGTCTCGACGAGACCGATCACGGCGAAGATCAGGATCGGCCAGCCGAGCACGGCGACCGAGGCGTAGACGCCGCCGATGATGAACGGGCGGCTGCTCAGGCTACGCGTCACGTCGTGGACGACGGCGAGGCCGAGCACCGCATGCGCCATGCACAGGCTGGCGGCGATCACGCCGGCGACGATGCCGACGATGCCATCGACGAGGCTGAGCACCGTCGCGACACCGAGCGCGATCGCGGCGGTGGGGGGGAAGGCCATCGCGGCGAGTTCCGGCCACGGCCGCGTCAGCCGGCCCGAGAACCGTACGATGCGGCCGGCAAGCCAGAGATTGACGATGCTGGTGGCGGTGGCGAGCACCGCCGCGGCCGGCGGAATGACGCGCACGAAGAAGTCGATGAAGCGCTTCATGCGCTCGGCATCGGCGGCCGGCAGAGCGTCCTGGCCGGCGTCGAACTGCATCATGCGGCTGAGCGCATTGGCAAGGCCGGTGCGGAATGTCTCGGCATCGAGGCCGAATTTCGGAATGGCGAACAGCACGACGAGCGCGGCGAGCCCCGCCGCCCACAGTACCAGGCGTCCGGGCGGATACCATTCGAGCGCGGGCTGGCCGTCTTTCGCGGTGAGGGGACGCGCCAGCAGCGCGAGATAAGTGAGCCACCAGGCCGGTATGCCGGCCCCGGCGAGGAAGGCGAGAAAGAACGCGCCGCCGAAAATGGAGCCGATCGCCACCGCCGCGACGGTCGCGGCGGTCAAGCCGGCCCAATGCGTCCAGCCGAGGCCGGCGATCATGATCGGGAGCGGTGCGAGATAAAAGAGGATGACGGACAGCCACGAGCCGGAGGTCACCGAAGCGAACAGCAAAGCCGCCGCGGCGCCAGCACCGATACCTATGAGTCCGATCTTCATCATGTCCGAGCTGTCCCGCTCCATTCGAGCGGTTAGAGGCGGGAGTTGCTCCGCCCCAACCATCGGCCCGCCGGGTATTCCGTCGGGCCTCGTTTCAGTTGCCTCATCCTGAGGAGCCCCGCCGAAGGCGGGGCGTCTCGAAGGATGAGGCGTCGTACTTGTGGCCTCACCCTTCGAGACGCGCACCTGACGGTGCGCTCCTCAGGGTGAGGACGCGTTCGTTTAGCGGATCACGTAGGGCAGCAGACCGAGGAAGCGGGCGCGCTTGATCGCCTGGGCGAGTTCACGCTGCTTCTTGGCCGACACCGCGGTGATGCGGCTCGGCACGATCTTGCCGCGCTCCGAGACGTAACGCTGCAGCAGCTTCACGTCCTTGTAGTCGATCTTCGGAGCATTGGCGCCCGAGAACGGGCAGGTCTTGCGGCGGCGGAAGAACGGACGGCGCGCGCCGCCTTGAGCTGCGAGTGCCATTGATTATTCCTCCGTAGCGGCTTCTTCTTCGTCACGACGCGGACGGCGTTCGCCGCGCTCGCGGTCACGGTCGCCGAAGCGGCCGCCGCGCTCGCCGCGATCATCGCGGTCACGGTCCGACTTGCGCATCATCGCGGAGGGACCTTCCTCCAGCTCTTCGACGCGGATGGTCAGATAACGCAGGACGTCTTCCGACAGACGCTGCTGGCGCTCGATCTCGTTGAGCGCGGCCGCGGGGGCGTCGACGTTGAGCAAGGTCATGTGCGCCTTGCGGTTCTTGTTCATGCGGTAGGTGAGGGACTTCAGTCCCCAGTATTCGGTCTTGGTGACCTTACCGCCCATCTGCGTGATGACGCCGGTGAACTGGTTGGTCAACTCCTCGACCTGTTGCGCGCTCAGATCCTGGCGCGCCAGATAGACGTGTTCATAGAGGGGCATGAAATGCCTTTCCCTGGTTAGAGCCCATGTCTCGGCTTAGAGACAAAGTCCTCGATCCTGGCGCCTAGCCCTTCGAGCCCTTCGGGAAAGGCTCGAAACTGCTCTGAAGGCGGAAACACGGGATGCCGGACCAGAAGGCCCTACCGGCTTGCAGCGTGAGACGCTGCCGACCGGCCATCCGTTCAGCTTCCAACCAGGATCGACGGAACGCGCGGGTTATAAGCGTTTTCGGGGGGAATGCAAGGCGAACGGGCCGCGGGAGCCGGGGCTCAGGCGGCGTTCTCGGCGCCGCCGTTCTGCAGACGGTCGGCGAGCTGGACCGCCAGATCGGCGCCTTCCTGGAGCTGGCGCGCGCCTTCCTCGCTCGGGGCGCTCTCACGGCGCATGCGGTTGAGGGCGCCGAGCAACCGGTCAAGGTTGGCGGCGAGCAGCTGCTGGCGGAACTCCGGGTCGTGGCGGGCCCGCGAAAGATCGGCGTCGGAGACCAGTTTGTTCATGGCTGGGCGTCGTTCTGACTACCCCCAGCCCTTAAAGCTTAAGTCTTTGCGTTGCCTTACCCGGATAGGTGCAAATTGAACAATTCGGGTGGCCCGCTTGACAGGAGCGGCATGAGCGGTGTCTTTCGGCCCGATTTTGCTCCCGGGGGGCGGGATTTTCCAAAAGGTCGGGGACGAGAGAGGCATGACGGTCGCGTTTGTATTTCCGGGGCAAGGCAGCCAGACGGTCGGCATGGGCAAGGCGCTCGCCGATCAGTTCGAGCCGGCGCGGGCGGTATTCGCGGAAGTCGACGATGCGCTGGGCGCCAAGCTCAGCACGGTCATCTTCGAAGGGCCGCAGGATGTGCTCACGCTCACGGAGAATGCGCAGCCGGCCTTGATGGCGGTCTCGCTCGCCGTTCTGCGCGTCCTCGAGGCCGAAGCCGGCCTCGACCTGGCGCGCGACGCGCAGTTCGTCGCCGGCCATTCGCTCGGTGAATATTCGGCACTGGCCGCGGCCGGTACCTTCACCATCGCCGATGCGGCGCGCCTGCTGCGCACGCGCGGGCAGGCGATGCAGAAGGCCGTGCCTGTGGGCGCCGGCGCCATGGCCGCGCTCATCGGCCTCGAATTCGACGCCGCCGCGGCCGTTGCGGCGGAAGCCGCGCAAGGCGAAGTCTGCCAGGCCGCCAACGACAATGGTGGCGGGCAGGTCGTGGTTTCGGGCGACAAGGCCGCGGTCGAACGCGCTGTGGAAATCGCCAAAAGCAAAGGCGCCAAGCGTGCGATGCTGCTGCCGGTGTCCGCGCCGTTCCATTGCGCGCTGATGGCGCCCGCCGCCGACGTCATGGCCGAGGCGCTCGCCAAGGTCACGGTGCGGCCGCCGGTGGTGCCGGTGGTCGCGAACGTGCTGGTCAAGCCGATCCAGGACCCGGCCGAGATCGTCAAGGCGCTGGTCGCGCAGGTCACCGGGACCGTGCGCTGGCGGGAATCGATTGCCTTCATGGCCCAGTCGGGCGTGAAGACGTTTTACGAAATCGGCGCGGGCAAAGTGCTCAGCGGTCTGGTCAAGCGTATCGCCGACGGTGCGACCGGCACCGCCATCGGCACGCCGGACGACGTGGCCGCCTTCAAGGCGGCGCGCGCCTAACAGTTCTAAGGAGTTACGATGTTCGATCTCACGGGCAAGACCGCCCTGGTTACCGGTGCCACCGGCGCCATCGGCGAAGGCATCGCGCGTGCGCTGCACCAACAGGGTGCGACCGTCGCGCTCTCCGGCACCCGCCGGGAGCAGCTCGAAAAGTTCGCTGCCGAACTCGGCAGCCGCGTGCATGTGCTGCCTTGCGATCTCGGCGACAAGGACGCCGTCGAGGCGCTGGTACCGGCGGCCGAAGAGAAGATGGAAAAGCTCGACATCCTCGTCGCCAATGCCGGCATCACGAAGGACAACCTCTTCGTTCAGCTCAAGGACGAAGACTGGGACAAGGTCATCGCGGTAAACCTGACCGCCACCTTCCGCCTGACGCGCGCCGCGGTCTCCCGCATGATGCGCCGCCGCTGGGGCCGCGTGATCGGCATTTCGTCCGTCGTGGGCTTCACCGGCAATGCCGGGCAGGGCAACTACACCGCCTCGAAGGCCGGCATGGTCGGCATGATGAAAGCGGTGGCAGCCGAATACGCAAAGCGTAACGTGACCGCCAACTGTATCGCGCCGGGTTTCATCGCCAGCGCGATGACCGACAAGCTCAACGAGAAGCAGCGCGAAAGCATCCTGGCGCGGGTTCCCGCCGGCAAGCTCGGCACTGCAGAAGACATCGCTGCGGCGGCCGTTTATCTGGCCTCGGAGGAGGCTCATTACGTTACCGGGCAGACGATTCACGTGAACGGCGGAATGGCCATGATTTAATGACAAGGCCTTGGCATTAAAGGGCTTGTCCGGCTACGCTCCCGCGCGCTAGTCAACGGAATTGAAGTGTGGTAACCGAAATTCGGCCCGGCTGGGGCGGCCGATGGCGGAAGTCGCAAGCAAAAGCTTTCGCGATCGGAAGTCGTCTCACCACCGTCAACCACGACGAGGCCTAACCGCGATGGCTGCGGTCCCGAAACACGGGCGCGGCCCAATCTAAAAAGCAGAGGTTGAAGATGAGTGACATTGCCGAGCGGGTGAAGAAGATCGTCGTGGAGCACCTGGGCGTGGAGCCCGACAAGGTGACGGAACAAGCAAGCTTCATCGATGATCTTGGCGCCGACAGTCTCGACACCGTCGAGCTCGTGATGGCCTTCGAGGAAGAGTTCGCTTGCGAAATCCCCGATGATGCCGCCGAGACCATCTTGACCGTCGGCGACGCGGTTAAGTTCCTCGAAAAGAACGCCAAGAGCTGAGCCCGCGTGCGCGGCGGCCATTCGATCCATTCATCGTCGATCAGGCCGTCGCGTCTGGGCTAGCGCAGACAATGGCACGCAGTCTGCGCATGCGGACTGCGTGTAAGACTATTTTCGTTCGGAGCCGGGAATGAGGCGGGTTGTCGTCACCGGAATGGGTATGCTCTCGCCGCTCGGTTGCGGCGTCGAGCCGACGTGGACGCGTCTGCTCAACGGTGAAAGCGGTGCCAAAAAGGTAGACACGTTCGAGGTGTCGGACATCGCCGCCAAGATCGCGTGCATGATTCCGCGCGGCGACGGCAGCGACGGCACCTACAATCCCGATCAGTGGATGGAGGCGAAGGAGCAGCGCAAGGTCGACCCGTTCATCGTCTATGCGATGTGCGCGGCGCGCCAGGCGCTCGACGACGCCGGCTGGCAGCCCAAGACCGAGGACGAGAAGTGCGCCACCGGCGTGCTGATCGGTTCCGGCATCGGCGGCATCGAAGGCATCGCCGAGACCGCCATCACCATGCACGAGAAGGGGCCGCGCCGCGTTTCTCCCTTCTTCATCCCGGGCCGCATCATCAATCTCGCATCCGGCTTCGTGTCGATCGAGTTCGGTCTCAAGGGCCCGAACCATGCGGTGGTCACCGCCTGTTCGACGGGCGCCCATGCGATCGGCGACGCCGGCCGCATGATCGCGCTCGGCGACGCCGACGTGATGGTCGCGGGTGGCGCGGAATCGCCGGTCAACCGGCTCTCGCTGGCCGGCTTCTCGGCGCTGCGCGCGCTATCCACCGCTTTCAACGACGATCCGACCCGCGCCTCGCGCCCCTATGACAAGGACCGCGACGGCTTCGTGATGGGCGAGGGCGCCGGCGCCCTGGTGCTCGAGGAACTCGAGCACGCCAAGGCGCGTGGCGCCAAGATCTACGCCGAACTCGTGGGGTATGGCCTGTCGGGCGACGCCTTCCACATCACCGCGCCGTCTCCGGACGGCGAAGGAGCATACCGCTGCATGAGCATGGCGCTCAAGCGTGCCGGCATCACCGCGGACGAGATCGACTACATCAACGCCCACGGCACCTCGACCATGGCCGACGAGATCGAGCTCGGCGCCGTCGAGCGGCTGGTCGGCAATTCGGCCGCGCGCATCTCGATGTCGTCGACCAAGTCCTGCATCGGCCACCTCCTCGGGGCGGCCGGCGCGGTGGAGGCGATCTTCTCGATCCTGGCGATCCGCGACAATGTCGCGCCGCCGACCATCAATCTCGACAATCCGTCGGTCGAGACGCCGATCGATCTGGTGCCGCGTCAGGCGCGCAAGCGCGAAATCAACACGGCCCTGTCGAATTCATTCGGCTTCGGCGGCACCAACGCCTCCGTGATTTTCCGGCGGTATGCGGCGTAAGCCGGACCGCCTGAAATTCCCTGGTGATACGCCCCTCGCTTTCGCCATAATTTTTTCTAACGTGCGGGAGCTTCTGCTATTTTTCTCGTCCCGCCGCAGCGGGTCGGGGTCCGGGGGGCTGGACCTGAACCAGGGGTGTGCGTGACGGTGATCCGGCCTATCCTGACAGCGGGGGTGCGTGCGTGAATTCCTCTCCGCCGCCCAACGGGGATCGTAACGGCGCGCCCGTGCAGCCGCCGCGTCCGACCGTGCCGAAGAGCCCGCGCGTCGCGCTCGAGCCCGAGCGCGTGCCGCCGCCCAAAAAATATTCCAAGCGCGCGCGTCATCCGGTCGTTGTCGCGGGCAATGCGATCTTCATGGTGCTGCTCGTCATCACGGTGACGATCGGCGCCGGCTTCTATTTCGGCAAGCAGCGCTTCGAAGCGCCGGGTCCGCTCGCCGAGGACAAGATCGTCAACATTCCGCGCGGCCTCGGCGTCAAGGACATCGCCGACGTGCTGGCGCGCGAGGGCGTCATCGATCAGCCTTATGTGTTCGTCGGCGGCGTGCTGCTGCTGAAGGCGCGCGGCGAGGATCTCAAGAGCGGCGAATATCAGTTCGCCAAGCGCGCCAGTCTCGCGGACGTCGTCAACACCATCATCGAGAACAAGGTGGTGCAGCACAGCCTGACGATCGCCGAAGGGCTCACCTCCGAGCAGATCGTCGCCAAGCTGCTCGAGACCGATGCGCTCTCCGGTCAGATCAAGGAGATTCCGCGCGAAGGCACGCTGCTGCCGGAGACCTACAAGTTCACGCGCGGCATGTCGCGCGAGCAGATCATCCAGCGCATGCAGCAGGCCCATAAGCGCGTGCTCGCGGAGGTCTGGGAGCGGCGCATGCCCGACATCCCGATCAGGACGCCGGAGCAACTCGTCACGCTGGCCTCGATCGTCGAGAAGGAAACCGGCAAGCCGGACGAGCGCACGCGCGTTGCCGCCGTGTTCGTCAATCGCCTGAAGACGCGGATGAAGCTGCAGTCCGATCCGACCATCATCTACGGTCTGACCGGCGGAAAAGGTTCGCTCGGCCGTCCGATCATGAAGAGCGAAATCGAACAGCCGACGCCGTACAACACCTACGTCATCGACGGTCTGCCGCCCGGACCGATCGCCAACCCGGGCCGCGCTTCGCTCGAGGCCGCCGCCAATCCAGCGCGCACGAAAGAGCTTTATTTCGTCGCCGACGGCACGGGCGGGCACGCCTTCTCCGACAATTACGCGGACCATCAGAAGAACGTCGCCAAGCTGCGGGCGCTGGAGCAGGGCGCCGCGCCGCCGCCGACGGTAACGCCTGCGCCGACGCCATCCGGACCGACGATCGTCGAGCCGCCGCCGGCCGCTTCGGCGCCCGCCAACGGACGGCGCAACAACAATCGGCGCTGACCGCGCCCTTGTGACGATGCGGGGCCGCCGCTAAGGTCCGCGCGTTTTTCGCGGCTTTTAAGCAGAACGGGATGACGCGATGGCCTTGTCTAGCATGACCGGATTCGCGCGTGCGCACGGCGTTACCGGTGCCTACGCCTGGAGCTGGGAGATCAAGTCGGTCAATGCCAAGGGCCTCGATGTGCGCTTCCGTATGCCGCCCGGATGGGACGCGGTGGAAGGCCCGGCGCGGGCGCGCGCGGCCGAGAAGCTCTCGCGCGGCACCGTCTATGCAAACTTGACCGTCGAGCGCAAAGGCGTCGTGCCGACCGTGAAGATCAACGAGCCGGTGCTGAACGCCGTGCTCACCACGATCCATAACCTGACCGGCCGGGTCGATGCGGCAGCGCCGACGCTCGACGGCATTCTCGCGCTCAAGGGCGTGATCGAAATCACCGAGGAAGATGAGCGCGAGGAAGACCGCCGCGCCGCCGAGAAGGCGGTGATCGCCGGCTTCGAGAGCGCGCTCGCCGCGCTCGTCGCCATGCGCCAGGACGAGGGCGCAACGCTCGGCCGCCTGTTGTCGACGCGTCTCGACGAGATCGCGGCGCTCGCCGCGCGCGCGGAAGCCGCGCCCGGCCGCAAGCCGGAAGCGATCAAAGTGCGCCTTACTGAACAAGTGACGGCGCTGCTGTCGACCTCGCAGCGCTTCGACAGCGATCGCCTCTATCAGGAAGCGATCATGCTCGCGACCAAGGCCGACATCCGCGAGGAGCTCGACCGTCTGGCTTCGCATGTCGCGCAAGCGCAGAAGCTTCTCAATGACGGCGGTCCCGCCGGCCGAAGGCTGGACTTCCTGGCGCAGGAGCTCAACCGCGAATCGAATACGCTGACGGCGAAGGCCAACGACGTCGAACTCACCAATATCGGCCTGCAGCTCAAGAGCGTGGTCGAGCAGTTCCGCGAGCAGGTGCAGAACCTCGAATGAGCAACGACGAACCCAACATCAGCCGCCGCGGCATCATGCTGGTGCTGTCCTCGCCCTCGGGCGCGGGCAAGACGACGCTGTCGCGCAATCTCCTGGACAAGGAAAACATCGAAGATCCGGGCAAGCTCGAACTTTCGGTGTCCGCGACCACGCGGGCGCGCCGTGCGAGCGAGATCCACGGCGTGCATTACCACTTCGTCGACAAGAGCCAGTTCGAGCGCATGCGCGATCACGACGAGCTCCTGGAATGGGCGGAGGTGCACGGCAATTATTACGGCACGCCGCGCGCGCCGGTGGAGAAGGCGCTGAGCGAAGGCCGCGATGTCCTGTTCGACATCGATTGGCAAGGCACGCGCCAGCTTCTCGATAAGATGCGCGACGACGTGGTCACCGTCTTCGTGCTGCCGCCGACGGCGCAGGAATTGAAGTCGCGCCTGGTGCGCCGCGCCGAGGACAGCGACGCCGTCATCGCGCAGCGTCTCAAGAACGCCGCCGAGGAATTCCTGCACTGGAACGAATACGACTACATCCTGGTCAATCGCGACCTGGACAAGAGCTTCGCGCGGCTGCGCGCGATCTTGACCGCCGAACGGCTCAAGCGCGTGAAGATGCGCAACCTCGAGCAGTTCGTCGACGGTTTGCTCGCCGACCTCAAGACCATCACGCCGTAGCGGACTTGCCGCGCGCCGCGTAGAGCCGCGCCAAGGTCACGAAGCCTTCGACGTCGATCTCCTCGGCGCGCGCCGTCGGTTCGATGCCGGCGGCTTCGAGCAGCGCATTGGTGTCCATGCCGAGCGCCTTCAGACTTTGCCGCAACATTTTGCGCCGCTGACCGAACGCGGCTTCGGTGACCTTCTGCAGCGCTCCCGCGTCGCACGGCAGCGGTTCCGGCCGCGGCGTGAGCCGCACGACGGACGACGTCACCTTCGGCGGCGGAACGAACGCGGACGGCGCGACGTCGAACAGGATCTTGGCCTCGGTGCGCCAGCCCGCGAGCACCGCGAGACGCCCGTACGACTTGGTGCCCGGCTTTGCGACGATTCGTTCGGCCACCTCGCGCTGGAACATCAGCACCAGCATGTCGTACCAGGGCGGCCACGGTTCGGCCGTGAGCCAGCCGATCAACAGCGGCGTCGCGATGTTGTACGGCAGGTTCGCGACGACACGCGCGCGTTCGGGACCGAGCGCTTCGCGCACGTCGACCTCGAGCGCGTCGCCGGCGATCACGTCGAGCCGTCCGGGATAGCGGGCGGCGATTTCGCTCAGCGCTTCGAGGGCGCGCCCGTCGCGTTCGATGGCGATGACACGCCGCGCGCCGAGCGACAGCAGCCCGCGCGTCAACCCGCCTGGCCCCGGTCCGATCTCGACCGTGGTGACGCTCTCCAGCGGCTCGGCCGCGCGCGCGATGCGCGCCGTCAGATTGAGGTCGAGCAGGAAGTTCTGGCCCAAGGATTTCTTCGCCGACAATCCGTGGCGGCGAATGACCTCGCGCAGCGGCGGCAGGTCGTCGATCTGGGCCATGTTATGTGACGGGCGCGAGAGTAGGCGCCTGCTCGGTGAGGCGCGCCGCCAGCTTCAGCGATGCGACGAGGCTCGCCGCATTGGCCTTGCCGGTGCCGGCGAGCGTGAAGGCCGTGCCATGGTCGGGCGAGGTGCGCACGAAGGGCAGGCCCAGCGTGACGTTCACGCCGTGGTCGAAGGCGAGCGTCTTGATCGGGATCAGCGCCTGGTCGTGATACATGCACAGCGCGACGTCGTAGAGCGCGCGCGCGCGATCGTGAAACAGCGTGTCCGCGGACAAGGGGCCGCGCGCGTCGATGCCTTCGGATTGCAGCTGGCGCACGGCGGGCGCGACGATGTCGCGGTCTTCCTCGCCGATCGTGCCAGCCTCGCCGGCATGCGGGTTGAGCCCGGCGATTGCGAGCCGCGGCCGCGCGAGACCGAAGCGCTGCGCCATGTCACGCGCGACGATGCGGCCGGTCTTGACGATGAGTTCGGTGGTGAGCTGCGTCACCACGTTCTTGAGCGGAATGTGAATGGTGACGGGCACCACGGCGAGTTCGGGCGCCCACAGCAGCATCACCGGCATCACGGCTTCACCGGTCGCTTCCTGCGCCAGCCGCGCCAGGTATTCGGTGTGGCCCGGGTCCGCGAAGTCGGCGCGGTAGAGAACGTTCTTGGCGATCGGGTTGGTCACCACCGCGGCGGCATGTCCGGCGAGCACATCGGCCACCGCGCGGCGGATCGAGGCGATCGCCGCCGGCGCGCTGGTGTCGTCGGGCGTGCCCGGCTGCGCCGTGATCGGCATATCGAGGGCCACCACGGGCAGGGCGCGGTCGAAGGCCGCTGCGGCTTCATCCGGGCGCACTAGCGCAAACGGCACGTCGAGATCGAGCAGCCGCGCCCGCGCGGCGAGGAAGTCGATGTCGCCGGTGATGTAGAAGGGCGGAAGGTGCAGTGAGCGCCGCTTGAGCCAGACCGCCAGTGAAAGGTCGGGGCCGATGCCGGCAGGCTCGCCAAGGGTCAGTGCCAGTGGCCGGCCGGCGCTCATTTGTATTCGATCATCGCTTGCTTGCGGATTTCTTCCAGGAACTTCTTCGACTCCGCTTCGAAGCGCTTGTTCATGATCTGCTCGCGCGCCTGACGCTTGGCCGGCGATTCCGCCGTGCTCTCTTTCTTGGCGCACACCGCGAACATCTGCAGGCCCTGGGGCGTCGCTTCCGCCGAGGTCAGGCGGCCGACTTCCATGGCGCCGAGCATGTCGCGCAGCTGCGGCGCGAGATCGGTAGAGGAGCGGCTGACCGGCTCGCGCACGGCTACGTCACGCAGCGCGCGCGCCATCGCCAGGCCCTGGCTGCAATTGGTGAAGCGACCGCGCAGATTTTCGGCTTCCTGGCGCTTGGCCTGCAGCACGCCGGCGCTGGCGCCGCGCGGGATGACGATGGTGATGGGGTAGAGCGTGTAGGTGTAGGCGACCGTCTGCGCGTCGGCGTCCTTGCTGTCCTTGAGCGCGTTGGCGACGTCCGCCTCGCCGACCTGCAGCGAAGAGGAGAACTTGCCGCGCACGAGCTGGCTCCAGGTCATCTCGGCGCGGATGCGCGCCTTGAGCGCCGAGGGCGAAATGCCGGCGCGCTCGAGCATCTGCGCGAACTGCGCCGAATTCAGGTGCTGGCGGCTCGCCATATTCTCGAATGTCGCATCGACGTCGCGATCGGTAACCTCGAGGCCGTAGACGCGGGCCTTGGCGATCTTGAGACGGTCGTCGATCAGATCCTGGATGATCTCCTGGCGCGTCGGAGCCTTCTGACCGCCCGTCGACGCCAGCTTCATGCGCTGCTGGATGTCGAGCTCGGTGATCGGCGAGCCGTTGGCAACGACGACGACTTGGGCCCGACCGGGGCCGGGCATGAACACGCAGGTCAGCGCGATGGCCGCCGCCGCGGCGCGTGCCGCGCGGCCCAGGGCAGCAGGGGTAAGGTTCGTCTTCCGCATCAACTCATCCATTCGGCGTTGGGCGCCCCCCCAGAAGAAAATACGAGCGTCCGCGTCGCGGCGGTTACTGCTGCTGCGGCCGGTCGCCGACCGCCTGGGTCACCGAAGTGCCGCCAAGGGTGCGCAGGGTCAGTTGCAGCATGATCGTGTGATTGTTGCTGACGTTACCGCTGTAAATGTAGCTTGTAATGTAATTCACGGCCAAGATGAGGCAATCGTCCATGTAGCCCAGCCCGATGCGGGTCTGGTCGAACTTCTCGGCGTTAATGTCGTAGCGCGCCCCGCCCAGCACGACCCAGTTGGCGTCGAGCTTGTAGGTGCCGAGACCGTAGACGCCCTGGCGGCGGTTGAGGAAGCCGATTTCGGGCTGGGCGGCATAGTCGCCGTACAGGACCATGGCCGACCAGCGATCGAAATTGGCGCGGGTCTCGAGCTCGAACCGCTTGGCTTCGAGCGTGTCGTTGTCGAAACGGAAGCGGGTCGTGAACGTGTAGATGCTGTTCGGCTGATACGACACGCGCGCCACATAGTCCGAGCGGGTCGTGTCGAGGCCGCTGTTCAGGCCCGTATTGGTGGGCCCGCCAGCCGCGTAGGAGTTCTCGCCGAAGAGCTGATAGGACTGGCCGAACAGCGCGTTGACGAAACCGCCTCTGTTGAACTGCGCGGTGTACTGCACGCCGTAGTTGGCGCGGCCGCCGCCTTCAACGCGGTCCCAGCCCGAGAACTTGTCGACCCGGAACAGGTTGCTGTCGTCGAAGATCAGGCTCTGCGCGTCTTCGTTCGGCCAGCGGCCGATCTGGGTTTCGTTCGGACGCGCGATGACCTGCGCGATCGGCTCGATGGTCTGGGTGCCCCAGGACTGCACGCTGATGAACGGGTAGCGATATTCGAGACCGACCGTCGGCATCGCGCGCACCAGGTTGGTGTCGCCGGTGTCGATGTAGTTCGAAACGCTCGGATCGTTCTTGATCTGCATCGCGCCGGCGTCGGCGCGCAGCGACACGAAGGGCGTGAACACCTGACCGAACTGGTCGGTGATGGCGCGCCGCCAGTGTGTTTCCGCCGAGAAGCGGCTGTAGGTGCCGGGCACGCCGCGCAACAGGCAGTTGCTGGCGGTCTTCGACGTGTCCGCGGTGATGCCGCAGGTGCTGAGGCCCGCTTGCGTGATCGCGTCGAAGTTCGCCTGCTGGCGCGTCAGGCTGGTGAAGTTGGTGTTGAACCCGAGTTCACCGCCGAAGACGGGGCGGTCGAACGTGTAGGTGTAGTCGATCACCGGATGGATGACCGGGATCTGGCTCTGCACGTCGGCTTCCGAGAAGCCCAGGAAGTAGATGCTGCGCGCGTCGAAATAGCTGCGGTTGCCCTTTCCGGCCAGATAGAGCTGCGACACGCCTTCGCTGAGGGAGGTCTGTAGCGCGTCCACGCGCTGATAGCGCGACAGGTTCGGGTTGTAGTCCTGCAGGAACGTCTTGTCCGAGAGCATGATTGCATCCCAGCCAAACGTCCATTTCGTGCTCAGCGCGAACTGACCCGAGCTCTCGACGCTACCACGCCAGTCACGGTAGCCCGGCGTCGAGCTGCCGTCGCTGCGGACGAAGTAGTTCGGATCCCACTGCTTGATGCCGGCTGCGCGGATCGAGTAGGCGCCGTTCATCAGCCGCTGGCGATATTCGCCCTGCAGCATTGGCCCCTGCTTGGTCGTGATCATCGGCGCGAAGGTGAAGTCGTAGTTCGGCGCTGGCGCCCAGAAGTACGGGATTTCGACCGCCGCGCCGAACTTGTTGCTCGACCCGATGCTCGGCATCAGGAAACCCGTCTTGCGCTTGACCGTCGGATCCGGCGCAGAGAAGTACGGGAAGTAGGCCAGGGGAGCGCCGAAGAATTCGAGGCGCGCGTCCTCGAAATACATCATCTTCTCGCCCTGGTCGTGGATGATGCGCGCGGCCTTCACCTGCCAGAGCGGCGGTTTCTTCGGGTTGTCCTTGCACTCGGCGCAGGCGGTGTAGACGCCGTTCTGGAACACGGTGTAGTTGCCGGCCGTGCGCTCGGCGCGGGCCGCGGCGAGGCGCGTCTGGTCCGGCGTGTCGAGACGCAGCGAGTCGACGAAGCCGTCGCGATAGTCGTCCGACAGGTCCATGACCTGGCCGTAGGTGACCTTGCCGTCCTGCTCGGTCAGCCGGACATTGCCCTCGGCGCGCAGACGCTTGGTCTTCTGGTCGTAGACGACCTTGTCGGCCTCGATGGTCGAGCCGCCATAGTACATCTGGACGTTGCCGACGGCCGAGACCTGATTGTTCGTGTAGTCGTAGTCGATCTCGCGCGCCTGCACGAGCATCTGCTTGGAATTGGCGCGCTCGACCGCGCTCGGCGACTTGGCGGGCGGGGCGGGGCGCACCGGGAAGGTGAGCTCCTGGGCATTGCTTGACGCAGGCGCAAGCAAGCCACCGCAGACCAGCAGGCTGAGGACGGCAGTAATCCCGGCGGCACCACGGCGACGCAGCCGGTGCTCTGATGGACGAGTGCTACTTAGCCCCGCCATCAACCGTCCTCCTGGTACAACAACGCAATAAACCCCGTCAGACCGCCGACAAGCACAGGCACCCAAGCCGCCGCCACCGGGTGGAGCAGCTCAGCCTTGCTAAGGTCTTCAGTCACCTTGGATAAAACATAAAGCAGAAAGCCGGCGGCCACGCCACTTAAAACCATCTTCTGTACCCCGCCGAACCGGAAGAACCGTAGACTGACGGCGGCGGCAAGGAAAACCATGGCGGCCATCATGAAGGGCCGGGCAAGAAGCTTCTGGAACTGCAATTTATAGCCTGATGCCTGCAGTCCCGCGTTTTCGGCGATCTTGATATACAGCGGCAATTCCCAAAATGGGACGGTCTCCGGGGTGGCAAAGCTTTCGCGCACCTGCTCGGGCGTCAGGTTCGTCTTGAGCTGATACTGCGCGTAACTTTCCGGTCGGGCGCCCAGGGCGAAAACCCGGGCGTCCTGGAGCTCCCACGATTCGGCTTTGAGCTGCGCGGCGCGGGCTTCGATTCGGTTCTTGAAGCGGCCGTCCGTGTCGTAGGTGAAGATCGTCACGCCGGAGAGAAAGACGCC
>Ga0180216_1001006_pt1 | contig 26490 bp, 24 predicted proteins | sample eDN3rd37CBELigMG_FD_128879 | JGI IMG/M metagenome (GOLD analysis project Ga0180216, IMG submission 128879) | Enriched Miracle-Growth compost microbial communities from Emeryville, California, USA - eDNA 3rd pass 37_C BE-Lig MG (version 2)... ... | reverse complement strand
TTGTAAAATGATTCATAGGGAAGTCCTCTTTTCTATGGATTGTAGTGTGGTAACTCAATTCTACAAGAAAAGGACTTCCTTTTTCTATTTATCTATTTACACAAAATATTTTATACTCTCCAATGTGGAGTGAAGCTATAGAGTCCTAATTGGTTCTACCCAAAAAGTTTATAAAGATGTCGCTATTTTTCTCCATGATTACATCGCCAATCCAACCGCATTTATAATGTAAGGAAACCAGTTGACCAAAGAATACTTTTTTGACCCCAATCACTCCGCAGTCTTCACAGTCTAAATAACAGCCGTCGTTGGAATTCTCCCAACTTTTCTCAAAATACGAAATGGCCTTTTCGGATGCAATATCTTCCGTTAGCCAGGGGCACCAAATTGAAGCAGTGAATGACGCGAAAACGATGAACAATAAGCCAGTAAATAGGAAGATATAGTTTTTCTTCAATGACTCTGTTCCCACCTTTCTGTACTGATATGATATGTCAGGAAAGATTGGATAATATTGCAAGATTATAGACGCTTGACATTTCGGGAATGTTGCTATTACATTTTGTATGAGCTGAACTTGATTCTTCCATATTGTTAAATACGTGCAAGTGATACGACCAGTACATATTCAAAGGAGAGTAAGCATGCTAGCACTTAAATTTACTCAAAAACTATTAAAAGATATGAAGGTAACACCACCTATTGAATTAGATCAATCAAATACTTTGTTTAACTGGCATGTGAATATACTTCAATTAAGAAAAAAACATATTATGTTTGTAAATGATCAGAGTCGGTTATGTCTCATTGTAGAGGGAATAAGAAGTGGTCAACTTAGTAAACTACAGGAGAAATTTTCAGTAGAGCTTAGAGAATATCTACAACTAGAAGGGCTAAAAAGAAGTCATATAGAACAATATTTCTTGGAGGCAGGAGAATTTGTTATAGGAAAAACAGACAATCGAAGTGTAATAGGGACGATGACCGAAATGTCGTTCCTAAGTGCTGAGGTTGATTTTGAACATACATATGACCTGAGTTCATGGCTCAATAATATGATGTATAAACCTATTGATTATGAAGAACCGATTAAAGTTTTTAAGGAATTATTAGTAAAGAAGTACTCGTGATAATTTGTAATTCAAGATGAACGTGGCATCATCACATCCAAAAAAGGAGCTCGTCTCCTCTTGACTTTCTCGGTGATAATCATTATCATCATGGTGAGGGTAATGACGAGAGAAGTGGATGGTGACAACATGAAAATTAAGTATTGTAAGCGTAGCTTGGAGCAAGGGTTAAAGCCTGTCTATAAGCAAATAAAGAAGAAGTATCCTGAGGTTAAGCAAAAAAAGACAGGCTGCTTAGGGCAATGCAAATCATGCAGATCCGGTTGCTTCGTCATGATAAAATCAGAGCCAATCGTCGCTGCCTCACCAAAAAAGTTGTATAAGTCACTGAAGAAGATTGTCGGATAATATATTGGAATAAAATAGGAGGACTGCACTTTTCTTATTTTGATTTCTATGTTAGAATAATTATAAATAAGAAAAGGTGAGGTGCATACAATTATGAACGAAGGATTAGCTAAAGCACTTAATGACCAAATGAACTTCGAATTTTACTCAGCCCATGTATATTTAGCGATGGCTGCTTACTGCTCCTCTGAAAATTTAGATGGATTTGCCAATTTCTTTCTTGTGCAAGCAGACGAAGAAAGATTCCATGGTATGAAGATTTATAAATTCTTGAATGATCGTGGTCAACGTGCAAGTATTCAATCTCTTGGAGAGCCAAGAAATGAATACGGCTCAATGATTGAAGTATTCGAGCAAGGCTACAAACATGAAATTGCTAATACGAAACGCTTCTATGATCTATCTGATCTAGCGATTGCAGATCGTGAGCATGCTACGATTAACTTCCTGAAATGGTTTATCGACGAGCAGGTTGAAGAGGAAGCGTTATTTGACGGTATTATTACCAAACTAAAACGTATCGATCAGGACAGCAACGCATTCTACATGATGGATGCAGAATTTGCTGCTCGTAGCTTCGATCCAGCTGCTGAAGAATAAGACATAAACATAACTTGCGCTTGCAGTTAGATTAGACATCCTGCATTTAACACAAGTTTGGCATTGCCGCAGTAATAGGCATGCCAGGCTTGTGTTTTTTTTGTGAGTGTAAGTTTATTATGTGGGGGAATAGGGATGAAGTTGTGGAGATTGTCAGTAGGCGACTATAACACATCATTAGATGGAAATGATGACTCTGAGTTTGAAACCCCAATATTAAAAGGGGAAAAAGCTCTTAATTGGCAAAAAGTAATTTTTAAAGCTGTACGTAAGGGGAAATATAGGGATTTTGCACATTACCGTAGCGGAGTACCTGTGTTCAGTGAGAAAGCGTTAGAAGTAATTGGTGAGTTGATTGCCCCTCATGTTCAATTGCTAGATATTGAGGTCAGCAATGTTGATGTAAACTATAAGCTTGTAAATATCATTTCTGTATTAAATGCAGTAGATTATACACGATCCATTCCAACGAGAATTAGTAGTGGACATGTTACAGGTTTCAAGAAACTTAACTTTTTAGAGGATGTAGTTAAAGATCAGCATATTTTTCGAATACCTGAGTTTCTTCGTACAAAAACGTATGTTAGTGATTTCTTTCGTGAGAAGATACTCGCATCGAAACTGAAAGGTTTTGAATTTTATGAAGTCTGGGATTCCGAATGGACTGACGAATTGGAGCGAGAACAGCAGGAGAAATACGAAGCCTTCTTAACTAAGATTGAAGATGAGAAGGGGGAGGAATTTAGTTGGTCGGAAGCGATAGACAAGCTAGAGAAAGGCGAAACCGTAGTTAGCGGCGAGTGGAAGATGTTATATGATCCAAGTAGAGAGCTAATCATTTTCAAGCTTAGCTTGGATTGTGAATATACACGTTTTAATTCTAATTATGTACCTCCGATCTTGCTCGGTTTAAAATGGCATGTTGTTAGTGCTTAACACGCAACGAAAGTAACGCCGGAGAAGCTTTAGGTAAAGCTTCACCGACGTTACTTGTCTAGCCCTTTACCGCCCCGGCGGTTAAGCCCTTCATAAAGGTTTTTGAGCCTAATAGGAATAGAATGAGTACAGGAATGGTGGTCATTGTTAAGGCCATCATCCTTGCAGCATAATCCGTACGATGCACGATCCCGAGATTAGAGATGAAGATTGTTAACGTGTACCATTCTGCTTTATTGATTGTAACGAGCGGTAATAGGTAGTTATTCCACGACCATAAGAAAACTAGAGTAGCCAATGTAGATAAACCAGGCTTAATAATTGGAAGTACCAAGCGTACGAAAATTCCTAGCTCAGAGCAGCCATCGATTCGACCACTTTCAATCATTTCGTTAGGAACAGAATCTCTCATAAATTGAATCATGAAGAAGGCGCCGAATGGGAAGGCTGCCCATGTCAGGATAACAGGCCATAATGTATTACCGATGCCTAAGCTTCGCATTTCAATGATATATCCGATTAAGCCAACTTGAGTAGGGACCATCATGGTTACTAACACAAAAATCATCAACCATTGTTTACCTTTAAAATCAAACTTAGCAATGGAATAACCAATCGTGCAGCTTGTAATGGTCGCCAAGATTACTGAGGAGATTGACACGACTAGACTATTTACATATACTCTGAAAAAATCTGCTTTTAGTACCGTTTTTAGGTTCTCGACAAAGTAATCGCCAGGTAGTAATGGTATCCCTTTAAATAAATCCTCATTATAATGCGTTCCCATCACAATCATCATATAGAATGGGAAGATTGAAAGTAGAGAGATAATAGCTAAGATGACCCAAACGACATATTTCATTGTTTATCCCCCCCCCTTACCTGCCATAGCTCTAAAGCTAATAAGTGAAAATACAACGATTAATACAAATAAGGAATAAGCAATGGCTGAAGAATAGCCCAATCTTGTATTTGAAATGAATGACTCATCCACGAATTTCCATATTATTGTTAATGCTGTATTATTAGGTCCGCCGACCTGAGTTGAACCCGACCAGCCACCGTATAATAGCTTAGGCTCATCAAATAGCTGAAGACCACCGATAATCGCTGTTACGACTAGGAAAATAGAGATATTCTTCAATAATGGGAATGTAATTTTAGTGAATAAAGTAAATCCTGTTGCACCATCAACCTTCGCAGCCTCATACACATCTTGAGGAATAGTTGTCATACCTGCCATAAAGATAATCATGAAATATCCAAGATTGCGCCAAATTACCATCAGTGCAATTATTGCACGAGAGCTCCATTCCTCCTGAAGCCAATAATATCCCTCTTGAAGAAAATCAAGCTTGACCAATAACAAATTGACTAACCCTGTTTGCCAGTCAAACAAATAGGAAAAAATAAAGCCAATGGCTACTGGTGTTGTAATGTAGGGTAGAATATTGATTGTTTGAATGAATTGCTTGCCGCGAACTAGGTTAAACGTCCAGTAAGCAAGTGCTAAGCCAAGGATTAACGTTATCGGTATAAACATAAGCATCATGATGAGCGTATTGGTTATTGATTTGATAAACAGCTTATCTTTTGTCCACAGCTGAATATAATTATCAAGACCAACAAACACTCGATCACTAATCCCATTCCAGTCATATAGACTTAATATAAAGGAATAGAGTACAGGATATAGCTGAAATGCCGCATAGGTTACGACAAACGGTAGAGCAAAAAGGTAGGGCCACATACGTGGCCCCCATTTCCGTTTGCGGGATGCGGTGGGGGTGTTTAACTTATTTTCTGCAAGCATTCTCATCCCTCAATTCTATTGATTACTTCACAGTTGCATCCGATGCTTTATTCTTAAATTCCTCTTTGAACTTCTCTAGCGCAGCGTCAGCTGTAATCGAGCTATCTTTTGTCCATAATGGATACAATGTGTTAAACACTGCATCTAGAACAGAATCGTATTTTGATTGTGGTTCACCAGTCATGTCAGGAACAATATTATCCATGAAGTACTTCGCTAGATTTTGACCACCAAAAAATTCATCAAAAGGACCAGGAGCTTCAATTGCATCCGCGTGATTTTCATAGAACGCCTTGGAGCTAGTCATGTTTCCAAATGTTTGGAAGTTGTATAGTGAGCCCTCATCGGATAGATATGCAAACTTCACAAATTCCCAAGCAGCTTCCTTCACTTTACTATCCTTGTAAATACCAATGGCAGTACCGCCGCGAACAAAGCCGCGTTCAGGTGCCTTAACTAATCCCCAACGGCCACTGCCATCTGGGTCATTAGCAGAAATATGCCATTTTGCGCCCCATGGTGCCATTGGATAGAACATGTATTCTCCTTTAGACATGGAGGATGACCACGCAGGAGACCATAGCTCAAGCTTGCCTAGAATACCTGCATCACGCATTTCGAATAGACGCTCTAATGGCTGCTGTAGCTTGCTCGTAAGATCAACCTCCGAGCCGTTTACATATGAATCTGTATTTTGTCCACGTAATGCAATGAAAGCATCACCAACACCTGGCAGCATAAGCACTGAGTCGTTACTTTTTTCTTTCAGCTCAATCCCTTTTTCAATGAATTGATCCCAAGTCGCTAGCATTTGCTCAAGCTCAGCTGGGTCGTCAGTTCCCCAATACTGTTTAGCTAGATCACGACGATAAGCAAAGCCTGCTGGAGTTAATGTTTGATCAACTGCCACGATATTGCCATTATTATCTGATACGAAAGGTACAACATATTCGACAATTGTACTTGCATCAAGATTGTATGGCGCGTTTCCTAGATTATCGAGAATATTTAGATCAAATAATCGACCACGATAAGCAGATTCTCCTAAAATAATATCGGGAACATCAGAACCGGAAGCAATTCCGCTTTGAAGCTTTTGTAAATAATCTGTTGTATTAACGACAGTTGCCTCAATCTTGATGTTTGGATAAACCTTATTAAACTCAGCGATCATCCCTTGCTGGAAAGCTTCATCCCAATCCCAAATTTTAACTGTAGCATTCAATTGAGTTGGATCATCAATTACAGCATTATTGGTAGATCCTTGTGGATTTGTAGCCTTCTCGTTGTTATTGCTACCGCAACCTACCAATGCCATTGACAACATGGATAGTGATAGCAGCATTGCTCCACTTTTAAATGCAAATGTCTTTTTCATACGTTCATGTCATCCCCCTAATTAGATTTAGAAAACGCTTTCTAAGTTGAATTATATAGGTGCAGGTTATGCTCTTATAGTTCACAATTCGGAGATTTGGTTTAATTTTCGGGGATTATGATGCGAATTAATGCTCCTCGTTCAATACCTGTTAACAGTTCTAGCTTGGCTGAAGCACCATAATGTGAATACAATCGCTCTTTAATATTGGATAAACCGATCCCTCTCGTGTGCTCAGGAAAGCTAACGCACCTAATCTCAAAATCTTCATGTAATGGTAAGCCTATCCCGGTGTCCTCTACCTCAAGATAGAGCTGGTTGTCCTTAGGGTAGATGCGAATCATAATTTTCCCACTTGGCTTTTCAGAGGGAATGATCCCATGAACAATGGCATTTTCAACTAATGGTTGCAGCATCACTCGTGGAATTTTATGCTCGTATAAGGAGGGTTCAATATCCCATTCCAGTGTTAAGCGATTTGGATAACGTGTTGTCTGTATCGTAAAGTAGCGTTCAATAATGTTTTTCTCTTGCTTTACTGTAGCTAGAGTAGCTCCTTCTCCTGTGCGAATTGTATCTTGTAGGATGGTAATTAAAGCTTGCGTCACTTCAGTGACTTGCTCGTTGCGTTTAGCATGGGCTAAATAGATGACAGTGTTTAACGTATTATATATAAAGTGGGGATTAATTTGAGACATGAGCAAATCCATTTGCATCTGACGCTCCTTTTTTTCATGCTGGATCGATTCCTCCATAGACAATACAAGCCCGTCAATCATTCGATTAAATCCATTCCCGAGTAATTCAAGCTCATCATTACTTTTAATCTCCACTTTTGTTCTAAGATCCCCAAGAGAAACACGCTTCATCGCTTTGACAAGGTTAGCAATTGGCTTTGTAATACTGTTGATAATTGGAAATGTAATCGCGATCGTAAATAGAATGGCACAGACAACAATAATAAGGTTATACGTAAACATTTTATTGATTTTTTCAAACATCTTTACTTTCGAGATGACTGCGACTTGCTTCCAGCCATGCTTCATATCATCGTTAGATAATATAATCCAGTTATGATCCTCGTAGTAGTCACTATTCATTGAACTGCTAACAATATCTTTATAAATACGATTGTCGGTAAATGTAACCTCATTTCCATTGGAGTATAGTGCGAATGAATGATCGATATATAAGTCAAACTGTTCATAGTCATTCGTATGATGCTCAAAGATTCTAGCGATTTCAGTATAAGAGACATCAATGATGACATAGCTTTCTGCTTTAACACTACTAGTTGAAAGCTGTGAACCCAGCGGGATAAATTTTACAACATAGCTGAAAACCTGCTTTTCACCATTAATATAAAAAAATGAATGTGGCTGAGAATAGCTGATATTGTTATGCTGCAGCTCGGTAAACCATGACTGCTGCAAATACTCCTCAAAGTAGTCCTCGTAGCCACTATGATTAGAATAGGTTTGACCGTCAGGACCTACAATTAGGACGTTTAATATATAGCTGTTTAAGGCAGCAAATCGCTGTAGCTTTTCTTTTATGAGAAGCTCCTGATAATAAGACTCCTCTAGGTCACCTACGCTACGTTCATAAATATTGTGAATGATCTCATCATCAGAGATGATATATTCAACCGATTTTGAAATTTGCTCTTGTATTTTATTGATTTGAAATGAGCTTTGGCTCATACTTGTATGTCGATCCTTAATCGTTTGCTCTCGTAAAATTTCCTTGGCATAATTAAAGCTTATGATGCTGCTTAATAATAAGGAAAGCGAGACGACAATCGTTGTACCGAATAATATTTTTGATTTGATTTTAAAGCGCATCTACGTCACCTCGCCTTATCCATAAATTCCTGGGGAGTAATTCCAATATGCTTTCGGAAAACTTGGCTGAAATAGCGGCTCTCACGGTAGCCAACACGCTCGGCGATTTGGTATACCTTCAGCTTACCTTCACGTAATAAGCGCTTGGCATGCTGCAGCCGAATTTCTGTTAATTTATCATGTAGCGTTACTCCTAACTCCTCCTTAAACAGATGACGAAGGTGATCACTACTAATGTTCAGCTCCGTTGCAAGCTGATCATTATTAAATTCAAGATCGGAATAGTGAGTTTCGATATATTCTACTGCTTTACTTACTTTACGAGATAGGCTCTTTTGCTCTTTATTGATCTCAGTAAATCGTGCAATTACTGTAGCAAACCAGTTGTGTAGCGCATCAAACTGATTGAAATAAGGCTTGTCCATTTCGCCCTGCTCCCATTGAGATGATAGGCTTGATCCCATTACACGAATAGCTTGTCGATTTAATAAGTTGTAAAGCTCTAAGCACACTTTTCTTAGGATAGTCATATCGTTGCTCTGACGAAGTCTACCCAATAGTGACGATATAGCCTGTGAGGAGTCTTCATATCTATTTTCTTGTAGAAATTGCTTTATGAGATCAAACTCTTCTTGATAGACCTCAGAGCTTGAGTCTGCTTCTGATTGAAGTACAGGCTGCACAGAAGCTTCAGGCTCGAACCGAAAAATAACTTCCTTACCATAAAAAAAGCTGCTCGCTAACTTTTCATAGATGATATTAATGATAAGAGGGATCTCTTCAACTTTATTTATTTGCGATACAAGCAAACTTGAGAATGTTGAGGAACTCATCGTACTGGCAATATTTTTCGCTACTAACAGCTCGGTCTCCAACAGCTCCTTTTGTTTTTTTATACTAACGACATCGGTAATGCCATATAGCAATAGAATCATTCGCTGTTGAATAGGGATAGCTAACAATCGTTGCTGTGAAGCATCTGCAAGCTGTTCTTGTTGAAATGCTGTATCTCTCCAATAGAAATCCTGTTCATCCGCTGAGGATTCAAACCATGAAAATTGTGTATCCGCTTTCAATAAGATGAGTTGCCATTGTTTATGCCAGTTAAGATGCGGTTGTAAAGGCGTGAGCTGATGAAGCTGCTCTCCACGAAACCAATGAAGCAGCAATGCTTCCAATTCATTCTGTTGCTTTTGTCTCTCTGCATACATCGCTACTTTCAAACGTTGAAGCTCCTCTTGTAAGTGCTGTGCATCGAGCTCATGCTTAACTAAATAATTGTAAACGCCAAGCTTTACAGCGGTTTGTGCGTACTCAAAGTCTTTGTAAGACGTAAGCAATATAATTTTGAGATTCGGAAATTCTTGAAGCAGTCGCTTGCTGAGCTCCAAGCCATCCATTCCAGGCATTACAATGTCTATAATGATTAGATCAGGTTGAGTTTTTCTTATTGACTCTGCCACCTTTAATGGCTGAGTTTGAGTTGTAACAATAGTAAAGCCAAGCGAATTCCAATCTACTAAACCACGAATGTATTCGATTGCTAATATCTCATCATCAACAATGATGACTTTAATGTTAGGCATAAAGCACACCTTCCTTAATTTACAATATCTGAAATCTAACGCTTATTATATATTGAATACGTATGATATTCCTGTAAAAAGCATGCAAAAATAAGAATATGTCATTAACTAGGTCTAGTTTATCGAATTTAGAGTCTAACGGACATACTTTCTTCAAGCTATGAAACTAGCCCAATTAGTGGTAAGATGGACGTTAGGTATTTAGCTTCTAAAGAGATGGCTAATAATTTATTATGTGTAGAGGGTGCTGTACGATGAAGGTCGTTTTATCAACATTAAATGCTAAGTTTATTCATACATCGCTTGCGCTTCGTTGCTTGAAAGCATTTAGCGGTCATAAATTTGATATGGATATTGCCGAATATACGATTAAAGATCCAGCGATGAACATTACATCGGATTTGTTCTCTCGTAATCCTGATGTGGTCGGCTTTTCCTGCTATATATGGAACATCGAAGAGACGATTGTCGTTATCAATATGCTCAAAAAAATTAAGCCCGAGCTGAAAATTGTGCTTGGTGGGCCTGAAGTTAGCTATGATACGGACTATTGGATGGAACGACTGCCTGAGGTCGATTTCATCGTAATGGGTGAAGGTGAAGAGACCTTCGATCATTTGCTAACGGAAATTTCTTCTACTCAGAAGTATCATATGGTGTTTGGAATCGCTTATCGCAAGCAGACCGAGCAAGGCTCCCAGATTCTAATTAATCCAGGTCGACCGAAGCTTGATCTGAATACATTGCCTTCGCCATATCGTTTTGCTGAGGATCTTCCACAGCTAGCTAACCGCATTGTTTATTTTGAGACAAGCCGTGGTTGTCCGTTCAGCTGCCAATTTTGTCTCTCCAGCATCGAGGTCGGGGTGCGTTATTTTGATATCGAGCGTACGAAGGCAGATATCATTTATTTGATTGATAATGGCGCTAAGCTGATTAAGTTTGTCGATCGTACATTTAACATTAAGCGTGACTATGCGCTAGAGATGTTTCAATTTTTGATCGAAAATCATCGGGGCTGCGTATTTCAATTTGAAATTACCGCTGACATTATGCGTCCAGAGGTACTGGATTACTTGGCGGAGCATGCACCTCCAGGTATTTTCCGCTTTGAGATCGGTGTACAGTCGACAAATGATCCAACAAATCTTGCTGTACAACGCCGACAAAATTGGACGAAGCTTGTGCGTACCGTTACGAAGGTGAAGGATTCGCAAAAAATCGATCAGCATCTTGATCTAATCGCGGGTCTTCCGCTTGAAAATTATGATACGTTCCGTGGTACATTTAATGATGTGTTTGCACTGCGTCCTGAGGAGCTGCAGCTAGGCTTCCTTAAAATGCTGCGTGGCACAGGCTTGCGTAGAGATGCTGACAAATGGGGCTACATCTATATGGATCACGCGCCATATGAAATGCTAGGAAACGACTTGATGCCATTCGCGGATATTGTCCGAATCAAGCGAGTAGAGGATGTACTTGAAAAGTATTGGAATGCCCATCGGATGGATCATACGCTGCTTTATTTGGTCGATCATGTGTTTAGCTCACCGTTTGACTTTTTCCAAAGCTTTGGTGATTATTGGGAGGAGCAGGGCTGGCAGAAGATCGGTCACCAGCTTGAGGATCTGTTCGCACGGTTATGGTCATACTTAAATGTGGTAGAGGAGCGGGAAGACATTAAGCTTGATCTGCCAGTCATCGTTGGTTTAATGAAGTTAGATTACTTCCTGAATCATCGCTATAAGCCACGTAAAGTATGGTGGGAGCATGAGCTGTCCAAGTCCGATTGGTCGAAATGGATGAAGTCGCTTGCTGAGCAGCCAGATCAGGTGGATGAGCGCTTTGCGAGCTATGACTTTAACGAGCGTGAATTGCAGAAGCATATTTCGTTAGAGAAGGTTCCGTTCAACATGCCGCATTATTTGGCGACAGGCGAGTTAGTTGCCGAAGGAGAATCGTTGTTAATTATAATGTATGTGCAGGAGCAGGGAGAAGCGAAGCCAACGGCTAAGCCGTACAGTTTATTGCTCTCCGCAGTGCAGCAGTAATTTGGACATATGCGACTTTAAAGATTGCAGCCCGCCACATTTTACTGGGCTGAATCGACGATAGAATAGCATAACCTACGTGGATCAAAGTAAAAGGAGCCAGGTGAGTAATTTGTTTGCATAAGTTAGATAACGCTTTTTAGCAATCTAACCAGCAGACATGATCCACCTAGCTCCTTTTTGTGCTGATATGATTATAATAATTTCTTTTCTAGTAGCTAGGGCGATCTATCTTATAGCCCTCGACTAGTGTTACTTAGCCTTTACCCACTAATATAGCCACTTCTACACACTTGGCACAACAGAACGCAGAACGGTAAGCTCGCCCTCAATCGTGTAGTTACCGAGTGTCGCTGGAAGCAGGAAGCACTCGCCTGCCTTGATCGATTGATGTCCGCCGAACCAGCTAATTTCGCCTTCACCTTCAGCAATAACAAGGATTTCAAAGCTTTCTTCTGAAGTTGTTAAAGTAGTTGAACCATCGATGATGCCTTTATCGACCTTGAAATAAGGTGACGTAGCAATTGTTAGCCACTGACCTTTCTCCATACCACTTGTATCGCAATATGCTGCGCCTGCTCCGTCATAAGCAATAACTGCTAATGAATCGTCAATATGCAGCTCGCGAAGCTTGCCGTCGAAGCCAGGGCGATTATAGTCATATAGACGATACGTTGTATCAGAGTTTTGCTGAATTTCTGCTACGACAACGCCTGAGCATAGAGCATGTACAGTGCCAGCAGGAATATAGAAGGCATCACCAGCTTTTACAGGCACCTCCTGCAGCATATCCATAACATAGTTTCCGTTTAATGCGCGTGCAAGCTGCTCCTTAGTCACATGATCACGTAAGCCGTAAATAATTTTCGCATCTGGCTTTGCGGATAAGATATACCACATTTCCGTTTTACCAAGCTCGCCTTCTGGTAGCTTCTCATAATCGTCGGTTGGATGCACCTGTACAGACAAGTCATCGTTGCAGTCTAGCAGCTTAATAAGCAGTGGGAAGCGTTGGCTTTTACCAGACAAGCCATGTTTACCGAACCATTGCTGTCCGAACTGCTCACGAATCACATCTAGTCCTGTACCAGCAAGTGCGCCATTAATAACTTTCGTAATCCCGTTCGGATGATCACTTATCATCCAGCCCTCACCAATTGCACCTTCAGGTGGCGTTAAGCCAAATTGCTCAAGTGCACGACCGCCCCAGATGCGATCTTTAAATTCTGGTTGGAATTGTAGCGGGTAAGGAGCGATTTCACCTGGCTGGAATAGCTCCAAATTTTCACCGTCTGGACCGTAAAAGAAGAAATATTTTGAGCCATCTGGCAATATCGTAAGCTCTGTATCCTGAAGCTTCACATCTGGCATTTGCTGCAGGCGCTCAAATTCCGCTTCAATATCGCTAACGGTAAATGCGATATGATGTACTTTGCCTTCAGCAGGAAGTGAGTCGTTATAGCCTTGAACTAGCTCAAGCACGGTTTCATTAGAATCTGGATAAGCAAGAAAAGCTAATTTAATCATTCCATTAGAATGAGGCATTGTACGGATATGCTTTAAGCCAAGCACCCTTGTATAAAAAGCTAGAGACGTTTCAATATCCTTAACCATTAATCCGACATGCTCGATTTTTTTAATTGCCATCTGTTTCTCTCCTTTGTCCTATACAGCCTGAAGTAACCTGCTCTGTCTGACCGCTGCCACTTTAATCATTGATAAATGTTGAATAAACACTTATTTTAAATTTACTAAACTTAATCTTACATTTTTTTAACAAACAGTAAAGAGCAATTTTTTAATAAATTTTTTAAGATCGCTGTGCCTTGCGTTCAATACCGATTAAATAGGGGGCGTGTGGACGTTGCGGCTGACGATATAGGACACAATGTGCCAGCTCATTCGGCAGCTCACTTGCCCATTGCTCGACGAGATTAGCTTCACGATCGCCGCCATCATGGCCGGGATATAAGGTGCATGTAATAATTCCGCCTGGGCGAAGCAAGGATAACGCTTGCTCTAACGCCTGCAGCGTACTATCAGACTGCGTAATGATTGACTCATCGCCTCCGGGGAAGTATCCCAGATTAAACATAATTGCCGCAATAGCAACTGGCTGCTCAATATAGCTTCTCATATTGGCATGACTGTCGCATATTAATTTCACCTGTCCTAGCTTGCTCTGATCTTCAAAGGAAGCCAGCCTGCGCGCGGTTTTGTCTAGCGCCTCTCGCTGAATATCAAAGGCAAGCACGGTGCCCTTTGCTCCAACGAGCTGTGCCAGCATTAGTGTATCGACGCCACCACCTGCAGTTGCATCAATCACCGTCTCACCACGCTCGACGCGTTCGCTCACCCAGCGCTGAGCCATCGTTAATACAGAATAAAAGCCCATATCTATCCTCCTGGTGTCCATAGCTTGCCTTGCCAGCTATTACGTCGCTCAAGCTCACGATCAATGCCGTTCAGCACAACCCATTTTTCTCTGCTCCACATCGGGCCGATCAGCAGCTCGCGTGGCGCGTCGCCAGTGAGTCTGGCAACAATCATTTCAGGTGGTAGCAGCTCAAGCGTATCGACAACTAGCTTGATATATTCATCTCGCTCTAAAAAGCGCAATAAGCCAGCTTCGTATTGCTTCACCATCGGCGTTTTCTTCATTAAATGAAGCAGATGAATTTTAATAGCTTGTACATCCATGTGCGCTACTTGTCGTCCTGTTTCCAGCATCATCTCATGAGATTCCTGCGGCAAGCCATAAATAATATGCGTGCATACCCGAATGTTACGCTCTCTTAAGCGGCGTACTGCATCCTCATAACAGGCAGTATCATGTGCACGATTAATGAGCTGCGAGGTGGATTCATGCACCGTTTGCAGGCCCATTTCTACCCACAAATACGTACGTTCATTTAACTCTGCCAAATAATCGACAACATCGTCTGGTAAGCAATCCGGCCGCGTGGCAATTGAAAGTCCAACGACGCCTGGCTGTTCAAGGATCACCTCGAAATATTCACGCAGCGTCTCTACAGGTGCATAGGTGTTGGTATAGGCTTGGAAATAGCCGATATACTTCGCTTCCGGCCATTTCTGGTGCTGCCGATCGCGAATCGTATTGAATTGAGTGACTAGATCATCACGTCGTCTTCCTGCAAAGTCCCCTGAACCGCGAGCGCTACAGAAGGTGCAGCCGCCTTGTGCGATCGATCCATCACGATTAGGGCATGTAAAACCAGCGTCCAGCATCACTTTAAATACCTTCGAATGAAATTGCTGGCGCATTTCATAATTCCATGTATGAAATTTTTTTTCTCCCCAAATTAATGGCTCATTGGAGGAGGATTTTAGATTAATCATCTTTTACCTTCCTTTTCACAACTTCATTCCTAATTGTAACCAAAATTGAAGTGAAAAGCCACGTTTTCAATGATTAAGTTAAGGGAATGTTCGGGTTTGCGGAGCGGTGAAAAAGGCGATCGTTGACTTGATAAATGTTACATGATGTGTTATATTAAAAGTGCGATAGATCAACAAACTAACCTTACATGAATATTTTGAAAACGAATCCAATTTCGCATAATTTTCTTCAATTTTCATATTCTATAAACGAGGTGATTTCAGATGGAAAAAACAAAAATTCCAAATGGTGATGAAGTGGTAACAGTTGAGCTTACGGTTAAGGAATTAATTGCTTTAACAGGAGTACGTCTATATGACAATAACTCCTCCAAGGTGTCTGCTTATAAGAAACTGAATCATACATTGGAAAAAGCTTGGAAGTCTGAAAAAAGTGACTCCGCCCTTGCTTAATCGCCGTATCGTTCACTTCTATCAGTAACATCCACATATCAAGAGCTTATTGCACTTCAGTAGTGAGGTGACAGTAGGCTCTTTTTATTTATTGCTGATCATACAAAAGACTTTACAAGGCACAAGAAGTTAGGCACAATAATATCTATTGAGAAGCAGTAATGTACTGTAATGAAGGAGACTAACTCATGCGTTTAAGAGGAAGAAAAGGAATTTTAGAAAATATTGCATCGCAAACTGATCTTGTTGTATTAGATGCATCGCAATATAAAGGAAAATGGAATCAATTTTTTGGCAATGATCGTCCGATTTATGTCGAGCTTGGAATGGGGAAAGGGCAGTTTATTAGTCAAATGAGCGTGCGTAATCCTGAAATCAACTATATCGGCGTAGACATGTACGATGAGCTGATCCGTCGTGCCAGTGAAAAAGCACGTGCCGCATGGAGTGAGAAGGGACAAGACTCACCGCCCAATCTTGCCTTGCTAAGAGCTAATATCGAAAATATCGATGAAATGTTTGATGAAAATGAATTAGAACGCATCTATCTAAACTTTAGCGACCCATGGCCGAAAAGTAAGCACGCACGTCGTCGCTTAACGCATCCTCGTTTCGTGGAGCGTTATATTCATAAATTAAATGAACGCGGAGAAATTCACTTTAAGACGGATTCTCAATCATTATTTGACTTTTCGTTGAATAGCTTTGCTGATATGGAGCTGCTTATGCGGAATATCTCGCTCAACCTGCATAAGGACGAGCCGCGTGAAGATCTCGTATTTACCGAATACGAGACAAAGTTCCACCAGTTAGGCCATCCGATTTACCGAGTTGAGGTTGTAATCGGAGAGGATGCAATCGCCCATCATCGTGAGCAATTGAAAAGTAAATATCGTATGTAGCTCTAGCTAGAGCTGCATTAAAAAGCAAGCTAGTAACATTTCCCGCCAAAATGGTGGTGAATGGCTAGCTTGCTTTGTTTGTTTTTATGTTAGGTTGTCGCTTTTTGCAACTGCTTAGTTACCTGCAGGTGTATGCCAAAAATACTGAATCACCATCGCAGTAACAATTCCAATAAATCCTCCAGCCAGTACATCGGAAGGGTAGTGTAGTCCTAAATACATACGCGACCATCCTACTGAAATCGCAATCAATAATACGATCGGTACGACAATAATTGGGAATAACGATGCATTTAGCATGATGGGTGTAACTAATGCGAAAATTGCTGTCGTATGTCCTGAAGGAAAGGATGGATCAACGAGAGGCTTTAAGCCAATATTCACATTTGGTAATGATTGATAAGGGCGCAGCCTTTTAAATTTATGCTTTAATATTGCAACAGGAAGATGGCTTAAGGCTAAAGCAAATAAGCATTTCCATCCTACAGTTGAAATTTCATTTCGCCCAACCACAGCGATTAAGAGTGAACAGCAAATGGTGAAGGTTGCTCCACCCATATGAGTAATAAGGCTCAGCCAACGATGTAAGAAACGATATGCAAATGTATGATTAAAGCGTCGATTTAACCAAATTAACAAGCGATCTTCATGGAATCTGAGCCAATTTATCCATTTTTCCATGTATGACATCCTTCCGCTAGTCTCCGCACGATGATGTGAAAATTTAATGTATATAGTATACTATACCACTTTAACTCGTTTTATGGGTAATAGAATCATTTAATTATGGTAAAGCTAACAATAATCTAAGGGAGAATTTTGTCAACTGCTGTGAGAAACGGATGTAGGAGAAGCTACAGAAAGAAAAATAGAACAGCGCATTTAATGCAAACGCTTTTCCTGCCAATTGTGATTATTTTAGACTGTTTTCTCATTTTGACAAAGCCGAGCTTAGACCGCACAATTAACGACTATGGAAATGGTTGTGATTATGCGGAATATAGAAAAAGAACCGTATCACAGTCGCTTCACCAAAAAGAAGTAAGATGTGTTAAGGGGGCAAGGCATTATGTTTTTCACAGTGGCATTTCTTGTAGTTCAGGTTTTCTTGGCTATTATTGCGCTGTACCAGTTTGTGCTTTCTTTGTTTGGGTTTAAGAGACATAAAGCAAGACCTAAACAGAAGCCGCAAAAATCATTTGCAGTACTCGTTGCAGCTCACAATGAAGAAAAGGTAGTCGGTGCGCTTATTGAAAACTTAAAAGCGATGGATTACCCAAAGGAACTGTACGATGTGTTTGTTATTTGTGACAACTGTACGGACGCAACAGCGGATATTGTTCGACAGCATGGCGTTTATGCGTGCGAGCGAACCAATGACAAGCTGCGTGGTAAGGGTTTTGCGATCGAGTGGATGCTCAAGGAGCTTTGGGCAATGCCGCGTCAATATGATGCAGTTGTCATGTTTGACGCCGACAACTTGGTTAATGAAGATTTTTTAAGCTTAATGAATGATGATTTAAGTGCAGGTCATAAGGTCGTTCAAGGATACTTGGATACGAAGAACCCTGATGATTCATGGGTAACAGCAGCCTATGCGATCACGTATTGGTATTGCAATCGTTTATGGCAGTTATCTCGTACCAATTTGCAAATGAGTAATTTCCTCGGCGGTACAGGTATGTGCTTTGATTCTGGGCTGCTTAAGGATATGGGCTGGGGTGCAACAAGCCTTGTCGAGGACTTGGAGTTTTCAATGCGCTGCGTGCAACGTAATGTTTATCCAGTACTCAATTATGACGCTAAAGTTTACGATGAAAAGCCTGTTACGTTTAAGGCTTCAGCTCGTCAGCGCCTTCGTTGGATGCAAGGTCATTTTAATGTGGCGCGCAACTATTTCTTCCCACTGCTGTGGGCCGGTATTAAAGAGCGGAATATTACAAAGCTTGACTCAGCCGTTTACTCCATATCGGTATATAATACGCTGATTGGGTTTTTACTAACGGTAATATTGTGGATCGATATGGCACTGCCAGCTGACAATGTCATTGTTTCTCTTTATAGCGCATTGCCGCCTTGGCTTGTAGCGATTATTATAATTTGCTCTGTATTGCCATTCCCGGCTGCAATGCTGATTGAAAAAGTACGTTCCTGGAAGATGTTTGCGTATTTGTTAAGCATGCCACTGTTTTTAATTTCGTGGTGGCCAATTACGTTTTATGCGTTCTTTACACAAAACAACAAGGTATGGAGTCATACAGAGCATACTCGCGTAGTACGAATTGAGGAAGTGCGCGGCAAATAGTTGTGTCATTAGGTTGACAGGGTAGAATCTGTATGGTAAAGTAACTAAGGTGTGAATAACACATTGCACAAGTAGAAGCACCCGCTTCTCACCTGCTCGGCTAGATGCTGACTGGTTCGTGATGATGTACTGCATAGTAAAACATATGATGGTATATGTTTTTATGGATACATTACGCTTATGACGATGCGGGTTCTTATAGAGCTCGCATTTTTTATTTTTATAACAATTTAGGAGGTGTAACACTATTAGCAGAGAACAACATCAAATCAATGACGACATTCGTGCAAGAGAGGTTCGTCTTGTTGGTCCAGATAGTGAACAAATCGGTATTAAACCGCTTCGTGAAGCATTACAAATGGCAGCAGAAATGAATCTTGATCTTGTAAACATTGCTCCAACTGCGAAACCGCCAGTATGCCGCATTATGGACTATGGCAAATTCCGTTATGAGCAACAGAAGAAAGAGAAGGAAGCTCGCAAAAACCAAAAAATTGTTGATGTGAAGGAAGTTTGGTTCCGCGCAAACATTGAGGAGCATGATTATCAAACTAAATTCCGCAACGTTGTCAAATTCCTTAAGGATGGAGACAAGGTGAAAGCTTCAGTTCGTTTCCGTGGTCGTGAGATTACGCATGCAGATATCGGTAAAAAGATTCTTGAACGTTTGTCATCTGAGGTTGCCGAAATATGCAATGTTGAGCGCGCTCCAAAGCTTGAAGGCCGGAGCATGATTATGATTTTGGCACCAAAAAACAACAGCTAGTTTAGCTGTTAAATCACACTTTAAGGAGGATAACTTAAATGCCTAAAATGAAAACACATAGCAGTCTTAAAGACCGCTTTAAAATTACTGGAACTGGTAAAGTGAAACGTTATAAAGCTTACAGAAACCACTTGCTTTCTCACAAGTCTGGACGCCAAAAACGTGTACTTGCTGGCCAACCATTGATGGCTGCTGGTGACGTTCGTCGTATTCAACAGCAACTTGGAAACATCTAAGTGATGTAACGATAAATTCATTATACCTACAGGAGGTTTATATTCATGGCAAGAGTTAAGGGCGGATTTGTCCGCACACGTCGTCGTAAAAGAATTCTTAAACTAGCTAAAGGCTATTTCGGTTCCAAACACCGTTTATTTAAAACTGCGAAGGAGCAAGTTGGTAAGTCTCTAATGTACGCTTACCGCGACCGTCGCAACAAAAAACGCGATTTCCGCAGATTGTGGATCGTTCGTATCAATGCAGCAGCACGCATTAACGGTCTTTCTTACAGCAAATTCATGCATGGCTTGAAACTAGCTGGCGTTGAAGTTAACCGCAAAATGCTTGCAGATCTTGCTGTAAATGATATTGCTTCTTTCAACGCACTTGCTGCAGTTGCAAAAGGCAAACTAAGCGCTTAATTTAGACTATTGTCTTAAAGGACGCTATCTGAAATGGATTGTATTGTGTAGCTAGCTACGCTATCGGTCGTTTCGGTAGCGTCTTTTTGTTACTTCATGACGCTACCAGTGATAAACAAACGTTGAATGCAAGCCACAATGAGCGCTAGAAGCAGGTGGATAGCAAGTACGCCCTTTTATAATTGACCTAGGACATACATACACTCCTGTCCGACGACAATCACATATACTGTGATATATCGTAAAGGAGGTGCGAGTAAAATTGAAAGCAATTAGTAAGTCCTCGCTTAAACAATATGTAGGTCGTTATATTCAAGTGAAGCAGGCTGATGGGACGGTTGTAAAAGGGAAGCTTGTTGCTGTAGATAATCAGCGTGTTTATATTAAACCAGTGCGTAATAAAAAAGGTAAGCCTGTAACAAGTAATTGGATTTGCGGGCTATTTTTAATTGGGATCGTCTTTGTCGGCTTGATCGCTCTTTGGGGCTGGGGCGGAGGCGGTAGGGGCTGCTACAGACCGTGCTGTGGCGCTCCTTGTGATCGCCCTTGTGGCTGTAAACGTCGACATCACCGTCGTCATAAACGCTACAGACGTTATGCTTATTAATATGGTTACGTAATAACTTATGTGCAATGTATAAATATAGGGCAGCGAAGATAAACTATAAAAGCATTGCAGTTAGCAGTTGACGTATGGATGCAATGAGCATATAATAATGAAAAAGAAACTCACTGCATAGTAGTTATTATTCAGTGTATAGTAATAATCGGCTTTGATGAGGAGAAGTGTTTAGGGCTCTACTGTTCAGAGAGTGTTGGATTAGCTGCAACCAACACCAGAATCCCTTTATGCGAGTCACCTCGGAGCCATTTTCCTGAACGGTCTTGAACCTATTAGGGGAAATCGCAAGGCAAGCGTTAAAGTGCTAAGGTATGATGAGCATTGTCATTTTAAATGCAATGATGCTTGTTGAACCTGTTAAGGTTATTTATCGAGAGGTAAATAGCGAATTTGGGTGGTACCACGGAGGATATAGTCTTTCGTCCCTGAAAACTCTATGTAGGAGTTTCAGGACGAAAGGCTTTTTTGCTTTTCGAGAGGAGGATTACTAATGGCAACAACTAATGTAATGACAAAATCAAGAGCAGAGTTAATTGAAAAGTTTTCAAAGCCAGAGGTGATTTCGGGCTCTGAAATTTTATTGCGTAGCTTACTGCTCGAAGGTGTAGATTGTGTCTTCGGTTATCCAGGTGGCGCAGTACTTTATATTTATGATGCGATGCATGATAATCCCGATTTCAATCACTTACTAACAAGACATGAGCAAGGCGCAATCCATGCGGCTGACGGTTATGCTCGTGCAAGCGGTAAAGTTGGCGTATGTATTGCAACATCGGGTCCAGGAGCAACAAACCTTGTTACAGGTATTGCTACAGCATATATGGATTCTGTACCACTCGTTGTAATTACGGGGAACGTAATGAGTACATTGATCGGTACGGATGCATTCCAAGAAGCAGATATTACCGGTATTACAATGCCAATTACAAAACATAGCTATTTAGTACGTAACGTAGAGGATCTGCCACGTGTGATCCACGAAGCATTCCATATTGCTAACACTGGTCGTAAAGGTCCAGTATTGATTGATATTCCGAAGGATGTTTCAGCGGCAAAAACATTGTTTAACCCTGTTAATGAGGTTAACATTCGCGGCTATAATCCAACAGTTAATCCTAACAAGCTACAAGTTGAACGCATGATTAGTGCTATCAAGGAAGCTAAACGTCCAATTATTCTAGCTGGTGGCGGTGTTGTATATTCTGGCGCACACGAAGAGCTATTGGAGTTTGTTGAAAAAACACAAATTCCAATTACGACGACATTGTTAGGACTAGGCGGCTTTCCAAGTGGCAACCCACTATGGCTTGGTATGCCTGGTATGCACGGTACGTATACAGCGAATACCTCCTTGCAAAAGGCGGATCTGTTAATTAATATTGGTGCTCGTTTCGACGACCGTGTTACTGGTAAGCTTGCAGGCTTTGCACCTCATGCGAAAATCGTTCACATCGATATTGATCCTGCGGAAATCGGTAAAAACGTTCCGACAGATATTCCGATCGTTGGCGATGTAAAAGCTGCACTACAGGCTGCAAACGGAATTGCTGTTCGTGCTGATTTGGCAGATGAATGGAGAGCAGAGGTACTTGCTTCCAAAGAACAACATCCGTTCAAATATGTAGATTCAGATACAGAGCTTAAACCGCAATGGGTTATCGAAATGATTCATGAAACAACAAACGGTGATGCTATCGTTACAACAGACGTTGGTCAGCATCAAATGTGGGCTGCACAGTACTACAAATTTAACAAGCCTCGTTCTTGGGTAACATCTGGTGGTCTTGGTACAATGGGCTTCGGTTTCCCATCAGCAATTGGTGCACAAATGGCAAACCCTGATCGTCTTGTAGTATCGATTAATGGTGACGGCGGTATGCAAATGTGTGCGCAAGAGCTTGCAATCTGTGCAATTAACAACATTCCAGTTAAAGTAGTTATTTTAAATAACCAAGTGCTTGGTATGGTTCGACAATGGCAAGAGCTTATCCATGAAAACCGTTTTAGCCATATCGACCTTGCAGGCAGCCCTGATTTCGTTAAGCTTGCTGAAGCTTACGGCGTAAAAGGCTTCCGCGCAACAAATAAGGAAGATGCTCGTCAGACGTGGGAAGAAGCAATGAATCATCCAGGTCCTGCTGTTGTTGAATTCGTTGTACGTCGTGATGAGAACGTATATCCGATGGTTGCACAAGGCAGCACAATTGACCAAATGATCATGGGGGATGCAGAATGATGAAGCATACGATCGCAGTTATTGTGAACGATCAGCCAGGCGTTCTGCAACGCGTATCTGGACTGTTCGGTAGACGTGGATTTAATATTGAAAGCATTACAGTTGGAGCTTCTGAGGAAGCTGGATTATCTCGTATGGTTATCGTCACTTCTGGCGATGACCATACGTTAGAACAAATTACAAAACAGCTTTATAAACTTATTGATGTTATTAAAGTTATTGATTTGAGTTCTAATGCAATGGTATCTCGTGAGCTAGCTCTAATTAAAATTCAAGCTGAGCCAGCGGCACGTCCAGAAATTCTTGGTGTTGTTGATACATTCCGTGCTTCTGTCGTTGATATCGCTACACATTCATTGATGGTTCAGGTTGTCGGTGATACGGACAAGATTGACGCGATGATCGAGCTGTTGAAGCCGTATGGTATTCGGGAGGTTTCGCGTACCGGGGTAACAGCACTAAACAGAGGCAACGTTAAATAGTTCGGCTTTGATAACGAAGATATGCGTTGTAGCATATTCGGCATCGAATCTAGTGTTCATCGGGAGCCTCCGTTGCTCACGTACCTAAACCGTACGCTGCGCTACTCGTTCCCTAGCTTCACGCAAGCTTCTCGGTTCTGAAAGCCGAACTTACAGTGAAGTGTTCGACTTTGATGACGATGTATCACTCTGTAGCATGTTCGACGTCGCATCTAACGTTCATCGGGGGATGCTTCCGACGTGTGTTTTCTGCGAAAACACTTTAACTCACGTACCCAAAAACGTACGCTGCGTTCCTCATTCCCTAGCTTCACGCTAGCTGCTTGGTCCTGAAAGCCGAATGTTTTAAACTTCATTAAAAGTAAGTTCAAAAGATTTGGCTTGATCGTCCAGCTTCGATGCGGTGTGTTAAGCACGGCTATGGAGTAGATGTGAATCTAGTATTACTCTCTTTGTCGAAAACGTGATAGAATAAAGTAATGCCTTTTGAACGGGAATGTAAGAGGGAGAACTGTCTCTTTCTTACATACCCGTTCAAAAGGGTCATATTAAAGGAGGCAATTATAGAAATGGCAGTTACATTGTATTATGAAAAAGACGCTGATTTCAGCGTACTAAATGGCAAAACAATTGCGGTTATCGGTTACGGTAGCCAAGGTCATGCTCAAGCTCAAAACCTTCGCGATAGCGGTGCGAAAGTTGTTATCGGTCTTCGCCCTGGTAAATCTGCAGAAGTTGCTAAAAAAGACGGCTTTGAAGTATTGACTGTTGCTGAAGCAACTAAGATTGCTGATATCGTTCAAATTCTTCTTCCAGACGAGACTCAAGCTCGCGTTTACAAAGAAGAAATCGAACCAAACCTTAAACAAGGTGCTGCTTTGATGTTCTCTCATGGCTTCAACGTACACTTTGGTCAAATCAAACCTTCTGCTGATAAAGACGTATTCCTAGTTGCACCTAAATCTCCAGGTCACATGGTTCGTCGTACTTACGAAGAAGGCTTTGGTGTTCCAGGCCTAATCGCTATTTACCAAGATGCTACTGGTAATGCAAAAGCTCTTGGTCTTGCATATGCTAAAGGTATCGGCTGTACTCGTGCGGGCGTTATCGAAACTACATTTAAAGAAGAAACTGAAACTGACTTGTTCGGTGAGCAAGCTGTTCTTTGCGGCGGTGCTACTGCACTTGTTAAAGCAGGTTTCGAAACTTTGGTTGAAGCTGGCTACGCTCCAGAAATGGCTTATTTCGAGTGCTTGCATGAGCTTAAACTTATCGTTGACTTGATGTATGAAGGTGGACTAGCTACTATGCGTGATTCCATCTCTAATACAGCTGAATACGGTGACTATGTAACTGGTCCTCGTATCGTTACTGACGAAACGAAAAAAGAAATGAAACGCGTTCTTGAAGATATCCAAGCTGGTCGTTTCGCACGTGACTTCATCCTTGAAAACCAATCTGGTTTTGCTATGATGAATGCTACTCGTCGTAACGAAGCTGCTCATCCAATCGAGCAAACAGGTAAACAACTACGCGAACTTATGCACTGGATCAAAAAATAATTCCACTGTACTTAAGTTTTAAGTGGTAAGGAACGTCTAGTGGGAGGCCTCAACTCTTCCTGCTAGACGTTTTTTCATGAATAACAGTTACATATACATGATTGAGAATAATTTTCAATAACTTTATAGTTTGCGCCTATAACGTCAATAGATTTTATATCTTGGTCAAGCGGTACTATTCAGAGTATAATGAGCTTAATATATTGAACAGCAAATTTAATCATGCTAAGGAGTGTCAATCATGTCTGAAGTGAAAAAAATCGCCGTACTAGGCGGAGATGGAATCGGCCCAGAGGTCGTTGGAGAAGCATTAAAAGTATTGAAAAAAACAGAGGAACTGTTTGGCTATAAGTTTGAAACAGAGCATGCTTTGTTCGGCGGTATTGCGATTGATGAAAAAGGAACTCCACTTCCACAAGAAACATTGGATCTATGTCTAGCTTCTGATGCAGTATTGCTTGGTGCGGTTGGTGGTCCTAAATGGGATAGCAACCCTGCTGCATTGCGTCCTGAAACAGGTCTACTAGGCATTCGTAAAGCGCTGGGACTTTTCTCTAACATTCGTCCAGCTAACGTTTTTGATTGCTTAAAAGATGCTTCTACATTGAAACCAGAAGTTCTTGAAGGTACTGACCTAATCGTTGTTCGTGAGCTTACTGGCGGTATTTATTTCGGTGAGAAATCTCGTCGTGATACTGAGAATGGTCAAGAAGCAATCGATACTTGCGTGTACAATGAAAAAGAAGTTGAGCGCATCGTTCGTCAAGCATTTGATATTGCGATGACTCGCAGCAAACGTCTTGCTTCTGTTGATAAAGCAAACGTATTGGAAACTTCTCGTCTTTGGAGAGAGGTTGTTATCCGTGTAGCTGCTGAATATCCTGAGGTTGAACTAGAGCATGTATTGGTTGACAACTGTGCAATGCAATTGCTACGTCGTCCTTCTAGCTTCGATGTTATCGTAACTGAAAATATGTTTGGTGATATCCTATCTGATGAAGCAGCTATGCTTACAGGTTCAATCGGTATGCTTTCATCTGCTTCTCTTGGCGAAGGCAGCTTTGGCTTGTATGAGCCAGTACACGGCTCTGCACCAGATATTGCTGGTCAAGGCATTTCTAACCCAATCGCAACAATTTTATCTGTTGCACTAATGTTCCGTCTAACATTCGGCTATCACGAAGCTGCACAATCTATTGAGGATGCAGTTAAAGCTGTACTTGATGCTGGTCATCGTACAGGTGATATCGCTGTTGATAAGAGCACTGCAGTCGGCACAACAGCAATGGGTGATTTGATCGTTGCTGCTATGAAAAAATAATTAGTGAAAAATAGTAATAATGTAAAGAAAAGTTACTACTTACCTATCCTGAAAATAAAATAAAAAGTTTAAAGGGTTTTGGCTTCCCTCTATCGAAATAGTTAGCAAATAACTATTGAAACGGAGGAGCGACCATGAAGTTATCTTCGCAACA